>Ga0114970_10001627_pt1 | contig 16802 bp, 16 predicted proteins | sample M_140205_XF_Meta_FD_87030 | JGI IMG/M metagenome (GOLD analysis project Ga0114970, IMG submission 87030) | Freshwater microbial communities from Lake Montjoie, Canada to study carbon cycling - M_140205_XF_MetaG | ecosystem: Environmental > Aquatic > Freshwater > Lake | place: Lake Montjoie... | reverse complement strand
GCGCGCAGCCGGTCGGCGTCGTCGCGCAGGCGCTGGGTGCCGACGCTCATGCCGCCACTCCTGCTACCGCCGCTGCCGATCGCAAGCGCTCCGTAATAAAGGACGGCGCAAGTGCCGCGAGGAGCCAGCCCGCGCGCGGACCATTCGTTCGTCCGAGGAAGGCGGCGTAGAGCGAGGCGAAGGCGCGAACCGGCTGCAGGCCCCCCTCTTTTGCGGCGCTGAAGATCAGCCCCTGCCAGGCCTCACCCGTCTCCAGTGGCGTGCCCGCAGCACGGGCCGCATCGACGCGGTCGGCAAGGTTCAAGAGCCAGGCGCGCTCCTCTCCGCTCAGTTGGGCAACCAGATCAACGGGGAGCTCGTCCCGAACGGCGATCTTCGCCTCATCGGGGGCGTAGTCGGCAAGCCAGTGCGCGACCGCATCAACGCGCTCGGTAAGTTCGGCCTGCTCGGGAGCGGTGAGTGGCGTCCCCTTCTCGGCGGCAGCGCGAGCGGTCGCATCAACGCCGGGGAGTTGCAAGAGGAGGGCGAGCTGGCCGAAGGCGGGGCGCCAGGCGGCAGCCGTGACCTTCGCCGCTTCGGCGCTGCCGTCAGCAACCTGGCTATAGAAGTGGAGCCGGTCGTGATCGGCAGGGAGCTCGCCACGTACCGTCGCGCCAGCCGTGGCGGCGCTGATGCGGTCGTACTCATCGTGGAGGCGCGGAATCGCATCGGTGCCAGCAGGATCAAAGTCGATCGCCTGATTCGGGCGTGGGCGCAAGAAGAGGAAGCGGAGCACATCGCCAGGGATCGAGGCGGCAACGGCATGGGCGGCGGCACCGCGCCCCTTCGACGTCGACATCTTCTTTCCGCCAACGTTGAGGAACTCGTACATCACGTTGATCGGTGGCTCGCGATCAAAGATCTCACGGGAGATCGCCTCGCTCCGGTCGCGCGAGCCGCCCTTCGTTGCCAGGTCCTTACCGCACCCCTCGATCGTGATCCCCATGAGCGACCACTTCGCCGCCCACTCAACGTTGAACGGCATCTTTGCCGCGCCACCAAACGGTGCGATGCGCCCCTCGTGGCCGCACCCTTTCGCCCACGTCACATAGTCGGGCAGGCAGCGGTAGTGCACGGTGCTCCCATCCCAGTCGTCGGCGAGCGTGGTGCCGATACGGCCGCACGCCTCGCAGATCACCTGGATCGGCAACCAGCCGCTCGGGCGCTCAACGTTGCTCACGCGCACATAGAGGTCACGGATCAGCTGCGCCTTATCGAGCGCGGTGCGAATGAACGGGTCCATCTTCCCCGTCGGGTAGATCTCCGAGAGCCAGTAAAACTCCGGGCGAATGCCGAGACGCGCAAACGTCGGGAAGAAGAGGGTTCCAACAAAGTGTCGCGCGTAGTTCGGTGCATCCGAACCTTCGGGTGCTGGGACGCGGGAGAGTGGAACGCCCATGTAGCGCTCGACCGCATCGGGGGTGAGGAGCGCCTGCGCATCCATCGCGTCGAGATCCTCCACGCCGTAGCGGAACTCAACGGGAATCCCGCGAGCGCGCAAGGCGCGGGTGATGGCGTCGTGGATCACGGGGCCGCGAAGGCTGCCAACGTGGACCGTCCCCGAGGGGGTCTTGGAGTCGTTGACGACCTGGGGTCCCGAGACGCGTGCAGCAAGTTCGTCGGCCCAATACATGGTGCGAATCCTAGCGCCCGTCGGAATCCTGCGAGTGGCCCTCCGCGATTGACGTGAGGCGTGCCCGTAAGGAGCGGAGCCCCGCCTCGTCGGCGAGGGCCACGAAGAGGGTGTCGTCGCCGGCGACCGTGCCGACGATTTCGGGGAGTCGCAAGCGATCGAGCGAGGCGGCCACGGCGTGCGCACTGCCTGGGAGGGTGCGCAGGACGAGGATGCGACCCGCCACTGCGGCATCGAGGGGCACCTCGCGCAAGAGGGCGCGGAGGCGCTCTTCGGCCGCCTGCTCCACGGAGCCGCCAGTTGGCAACACGTAGACAATGCCCCCGTTGCGCTCGGCTTTGGTGAGGCCGAGTTCGGTGATGTCGCGACTCATCGTCGCCTGGGTCGATGGGATCCCCTGCCCGCGCAGTGCCGCAACAAGTTCGCGCTGGGTGCGAATCCCGCGCCGCGAGACCAGTTCGCGCAGGGCGCGATGGCGGACGCTCTTGCCGAGATCCACCGCTATGCGCCGCCTCGGGCGATCGCGGTGCCAATCAGGATGGCGGCGAAGGCGAGACGATAGGCAATGAAGGGTCGCGTCGATCGACCGTCGAGCAGGAGCAAGAGGAGGCGGATCGCGACGAGTCCGCTCGCGAATGCGGCGAGGACGCCAACAAGCAGGACCGGTCCGAGCGAGCCGAGATCGCTCCCGTCGGCAATCACGTGACGAAGCTCGAGCGCGCCAGCACCGGCAATCGCTGGGATGCCGAGCAAGAAGCCGAATCGTGCCGCAACCTCGCGGCGGAAGCCCAAGAGGAGTCCGGCGCTAATCGTCGCGCCCGATCGACTGATGCCGGGGATCAGGGCGAGTGCCTGCGCGAAACCCACCGCCACACCATCGATCACGTCGATGCTCTGCATCGGACGCTCACGTCGACCGCGCCACTCTGCGACGAAGAGGAGGAGTGCGCCCGTGATCACGGCGCCAGCAACGACAAGTGGCGTGCGAACGGCGGCCTCGAGGGCATCGCCAGCGAGGAGGCCGATGAGCACGGCGGGAATGGTGCCGAGCACGATCGCGACGATGAGCCGCTCGTCGATCGGGTCACCGCGACGGCGACCGAGCGAGAAGACCACGCCGAGGGCCACGCGGGTGAGACGCAGCACGTCGGCGCGCAGCGCAACGAGCACGGCGGCGAGGGTGCCAAGGTGGAGGACCGCACCGAAGGCGAGTGACGAGAGGAGCGGGTCGCTCAGGCCAAATAGATACGGGATCGCATAGAGGTGCGCAGAGGACGAGACCGGCAAGAACTCGGTCAGTCCCTGCACGAGACCGAGCACGAGTGCGACGAGCAGTTGCGGATCAATCACCATCGCCTACCCCACTTTCTTGCTGCCTAGCATGAGGCGGCGCCCCCACAACGGGAGGCGCCGCCTCATTTTTTACGTCCGTGCTGAAACTAGCTGCCGATAAAGAGCGGTGCGAGCACGAGGGTGACGGTCGCGAGGAGCTTCACCAGCACGTGCAACGATGGGCCGGCCGTGTCCTTGAACGGGTCGCCAACCGTGTCGCCAACGACAGCGGCGGCGTGGGCGTCGCTCCCCTTGCCGAGGACCTTCCCCTTCTCGTCCTTCAGGCCACCCGACTCAATGAACTTCTTCGCGTTATCCCACGCACCGCCCGAGTTGTTCAACACGGTCGCAAGGAGCACCCCGCTAATCGTGCCAACAATGAGGAGGCCGGCAACCGCCTCGGCGCCGAGCAGGAGTCCCACGAGAACCGGCGTTGCAACGGCAACGATGCCTGGCGCGATCATCTCGCGCAGGGCAGCGATCGTCGTGATGTCAACGACGCGAGCGTAGTCTGGTCGTGCCTTATAGGTCATGAGTCCTGGAATCTCGCGGAACTGGCGGCGCACCTCAACGATGATCGCCTGCGCCGTGCGGCCAACTGCGCGAATGGCCAGCGAGCTGAAGAAGTAGGCGAGCATCGCGCCGATGAATGCGCCGATAAAGACCGGCACGCTCGCGAGGTTCACGCCCTCCATGAGGGGGCGCCCAGCGCGCTCGAGGATCAGGTTCACCTTGTCGAGGTAGGCCGAGAAGAGCAGGAAGGCGGCGAGCGATGCCGATGCAATCGCATACCCCTTCGTCAGCGCCTTCGTCGTGTTCCCCACCGTGTCGAGCTTGTCGGTCACGGTGCGCACCTTCTGTGGCGCGCGGCTGAACTCGGCGATCCCGCCAGCGTTGTCGGTGATCGGACCGAAGGTGTCCATCGCGAGGATGTAGGCGGTCGTCATCAACATGCCGACCGTTGCAACGGCGGTGCCAAAGATGCCGAACTTCCCGAGCGCAACGCCGGTGAGCCCTGCGGCGAGACCCGCCTGAGTGCCGAGCCAGTGCGACGCGAAGATCGCGACCGAGATCGTGACGGCGGTCACCAGGGTCGTCTCAAATCCGACGGCTGTTCCAGCAATGATGTTGGTACCAGCGCCGGTGCGGCTCGCCTCGGCGAGCTCACGAACGGGGCGATAGGCACCCGACGTGTAGAACTGCGTGATGTAGACGAAGGCGACACTCGTCGCCAGGCCGACGACACCTGCGCCGAAGAACCAGAGCCAACCGTCTGTCGTGCCCATATTGAGCATCGTCGAGCAGGCGATTGCGAGGGCGCCAGCAGCGAGGATCGTGGTGGCCCAATAGCCACGGTTCAGGATGTTCATTGGATTCTCTTTGTCGTTACCTCGCACGAAGAACATGGCGACGATCGTGCAGAGGAGGCCGAAGGCATGCACGACGAGCGGGAAGAAGATCCACGCCTCAGGGTGCGGCCAGCCGGCCGACTGGGCGATCTTGAAGGCGCCAACGCCCAAGATCATTGCGCCGATATTCTCGGCAGCGGTCGACTCGAAGAGGTCGGCGCCGCGGCCAGCGCAGTCACCAACGTTGTCGCCAACGAGGTCGGCAATGACGCCTGCGTTGCGAGGATCATCCTCAGGGATACCCTTCTCTACCTTGCCGACAAGGTCTGATCCGACGTCGGCAGCTTTCGTGTAGATCCCGCCGCCAAGTTGGGCGAAGAGGGCAACAAACGATGCGCCGAAGCCGTAGCCGACGATAAGGAATGGTGCCTCGTCTGGGCGCTCAAGCCCACCGAAGACGGTGAAGACGATGTAGACGCCGAGGAGTGAGAGCGCGGCGACGAGGAAGCCGGAGACGGCACCGCCACGCATTGCAACCTGCACCGCCTTCACCACGCCGAAGCGTGCTGCAGCAGCCGTGCGGAGGTTTGCCTTCACGCTGATGTACATGCCGATGATGCCCGACGCCATCGAGCAGGCGGCACCAAAGAGGAAGGCGATACCCGTCTTGATGCCAAGGTCGACGCCGTAGACCGACGTATCGGCAACGGCTGGCGTTTCAAAGGCGGCAAGGAGTGCACCGATCAGCACGGACATCACGAGCGCGAGGATGGCGATCGTGACGTACTGGCGACGCATGAAGGCGACCGCGCCTTCGAAGATCATCTCGGAAACCTCTTGCATTGCCTTGCTCCCGGTGTCGCGGCGGAGCACATCGGCAGCCAAGATGAGGGCGAAGACGATTGCCACAAGGGCGGCTGGGAGCACGAGGCTTTGAAGCAGCGTGCTGGTAATAGTGATGTTGATCACGAACTCTCCTCCGATGCGTCCAGATCCGTCGCGTGGCCGCGGTGCGTGCACCGCGCTTCGGGTCGGGCGTCTGTCGGGCTCTAGGTCGCATGCGACCTGCCGGGGGGAATCCCCCAGCGCACTAATGGTACGGGTGAACGCAGCGAAGGGTCAACCGCCCCGCGCTCTATACTCCCCCAATGCCTGCGCGACGCCTCCTCTTAGAGATCCTGCAGACCGTCGCGCTCACGATCATCGCCTTCTTCGTGCTGCAGGCATTCGTCGCCCAGCCCTTCCGCGTTGAGCAGGGCTCCATGCGGATCACACTCGAACCTGGCGAGTACGTGCTTGCCGACAAGATCACCCCCCTCGCGACCGGCTACCACCGAGGCGACATCGTGATCTTCCATCCACCGAGCACCTGGCCCGAGGATGCCAACGCGACCCCCTATATCAAGCGTGTCATCGGCCTCCCTGGGGAGACGATCGACCTGAAAGACGGGGTGCTCCGCATCAACGGCACGAAGGCGGCCGAGCCCTACGTCTACCGCGATGGCGGGGCTGACGGTACGGGCGACAGTGGGCACTGGGTACTCGGCGCAACGGAGCTGCTCGTCTTTGGTGACCACCGCTCGAATTCATCTGACTCGCGGGCGTACGGACCAATCTCAATTAGCGATGTGATCGGCCGTGCCGTGCTTCGCTACTTCCCGATCAGTCGCTTCACGATCATCACCCCGCCCGCATACGCACCGCTTGGCGAATGAACATCACGGGCTTCGAGCTCCCGCTCATGCTCCTTGTCACGGTGAACGCCATGCTCGCCGTCACCACGGCCCGTCGCACCGCATGGGTCGGGCTCGGCCTCATGATCATCCTCGCCGCACTCCTTGAGTTTCATCCGACGGGGAGCATCTCGTATGCGCTGATCGCCCGCTTGGCTGCGCTCGGACTTGCCCTCCTGATCGCAATGCCCGATGGGATCTTCACCACTGCCGGATTCCGCAGCGATCTTGCGCCGCGACAGATCCTCGTCGCGTTACTTGCACATCCAGTGGTCGCCGCGAGTGCCGTCGCCGGGCTCCTGCTCGGATCGATCCCACTTGCGCTCCCGATCGAAACGTCGAACGCGGCGGTCCGTGCCGCAGGGATCGCCCTCCTCATGATCGGCGTACCGCCACTCCTCACGAGTCGCTACGTTGAAGCGACGAGCCGAGCGGCGCTCGTTGCGATCAGCGGCACCCTCCTCTTGCGCGCATCTATCTTTGGCCCGCTTGAGCCGATTGCGGCGCTCGCATTCTCCGCTGGACTCGCAACCGTACTCATCGTTGGCGCTCGCGTCGCGAGCACGATTGCAGCTGGAGACGAATCGTGAGCAGTGTTGAGATCACCCAGACCATGGCGATCGTGCGAGCGATCTTCCCACTCCTCGTTGCGCTGACGAGCCTCGGGATCCTCCCGCTCATGCGGCATCGTGCATTCGGTGCTGAAAAAGATGCGGGCGACCGTGCTGCCAGGGCTGCGATCGGCCTCCTCGTGCTCTCTGCGCTCGGCACGCTTCTTGCTGGTGCAAGCTACGCCTCAACAGCGCAGATCGGCCAGACGCTGATCGATCCGTCGGAGCCTGGGCGCCTCATGGCCGTCCTTGGCGGGCTCGTCTTCGCGCTGATCGTGGCCATTGGTGAAGGGCGGCGTGCGGGCGTCATGGGCCAACTCGCCCTATTCGGGATTGCCGGAATTGATAGTGCGCTTGCGCTCCCGATCGGCCTTGCGCCGATTGCCATCCTCCTCTTCACCGGCCTTGCGATCGGCGGCGTTGCTGCGGGCGGCAAGGATGACCCTGCGCGGGCTCGCGCGGTCTTCCGCGACCTTCGCACCATTACGCTCCTCCTCCCTGCAGTTGTCATCGCAGAGATCCTGCGCTCTACGATCTCCCTCTCAACAACCGATGCTGCATATGCAACCCCGACCTCGCTCGGTGCGGGTGCCGTGCTCGCCCTCTCGCTCGCAGCACTCGGGGCGTCGGGCGCCTTCCCATTCCATAACCGTCTCGTCAGGATCTTCGAGTCGCTTCCGATCGTTGGCTCGCTCATGGTTGGTGTCTGGATCCCCACCGCCATCAGCCTCATCGTCATCGGCGAGATCGCCACCATTGCGAGTGGCATCACCGAGCCGATTGGTGGTGCCGTCGTTCCCGCCCTCGTACTTGCAGGGGTTGTGACCATCCTCTTCGGTGCAATCTCAGCGCTCCTCCATGACGACATCGGTGAGATCATCGGCTTCCTCGCGGTGGGCAATGCGGGATGGATTGCACTCGCTGCCGCAGCAGCCGTCAACACGCCGGCAGATCCTTCTAGTCGGCTTCTTGCCGTTCCGGGTGCACTCACCATGTCGCTCTTCGGACTCTGGCTGATCGCACTGCGGCGCCGATACGGCACGACGAGCCTCTTGGCGCTGAGTGGCTGGGCGCGAAAGACTGGCGCGATCATGGTTGTCATGATCGGTGCGCTCATCGCGCTGGTGGCACTGCCGCCGGGTGTGATCATTGGTGCACGCTTGACCGTGCTGGCGAATGCGGGTGGGCCACTTGCTGGACTCCTCAGCGTTATCGGTCAGCTCGCGCTTATTGCTGCCGCACTCCGCCTCTTCGTTACTGGATTCACGGAGCAGAGTTCAACGGTGAAGCGGACGCAGCCACTGCGTGCAAATAACCCACTCACCGTTGCCCTACTCGTTGGCGCGTTGGCAATCGGCGCTGGCGCTGCCGGATGGTTCTCCGTCGAAATTGGTGGCTCAACGCCACTCACGCCGCCTGCGTCGTCCTCGCCGCTGCCTCCGGATGTGAGCCCGTCGCCGGACGCGACAGTAGCGCCGTAGCCCTAGGAGCTACGCCTCGTCGGAGAGGATCCAGGTGTCGGTCGCGCGCTCGTAGCCGACGAGTCCACCATCGCCGAACCAGAGCTGGATCTCAGCTGCTGCGGTCTCTTCTGCGTCGGATGCGTGGATCAGATTCTTTGCTGTCTCCAGTGCGAAGTCGCCGCGAATGGTGCCAGGTGCAGACTCGTGTGGCTTCGTTGCGCCAACCATGGAGCGCACGACCGGGATCGCGTTTGGCCCCTCAAGGACGATTGCAACAACGGGGCTCGAGGTGATGAAGTCGACAAGGCTCGCAAAGAAGGGGCGCTCCTTGTGTACTGCGTAGTGGTGCTCGGCCAGGGCGCGGCTTACTGCGGTGAGGCGCATGCCGACGATCTTCAGGCCGCGGTCCTCAAAGCGCGCGATCACGCGTCCGACGAGCTGGCGCTGTACGCCGTCTGGCTTGATCAATACGAGGGTGCGCTGACTCTTCATGAGTGGAGCCTACCCGATCACCTGCGTGCGCGCAGGAGGGAGGCTAGGCACGATCTTCAGGCGCGCTCTCATTGATTGTCGGCCACGCACCTGTGGGGAGCTCGATCTGGACATACTCTTCGCCGCGATACTCGAGCCAGGTCCGCACGGGCGTCTCTGGCGTGAGCGGCGCACCGGCGCGGTATTCAATCTCGACCGACTCGTCGCGCGCACGCAGCGTGTAGAGGAGGCAGCCTGGCTCCGCCAGGTCGAACTGCACGCTCTCAAACGCATCGACGTTGATCGTGATGGTGAGCGGCGTGAAGAGCGTTGAGACGCCCGGGTCGTCGCCGAGCACCTCTTCGACCCAGCCTACCCCACGCGCTACGAGCTCCCCGTCGCGAAGGTGGCGGTAGGCGACGGTCTGGCGCAGGAGGGGTCGGAGCACATTCGCCTTATCGGCACGCAAGACGGCGAGGCCGCGATTGACGAAGAGTCCAGGGGCTGGTTCGTGCTGCTCGTTCTCCATGGGGGGAGAGGGTAGCGCACCGCTATCATCAGCACGTGCGATACGCCGTTGATCTCGGAAATAGCGCGGCGAAGGCGGCCCTCCTCTCAGAGGGTGCCCTTCGGTCGCTGCGGGTTGCAGCGCCCGCAGATAGTCGGCAGCCCGCCGCCTGGACCGGCCCCATCGCCACCCTCCTCGACCTCATCGCCAGCGAACGTCTCCCCGCAACCTCGCTCCGCGTCGCCAGTGTTGTCCCCGCCGCAACGGCGGCGCTGCAGCTGGCGAGCGCTGCTCGTTCAATCCCCCTCGATGTGATTGAGGCGCGCGACGTGCCAATCGAACTCGCTGTCGACGAGCCGGGGCGCATCGGCGTTGATCGCGTCCTCGCCGCGTGGCGCGCCTATGCCACGCTCGGTGCACCAGCAGGGCGCGGCGCGATTGCCGTCACGCTCGGCACCGCCCTCACGATCACCTGTGTTGACCGGCACGGACGCGTGATTGGTGGTGCGATTGCGCCTTCGCCGCTCCTCGCTGCGCGCGCACTTGCCCAGGGGACCGCCGTCCTCCCCGAGGTCACCCTCTACGACGAGAGCCCCGACCTCCCGAGTGCGATCGGTTCGTCAACAGAGTCAGCTCTTGCTGCAGGAATCTTGCGCGGCGCGCGCGCCGCACTCATTGGCCTGATCGCCGACGCTTCAGCAGAGATGCTTCGGCGTGACCCCGGTGCACCTGTGCCGGCACTTGCACTCGGTGGCGGCGCTGCGAGTGCCGGGTGGAGTGCAGGGATCGCCGCAGATCTGCGCGAACCAGATCTCGTCTTGCACGCGCTCCTTGCCCTCCCAGAACGCGCGAGCACGGGGGGTCGGGCAGGATGAGCGCGCGACTCACCGGCCGGCTCGTTGTGCTTGGCATCACGGGATCGATCGCAGCATTCAAGGCACCAGAGGTCGTTCGCGCCTTGCGCGCCGAGGGTGCCGATGTGCAGGTGCTCATGACGCCTGCGGCGACACGGTTCGTCTCGCCACTCACCATGCGTACGCTCACCGGTCGCGCTGTTGATGCAGACCTGCTCGACCTCCTCCCCGATGGGCGCATCGGCCACATCGTTGCCGCCGATAGCGCCGACGCGATCCTCGTCGCACCAGCGACCGCACAGTGGATCGGTGCGATGGCGAGCGGCATGGCTGGCGATCCCGTAACGGCCACCTGCCTCGCAACAACGGCGCCCGTGGTTGTTGCGCCAGCAATGGATGGCGAGATGTGGGCACATCCGGCGACGCAAGCGAATGCGCGCAGGCTCATGGAAGATTTCGGCTACACCCTCGTCGAGCCGGTGCACGGTGCACTCGCCTCTGGATCAGAAGGTGCGGGCCGCCTCGCAGAGGCTTCGGCGATCGTGGCTGCAGTGATCGCAGCGATCGGCGCGAGTCCTGTTCGTGAGCCCGATGCTGCACGTCGCCCACCGGTCGTCCCTGCAGGCGATCTTTCGGGTCGACGCGTTGTCGTCACAGCTGGCGGCACCGAAGAGCCGATCGACGCGGTGCGCATCCTCGCAAATCGCTCGTCGGGCCGACAAGGGATTGCCCTGGCAGAAGCGGCGCGCGATCGCGGTGCCGATGTGCTCCTCATTGCTGCGCGCGTTGCCGTCCCGCTCCCTGAAGGTGTTGAGATCGTGCGCGTGGCAACGGTGGCCGAACTTTCCGCCGCACTCGACGCCGCCCTCCTCCCGCCGCCAGATGGCAGGGCAACCAGCAGTGTCGACGCGCTCATTGCCGCTGCAGCCGTCTCGGATTTCCGGATGCGTGGCGGGCCATCGACAGAGAAGCTCCGTCGTGATGGCGATCTCACGCTGACCCTTGAGCCGACGCCCGACCTTCTCGCGGGGATCGCCAAACGACTTGGTGCGCGTGCAACGCGCCAGACGAAGCTGATCGGCTTCTCGGCCGAAAGTGGCGCAACGAAGCGCGCGGCAGAGAAGCTCAAGGCGAAGGATCTCGATCTCATCGTTGCGAACGACGTCACCGCTCCAGGCATTGGATTTGAAAGCGCAGAGAACCGCGCGGAGATCCTCGATGTCGACGGGGGGATCTCGATCGTTGGGCCAGCGCCGAAGCGTGTGGTTGCCGACGCGATCCTCGATCGACTGGCGGCGCTCTTGGTCACTGGCGGCGCACGGTGAGTCGCCGCACGATCGCCGACCTGCGCGCACTCCATGCGGCGGGGCGTCGCTTCACCGTCGCAACTGCGTGGGATCGTCCGACCAGCGAGGTCGTTGAGGCGGCGGGCATCGACGCCATCCTCGTTGGCGACTCCCTGGCGCAGGTGGCACTCGGGCACGAGTCGACCGTGCGTGTCGGCATGAGCGAGATGCTCCACCACGTTGCTGCCGTTGTGCGCTCCTCACACGAGGTGCTCGTCATCGCCGACATGCCGTTCCTCTCCTACCCCGACGCGCCGACCGCTGCAGAAAACGCAGGGCGCTTCCTCCGCGATGCTGGTGCAGGCGCAGTGAAGCTCGAGGGTGGCGCCGCCATGGCGCCAATCGTCGCCGCACTCACCCGGAGCGGCGTGCCAGTGATCGGCCACATCGGCCTGACGCCGCAATCGGCGCTCGTTGACGGCAAGCCGCGCGCACGCGGCAAGCAGGTCGATGCCGCCCTGCAGCTCCTCGACGATGCCCGCGCCCTTGAAGCGGCCGGAGCGTCGGCCATCGTGATCGAACTCGTTCCCGCCGAACTTGCCAGTGCGATCACTGCACGCATCGGCATCCCAACGATTGGGATCGGTGCTGGTGCGGGCTGCTCGGCGCAGGTGCAGGTGCTCGCCGATCTCCTCGGGCTGCTCGCCGGCACACCGCCGCGACATGCCACCCCCTACGCAACCCTTCGCGACAGCGCAATCACCGCCCTCCAAACCTGGCGTAGCGATGTTGAGGCTGGCCGTGCCCCCGGCGCAGCGCAGCAGGTCGTCGCCGATGATGCGTTGCGCGCTGCGCTCGACGTGCTCCCCCGCTAGGGACGATGCGCACCGTCACGACACGTGCCGCGCTCACGGCGGCGCTGGCGCAGCTCCCCCGCCCCGTTGGGCTCGTGCCGACGATGGGTGCACTGCATGACGGGCACGCAGCGCTCGTCACTGCAGCACGCGGCGAGCAGGCGAGCGTCGTCCTCAGCATCTATGTGAACCCCCGCCAGTTCGGTAACCCCGCAGACCTTGCCGCCTACCCACGAACACTCGAGGCGGACGCGCAGCGTGCTGCGGCGGCCGGCGTCGACCTCCTCTTTCTCCCCGATGACAGTGAGATCTATCCACCCGCGGTTGAGGTGGCGATGATGGAACCTGGCCCACTCGCGCTGCGCCTCGAGGGGGCTGCACGACCTGGACACTTCGCTGGTGTGGCGACCGTCGTCTCGATCCTCTTCGATCTCGTCACACCTGAGGTCGCCTACTTCGGCGAGAAGGATGCGCAGCAGGTACGTGTTGTCGAGTGGCTTGCCGAGCGACGGACACCACCGATCAGGATCCGGCGGGTTGCAACCGTCCGCGAGGGCGACGGCCTCGCAATGAGCTCGCGCAACGCCCGACTCTCACCAGCAGCACGGCGCGCAGCCAGCGCCATCCCACAGGCACTCGCAGCGGTGAAGTCGCTCTTTGCGGCAGGCGAGCGCCGTGTCGATCTCCTCAACGACGCTGCGATCCGCACGATCGGAGCGGAGCCCTCGCTCACGTTGGACTACATCGATCTTGCCGATGACGTCACGCTGCTCCCACTCGGTGCGTCCGCACACCTCTCCGATGCGGCGTCGGGTCGCGTGCTGGTGAGCATTGCTGCGAGCATCGAAGGCGTGCGCCTGATCGACGCAATCACCCTACGCGCGTAGCGCGTCGCTAGCGGACTGGCAGCGGCCGCGCCGACTCCAGCACTCGATCGATGTCGAGTGAGGTCGCAACGAGCGACTTGATCTCATCGATCTTTCGCGTGTCCTCTGGATGCGTCTTCACGAGAAGATCGTGTACCTGTGAGGCGACAGAGTAGGTGTCCCCCTCCATGAGTACCGCGAAGATATTGGCGCGACGCAGCAGGTCGGACACCCGCGCGCTCGGGCGGTAGCCGCCGCTCAACACAAAGCCGAGTGGGCGATTCGGATGATCACGCCCATCGAGCCAGAGCGAGGCGAGCGCCTCGATCACATCTTCACGATCGCCTGGCACAACGACAAGCGCCGACTCGCCAATACGCGCGAGGACGTGCTCTGCCTGCATCGCAGCAACGGAGACGCGTCCGATGATCGCATCCATGTCGCGCCCAGGCCAGAGCGTCTCACCCTGAAGGCCGTCTTCGATGATTGCGAGTGTTGGATTCGACAAGATCTCCCGGTACGGCAGCACGCCAAGGAGCGGAATCCCGTGTCGGGCGAGCCCACGCTCAAGGAGGCGCGGCAGCTCAGGCTGCGCGTCGAGGTTCACCTTGTTGACGATTGCGCCGGCAACTTCGACGCCGCGCGCGGCAAAGAGGGCTGCGTTGAGCACGATCTCGTCGATCGGTCGGCCGATGCCGCCCTCACTGACGATCACCACCGGTGCGCCGAGGAGGGCGGCGACATCGGCATTGCTCAAGCCGATCACCGCACCAACGCCTGCATGTCCCGTACCTTCGAGGAGGAGGAGGTCGCGACCCACCGCAAGGCGCTGTTGCGCACCAAGAATCCGTGCCCCGAGGTCTTCCACCACCTCGCCGTTGATCACGCTGCGCGTGAAGCCGCGCGGAATCTGTACCGGCGAGAGGAGATTGACCGGGTCGGTCAGGTTGAAGACGCCGCGCATGAGCGCCGCATCTTCGTCGGCAGGCTCACCATCGAGCGTGATCCAGCGCTGGCCAACAGGCTTCATGAACGCCGTCTCGAGTCCGCGCGCGCGGAATGCTGCGAAGAGGCCGAGTGAGGTGGTGGTCTTACCGCGGTTCTGTCCAGTTGCAGCGAGGAAGAGTTGCCGCGTTGCCGCGCCGCTCGGCCCAGCGGCCGCCATCTGCGCTACTCCTCGCCGCGCGGGGCGGTGCGACGCTCGATCAGGCCGACCGCCTCCTTCAGGCGTCCGATCACTTCGGGATCGACATCTTCACGAGTGATGTGCGTGCCAAGCTTGTCGAGCACATCGCCGATCACATCGAGGAAGACGGCCGCATCGGCAATGAAGAACTCCGACTCGTTGCTATAGCGCACGAAGGTGAGTCGGCCCTGCAGGGTTCGATCGTTATCGCCATGCGCAACCTGCGTCGTGAAGTGGTGCCCCTGGATTCCGTCCGGGTTCGAAAGGAAGCTCAGCGCGTTATCGATCGCAAGGCCGAAGCGCGCGCGCCAGCCTGCAAGACGCTCGAGCACCTCTGGCTGCAGGCGGAGAGACTCAACCTCGGTGAATGCCTCGGGTGCGGCAGTGAGCGCTGACACGAGCGCTGTCCCAGCCCGCTGGCCGAGCATTGCCTGGAGCGACCGTTCGAGGGTGACCACCTCGGCATTGAAGTGGCTCGAGGTGATGAGATCGACGAGAAGGTCCTCGACGTTGTCGAGGATGGCCGGATCGTTGAGCGCGCCAGCAAGCGCGAGGATCTCCTCGCGGAAGAGGAAGCGTTCTTCGTGATCAAGCATGGCCATGGGCGCATCCTAGCGCGAGGGCGCCGCGACGGGGTTATCCCCCATCAGCGGCGCGCTCAGCAACGCGAACTTATGGGTAGATCCCTCGGACCTTCATGGCATCGGCAACACGCTGGACGGAGAGGAGATACGCGCCGAGGCGGAGGTGGCTCTTCTCCTTCTGGGCCATCTCGTAGACCTCATGGAAGGCGCGGACCATCTTCTTCTCAAGACGGGCGTTCACCTCATCCTCTTCCCAGAAGTCGCGATTCAGGTCCTGGACCCACTCGAAGTAGCTCACCGTCACACCCCCTGCGTTGCAGAGGATGTCCGGAATGACCATCGCACCGCTCTTGAAGAGGATCTCGTCGGCCTCTGGTGTCGTTGGTCCGTTTGCCGCTTCGGCAACGATCTTCGTCTTGATCTTCCCTGCATTGTCAGCAGTGATCTGATTCTCCAGCGCCGCTGGAATCAGCACATCGCACGGGATCTCAAGGATCGCCTGGTTGCTTACTGGCGTCGAGCCAGCAAAAGCAACAACGCTCCCCGTCTTCTTCTTGTGCGCGTCAACGGCTGCAAGGTCGAGGCCGGCTGGATTCTGGATCCCGCCGCTGCTGTCGGAGACGGCGATCACCTTCGCGCCCATCTCACTGATGAGGCGTGCGGCGATCGATCCGGCGTTCCCGTACCCCTGAACGACGACGGTTGCGCCCTTCAGGTTCAAGTTGATCTTTGCTGCTGCCTCGCGAATGCAGAAGACCGCACCGCGTGCCGTCGCCTCGTTGCGGCCCAACGAGCCGCCGAGCGCGATTGGCTTCCCTGTCACCACACCCGGAACGGTGTAGCCGACATGCATCGAATAGGTGTCCATCATCCAGGCCATCGTCTGGCTGTTGGTGTTCACGTCCGGCGCAGGGATATCGGACTCCGGCCCGATGATCACCGCGATCTCCGTGGTGAAGCGGCGCGTGAGGCGCTCGAGTTCACCGAGTGAAAGCTTCTTCGGGTCGACGGTGACGCCGCCCTTGCCACCACCGTACGGAAGATCCATCACGGCGCACTTCCAGGACATCCACATGGAGAGCGCCTTGACCTCGTCGATATTCACGTCTTGGTGGAAGCGGATCCCTCCCTTTGCGGGGCCACGTCCGAGGTTGTGCTGCACGCGGTGCCCCTCAAAGACGCGGGTTGACCCGTCATCCATGCGAACCGGGAAGTGGACCGTGAGCTGGCGGCGTGGCTCGCGCAAGACGGCGGCGATGCCAGCGTCGAGGCCGAGGCGGCTTGCCGCGAGATCAAACTGCTGCTGGGCAACTGCCCAAGCGCTCTTCTGTGGGGCCGACGACATGGGAACCTCTTCTCTACTGCCGCCGAGGCCCGTTGCCACGGCGGCCGCCTATGGCGGTCTCCCCGATGCTACCCCTCCTGTCCTAAACGCGCCGCGCAGCGCGATGCATCGCCAAGGCGCGTGCGGAGGGCGTGCGTGGCGGGATTACCCTCCGAAGCGGGTCGCGCTACGAACGAATAAGAGCGACGCCGAGCCCCTTCGGCCCCGTGTGTGGCCCAATCGCCGCGCCGGCGCGGACGATCCCCGGCTTCAACGCCGCGATCGCTGGGAAGCGCGTGCAGAGCTCGGTGCGGAAGGCTTCGATGTCTGGTGCTTCGGAGTGCAGCATCGTCAGCTCTTCAATCGGCGACGCGCCAACGAGCTCCATGAATCGCTCCTTCGCCTTCGATGCCGTACGCGGGCGGTCGAGCGTGACCACCTCGCCATCGACGATGTCGATGATCGGCTTGACGGAGAGGAGCCCACCGATTGCTGCGCGAGCGGGACTAATGCGTCCGCCAGCCTTCAGGTAGTCGAGTGTGTCGAGGAAGAAGATCACGTGCGTGCGCGGGATAGCCGACTGAAGGTCGGCAAGGATCTCTGCTGCGCTCTTCCCCGCCGCTGCGCCACGCTGCGCACGCTTCACGAGCAAGCCCTGAGCGGCAGATGCGGTCGCGGTATCTACGAGGTGGATGTTCTTCGCCTGCGG
>Ga0114970_10001624_pt1 | contig 16814 bp, 10 predicted proteins | sample M_140205_XF_Meta_FD_87030 | JGI IMG/M metagenome (GOLD analysis project Ga0114970, IMG submission 87030) | Freshwater microbial communities from Lake Montjoie, Canada to study carbon cycling - M_140205_XF_MetaG | ecosystem: Environmental > Aquatic > Freshwater > Lake | place: Lake Montjoie... | reverse complement strand
TATACGGACGACTGGAGCGTCGGGTTCGCCCCGGGGGACAAGTCGCATACTGGGGAGACTCCCGCGGCACCTGGCCTGCCCAGTAATTTGCCACCGGCGCGGGATCAGGCGAAGCAACCCTTTGGGCTTGATTCGACAAGAATCTTTAGTACCACCGATACGAGTGCTAATAATGACAGCTATCGTGAACTGCTGGAGCGGCCGGTCTCTGGAACGACCGATCCGATTGCTGAGGCACGCTATTACAATCAGGCGGACGTGCGAGTGCTGATTGACGCGAGCAATGTGGTGACCATTAAGAACAGCGCTGACGTCACGGTGACGAGTACGAGCACGGGAACGAATCTGAAGCTTTACCAAGTTTTCACTGGTGCGCTGACCAAGAACGAGACGATTAAGGATAACCGGGAAGGGGCGACCATGCGGCTGGCCAGTTTAAATATGGATACCATTTATAAAGCGCTGACGGCGACCACCTCTGGGGGCACTGGGGAGCTGGTGGGGGCTGGATTTAAGGGAATTATTTATATTTCCGACACCAGTGGCAGTTCGACGATCAAGCGAGGGATTCGCTTGAAGAATGGGGCAAAGATGCCAACGGGTGGGCTTACGGTGGCGAGTGACAACCCGATCTATATTCAAGGCGACTATAATACAGGGCGGACGGTGAACAGTTCGGGCGTGGTGACGGCGGAGACCCCATCGAACGCCGCCAATAATGGAACGGGAAGCGCGGTGGTCTCTGGTTATACCAAGCAACCCTGTGCGGTTTTGGGTGATGCGATTATGATTTTGTCGAACAGTTGGGTGGACTCTGCTTCGACAAGCGATGTGAGCAGCCGCGTGGCCTCTCCGACGACGGTGAATACGGCGATGGTTTCGGGGATTGTGCCGTCGGGAACGTTTTCGAGTGGAGCGAATAGCTATAGTGGTGGGGCGGAGAACTTTACCCGGTTTTTAGAGTCGTGGGGGAGTGGAAAGACGTTTACTTATAACGGTTCGATGGTGGAGCTTTTTTTGAGTAAGCAGAATGTGGGGCCATGGGGGAACGCGAATGTCTACAACGCCCCGAGTCGGGACTGGGCTTTTGATAATCTTTTTTATACTTCGCCCCCTCCTGGGACATTAACCATCGTCAGCTACAATAAAGAAAGATGGTTCAATCAATAATCTTCGCCATCGGCTTTGCCTTATTGGCGAGCGCACGTGGCGACTTTGACTTTACGCCGATCGCTTCCTTTTACGAGGTGGAGGGGATTCGTGTGCCTAATCTCCATTTTCAGAACGGGGCAAAAGTCATTTCCTACAGTCCGCCCTCTGGATGGCGGACGAGTGGTGGTGGAAAAAAAGTGGAGTGGATTCCTCAGGAGGCCGTGCAAGCTGGGGCAGTCATCGAGGCGCGACCGGGGCGGGACTTTGCCGATGAGGCCGCGAAAATCAAGGGGCTTCGTGAGCAGGCGCTTGAGGAGTTGCCGCGACAGGCGATGCAGGTGGAGACCATCGAAGCCAAGCCGAGCGAACTGGTGATTTCGGGGAGGGGAGGGGTGGAGTTACTTCTATCCTACACGCTTTTTGCCCAACAGTTTAGGTCGATGATTCTGTGGATTCCCCACGATCGGGAGTGGGTGCGGATTTCTTTTACAGCACGGGCGAGCGACTTTGCGGTGCTGGAAAAAGTCTTTCGCCGGAGTCTCTACAGCATGGAGGGTTTATAAGCCGAGTGGCTTCCAGCGCTTCAGCCCGGTCTCCCCTGCGGTATTGGTAAACGCTTCCGTGTCGGTGCTCGGAGCGTAACGGAGGGCGGTGACGTGCATATCGGCGAAGAGCGCATTGATGTAGGCGCGTCCCGTATGGGTTCCGAGTTTCGCCACCCCGGCAGTGGGTTCAGGAAGTGGGAGGGCGGTTCCTGCTAGACCAGTGAAGGTCAGGTCCGAACCGGTAATGACAGGGGCCATCAAAATGAGATTCGAGGGGGCGGCGAGGCGCGACCAATTGCCGTCCCATGCAGGCTTGGCGGCTTGGGTTAAGACATTGACGTTGACCCCGTAGCTCAGGGGAATCGACGCCGGACTTGTCTGATTGCCGTTGGGACGCTTGTCAAAGGGCGACTTGAAAACATTCCAATTCGTGACATATTTGGACTGAAGGAGTTCGGGCCAAAACTTGCTCGAGACCGCCGAGCTGGAAAACATTTGGTCATCGTTGTCCGCAAGGTAAGCGGCAACCCCGAGTCCCAACTGTTTTAGGTTGCTGGCATCAGTCGTCGCCTTGCTGCGCTCTAACACTTTGCTATAAACAGGAAGGGCGATCCCTGCGAGGATGGCGATGATCGAGATGACCACGAGCAGTTCGATGAGGGTGAAGGCTGATTTTTTCATTATGGTGTGAAGGATAATTTTCTGAAGTTAAGCTGGCGATGCGGTGGTGTCGAGTTTCCATCTGGTACGGTCAGTTCGCAGGATTGTCACTTGCCAAATACGCGATCGACCTCCCAGTTTGTTGAATGATTAAAAAAGTGCTCATCCTCACCGCCGGTTACGGTGAGGGCCATAACTCGGCCGCCCGAGGTCTTCAGAGCGCGCTGACCGCGGCTGGAGTGGATGCGGAGACAATCGACATTTTTGGGCGAGTCGGTGGGGCGTTTTATGAGAAGACGCGGCGAGGATATCTGGGGGTGATTCAACGGGCATCCTTTCTTTGGGCGATCTGTTATCGGATGATCGATCGGTGGCCGATGATGTCGATCATTTTGCCATTCCTCGGAAAGTTGCGGGAGGATTTATCCTCTCTTCTCCAAGAAAAACAGCCGGTGGCAGTGATCTCGGTTTACCCAGTTTATGCTTATTTAATCGAAGCGCTTTACCCGCATCCCGCGCTTCGCCCCTTTGCGTTTTACACCGTGGTGACGGATTCCATCACGATCAATTCCATTTGGTATCGAGCTGCGAGCGATGGTTTTTTTGTTCCGAATGAGGCGTCGGCGTTGGTGATGAGAAAGGCGGGGGTCTCGGCGGAATTGATTGAACCGCTTGGATTTCCCGTGGCGCTGCGGTTTGCCGACGACCGCCCGGTCCGCGATCAACCGAGTCACCCGCGGGTTCTTTTTATGCTCAACGCTGATCGTGATCTTGGGTTGAAGATCATCGCCCGCTTGCTCCTGATGCCGCGGATTCACCTCACCGTGGCTTGTGGACCAGATGAGGCCTTGCAGAGGAAGATCGAGGCGGTGGCGGCAGGTCGACCATTGGAGTTGCATGGATGGACTCCTCGGATGCCCGAGTTGATGATGACCCATCATTTGCTGATTGGAAAGGCAGGGGGAGCGACCGTTCAGGAGACAATCGCCGCTGGGACGCCGATGTTGATTACCCAAGTCGTGCCTGGCCAAGAGGAGGGGAATGCGCAACTCATTTGTGAAAACCATTGTGGGGCAATTTGTTCCACGCCGGAAGCGATTGCGGAGCGGATAGAGTTGCTCTTTGCTGACGATGGAGCGTTGTGGAGGCAATGGGAAAAAAACATTGCCCAGCTCTCTCGGCCCGATGCTTCGCGACAAATCGCCGCTCGGGTGATGGAATCAGCGATCCGAGGGGTGGAGCGCCAAAAAAGTGGGTGGGGGAGCCTGACCGACTGACATTCCGATTGCCTCAGTGAGTGGAGTGGTAGATAGTAATTGGTTTTATGACTCTGACCGAAAAAATTCTAGCTCGCGGGAGCGGTAAGGCACACGTTCGCCCGGGCGATAATGTGTGGGTAAATGTGGACGTTTTGATGACGCACGATGTCTGTGGACCGGGAACGATCGGGGTATTTAAGCGGGAATTTGGTGCGGCGGCGAAGGTTTGGGATCCGAAGAAACTCGTGATCATTCCTGATCATTACATCTTTACGGCGGACTCTCTTTCGAACCGCAACGTGGACATTCTTCGTGATTTTGCTCGTGAACAGAGGCTGCCCTATTTTTACGACGTGATTGATGACCCCAACGGGCACTGGCAATTTGACACCACGCGTGGGCAACTCAAGCAACAGTACGGGAAGAATTACACGGGAGTTTGCCACACCACCCTTCCGTGGAAGGGGCATACGCGGCCTGGGGAAATCCTTTTTGGAACGGACTCCCATACTTGCATGGCGGGGGCTTTCAATCAATTTGCCACGGGAATCGGCAACACCGACGCGGGCTTCATTCTTGGAACGGGCAAGCTCTTGATCAAAGTGCCAGAGTCGATGCGCTTTTATTTAGAGGGGAAGATGCAAACTGGGGTGATGGCTAAGGATGTGATTTTGCATGTTATCGGCGACATTGGATTTGATGGGGCGACCTATCGGGCGATGCAATGGGAAGGTCCTGGGGTCTCGGCGATGAACATGGATGATCGGATGACGATTGCCAACATGGCGATCGAGGCGGGAGGCAAGAACGCCATTTTCCCTTATGACGAGACGACTGGGGAATATGTGAGGGAGCGGGTGGCGGAGAACGGAACGAAGAGTGACTTTGAGCCCGTCGAATTGGATCGCGAGCAGAGTTTTGTCTATGACAAAGTTTTTGATCTCACCCAGCTGGAACCGACGGTGGCCTGTCATCCCGATCCCGGTCAAAGGAAGCTGGCTAAAGAAATGAATGTCGCCCTTGATCGTGCTTATATCGGATCTTGCACGGGAGGAAAGACCAGCGATTTCCTCGCTTTTGCCGAGGTGGTTAAAGGAAAAACCGTCAAGATCGATACTTTTGGAGTCCCCGCGACGACCAAGGTCGTGCAGGAGCTGAAGGCTACCGTTTGGGGAGGGGTCAGCGTTTGGTCGATCCTCGAAAGTGCCGGAGTGCGGATGACGGAAAATGCTTCTTGCGCAGCCTGTTTGGGTGGACCTGTAGACACTTTTGGGCGACTCAACACGGCGATGAAATGCATTTCTGCGACGAATCGTAACTTCCCCGGTCGGATGGGCAACAAAGAGTCGGAAGTCTTTCTCGCCAGTCCTTATACGGTGGCGGCAAGCGCGCTGACTGGGCGAATCACGGACCCCCGCGAATACTTGGGCTAAATTGTGTCCGCACAAACCCAGTTGCAATCACGTAGATATCCATGGGGATTCCTCTTGCTTGCCCCGTGGGTATTGGCGTCCCTCCTAGTCAGCGGTTGTGCGACCAAGTCCGTGATCACAGGATCCCGCTATGTGGTTACTGCCCCGAAGACCGCCTTTTATAAATATGGTCCCGCGCAAAGCTTGGGCCCCGATACCACCCTTCCGCAGGGAACTATCGTCACGATGCTCGAAAGCACTTGGGGATTTTGTCACGTGATGACGGAAGGCGGCATGGGGGGTTACGTTTCGAGCGACGATTTAAAACTGGCTCCCAGTCTGCCTCCGCCGAAAAACGCCCTAGCGGGAAACCCCCGAGTCCCTCAATCCTTGAGCGGTCGCCCCAAGCAGAACCTTTATCTGCCCACGCCCGGCGGGCCGCTCTTCGACGTCAATGATGTTCCATTGCCCTCCGGAATGACCGACACTCCGCCTGTATCTAACCCAAAGTTCCGCTACTAAAATCGCTTTATGTCCAACTCCATTACTAGCCCCGTCTTCGTCTGCAAGGATAACATCGACACCGATCAAATTATTCCCGCTCAATATCTTACCCTCGTCCCAACCATCGAGGAAGAGTATAAAAAGCTCGGGAGTTTTGCGCTTATCGGTCTTCCTGATGATCTTTATCCGGTGAAGTTTATCGCTCCTGGCGATACCGAAACCCCGTATAAAATTGTCATCGCGGGGCGGAATTTTGGTTGTGGGAGCTCGCGGGAGCACGCTCCGATTGCCATGGGCGCGGCGGGCGTTGCGGTGGTGGTCGCAGAAAGCTTTGCGCGGATTTTCTTTCGCAACTGCGTCGCGACCGGCGAGCTTTATCCTTATGATGCGGCGGAGCGGCTTTGCGATAAAATCCAGACGGGAGATCTCGCCACGCTCGACTTTGAAGCCGACACCCTAACCGTTGGCGGAGTGACTTACTCGCTGAAGCCCTTGGGTGAAGTTCGACCGGTGATTGATGCGGGAGGAATTTTCAATTACGCCCGCCAGAGCGGAATGATCGCGGAAAAGGCCTAAGCCTTTGGTTCTCGGGGAGATAGCCGGATTCCTCCGCCCGCCTCCGCCGTTTTGGAGGAAATCTCCGGCAACCGCTTCGACTGGTTTCTTTAACGAAGTTTCTTGGCTTCGCTGAGGTTCGCCCTTCTTCCTACCATCTCTGACGATGGGGAAAATGGGGCGGGGAGTAGGGTGCGAGATGGCTTGAGGAGGAGAGTTTCACTTTGGAGAAGCTTGCTCTTTGAACTGCACCCGTGATGAATTCCACCATGCGTGTGTCCACTTATCGTTTGTCGGCGATTCTCCCCTTGGCGTTGGTGGCCGCTTTAGGAGGGTTCCTTTTTGGCTTTGACAGCGGGGTGATCAATGGGGCGGTCAATGCGTTGTCCGAAGAGTTTGGAGTTGCAGGTTTGAAAACGGGACTAGCGGTTTCGCTGATGCTTCTTGGTTGCGCGGTCGGGGCATTTCTCGCGGGAACTTTGGCCGATCGGTTTGGTCGAAAGCCTTGCATGATCGCCACGGCAGTGGCTTTTGCGATCAGCGGGATGGGATCGGCCTTGGCATTTGGAGTGGGGGACTTCATTGCTTGGCGGCTTCTCGGTGGCTTTGCCGTGGGGGCGGCCAGCGTTTTGGCCCCTGCCTATATTTCAGAGATTGCCCCAGCGGCTTTGCGCGGGCGGTTGGCCTCTTTGCAGCAGTTGGCGATTGTGGGCGGATTGTTTGTGGCTTTTCTCAGTAATTATCTCATCGCCCACGCGGCGGGGGATGCAGACCAGCCGTTCTGGTTCGGATATCGTGCTTGGCGATGGATGCTCGCCGTGGAGGTTCTGCCGGCGTTGATTTATTTGATTGGGGCGGGATTTATTCCCGAAAGTCCCCGTTGGTTAGCCACCCATCGTCGCCTTGAAGAGGCGCGAGCGATTTTTGTTTGGCTGGGGGAATCGCCAGATCTGGCGGTGGCAGAGCGCGCGACTGATGGGAGCAGCGAGTTAGGGAGGCCACGCTTCGCCGATTTAATGGTCCCGGGAGCGAGTCGGTTGCTTCCGATTATCTGGGCGGGAATCTGGCTGTCGGCTTTTCAGCAGTTGGTGGGGATTAATGTGGTTTTTTATTATGGGGCCACCCTTTGGGAGGCGGTCGGTTTTGGGGAATCGAAGGCGATGATCGTCAATGTGATTTCGGGGGTGGTGAATATTGGATCGACCTTAGTGGCGATCGCTTTGATTGATCGGATTGGGCGGAGACCCCTGTTGCTGGCGGGTTCGGCAGGGATGGCGATTTCGCTGGGGATTTTGGCGGTGGTCTTCGCTACGGCAGGCGCCAGCGCGTCGGGGACATTGCAACTCGGGAAAGGGGCGGGGATGACCGCTCTCCTCGCCGCCAATGTTTTCGTGTTCGCCTTCGGAGTTTCTTGGGGCCCAGTCGTTTGGGTGTTGTTAGGGGAGATGTTTCCCAATCGGATTCGCGGTTCTGGGCTGGCGATTGCTGCAGCTGTCCAATGGGTGGTAAACTTTTTTATATCGACGTCCTTTCCTGTCTTACTCTCCACGTTGGGCTTAGGGGTGGCGTATGCTTTGTACGCCTTGGCGGCGGTGGGTTCCTTTGTTTTTGTCCACCGGAAGATCGCCGAAACTCGTGGCCGAACTCTCGAGCAAATGTAGGCGGAAGAGCGAACCTCGGGGAGCTGTTTCAGAAAGCGTTGAAAAGCTGGCGACCGGTGCCAGCGTTGCTAACCGCTAACCGGATCTCCTATGCGGCGTTTGCTGAGGGCTTCGATGCAGGTGTTGAACCGGCTAAAGGCAGGATGGATGTGGAAGCTATTGAACGGCAGTGAGATGGATAATTTGCGGAGGTGGGTGATTGCTAAATCATCAAGAAGCGGATTTAAATGATATACTGTATTGGTATGCCCACTCGCCGTTCATTTTTGCGGAGCTCGCTTGTTGCTACTTCGGCGCTGTTTGCGGAGGCCTTGAGGGCGGCGATTCCCGAGGCGGATCGCGGAGTGACGTTTCTCAAGCCAGAGGACGCGGGCTACGCCGAGGCTCGGGCGCTCTACAATGCGGAAATTAAAACGCAACCGCAACGGATCGCGCGTTGTTTGGATGAAGCTGGGGTGGAGGTGGCGGTGCGGACGGCGATCGCAGAAAACTGGCCGATGGCCGTGAAGGCTGGGGGGCATTCCTTTGAAGGGCTATCGCTGAATGATCACGGACTGGTCGTGGAGGTTTCCTCGATGAAGGAAATGCGTCTGGATGCGCGCACTGGTGGATTGACGGCGGCAGCGGGTTGCCGGATTGGGGAGGTCAACCGTTTTCTGACGGCGCGGGGGCGGTTTCTGCCCGCGGGTTCTTGTGAAACGGTGGGGCTCGCTGGTCTGACTCTCGGTGGTGGCTATGGGATGTTTTCTCGAAAGTGGGGATTAACCTGCGACCACCTGCAGGCGGTCAGGATGGTCGATGGAACGGGAACGATTCGGGATTCGCGCGACGAACCGGAGTTGCTGTGGGCCTGTCGGGGCGGGGGGAATGGTCATTTCGGGGTGGTGACGCAGTTGACTCTGCAAACCCGGCCGGTTCCCAAAAGTTTTTCGTCGTGGAAATTTCGCGCCTACCGGCTGGATGAGGAAAAGGCGCGGGTGTTGTTGGCGGCTTGGTTTGAGGCGACGGCGAAGTTGCCGTCCGAGGCTTTTTCTGCGTGGGTGATGAATGGTCGGCAGGTGACGGTATTGCTGACGACGATCGGCTCAGCTGAAGACCGTGGGATCGTCGCTTTTCGGCGTTTACTGGCGAGTGCCACCGATTCCACGACCACCGCGAGGGTGGTCTCTTTGGCCGAAGCATTGCCGCGTTATTATGGCGAGCCGGGACCGCAGTTTTTTAAGAATGGGAGTGGAGGATTTTACGAGGGGATTAGCGATCTTGCATCGACGTTGCCCGCCATCTTTGCCGAGGTCTTGGAGGAGCCGGGGATGATTTTTCAGATCAATACTTTGGGGGGAGCGATCGCGAATGGGCCAGAGGGAGCCTATCCGCACCGGGCATTGGGTTACCTCGGCGAAGTCCAGTCCTTTTGGGTCAATCCTGCGCATGGGCCGGCGCGGATTGCGGCGGCTGGGCGGATTCGTGAGCAAATTGCCCGTGCGGGAGTCCATCGGCATTACGCAAATTATCCCGACCTTGCTTTTGCCGATTGGCCGACGGCTTATTACGGTGAGAAAAACTATCGGCGGCTGCAACTCTGCAAGCGCCGCTATGATCCGCAGAATCGCTTTCGCCACGCGCAGAGCGTGCGACTGCCTGACTGAGGGTGGCGGTTGCTGGAGTCAAGGCGGTGAATGGGATGGAGATCGGGGGAGTTTTTGGGAGCGATTGCCCACCCCTTAACCGCCAGGGCAGTGAGGGTATTTTTGCTGCGGGAATGAGTGAGGTGAGTGTTGTCGAAGTCCGCCAAAAGATTTAGCACAAACGAATTGCGACCGCCAAGCGCGTTGGATTAGGGGGCTGCGATGATCTCGAGTGCCGGCCGAGAACATCATCAGCGCTTCTACTGCCAACCAGAGCGCCCTGATTAAAAGACGTGAGCAATTCCGATATTTAAGGAAGTGGTGAACAGCTAGGTGGCGTTGCTTGGTGTCGCAACCTTTATTTTTGGCGGTTCCAAATATGGGCGAAATTCATCGCCACAAACTCATAAAAAAACCGCATCAAAACTCATGCTTTGCCTAGAGGAGAGGTGAAAATTTGCTCCTGAGGTTAAGGGGGGAATCCTGCAAAAGGGGACTTTCGGCGAATTGAGGAGGTCTCTGCGCGGTGAATTAGCTAAAAGTCCCCCGTAGGAATCTTTTTCAAGAGAGCGCAGCCGATCTCCTAACGGAGGATTTGTGAACGGCCCTGGCCCTGGGACTGGGGATGACCTAAAATTTGCGATTCACTTCGCCGCCCACGGGATCAAAAACCCTGAAAGGGAGGAAGCGGAATCGCCAAGATCAGTTTAAGCGAAGTCGTAAACGATGGCTTTTAAGCAGTTTGGCTTAAAGGCTTTCTCGACAAACTCGAGATGAAGCGGGTGAATTTGATAGGCGACTTCGGCGGCCTTGTCGGCAAAAACGAGATTCAACCCCACTTGATAGCTTTGGTCGACCACTGGTCGCTCGCTCGGCACCATGCGCCCGACATGGAGGCTGACGGCGAGCGGAATGGGGCGAAGATATTCTTCAATTCCAGCGATGAGCGCTTCGGTGGAGTTGGGGAGTTCGGGCTTCGTGTAAAAAATCACAAGATGAGAGAGCATGGGCGTTGGTTTAATTTTTTCGGTTTATTTGGCGGTCTAGCGAGGCGGATCCACCGCTGGCGGATGGATAAGCCAGCCTGACGAAATGAGTAAAGATCAATTCTTCTCATCGACCAACTGTAAAAGTAAAATCACCCAGTCGAGGAAATCCGAGTCGCCATCAAGGTTTAGTTCCCTCGGCCAGACGAGCAAGAGTCTCTGAGACAACAAGACAGGGGTCCTCGACTCGACGCATCGCGCCAGCCCTTAGGTGCTTCGCCGCTGAGGCGGATGGCAGGGAATTTGCCTGAAGATTTGTACTTGGGGACGAAATTTCTTCGAGAATTCAATGAAAGAGTTGCCAAGATTTGCTTTGAATGTTTTATTTGGCACCCGACTTTCTCGTCGGACTGCACTCGTAGCTCAATTGGATAGAGCATCTGACTACGAATCAGAAGGTTCCGTGTTCGAGTCACGGCGAGTGCACCACCCAGAAGAGCAGAGGAAACGAAGGCGACCCGAGTTTCTCGGCGGTTCGCTCACAGAAAGTGCTGATTTTGGAGGGGGATTTGAGACTCCAAGTTAGGGTGGTAACGATCTTGATTTTGCTGAGGGGATTTGGTGGGAGCTGGACTTGCTTGGTTAGCGTTGGGTAGCTATTCCGCTGGTTGTGGGTAAATCGGGCTGATCGACTGACTGGCGAGGGGAGCGGGTGGTTGGGGCTCCGGAACTGCTGGATGCGGGCGGATGCGGGCGCGGATGCGCGGATGCGCGGATGCGCGGGGCTACGGGCACACGGTGAAGGGGGGGCCGGGGGGCTGGGAGGCTGGGAGCCGGGGGGCTGGGAGGCTGGGAGGCTGCTGGCGTGGCGTGGAAGGGCAAGGGCTGGGCGCAAGAAAGCGGCAGCGCTGAAGAAGCTGGCTGCGTGAAAGTAGGTGCTGCGTGGTTGGTCAAGATTCGCACGGTGGCGGGCGACGAGTGGATCGTCACCCAACTAGAGATGGGACCACCGCCGCCATGGGGGACGGGCGGCTTCTGCCGATCAGGAACCACCACCAGCCCAGTGCCGGAAGTTCTTGGGAATTCTGCTCCCATGCACGGATTGGCCCCTTTTCCGCGCTCACGAGTTCAGCTACTTTTAGCTCCCTCAATTTAGGAAGGTTCCAGGAGTCAATCTACGAGAATTGCTAGATCAATCCATTGACCTTGCCCACCCTCGTGAGAATGTACTGCCAGAGTGTTCTTGCCTTTTTTCAGGATCTTGCGCAGCTCTTCCGTCACGATGATGAGATAGTATCCTTTGGACCCTTTGACTCCGACGATCTTTTCTCCGTTGATGTAGACCTCCGTGTTATCATTGTGCCGAATGACCACGCCTCCGTGCTTCAAGGCGTGACCATCGAAGGTAAAGTTCTGGCGAAAGTAAATCTCGGAGGTCTTCCATTCGCTTTTACCTCGCCCGTGAGCGAAAGGCGTCTTCCCCGTTTTCCACCCCTGATCGTCGAACCCTTCCTGAGTCCAATCGTCGGCAGGTTTTTCTGTCGTAAATCGATAGGGCGTGGATCGATCGCCGTCGGGTTCACCACCCACAAGCACCTTCCACTTGGCATCTATCGTCTTGAGAACCGCCTGAGCAACAACCGGTGCACCGGTCTCATAGGCGGCCACCCGCGAGGTGATTTCCCGGAGTTTCTGCGGATCGAATTTCGGCTTCCGATCATAGTAATAAAGACCGTTTTTTTCCTGCTCGATGTCCGTCAACTGGGTGTAACAAAATCCAAATAAATGAGGATTATCGAGCATGGCATCGATGGTTCCCTTGTAGCGTGCGTAAAATTCTTGCTCGGTCTTCGGTCCTTTACCATAGCTCCAACCCCCTTCTGTCGCCCAGCCGATTCCTCCGATCTCACTGATCATAAAGGGGATGCCTTGGTCGCTAGTGGAGGCGGAAGGATTTAAATAGCGGGCTGGAGGATAGGGACCTTCTGGCGGTGCAGAAAAGTAGTTCTGCCAACGTTTGCGAAGGTTTTCGGGGTTATCCGCGTAGTCATGGGCGTCTAGAACTTCAGGGTGTGGCAGCGTGTGCATCCATCCGCTGGACTCGAGAGCTGGCCGCGTCGGGTCAATCGCTTTGGTAATATTCCAGATCATCCGTTGCAATTCTCCAGAGTTTTCGAAGTTTTCATTGAAAGGGCACCAACCGATCACCGCAGGATGATTGCGGTCGCGAAGTAAAATTTCCGTCCACTCGTTGACGACCGCCGAGAATCCCTCCCGCTGATTGCCGTAGCCGGCGTTGGGATATTCTCCCCAAACTAGGTAGCCGAGTTTGTCTGCCCAATAAAGAAATCGTGGCTCGAACACCTTCTGGTGGAGTCGGGCGCCATTATAGCCGCAAGCCATCGCCATCTCGATATCCTGCTTTAAAGCCTGATCAGAAGGAGCCGTCCAAAGGCCCTCTGGGTAAAATCCTTGATCGAGAATTAACCTTTGAAAGACAGGCTTTCCGTTAATGAGCACCTTGCGTCCTTCGATCGTTACCTTCCGCAAATCGAAGTAACTTTTGACCTCATCGACCACTTTCTCTGCGGAGAAAATCGTGAACTTCAAATCGTAAAGAAATGGCGCCCCTGGATTCCAAAGTTTTTTCTCTTTGAGGTTAAGGACTAATCGACCGTTTCCTGTGCCGTGGCTTACTTCTGAGCCAACCAGTCGGCCATCCATAAAGGCATCTACCCTTAAGCTTAAATCTTTGTCCGTCCCATTGATCTTCGTCTCGATGAGGGCTCGTGACTGGTCGGGATCGGCAACAATCGAGAGACTTTCTAAAAAAGAGGAGCCTACCGCCTCAATCCAGACAGACTGCCAAATTCCCGTGGTCCGGGTGTAAAAACAACTAAAACTCTGATCGCCAGATTGCTTTCCGCACGGCTGGAGCCCCGACCACATGTCGTCGATGACTTTCACCACCACCTCATTTTGACCTTCTTTGAGGAACTGGGTCATCTCGAATTTAAAATCAACATTTTCCCCGATATGCATCCCCACGAGTTGTCCATTAACGTAAACCCAAGCACGGTAATCTACTCCTCCAAAGTGAATGCGAATGCGTTTCCCTTTCATGCTCGCAGGAATTTCAAAAGTCCGACGATACCAGACATTCTTGAGTTTCTTCGTATTGCCAAATCCTAAGCCCGAGAGTTTACTTTCTGGACAAAATGGCACGACGATTTTCGCCGAAAGATCGGTTCCGTAGGTCAGCCCCCGAGCTTCGCCATCCGCATTTGGATCGTTCTCAAATTGCCGATCGCCATTGATCGTCATCCATTTCTCCCGCTCTAGGTCCGGTCGGGGATGTTCAGATCTTGGGACCACCGCATGGGTCGCCACTACTCCTAAAGAAAGAGCAATAATAATCGTCATAACCCAAAAACCATCGCGCGATTTTTTCATGGTAATATTTCTATCCAGTTCAGACCAAGTCGTCGAGAATATCTTGACTTGGAACGGGCTGATTTCATCTCATTCTCCTGAAGAAATGCGAAGCCAACCATCTGGGACTTTAGGTTTAAGCTTCGCCACACCCCTAAAATCAAAGAACTCGTCAACCAGATGATCCGCCAAGGAGTCTTCTGGCAAGACTGTGGTGACGGTTGGCAGGCGCGGTCGCCGCGGTTGGACCCAAGAAAGGCGAGGCAATCTCGTCCGCGAAAAGCCTCCCAAGTTCAAGCTACTTTCTCTGCCTCACGCCTCACGCCGTCTCCGGTTCAGCACGCCGAGCGCGCCGACGAGCAGCAGAGCGAGCGAACCGGGTTCTGGCACCGCGGCGGTGCCGCCAAAGGTCGAGCCTTTACCGCCACCACCGCTGAAGGCCCCGAAGGCCATCCCGCTGGTGAAGGTCACGGTCGCACCGTCGCCGATGGTCAGCGAACTGAGCGTCTGGCTTACGCTGCCAAACTGGAGCTTGGCACCGTCGGCGACGAGAACGGCCGCCGTGCCGTTCGCGGGAGTGGTGCCGAGTTCCCCGTTCACATTCAGCGTGCCTGCGCTGACGGTGAGGGTGTCGTAGGTCTGCGCCCCGTTGAGGGTTTGCACGCTGGGGCCGACCTTTTCCACGGCGGAGGCATCGCCAGCGGTGCTGAGGATGTCACCGGTAAAGGTCGTCTCGCCGCTCGGTGCGCCGATCTTTAGAGTGCCGCCGGCAAGTAAGACCTGATGCCCGGTCGGGCTGCCAATATCGGCCAGCGAAGCGACCTGCTGGCTAACCCCGTTGAGATCCAGCGTGGTTCCGCTCGCCATGGTTACGGCGGTGGTGGTCGGGAGGATGTTACTGCCTCCTCCACCTCCGATGAACCATTTCGCGTTAAGGTAGGCTTCCACTTCCAGGCGCTGGGTGTTGTTCAGCGCAAAGTTGTACATGATGACCTCAGCCTGCGACTGATTCCCCGCGTGATAGCTACGATCTTTGTTGAAGCTGTCCGCCTGCACGTTGCCGGTGGTGAGGACTTCCACTAGGTTGTAGCCGTTGTGGAGATTGGTGGGCATGCTGTAGTTGGTCCCATCGCGGAGGGTGCCATTCACATAAGTGAGGCCACCGGTAATCTCACCGGCAGTATATCCGTTCCAGAGCGGATCGGTCGGCTGATCATCGTTGGGCCGATGGAAATTGTACGCATCCGCGTCCGTTAGCAGGAAGCTGTTTCCTTTGAAGATCGAAAACACTGTGCGGATGCCGCTGTCGCGCGTAAAGGTCAACGCGCTGCTGTCGCCAGCGCCTCCATTCTGCAGGAACTGGATGGCACCCAAGCCGGTTCCCGTTCCCGCGTCGACTAGGTAAGTGGGCGTTGCGTTGCCGCCAGGTACTGTCGCGTGCGCCGCATTATTGCTGCCGTCATTCCAGTGGGTAACAGGAGCATTGTTAGCCAGGCCGAGGTTCGATGCGTCGAACCAGCGGGCGTAGCCCGCCACCGGCGGTGCGGTTAGGGCGCCTTGCAACCTCAGTATGCCGCCGCTGATGATCGTGGCGCCGTCATAGGTTTGGGCCTTGGACACCTTCAGTATGCCGGTGCCGTCCTTGGTCAGGCTGCCTTGTCCGCTGACGACCTTGGGCAGGGAGGCCGTGTCGGAATGGTCGAAGGTGACATTGGTGCTATTCGACAAAACGATACCGCTGGTACCGATGGCGGGAAGGTTGCCGCCGTTGCCGATCTTTAGGGTGCCGCCCGTGACACTTGTGGCCCCGGTATAGGGCAGGGACCCGGAAAGGGTCAGCGTGCCCGCGCCGGCCTTGGTCAAGCCGCCGCCACCTGAGATGGTGCCGGAAAATGCGTTGGGCGTCGCATTGGCCACGGTCAGCGTACCCCCGCTGCCCAGGGCGACCGTGCCACCTCCGCCGTTGTGATCTGAAAGTGAAGGCACGGCCTGATTGCCGCCGTTCAAATTCAGCGTTGCGCCACTGCCGACAGAAAGGGGGGTGGCGGGAAGGAGGTTGTTGCCCCCCGGAAATGCGGGCGCGTAAGCCGTCGAGATGGCGTATTTTCCACCCAGATAGGTACCCACCTGGTTTTGCTCCGTCGCAGTCAGCACATGGTCATACGAAAGGATCTCTGCCACGTCCAGATTCGTGCTGTGATACTGGTTCGCCCCGTTGCCCCACGAGGAGCCGAGCCAGTAGCTTCTTGGCGTTGTCGAGCTATAGGTGCCTTCGATTTTCAGGACAATAAAATTGCCGTCGTTGGTTACCGTAAGATTGGACGATCCGCCATTCGTGGAAACGGCTGAAGGCGAATTTCCTCCCCAGAATGATCCGTTGTCATTCCCCATCATGTAACCCTCTTGGGCGGTTACATCCCCCATTGCGGCACCCCATTGAGTGAAGCCGTTATTGGCGTCGGGATTCCTGAGAACAAGGTATTGTTCCTTGGAAAAGAGGGTTCCAGCGATCACCGCATCTCCTCCATTGCGGTATTGGACCACCGGTTTGCCGTTGACTTGGTTGGTGGCAAACTTGAAGTCGCCTTCGTTATACGTGGCATTGTGACCGTTTCCCGAATGGTCCGTCCATGTGGCTACGGTCTGTCCATTGGTGTAGGAACCGCTAAGGGTTGAGGCGTCGAACCAGGCGTTGAGCCCTGCGGTCACTGGCGCTGCGGCTGAATGCACGCTTAGCGTACCGCCTGCCACGACCGTGGGGCCGCTATAAGTCTGGGCGCCCAGCAAATCCAAGGTGCCGCTTCCCGCCTTGGTCACCGAACCTGTGCCCGTAATGGACGGAGAAAAGGAGGCTGTTCCGGTATGGTTGAGAGTCAGGTTGGCATTATTGGACAGGGTGATGCCACTGGTGGCGAGCGTCGGCAGGGCTCCCGTGCCGTCGCCTACGGCAAGCGTTCCGCCAGTAACTGCCGTAGCTCCCGTGTAGGTGGATTGGGAACTGGATAAAATCACTGTGCCGGAAC
>Ga0114970_10001622_pt1 | contig 16824 bp, 13 predicted proteins | sample M_140205_XF_Meta_FD_87030 | JGI IMG/M metagenome (GOLD analysis project Ga0114970, IMG submission 87030) | Freshwater microbial communities from Lake Montjoie, Canada to study carbon cycling - M_140205_XF_MetaG | ecosystem: Environmental > Aquatic > Freshwater > Lake | place: Lake Montjoie... | reverse complement strand
CTCCTTTTTGGTGGCATTATTTTACTCTTTATTGATAAAATATTTCAAGATAAAGATTCAAATGTAGAAGAAGTCAGCATGCCTTCGGCTTTAAAAATTGGATTGTTTCAGGTAATTGCCATGATTCCCGGTGTTTCAAGATCCGCAGCAAGTATCATTGGTGGATTAAGTCAAAAACTAAATCGGAAAACCGCCGCTGAGTTTTCCTTTTTTCTTGCCGTTCCTACCATGTTTGCTGCTACCGTTTATAAATTGTATTCCTTTTATTTTAAAGATGGTGGCCATGTATTTGAAAGTCAGCACCTAAAGCTCTTAATCATCGGAAATTTGGTAGCCTTTGTCGTAGCAATGCTTGCCATTCGCTCTTTTATTGGCTACCTCAGCAAATATGGGTTTAAAGCATTTGGATACTATAGAATTATTGTTGGCCTACTTATTTTGGTTTTGTATTTTTTAGGTATTCCCCTTACAATTGTATAATGGAGGAAAAAAAAGGAGAAATAATTCTCGTCAACAAGCCCTATCGTTGGACTTCTTTCGATGTAGTAAATAAAATCCGAAACCTTACCAAGATGAAGAAGGTGGGCCATAGTGGCACCTTGGATCCTCTCGCAACAGGGCTTTTGGTGATTTGTACAGGTATGTATACCAAAACCATTGATACCATTCAAGGAAAGGAAAAGGAATACTATGGCAGTTTGGTGTTAGGTGCAACCACTCCCTCGTATGATTTGGAAACGGAAGTTGATAACCGGTATCCAACGGAACACATCACCGAAAAAATGATTTTGGACAACTGCAGTCCATTTACTGGCCGCATTCAGCAAGTTGCCCCGGCCCATTCGGCAAAAAAAATCAACGGAAAACGTGCCTATGAGTTGGCTAGGGAAGGGCTAGAGGTAATTATTCAGCCCCGTGAAGTGGAAATCACTGTATTTGAAATTATTAAAATTGAAATGCCTAGAGTCGATTTTAGAGTCGTGTGCAGCAAAGGAACCTATATACGCTCCCTAGCGTTTGACTTTGGGAAATCTCTTGGCAGTGGTGCCTATCTTTCTGCACTCCTGCGCAGCCGAATTGGCGAATTTAAAATAGAAGATGCCCACACAATAGATCAACTCATCGATCGTTATAAAGGAGATGCAAATAGCGAAGTAAAGCCCTGAAACAAACAATAATACAATTAATATTCTTAATAGTATACCAATAGGGCAATCTATGCTTATCTTTGCGCCTTTAAATTAATAACTGACAAAGCTTTTGTAAAAAGTTTTAAATATCCAAGATGAAATTATCACAATTTAAATTTACCCTTGCCGACAACCTGATGGCGACTTATCCTTCTCCAAATAGGGATGAATCCAGACTCATGGTGTTAAACAGAAAAACTGGAACCATCGAACACAAAGTGTTTAAAGATATTCTTGAATACTTTGATGATCAGGATGTTATGATCCTTAATAATACCAAAGTATTTCCCGCCCGCCTCTATGGCAATAAGGAAAAAACAGGTGCTAAAATTGAGGTGTTCCTGCTCAGAGAGCTCAACCGTGAAAGCCGCCTTTGGGATGTGCTCGTGGATCCCGCTCGTAAAATAAGGATAGGCAATAAACTCTATTTTGGTGATGATGATGCATTGGTTGCTGAAGTAATCGACAACACCACATCTAGAGGTAGAACATTGCGTTTCCTTTTTGATGGCTCTTACGAAGAGTTTCGCAAAACAATAGAGGATATGGGACATACCCCCCTTCCTAAATATATCAAAAGAAAAGCGGAAGAATCCGATAAAGAAAGATACCAAACCGTTTATGCAAAACATGAGGGCGCTGTTGCTGCCCCAACGGCAGGATTGCATTTTAGCCGTGAATTGCTCAAAAGACTCGAACTCAAAGGGGTAAACTTTGCCGAAGTAACCTTGCATGCCGGATTGGGAACCTTCAGACCTGTTGAGGTAGAAGATCTTACCAAACACAAAATGGACTCTGAACAATATATCGTTTCAGAGGAAGCCGTGAAAGCAGTGAATGCCGGGAAAGAAAAAAAGAAAAGAATATGCGCCGTTGGCACTACAACCATGAGGGCTATCGAAACAGCTGTTTCTTCTTCCGGAGAACTGAAACCCATGGAAGGTTGGACCAATAAGTTTATTTTTCCTCCCTATGATTTTAGCATTGCCAATTGTATGGTGACCAATTTTCACTTGCCTGAATCTACGCTACTGATGATGGTATCTGCCTTTGGTGGTTATGACCTTGTCATGGAAGCCTATAGAATTGCGATGAAGGAAAAATATCGCTTTTATACCTATGGCGATGCGATGTTGATTTTATAGTCAATCATTCTTCCTCTCTTTGAAAAAGTATGTAATTGTCCTTGCCGGAGGCTCCGGAATACGAATGGGTGCAGAGGTTCCCAAACAATTTCTGCTTATTGGTGATCGGCCTGTGCTCATGCATACCCTGAATGTTTTTTATGAGGCATTACCTGATTTTCAGTTGATTCTTGTCATTCCCGAAGAGCACTTCAGCTTTTGGGAAGCTCTTTGCCTGAAATATAATTACATCAAGCCTTTTCTCTTGGTAAAAGGGGGTACATCTAGATACCAGTCTGTGAAAAATGGATTAGCATTGGTACCTGAGGATGCTTTGGTAGCGATTCATGATGGTGTGAGACCTTTCCCGGGTATAGAAATGATACAGCGCGTTTTCCAGCATGCAGAAGAAAATGGAAATGCCATCCCTGTGATGCCGCTAAACGACTCTATCAGAAAAATAGAGGGGCCTGAAAATATGGCTGTCGATCGCTCGTTATATAGACTCGTGCAAACACCTCAATGCTTTCATGCGAAGCTACTGAAAGATTGCTATCAAAAAACAACAACAGATGCCTTCACAGATGATGCTTCTGTGCTTGATGCCTTTGGAATTAAAATCAACTTCATCGATGGTGAAAATGGAAATATAAAAATTACCAGAAAAGAAGATCTCTCATATGCAGAATTCTTGCTATCCGACAAGAAATAGTTTTTCAACAATTTCTTGTTTATAAGAACTGCATCAGATACCGATGTACTTTTCAAATGTATTAATTATATTTGCATGAAATTCAGCAGACTATCAAGATTAAGAATGTAGTAAAAGATGATTAAAAAAATAGCAGGATATGTTTCTGTACTTCTGATTGTAATTACATGTATTCTCATGCCTGGGAAAATTGTTATCAGTAAAGACAATCCCGGCTTGAATATTAAAACCGATTCATTGTCCGGTTTTGGCCTGTTACCGCAGAATATCGATACGTTTCCTGGCCTATTGGTAAAAGAAACCCTTTTTCGTGGGGGCTTGCTATTCGATATCAATAAAAATAAAATTGTTTGGGGAAAATATATTCATCAGCCTTTTCCCATTGCATCATTAACCAAAATGATGGTAGCCCTCATCACCGTTGAAGATATCAAAGCAGGGAAGTTTGACTGGAATACCATGTTGAAAATAAGCAAAGAGGCTTGTTTGGTGGGTGGATCAAGAGTAAACCTCAGACCAGGCCAAATGTATTCAGTAAACGATCTCATGCAGGCGGCAATGATTGCCTCAGGAAATGACGCTTGCTATACTCTTGCCCAGTGGAATGCGGGAAGTGAAAAGGCTTTTGTTGAAAGAATGAATCAAAAGGCCATTGAGTTAGGTATGAAAGAAACCCGTTATTCCAATTGCACCGGAATGCCAGCAAAAAATGGACAAATCGATAACTACGCCACTCCCCATGATTTACTCATTTTGGCAACACATTTATTGAAACACGATGAAATTCTAAATATTTCCTGTAAAACCAATGAATGCATTCAGCAAGGATATAGATCCTTTATGATTCGCAATCACAATGGATTGGTAAAAGAGTATGATGAAATCAATGGACTGAAAACAGGATGGACCAATCATGCCGGGTATTGTATTGTCGCTTCTGCGAATAGAAATGGTCATCAGATGGTAAGCATTGTTTTGGGTGCGCCAAAGGTTTTGGTGCGAAATACCATTGTTGCCAATATGCTGAATGATTATTATGAAACCATTGGGCTCGGTAAAATGGGGCAAGCTATGGATAGCTCCCTCACCCGCAAGTTTAATGAAAATACAAGGGAATCAAACGATTAAATCTTCTCATTTTTAATATCTTGTTTATGAAAAAAATATTTTTTCTTTTGGGTTTTACTTTGTTTATCGGCGCCGCTTTTGCACAAAAAGCCCCTGAGTTTATAGAACCAGAAATGCCTATAGATAAGGATAGTAAACTCATTGCCTATTCAGCCGTGGTAGAAGTTTCCGGCTTGGGAAAGGCAGAACTTTATGATCGTTTGTTGGCTTGGTTTAATACTTTTTATAAAAATCCAGGCGATGTAATCAGAGAACGCGATGTTACCAATGGAAGAATTACCGGTAAAGCAAGATTTAAAATTTCAAATGCACCTGATAAAACGGGTTTGAAAACGGATGCAGGTCTTGTGATGTATACCATCACCGCAACGGTTAAAGATGGCCGATTTAAGTATGTAATTACGGATTTGAATTGGAAGCAACCTTCTTATTATCCCATAGAGAGATGGATGGATAAAACATCAAAAATGTATTCCAAGAGTTTTGACTACTACTTATTTGAGACAGATGAATATGTGACAGAGACCGTAAAAAAGCTTGAAGATGCCATGAAGACCGCGCCTAAAAAAAAGGCTGACGAGTGGTAGTTGTTTCTGATGATTATTCTTTAATACGATAGCAAAGACGATTGTTTATTTTAAAATAACAATGCCTTTGATCTTGGCGAGGTTCTTTACGACAGCCATTAAGCGCATGTTTTTTTCCAATAAAATAATTTGTTCTTCTTCTGTTATTTGTTTTTTCATTTCTTCCTGCGTTTCAACAATCATTTTCATCACCTTCTTTAATTTTAAGGAATAAATGGCACTTAATACAGATTGTTTCAACAAACTTTCTTCAAGAGGGACAAAAATTTGGTGAGCCTTTTCCCAGTTTTCACTCAGTTGATAAGGTGAAGAGATGACATCGACAACAAAGCGGGAAATATCTTCGTCGGGATGATTGATAAAATAGTTTTGTTCGTGAATCAAATTGTTTTTTATGCCTTCTTCAAACTCTCTAAAAATTTTTTGAAATAATTCATTTTCGAAAGCAACGCCATCTGCCGATATTTCCTGAATGATGACATTGGCAATTTTATAGGCCAGAATTTCAGTTGAATCGGGCTCGCTGAAATGAATTTCATGAGAGGCATAATTCAAAAGCAATCGGATGATTTCTAATTCCTGCGTCTGATGCGTATCCTCTGAATTGGGCACTTCAGCTTCTAATAAGTCCTCAAGTTCCTCTGGAATAGAAATGCTTTCTTCTTGTTTTCCTTTCAGATTTTTATTGCGCGTTTTGTTGAGCTCCGACAAAAGAATTTGCTCACTCATATCCATGAGATGGCTGCATTCTTTTACATAGGTGGCACGCAGAATGCTGTCGGGTATTTTGGCTATAGATTCAACAATGTCTCTGATGAGGCCTGCTTTTTTTACTGGATCATTTTTTACTTCATCAAAAAGCAAAGATGTTTTGAAAACAATAAAGTCTTTTGCTTGTTCTTTGAGAAATTCCAATAAAGCGGAGTTGCTCGTTTTTCTTGCAAAGGAGTCCGGATCATCTCCATCGGGGAAAAGTACCACCTTAACATTCAGCCCTTCTTCAAGAATGAGATCTATGCCTCTTAAAGAAGCTTTGATGCCTGCATAATCTCCATCATACAATACGGTAACATTTTTTGTATATCTGGCAATGAGTCTTATTTGTTCTACTGTCAGAGAGGTTCCTGAAGATGCAACCGTATTCTCAATGCCTGCCTGATGAAAGGAAATAACATCCGTATAGCCTTCCACCAAATAACAATTGTTGTTTTGTATAACAGATTTTTTTGCGAAATACATCCCATATAGGGTGTTGCTTTTGTGATAAATATCTGTTTCTGGAGAGTTTAGATATTTTGCAGTTTTGATTTCTGTTTTGAGTATTCTACCGCCAAAAGCATGTACCTTCCCTGATAAGTTATGAATGGGAAACATCACCCTTCCCCAAAAGCGGTCATAAGTTTTGCCTTCTCTATTTACAATTAGTCCTGCCTTTTCAAGTACTTCAGCGGAATACCCATTTTGAATGGCCATTTTTGAAAAATGATCTCTTCCTTCTAAGCTGTATCCCAGTTCAAAGCGAGTAATCATTTCTTCAGTGAAACCTCTTTCTCGAAAATAACTCAGGCCAATAGTCTGTCCTTCAGTGGTTGATTTTAGGTTTTCGGAAAACGCTTTAGCAGCATACGCATTGGCAATGAAAAGACTTTCTCTTTGATTTTGTTCGCGGATACTTTCTTCATTCATCGGTTCTTCGTCAATGGCAATACCATATTTTTTTGCCAGATAACGAAGGGCTTCAGGATAGGATAGGTGATCATGATCCATCATGAAATTTACGGCATTGCCAGCCTTTCCACAACCGAAACATTTATAAATACCTTTTGCCGGGGAAACGGTGAATGAAGGGCTTTTTTCATTGTGAAACGGACAAAGTCCTAGCAAGTTCACCCCTCTTTTTCGAAGGTGCACAAAATCACCAACCACATCTTCAATGCGGGAAATCTCAACAATTTGATCAATGGTTTCTTTGCGAATCATCAGCGGATTATTAGTTGTTTCGCTCCGTAGTAAAACGAACCAATTGAATCAAAGAATTTTTATAAGGACTATCTTCAAACTCATCAAGTATATGTATCGCGCTTTGCTGAAATTCTTTCATTTTAGATAAGGCATAAGCGATACCACCAGATTCAATAATAAAATTTACCACTTCGGATACTTTTGATTTTTCTTCGGAATGATTTTTTATGATGTTTACAATGTGTCTTTTTTGTTGAGAGGATGCATGGTTTAAAGCATAGATAAGGGGCAGTGTCATTTTGCTTTCTTTGATATCAATACCACTGGGCTTACCTGTTTTTTCTGAAGATTCAAAATCAAAAAGATCATCTTTGATTTGAAAAGCCATACCAATTTTTTCTCCGAAGGAATGCATCTTTCTTTCGTTTTCATAACTTGTTCCTGAAGAAGCAGCACCACAAGCACAGCAAGAGGCAATTAAGGAGGCTGTTTTTTGGCGAATGATTTCATAATAAATTTCTTCGCTGATATCTAATTTTCTTGCCTTCTCAATTTGCAAGAGTTCCCCCTCACTCATTTCACGAACCGCTGATGATACAATCTGCAGCAGATTGAAATCGCCATTGTCAATAGAAAGCAATAGACCTTTGGATAATAAATAATCGCCTACCAATACCGCAATTTTATTTTTCCATAAAGCATTGATTGAAAAAAAACCTCTTCGCAAATTGGAATCATCAACCACATCATCATGCACCAATGTTGCCGTATGTAAAAGCTCTATCAAAGAAGCCCCACGAAAGGTTGCATCGGTAATCTTGCCGCAAATACCTGCTGAAAAAAATACAAACATCGGACGCATTTGCTTCCCTTTTCTTTTTACGATATAATGGGTAACCCTATCCAAAAGAGGAACGGAGCTTTTCATGGCATCATGAAATTTCAGCTCGAATTTTTTCATCTCCTCGCGAATCGGGTATTTAATTTCTTCAAGAGAAATCATATGCGTATGAATTAAAAATAATTTTCCTTTTTATATCAATATTTGTTTGCAAAGCTTTTGTTTGCCAGTTGTCCGCATGCGGCAGCAATGTCTTTTCCCCTGCTTCTTCTGATATTCACAACAACATGGTTTTTTTCTAGATAATTTTTAAAAGCTTCTATTTTGATGTCTGAAGCTTTTTCGAATTTTTCCCCATCGATAGAATTGTATTCGATGATATTTACTTTTGAATTTACAATGCGACAAAATCTTAGCAAATCTGCAGCATCTGAAATAGAATCATTAAAATCTTTAAAAATAATATATTCAAAGGTTACTTGTGTGCCTGTTTTATCATAAAAATATTTCAATGCAGATGCCAATTGCTCCAATGAATTGGATTCGTTGATAGGCATAATCTTACTTCGCTTTTCATCATTGGCAGCATGCAAGGATACGGCCAAGTTGAATTTAACCTGATCATCTCCCAACTTGGCAATCATTTTTGATATCCCTGCTGTTGAAACGGTAATTCTTTTTGAGGCCATATTGAGCCCCTGAGGAGAGGTAATGTGCTCAATGGACTTGAGTACATTGGCATAATTCAGAAGAGGCTCTCCCATGCCCATATATACAATATTGGTCAGTGGCGCATCATAATGCGCCAGCGCTTGTTTATGAATCATCACAACCTGGTCATAAATTTCTGCAGCATCTAAATTTCTCAATCTATCGAGTTTGCCCGTTGCACAAAATGCACAGGTTAAACTGCATCCCACCTGAGAGGATACACAGGCCGTCATTCTCTCTTTGGCAGGGATCAATACCCCTTCAACGCGATTTTGATCGTATAGCTTGAAAATATTTTTAAGCGTGCCGTCATTGCTTTTTTGCGTCTGATCGATTTCCATTTGATGGATCAAAAAATGATCGGACAGTAACTCGCGTACCGACTTGGAAAGATTCGTCATGTCATCAAAAGACAATGCGGATTTTTCCCAAAGCCACTGATAAACCTGTTTGGCTCGAAACGGTTTCTCGTTTTGCGCTTCAAAGAAATGAGCGATCTCTTCCGGACTTAGCGTCCTGATATTTACCCTGCCTTTGGAATCTTTCATCTTGCAAATTTACGGATAATTCACAAGATAAAGATGGTAATCCTCATAGGAGATGCAGACCTTTATCATAATTTTTTCATTCCTTAAATTGAAAAACTATTCACATATTTGCCATCTAAATATCTGATATGAAATTCTTTTCAGCTTCCTGTGTTTTTCCGGTTGGTACCGCCCCAATCCCAAATGGAATTGTGGCAGTCACTGAAAGAGGTGAAATTGTTGATGTTTTCAATCCCCTTGAGGCCTCCCTCGAGCAGCAGGCCATCGCAAGCCATCCAAATCTCCAAGTTTTTCAGGGTTTTATTACCCCTGGATTCGTAAATGCTCACTGTCACCTGGAATTATCGCATGTAAAGGAAAAAATTAAGCCGGGTGAGGGATTGGATCAATTTATCAGAAACATTGAAAAAACCAGAAAAGCAGGCGATGAGGAAATCAAAGAGGCAATAGCAAATGCTGAATATGAAATGATTCGAAATGGCATCATCGGAGTAGGAGATATTTCAAATGGAAAAAATTCTTTCTCCCAGAAGATGCAACAAAACATTCATTATCACACATTTATAGAGGTTTTTTCTTTTAAAAGCAGTTTCGCAGATGCTGCTTTTCAGCATGCACTTTCCCTTTGGGACGCCTTTCATGATGCATTGGCAAGTATACAGCAAACAGCTTATAATTCAGTATCAATAAGTCCTCACGCCCCTTATTCCGCTTCTGCAGAGCTTTTGAAAAAAATAGCCTTGCATGCCACCCAAAATCAATCGGTTATCAGTATGCATAACCAGGAAAATGAAGACGAGAACCTGTTTTTTAAAGAAAAAAAGGGTAATATCCCAGATCGTTTGGCCTATTTTAATGTGGATATCAGTGATTGGCAGCCAACAGGAAAAAGCTCCTTGCAATCCGCGCTTCAATATTTTTCCAGCGACAGCCCAATTTTGTTGGTACACAATACCGTAACCCCTATAGAGGATAAATTGTGGGCTGAAAAGCATTCAAAACAGCTACATTGGTGCTTTTGTCCCGGAGCCAATTTGTACATTGAAAACCGCTTGCCTGATTTTAGCGTTTTTGCCGGGAGTGACCATTGTATTTTGGGAACCGATAGCCTTGCCTCAAATACAGGACTCTCTATTTTGGAAGAAATAAAACATATTCGGAAAGGCAGTTCCGTATTCTCTTTTGAAGACCTGCTGCGATTTGCCACTTTGAATGGGGCAAAAGCTTTGGGTTTTCAAGCCCAATTGGGTAGCATTGAAAAGGGAAAACACCCGGGCCTCAATCTACTTAGCCATGTGGATATTGAAAAACTAGATATTCAGGATAGTACCCAAGTTAAAAACCTATTGATATAGTTTTCGGGCAGCCTCTTAAATGAAAAAGAATTTTTCCGCCGAAACAAAAAAACAATGAAACAGCTTAAGGAATACGAACCAAACGTCCACCATAGGTAACGCTTCTGCTCGTTCCTGCAGGCGTTTGTCCAGTGTTGATTTGACTGCGGTCGGATGTTCTGCAAACAGAAGCAGCATCGCTAAAACCGCCTCCCCTAAGTCCGCAAGGAAGATAGCTCATGCTAGGTATTACATCCTGCCCGCCTCCATAGGCGCCATAATCATACCAATCGCTGATGTTTGCATATCCTGCAGAAGAAAGGGCTCCATCTCCCTGTGTGCCTGCAAATAAGGATGGAGAACCTCCTGAAGTATAAACTCTTTTGGTTTGTATGATAATTTCTGCCACATTTCCGCTTAACTCCATTACACCATAGTATGAGGCTCCTGATTTTTCCCTTTGCAGATTGCTGCAATTCTTTGCGGCGAAAATTCCTACTCTTACAGGTCCACTATAAGTTGAATTGTTTGATTCATTGCTCACTAAATTCATCGCTGAAACATCCCAGGAAAAGGAACAACTGTAACAGGGGTTTGATAATACAAGGCTATTTGTACAGCCGCCTTTAATCGTTTCACTTGATGTGCCCTCCCCGGTAGTCAGTCCATTGGCCGTTCCGCAGCATATCACGCAATTGTCATAGGCATAATTGTTTACAAGATTACCTGCGCACATAGCCATCCATTCAAAGCCCCACCAGTCTTTATTATGGGTAAGTTTTGGATTTCCTGCATTTGTATTTCCCCAGGCGTATTCATTCGCCACCGGAAAAATAGGAGTAGGCGTACCTGTATTGTCACAACCCCTGCTTGCTTTTTCATACTCAAGCTCTGTCATCGGACGCATCCCTGACCAATCGGCATAGGCGCATAAATCTGAATAGTTTAGGTTGTTACAAGCCCTCTCACCACCACCTGTCATGCCATCATTGGCTAAACCTGACCAAGCTAAAGTATTGCGGTAGCCTGCTCCGGTGATGTTTTTATTGTCTTTTAAGACCTTGTTATTTGGCAGTGTATTGAAGAATTCTTGATATTGAGCCTGCGTGAGCTCGTATTTCATCACATAAAATTCCTGGTATCCTTTGGGAAAGGAAGTGGATAAGGAGTATCCATTGGCCCAATTTGGATCTGCGGGCTGCGAAGTACTGCTTCCGGAAGTGGCTTGAAAGTTAATACCGGATTCACTAGAAACCATAAAGGGATATCCCAGTCCGTCTCTGAAGGAATTGTTTCCAACCGTTCCATCTCCCATAAAGAAAGGTCCGGTAGGAATGTCAACCATTTCAATGGCAAATACTTTGATGGTTACTTGCGCTGCATCCGCCACGCCATCGCTGGGATAATTCCATTTCAAACTGGTGCCAATCCAATTGATATTACCCGTCCCGCCAACTGCTGACCGATAGATCATCGCTCCTTTGCCATCTGAGGATGGTAAAAAAGTGGCTGCTACACCTGAGTTGTTAGAAATATTGTGATCTCCCGGATTTGTTGAAAGAGTTGCATGTTTCCATTCCTGGCCAAAAACTTGGTATTTAACAAATACCCATACCGCATCCCAATTTTTTGGTCCACTGCCAATACGCCAAGAGTTTTCCCAGCTGATGTCAAACTGAGCCATGGTATAATGACTTGCATAGGGCCCCGCCAAATTTTGTCCGGCAAGCGTTGTATTGGCAATTTGTACATTATTGGCTTTCACCTCGCTCAAAAGGGCGATACATACTATTATACTGAACAGGAAACTAAACTTTTTCATTTTCTTCATTTTTATTTTCGGGTCATTTTTAACATGAGCGCATTCGAAAGGATGTAAATTTTAGGATGTCAATGCTTTGAGCTTATACAATGCGGAAAGGTTTACTGACAAACCCCTTGGTCGATGTTGTTTTTTTCCCTCCCAAGAGAGCCTGCAATATCGGTAAAATTCATCAATTTTACAAAATAATAGTTCTTCTCCTCTATTCAATTTGGATTGGCAGATGGAAAGTGGCAGATGCACTACCATGGTGTCTTGTTTCGAAATGTAGCGAGGGAAATGTTGTTTATTTTATTGAAAATCAATTCAATACTTAAAATGACATGTATTCCAAAGGGTTGATAGGAATGCCATTGTACCACAATTCAAAATGCAGGTGTGGTCCACTGGTCAGCTCACCGGAATTTCCAATAATGGCAATGGCCTCTCCGGCTTTCACATAGGCTCCGGTTTTCTTGAGGAGAACAGAATTGTGTTTGTAGATGGATATCATATTGTTGGCATGCTGAACCCCTATCACGTATCCCGTTTCAGCTGTCCAGGCATTCATAATGATCGTACCATCCAATGTTGATTTGATGGCTTCGTTTTTGGGCGCTACAATATCGATTCCATAATGTTTTTCGAATTGGTCAAACGAATTTACCACCGTTCCGTGTAAAGGTGTAAAAAAGAAAAAACTGCTTACCGTACTTTCTGTCGGTTTATCCGACTCATTGTAAGCAAGGTCATATTGATCGCCATTTTCGATTTGAGAACGAATGATGGAGTCTTCCTTTGATTTTTTTAAGCTGCTGATGGTGTCATACTTTCCAGTCTGCTGAATATTTTGAGCTATTTCTCCTTCTCCGGCTTTTCCATAGATGACATTTTTGATGTTCTCGATATATTTATCTCTATCACTCAATTTTTTTTCCAATGTATCCACCTGAATACTCAAATGCCATAGGTCTTTTTGCATTCCCACATCGGCATACCCCGGAATATATTCCCGAAGAGGGGTAAAAGCGGTAATATAGATGACAAAAGTAATCAGGCTCAGCAAAATGGTACCGGTAAAAACAAAAACATTCATGGGGGAAAGTCGAAAGGACCACTTTTCCTCAAAAGTATCATCATTCATGATTACCAGCCTATATTTGCTTTTTAAGCGGGAGAGCAGCTCCTTTTTCTTTTTTCTTGAAGGCATAGGTAATGGATATTCGGGTCAAATGAGAAATAATAACGAGAAGAATCGAAGGGCAAATATCGAAATTAATGAAAATAAGAAAAAATAAAATATTTTTGCATAACGAAAGTTATACCATCCCGGTGTTCTTTTTAAATCTTAGACATCCGAAATATATTGATAATTCATCAGAAATATAGAATTTCCTCCTTCCTTTTCATTTTCCTGCTTGTTGGGGCGATGATGTTGACGTTTTCTTGTTCTACAAAGCGCAAAGGATTTATTTTTCGAAATTACCATGCATTGACGGCAAGAGACAATGGTTATTTTAATGCCAAATTGAAGGTCATTGAAACAGAAATCACCCTCTCTGAGGCACATATTGATAAATATGACCGGATTTTGTCTGTTTTTAAATATGCCGATGATGAACAGGCCAAGATGATTTTTTCTCCAATGGATGATGCCATTAAAAAAATATCCATTTCTATTGAAAAACATTCGATAACACTCAAAGGAGTGGAATACAATGTTTGGATAGACGATTGTTATCTTTTAATGGGTGAAGCCCAATTTTACAAGCATGACTTTGCCACCGCTTTGGAAACCTTTCAATATGTGGCCTCTCAGTATAAAAACAGTCCACATCACTATGATGCTGTTTTATGGATGCTTCAGTGTAATATGGAATTAAAAAAGGATGAGGCGGCAGAAACCCTGATCGATTTTATTAAAAATGATCCTAAATTCCCTAAAAAACTATTGGGAAGATATTCTGCCATTGTCGCAGACTACCATGTCCGGAAAAAAAATTACTCTTTATCAGCAAAAAATCTTACCAAAGCCATTGCTTTAACACATAAAAAGCCATCAAAAACCAGATATACTTTTATCCTCGCCCAGCTATATCAAAAAATGCATGACTATCCAAGGGCATTCAGGTTGTATGGCAAAGTAATCAAGGCCAATCCATCCTATGATATGGAGTTTAATGCCAGAATGAACCGCGCCATTTGTTTTGATGCCATCGGCTCGGATACCAAAGCCATCAAAAAAGAGCTGCTAAAAATGCTTAAAGAGGAAAAAAATAAAGACTATTTTGATCAAATTAATTATGCTTTGGCAGAAATAACCTTGAAGGAAGGGGATGTGCCGGGGGCTATCGAATACCTGAGAAGTTCTGTCAGAACTAGCACCAATAATACCAATCAAAAAGCCATTTCCTATCTTGAACTGGCCGATATTTTTTTTAAAAAGCCTGATTATGTCGGTTCACAGGCATATTATGACAGCACCGTTTCTATTCTTACCAAAGATCATCCGGATTATTATTCCATATTGAATAAAAGGAATAGTTTGGATAAGCTGGTAAAACAATTAAAAATTATTGCCTTTGAAGATAGCGTGCAAAAAATAGCAGGTATGAATCCCAGCCAAAGGGATAAATTTATTGCTGATTTAATGGCTTCTGAATTGCGAGCGGCGCAGAAAAAGAAAGAAGAAGAGGCCGCTGCGAAAATTCAGAACAATACCTTGGCTCCTCAAAACCAAAATCAGAAATCAAGCTTTGGGGATATTGGTGCATCGCAATGGTATTTCTATAATTCATCGGCCATTAGTTTTGGACATACCGAATTTGTAAAAAAATGGGGTCAAATAAAGCTTGAAGACAATTGGAGAAAAAGCCGAAAGGATAGCGAACAATCTCTTGCCGCAGAGGATGAAGAAGGCAGCTCTTCAGATAGCAGCAGCGTATTGAGTAAAAATCAGGATAAAGGAAAGAAGGATAAATCCTTTTATGTGAAAAATCTTCCTTTGACCGAAAAGGCCATTGAGGAGTCAAATAATCGAATTACAGAGGCCTATTATACTTTAGGGCTCATTTATAAAGAGCAATTATTTGACAATGATGAAGCGGTAAAGGCATTTGAGGAACTCATTCGCAGATTTCCGGATAATAAATATTTGCCTCAATGCTACTATCAGCTGTATCGTATTTTTCTAGCAGCAAAGAATACTGAACGTGCTGATTACTATAAAAACCTCTTATTTAAAAACTTCTCTGAAAGTGATTATACCCGCTTAATTAAAGATCCCGCCTATGCGGAATCTATTAAATCCAATGCCTCAAAAGTCAATGCCTATTATGAAGAGACCTATCGACAATATCTTCAGAAAAACTTCCAAGTGGTCTTGGGCAGAGCCCATGCTTCGGATTCTTTATTTCCGCTGAATGAACTGAAAGCCAAGTTTGCCTATCTGGGATGTCTCTCTACAGGTAAGACAGCAAGCCTTGATGACTTTCAAAGGTCTTTGATAAAATTTATCAAGCAATTTCCAGATGATCCCATCAAAAAAGCCGCACAAGAAAATGTAGATATGATTTTGGCTAAAAAATTAGGCCGTAATCCTGCTGATAATGTGCTGCAATTCAAGCAAAATGCAGATACGGTTCATTATTATATGATGGTGGTGGGTTCCAATTTTGATAGCAATAAGTTAAAGATTGGGATTTCTAATTTCGATAGTCAGTTTTATAGCGAACAGGAACTATTGATAAGCGGTATGGTGTTGGATGCCAATAACCAATTGGTGATGGTTAAAGAGTTTACAAATAGCAAAATGGCAATGGATTATTTAAAAGCCGTTTCAAAATCAGAAGCGGTAATGGGCTTGAAAAGCAATGAATTTCAGCATTTTGTCATATCGTCTCCTAATTTCTTCGTACTTTTTAATCTAAAAAAGATTCCGGACTACATTGAGTTTTTTGATTCTAATTATCAATAGATTTTGGATAGGAATATATTTTGGCGTTTTTAAAAAATAGAATAAACCGTTATCGCTAGATTTGCCCAATTAATTACCTGAAAAAGCCTTTTTGATCAAAAAATGGCAAATTGTTGAAAACTTTTTTGGCAATTTATTTTAAATGTAAGGAATAAATCAAAAAAATTTATAATTTAAAATATTGATTTTCATATATTTATATGTAAATAAAGGTAATGAAGAATTATAAATATCACTTTTTTTAAAAAAGGCGTGTTTTTTACTTGTTAATAACTTATTTTTGCGTTGTATAAAATGAAGAAAAATGTTTACTAACAGAAATAGCCAACAGATGAACAAAATGAATGAATCTGAAAAAAATGGTGTGGGTTCTATCAATCTAATAGGTGCAGGAACCGTCATAGAAGGTGAAATAAAATGCAGTGGAGACATTCGCATTGATGGAACCATCATTGGGTCTATTACCTCCAAAGCAAAAGTCGTGATTGGCTCTACTGGAAATATTGAAGGTGATGTAAGTTGTCAGAATGCAGATATTTCCGGAACGATAAAAGGTAAAATAAATGTTTCTGAGTTGCTTTTCCTGAAATCTACCACCAAAATTACAGGGGATATTGTTACCGGAAAATTGATCGTTGAATCCGGAGCGAGCTTCACGGGTTCTTGTAATATGGGTCCCGTAATTAAAGATTTTAAATATGGGGAGAAACCTAGTGTCACTGCAGAAGCCAAAGAAAAAACCGCTTAACGACTACGCCAAATACTCCGGTATGGCCTTTCAAATGCTTGCCATGATACTCATAGGTATCTATGGTGGCAAAAAGTTGGATGAGTGGCTTCATACCGGTTCAAAAATATTCACCTTATCATTTTCCTTGATTTCAGTTGTTGGAGCGATGTATCTGATGAT
>Ga0114970_10001621_pt1 | contig 16840 bp, 19 predicted proteins | sample M_140205_XF_Meta_FD_87030 | JGI IMG/M metagenome (GOLD analysis project Ga0114970, IMG submission 87030) | Freshwater microbial communities from Lake Montjoie, Canada to study carbon cycling - M_140205_XF_MetaG | ecosystem: Environmental > Aquatic > Freshwater > Lake | place: Lake Montjoie... | reverse complement strand
CGGTAAACGACCTTAAAAAATGTAATTTGCGGGTTGCCCGTCAGGTAAATATCTTGTGCACCATACGCGACGAGTTGCATTAAACCACCAGAGCCCATGTTTTATATCCAGCGTTGAGAAAAAAAATTTGGGCAAGTCCGGGAGAATTTCCCGCACGCATTTATAAAACTCGCACAGCCTAAACAGTTTTTTTGCTTCTTACATATTAGTAGTACAATGTCATCAGAACGAGGGTCATTAAATGACCTTTTAGTAGCCACTGATTCACCAGTCATACAAAAACACACTAAACCTATAGAAAACGCTAAAACTCTAGAATCCTACCATACAAATCAACTACAAAAAATGCACAAGGAACAAGAATTCCTAGAAGAACTTAAACAGGAACGCGAGCGTATGGCAACACGTCTTGGCAATATTGAAAAAGAATTTAATGGACCATCCCTTATAAATAACGCATCGGATATTCTCATTTTAACAAGTCATCAAAAACTTGAAACGGAGTTAAAGAACCTTGATGAAAAAATAGACAAAATAGAATCTGGTGAAACTCTATCAGATTATTTTCTACGTGTAGGTGATGTACTCTTCTCATATACTGATGCACAAGAACGTATTGCTACCGGCGAACGTGTAATGGATACAAGTTTACTTAAAAAAGGACGCATACCCGCTAATAGCGTTTATTCTTATTTTACGACAGATTCAGATACTAAATCTGAAGATACAAAACCACAAACCGTTTTAAAAGCCTCTGCGATTTCCAACGATATTGGATTCAAACGCGATAAGGCGTTGGAAACCTATTTAAGTGCCCTAAATCCCGATGGATTACAGTATGAAAATACAATCGCATCCAGTATTGCGGAAGATTACGGAAGTTGCCCTGTGTGCGAACAAGAAATGTTATTAAATGAAACATTTCTTGATTGCCCTGGATGTGGTTATCGTGATTGTATTTTAATTGATTCCGAAAAGCCATCGTATAAAGATCCCCCTCGTGAAATGTCGTATTATGCGTACAAAAAGATTAACCATTTGAACGAATGGTTAGCACAATTTCAAGCAAAAGAAACCACCGAAATATCGACCGCGGTTTTAGAACAAATACGTTCAGAACTTCGTAAAGAGCGTATTACAGATATGAGTAAGGTAAAACCATCCAAACTCAAAGAAGTTATTAAAAAACTCAAATTAAATCGTTGCTACGACCACGTCGCGCATATTCTTAATCGGTTAAACGGTATATCTGCGCCTGTACTATCCCGTGAAATTGAGGAAAAATTACGATTTATGTTTAAGGAAATTCAATTCAGTTTTGTAAAACACTGCCCGAAGAAACGTAGTAATTTTTTATCCTATTCATATGTTTTGTATAAATTTTGTGAACTTTTAGAATTGGATGATTATTTACCGTGTTTTCCATTGCTCAAAAGCCGTGAAAAACTCTATATGCAGGATAAGATTTGGCAAAAGATTTGCGAGGATATGTCGTGGGAATTTATACGAACTGTATAAGCGCGTTTTTGACCAAGCGCCATTTCAAATAGGCACTTTTATGAGGCTCTGCCGAGGGAAAGTGCCCTAATTTGATATGACCCTTTGTGGACTTTACACCGTTTTTTCAAGAATACCGGTGTAAAGTTTTTAATCTTATCACTAAAAAGAATGACACATCCACTTCATCCCTCCATGTTTAACTGGAAATTTGTGTTTGATGCCGAGTTTTTGCCCAATATCGTACAGTTTATTAACAACAAAATACAAAAAACATCTGAACAGCGTTATGGGCGTTATCCTTCGGAATGCCGTATTACATACAATATTGATGAAATTGTCTTAGAAGGTCAGTCCGGCGAAGAAAACCACGTTACACGATTTGTTTTGAAACGTGATACGGGCGAAATTCAGGTGTTTTATGAAAGTAAGTATAAGACAAGTGCGTTGTCTCATAGCATAAAGACTATAGCGCCGAAAGATAGCATTTGGTATTGTTTGGCTGAACATTGTATGGATGTTTTACCGCCATCAAGTCAATATAACAAAAGTATCGCGGCATTTCTAAAAGAAACTGTGATAAAACGGGAAGATTATGGAAAATCTAAATCTCCGGTGACGAATGGAAAGTCGGCTATGCGAAAACGTCATAGACGCTCAAAGAATCGCACGCGTAAGAATCGGTTTTAGACCATATATTCTTTACAATTATATTTACTTTGAATAGAATGAAAAAAAAATATGTAAAAGAAAACTTTGCGGATATTGGTGAAACTGTAGGTATTTCGATTTTGGCGTTTATTATTATTTTAATGATTTTTCTCTGGTCTATTGGTATTGGTACATTAATAGGACATATGTTGTATTATATAGGCGCTGTTCTTAGCGGAACACACCCTAGATTTGCTATGGCTCACACCGTAAATGGATTTTCGAACATATCGACTGAACTAATACATGGAATTCGTCAAACTTTACGAATTCGTTGATAGACGATACCTTACACCGTTTGCCATTTTACACCGCTTTTCTTGAAATCGCCACATATTTGCCACCCATATATGGGTGGCAAATATCTGCGTTTACACCTTTTCTCATTTACACCATTTTTCATTTCAAACCGGCACTTTATAAATTAAAAATTGAATGCGTCAATCTATTGTTTTTATATTAAACAATGTCTCAACTTGATTCGGAACTTAACGCACTGCGTATTAGGCTTGCCACTTTGGAGGAACAAAAGCGTATTGACTCAGAAATTGCCTCAGAAAAAAAGGCATTTCCACTGAAGACACTTGAGGGTATAATTGATGAAAAGAGGAAGCAGATTGAACGCAATTCCTATTCTAAAAGCATCCCTCTAGCAAGGTTCTATGACCAAGAGAAGGTAGCATTTCTTGAACCTATATTTAATATGCTTAAAAATATTCAGGAGCGTCTAGATGCTCTTGAGAGGAAGGACTGATTTGATTTATCTGCCGAAATGAAATGTTCGGCGGTCTAAATGGCAAAAGGTGTAAACGCCCATATATAAAAGTTAAAATTACATTTAAAGGAAATATAATATAATAATGTAAATATGCATTATACATCCTTAAAATCAGGTGAAGCATTTTCAGAATCGTATGGAATTCCACATGGTTTAGTAATTGATATAGGGGGGCGAAATGTAAATGGGTCTTTGCGTGTTTTTTTTGAAACAAAAGGCATGAAATTCGTATGTATTGATATGGAAGCTGACAAATCAGTTGATATAGTTATACCACCAGGTGAAAAATTACCATTTGAAGATGGTTCTGTTGATTTAATAGTGTCTACATCTTGTTTTGAACATGACCCTTGTTTTTGGTTAACATTTAAAGAAATGACAAGAGTGATAAAACCATCTGGATATATATATATAAATGCACCTACATCAGGTCCGTATCATAAATATCCTGGTGATAATTGGCGTTTTTACTCCGACGCTGGACAAGCATTAGCATACTGGTCAGGAAAACAAATATCAAATGAAACAATTTATCCTGTAAAAGTAGTAGAAACGTTTAATGTGTTAGGCAATAAGTGGAATGACTTTGTGTGTGTATGGCAAAGGGTAAATATTGAACATATTGAAAAAGGTATAACTGTTCATAATGAAATCATAAGTAATATTGGCATTTTAGAACAAACGATAAATAATTACGGATTGTTGACAAGAAAAAAATGTTGAATTTATGGGCGTTTTACATGAGAAAAGGTGTAAATGGCAAACGGTGTAAAACAAAATTTAAATGTAAGACAATCCAAAGGGTGGTCTTACATTGTGAGACACGACTAGGGTTGGATAGCTCCAATTTATACTATATGAACGAGTATTATAAACAGAAATGTAATTCTTGTTTATAATATGTATATTATAAAAATCTGTATTCATGGATTCCTTTGGCACTGCGTAGTGGCACTGCGTAGTGGCACTGCGTAGTGGCACTGCGTAGTGGCACTGCGTAGTGGCACTGCGTAGCGCTGCGCACTACGTAGTATCGACGAAAGGGGAAGATATCCCCTTTACTTTAGACACGACAATTATAATTTGTACCCAATAGAATGAATAAAGATTCAAACGAACAATTTAGCGATTTTGGTGAAACCGCAGTTATTGCTATTTTGTCTTTTATTATACCGTCCTTTGTGATTTTTTATATCTTTGTTATGTTTTTTACGATCGTAAAAGGGGGATTTTTTGCGTACGATGTCGCAAGAGGCGAGAATCCGCGACTTCTCATGAGGGCGTACGCAGAGCAGTTTAGTAATAATTCAGATGCGATAATCCGAAATATTCGTACGACTTTGCGAATTCCATCATAATTGATTTCCGGTCAGTCTAAATAATCATCTATGAACATAACAAACAATGACAACGGTTCACTTAGGTTTTGATATGGGCATACGTAATCTTGCGTATTGCTTACTACGTCATACTACGACCACATCGTGGTCTATTATGGGGTGGAATAATATTGATTTATTGGAAGGCGGTACATCTTCACAAGATGCGAAAAAGTGTTGCGCATGTAAATCACCTGCCAAATATATTTCCATAATGGATTCTAAAAAATGGTGTAAAGGCTGTGGAACCGGAATTCGTCGTCGTAAAGATGCGACAGAAAAACCTACACTTCCTACACTTCCTTGCGGTCTTTCTGTGAAACCTATCAAAGAATTAGCGGTAACGAAGGGTGTTGAAGGCGCTAAAAAATGGAAAAAAGAGGATTGTATTACGTGGGCACATTCTCAGTATTTAGTTCCTTGGAAATGTGCAAAAACTATGGATGCATCCATGACAACAATTTTGACCGCAATGGATACGTGGTTAGATTCTGTACTTCCTACATTTGCGTCTGCGACTCTGATTCGCTTGGAAAATCAGCCGGTTATGAAAGGACCGACTATGAAATCCGTACAAATGATATTATTTACCTTATTATCGCATCGATTGGCTAGAGAACACGCATGGACAGGACGTATTGAGTTTGTGCACGCCGGTGTAAAATCGAAGGGTACTGTTATTCCCGTTATGCCTCTAGCAGTCGATGTATCTGGAAATACTATCCCGAATACAGTTGCTGAAGGCGCAGCGTATCGTGCACGCAAGAAAACAGCAGAGAGTGATGTTATTGATATTCTTACGAAACATGCTGTAACGGATTGGTTAGCATTTTTTAATGCTCGAAGTAAGAAAAGTGATTTAGCCGATGCTTTTTTAATGGCGCTACGAAATTAGACCCTGCGTTTCTTGTCCTAAAACGGACTGATAGCAATTAAAAGATAGAAGGATGTCTGGACCAACAATTCGGATTGACAATGTAAGTTCTATGCCCGAAATATCCGCCGTACAAGACTTTGGTAACTCAATCGAAATCAGCAACCTTGATGATTTTGACCTTGGACTGCTGGGGAATCAACGAAAACTTGGCGGCACGCCTACCCGGCTTGATGCTCCCGCACAAAATGATATTGAATTCGTCAATCTTGAAGATACCCAAGTTACATTTGATGTGAAGCCTCCGGTCAATAATGGGTCCGGTGATACCATACGTATTTTACGCGATACATCGGCACCCATGAAACTATCATCCGAACCTTCATTGACCCTCAATTCCGGACCTCAAACAAGTGGTAATAATTTTTATAACTCTCCTCCTGCGACTGGTTCTGGTTCTGGTTCTGGTTCTTCTGCGACTGCGACTGCGACTGCTTTTTCAGGAACGACTTCTTCAGGTACAGCTAGCGCACCGCCAGCGAAAAGTTGGTTCTCGAGTTTGACAGGAGCAGGAGCAGGATCAAGTACAACCACGAGTGATACGAATGCGGGTGGATTTCGTTCTTGGTTTTCCGGTGGTGCTGGTTCTGGTTCTGGTTCTGGTTCTGGTTCTGGTTCTGGTGCTGCACAATCCGAACAAGGTGCTGTCACAAGCGATGCGCCCGCGTATCGTGCTTATTTAACGCCCGAACAAGAATCCGCAAAGAAAACCGAAGGACTTACGCTACTCGAACGTATGGATCGTAAAGGAGTTACGGGTACGAAAATGACCGCAGCGAATAGTTTAGACGAAATCAACGCTGAACTTGCGAAACGTAAGGATTCTAAAGGTCTTGAAGCCTCAATTCGTTTCCAACGCTCTATGCTTACAACTGTCACAAGTGGTATGGAATTTTTAAATTCTCGTTACGATCCTCTAGGTGTAGCACTCGACGGTTGGTCAGAACAAGTCAATGAGAACATCGAAGATTACGACGAAATCTTTGAGGAACTTTACGATAAATACAAGGATAAGAGCAAGGTCGCACCCGAAGTCCGTCTTATTATGTCCCTCGGGCTCTCAGCAGCAATGTGTCACGTTACAAATACTATGTTCAAATCGCGTATGCCGGGTATGGACGATATTCTGCGAAAGAACCCTGAACTTGCAAAACAGATGGCAAAAGCCGCTGCGGAACACGCAGTCGGTCCCGGATTCGCTAACTTTGTAAGTATGGGTATGTCATCGGGAAATCGTGGCGGTGAAGCACCACCGATGCGAAGTGCGGCACCACCACAACCCATGCGACAACAGTACGAAGAATCGCAACCGATGGATGAACAAGGAATGTTCACAACACCACCCATGGGTTCAGGTATTGGTGCACCGATTCCAAACATGGACCCTCGTGGTGGAGTGACAATTCGGCGCGAAATGCGCGGACCATCGGGTGTTGATGATATCCTACGCACCCTGAACGCTGCGGGTGAATCGCCGCCATCACGCTCCGTACCGCCCGTAAGTACGTCAATTGGTGGTATAGATGCGGATGAAGTGAATAGTGTCGGTAGCGGTATGACTACTGAAACTATGCGACGCGCAGGTGTTTCACGCCGTCGTAAGGCGACGACGACGCAACCGACGGGTGCTACGCTTACGCTGAACGTTTGAGCGTTTTCCACCTCGTAATACAAAACCTGAACTTCTTACAATCTCATGATTGATTCCTTGTGTTTGAAGAAAATTAGCAAAATGAACTGATTCGTCGGAAATTGGATTTTCACGAATTATTTTCCCCATTGCGTAATAATCTATGTCTTCTGTTACAGTATCCGATGAGGATAACCATGGCGCTGCGTATCCACGAGTATGTGTTCTTGGATTCGGTGAACCTGTTCGCGCAGATATGCTAAAATCAAAAAGATAAATTGACTCATCGCGATTATAGGGAATCCATATATTCGTCGGTTTTATATCACGATGTGTGTATCCACGCCGATGAATATCATTTAATGCGTGTACAATAGTTGTAAAGACACGTAATTTCTCTATTGCGCTTGGTTTCTCTTCTAAAAAACGTGATAGTGTACGCCCTTCTGTGATTCGGAAAAGAAAATATCCTGTATCAGTCTTGTAAAATGCCGATGCGTGTAATTCGGTAACATAACGTGAGGAGGATAAGGCTAACAGACTTTCTAGTTCGTTTCTGTATAAATCGAATGTTAATTCGGATGGTTTAATAACTTTCAAAATATAATGTGGAGGAATAGCATAAATACGCGAAATATCAGATAACGCAATTGGCATATTCAATTTAGTGGTTTCAATGTACTTTAAAAATAATGTTTCGTTCGGAAAACGATATTGTTTATCGTCTGGAACATTATGTGCTCTGATAAATGAACCATCCGGTTGTTTATGAGAACTCTCAATTATAATAGTTTCGTTGTGGTTATTCGGCTCACTATTCATAGGTGAAGAACCTGGTGATATTAAATATAACCCTCCGCGATTTATAAGTGGTCTTGCCGAATTATTGTTAGTATTCATCTATTGTGTAGAGTTGTAATAAAGTTTAACGAGGTTATTGAAACATACGCTGAATATTTTTCATATAATTCGTTTTCTCTTCCTCATGTGCCTTATTACACCATTCAGGTATTAAACAAAATGAACTATGTTCGTTCGCAACAACCCAAATAATAAAAAAGAACAATGTGGTCAACCAAAAGGCTACAACGATATTACGGGTTGCCATAAATACAACGGTCATAAATATAATTGGACGAATCCAAGACGCTTGTAAAAACGCTTCTTGTTTCTTTGTTAATTCTAATGATAAGAAACGACCGCCTAAGTTTAATAATAACATAAACACACCGATAATATACGGATTAGAATTTATAGACATAATTACGCTACTGAACGGATCCATACCGCCTACTTGTATAGGTGGTTGAGGAACACCAAACGGTCCAACCTGCGGTGCTTTCATTGCTTGCGGCTGTGCTTGCGGTTGTGCTTGCGGCTGTGCTTGCGTAGTACCCTGAGGAACACCTTGTACTATAGAATGTGGTGCTGGTTGCGTATTCGGTAAAGTTGTGCCTGAAGCCGGTATTATTGTAAGACCGCCTACAGATATACGTTTTTGTTTCCGACTCGGCATTGGTTCCTTATTCTTTATAAAGAAAATGACGACAGAAGATTGACATCCGCAATCCAAAAAAACACTAAAATAAACGCAAGCATAGCGAGTTTTGGGTTTTCATTCGCTAATCCAACGACACACAGTCCCATTAGAAATCGCGCAAAAGGATGTCTAGCTAAATCATGAAACCCGCTGCCGTATATTTTATTAAAATCCAAAGAGAAAAAGAGTATTAAGACCATGAATAAAACGGTTGCGACTGATTCAACTTCCATTTCCTGCATTTCCGGGAACTTCTCTTATTGTGGTCAATTATAATTATGTATTGCCAGCCGATGTTCCTGATTGTGGACTGGATCCTTGAACAGGATACGTATTCACATCCCGTTCTTGAATTCCCAGAGGTCTTTCTCGTAGGACTTTTTCAACAAACCAGCGTTTTGAGTTTGTTACCCAATCCACCGCATTCGTCGCAACTAAAAAACCCTCGGCTTGCTTTGATTGTTGAACTGCCCATATGGATAATAAAAAGAAGAATATTGCAAATGCTAACGGAGGATAACCGTATTCAAAAATCGCAAAACCTAACAAAGCAGTTATGAAAAACCCTAACGGATTTGTAAATTGACTACGGATATCTGGACCTATCTTATTTGCTACAGCGCCCGCGAATACAAGAAAGAGTGTTGCTGCCCATTTCACTTCAATTGGTGGATACCATAACGGCGTATTCATTCTACCTCTATTCTTGGAGTATGTTATAAAGTTTGTAAAGGACTCTGATATTTTTCCATAAGCGTACGAACATCTAAATCGTCACGTAATTTCAAATTATTACCATAAAATCGCTTACCAAAATCCATTACAAATTTTACTCCTTTTGAAAAATCGTTACGAATATATCTTAATAGAGTTTGGTGTGCTTTGACTGCGTCTAAATCAGTTGGGTCCGTTTCATTCGCTTTCGCAAGTCTTGCAACATCCTCTGTTGTAATCATGTCGTCAAATGCTTCTGAAATAGCAGAGTTTGTTCCACGTAGTCTATCCATCCATCCATATACAGTAATGACTAAAGCAGCTGTAAAGAGCCCTATCATTATCAGTTTATCTGGTGTCATACCTTATGATGGGATACTACAAAAAACGCATACGATAGAAAAAGATAATTTTGTTTTCGTGTCATCCCATAGGGAGAGCCATGTGCTCATTAGAAGAAGCATTTAATCCGTTCACAGAATCCCGGGCTTTTCCCGAGGACCTTGAACGAAAACGAAAAAAGAAACGTAAAAATCTATTACCGCCACCCGAACCCGAAGTTATAGAACCTGATAGACCCGCACACCGTCGCTTACCTCCTGCTGAATTATTAGGCGGTGCACCAACCGAACACAAAACGTCCACAAGCGAAAGTTTGATGTTAAATGCGTCGGATGCGTCGGATTCATCAGAGGCATCCGAATATTTCCCACATCCGTCCGTCGATGTGAAAGATACGAATGTATATACTTTAGAACCCGATTGGACAAAGGTGTTTAATACTTCATCGGCTCCTGATTGGATAAAAGAGCGCTTGCCACGGAAAGATGCCGAAGTTCCCCTTGTTCCCTCGCCATGGCTCGATGGTGCTGCTACTCTGTGGCGTAATGTTCCGGAATCACAAGGTGGTTTGAATTTACGTGGGGCGGAACGGGCTGCCGAATCACGTATTGATGAACTACAAAAGAAACTGGATTCTATGTTTTCTAAAATGGAAGATATGGACGCCGGACGTACAGAATCCAATCATCTTGAAATCATATTGTTTATTTTGGGCGGTTTATTTCTCTTATTAATTCTAGACCTCGTTGTAAAACAGGGTACGCAAGCATCCATTTTGTACGCTACCGCAAATGGTGCGATGGGTGGTTTTCGTATTGGTACCCATGGTTAGTTCGTAGTTTTCTATACAAATAAATGTGATTTATTTGTATATTTATAAATTTCAAATTCATTTACGTGCTTTATAACGCGTCATACGAGCGTTACGAGCCTTACGAGCGAAACGCCTAGTTTTACGTTTACGTTTTCTGGCATTTGAGTACGCACCTGCCACTGGTCCTGCTGCTGGTCCTGCTACTGGTCCTGCTACTGGTACAGCTGCTGCGCCTCCTCCTGCTACAGGTACAGCTGCTGCGCCTCCTCCTGCTACAGCTGCGCCGGCTGCAGCGCGAGCCATAGCACCAACGCAAAAACCTGTTATATTTGCTTCTAATGTTACTGCTTTATTAGCACCATAGTCCGCTGAACAAAGAATTGTTAACGTATCCGTGAGTGGCATTGGTGCTCTTAGTTCAATATCAGGATCAGCAGGGTTCACACTTCTATATTCAGTTGTAACACCAGGTAAAAACCCACGAACGAGTTCTATAAATCCATTACGAAACGGAAACGCATGTCCAGCAGTAGTATTATTTGTTACAATGACAATTCTCTTTCCTTCGTCTATCATTCTAAACAACCAATTTCGTAACATTTCGAGTCTGGCTCTTCCTCCAAATAGATAAACAAGCATATCCTCTCTTGAAACAGGTGCCATATGTCCTGGAATTCCCGGATGACCTTTTGAACGTAACAGTGCGTGTATACCACGTAAATAACCGTCATTCGCAAAAGTTGTATTATAAATGAGAACACCCTCAAACATCGTAAGTGTTCTATCCCAATCTAAAATTATAGTTTCGTACTGTCGTGCTGCTTGCACAACATTCGAACTAATACTCGTTCCGCTTCCTCCGTATTCTATGTTGTGTACAGCCCGTTTTCTTGCTGGTGCGCTTGTTCCTCTGTGTCCTGCTCCTGCTGCTGCGACTGCTCCTCCAAACAACCCTCCAAAATATGTACGAAGTGTACCTTCTTGAATTCCTGATACGGCATCATACGCATCTCTGCCATGTTGTATAACACGAATAAATTCATAATACGGATTCCCAACCATATCAGGAAGGGCATGAACTAAAGTTGTCATATTCACGTCCGGGACAGCATGTGTTTCATCTATGAGCACACATTCTATATTAGGACCATCTGCTCGAACAGTCTCAACATGTTCTATATTGTTATCAAAAAATATAGCCGTTTTCGGGATTCCTGCCGACATTTTCTTTCTATTTAACCTAAATGTTTTCTAGACTTTGAGACACCCACATAACTGAAACCGTTTTGAATATTTTTGCATATTTGCGTTCATCTCCTCTTGAAATGAACTATCAATCTCCAAATACCTATCTTTCATACGAATTATCTCTTCTGTTTTTCGCTGTATTTTCTCTTTAATTTCGTTTAATTTCTTGTCATCCGAACTTACCGTTAATCTCATGCGATATTCAATAAGCTCTTTCTCGTTGTATAAATCTTTGAGTTCATTGGTAACGCGCATTTCTCTATTTTGTATCTTCTTGACCTCTGAAAAAACGTTTATATTGGACAATTTTGGATAATTGTAACGAATCGCTTCGGGAAGAACAAATTGATTTGTTTCTTTAATTTCGTGAACAATCTTTTCAGTATCTTCGATAATTTGCCCTAAATTCTTTGATAATTTACTCATAAATAAAACCTTACCTGATGTAAATTCCATGGATGATTGAAGTTTATCAAATTTGTACGCAGATGTACGATGAGCTTCCGCACGGGTATCCAACTTCAAATAACTTATCAGTGCTAAAATAAACGCATTTACACCATTCAAACTACTTGTTATCGTTGTTCCGTATGTTATGTCTTTCAGAACTAATCCTAAAACACTACAAACTACCGTTATAAGAATCGCAGGAAGCATTAGAAACGTTAATTTTTGTTCACAGTGCGTTTTTGCTTCGGTGTATAGAATTTTCTGACCCTTGATATAAATCGCTATAATATCACATATTGTTGAATTATTCGATTCGGTTGGATTGTAGGAATTCGCAATCGCATCTTCCACTTCTTTATACAAAAAATGTGTAGGTTTTTCATCGTCATCGGGTTCTTCGTCTTCTGTTTTTTGTAGTTTTGATTTTGCTGCGATTGCTGCGATTGCTGCGATTGCTTCTGCTGCTTCTTCTGCTTCTTCTGCTTCTTCTGCTTCTTCTGCTTCTTCTGCTTCTTCTGCTTCTTCTGCTTCTTCTGTAAGTTTAGTTACTGATGCGACAGTATCTTCTATTTTCAAAAAAGGTTTAGTATTTACAGGTTCTTCATTTGCTTTTGTTGTTTCTGTAACATCAGTTTGCGTAGAAGGGTCTATTGTAACTGCTGTGCTTCCAACATCATCTTTCTGATTATTTGCGTCTGATATTGCCCATTGACCATCGTATGCCACAACATTTATTTTTACATTGTCTGCAGACATTCTAGATTTTTTGGTTTGCACTATTTTAGACCAACAACTTTCTTTAACCTTAGCGCAGTTCCCAACTACGCATTGCCAAAGGAATCCATGAATCCAGATTTGTATAATTGACATATTATACACCTTTTGCCATTTTACATGGCAAAAAAATGGTGTAAACAAGAATAAAATTTCTGTTTATAATAGTAATTTTATTGTTGTTTCATATAGTAATAATTGGAGTTATCCAACCCTAGTCGCGATTACGAAGTGCGCAGCGACGAAAGGGGAGATATCCCCTTTACTTTATGTGTAAATTAAAATTGTGCGAACATGTTAGAATGGGTTTGTGTTTTTCATGTGGCGATACAAGAAAAACACATATTTTATCGTCGAGTGGTAATACACATTTAAAAAATATTCAAAAACCACACAATGATATGGTTGTTTATAGAATTTATCCAGTAGATAACCCGCCTTTAACACCGAAGAAAGGAACTACTGTAAAACTCGGCATATAGATTGCTGTTAGTTTTGATTATTTACTTTGTCTAAATTTTCTTGTACTACGTTTGCTTCTTTTGCTTCTTTTGCTTCTTTTGCTTCTTTTGCTTCTTTTGCTTCTTTTGCTTCTTTTGCTTCTTTTGCTTTTAACTCCTGCTTCATTTGCATTATTCCTAGGTTTGGATACCAAAGGCGCTTTATTAGCCCTTAACCATATAGGCGCAATGGCGGCTGATTCAGCATTCGGAGCGCTCGAAAGCACTGGAGCAGGTTTAATACAAATGCTTTTATGTTTCGCCCAATCTTGCTTTTGACATTCTTTAGAACAGTATTTAACTTTACCACAACGCCCACATGCAGGAAACGGTTTTGAGCCAGTTTTACCACATTTGCTACATATATTTGGAGTCGTAGTGGAAGCAGTAGAAGCAGTAGAAGCAGTAGAAGCAGACATACCATCGTAAGAACCAGCACCAGAACCAGAACGATATGACGGATTTGAAGAACCTTCACAAGCACCCGCCTTTCTTCCGCTTAAAATTGCTGTTTTTATTACTTTTGCGCATATTACTACTTTTTTTGCTATTAAATATGCCCGTCTTGCTTTTATTTGTGAAACAACACTTTTAGCACCGTCCATAATTTGTTTCCTTATATCCAGCATGCGTTGTCGTGCCCAAGGACCATTTGTTATTTCGCCACGAAATATGTTTTTTTCTTCTTCTTCTAATTTTCTAATTTCATACGTCCTAGCATTTTCAGTCATATTCATATTCGGTGAAACGTGTTCGTTATAAAAAGACATAAACTTTACATGCTCTTCTTTGAGCTCCTCAAGAGCTTTAATTTCCTCTGTTAGTTCTTCTATAGTTGGATCCGTTGTTTTTGCTAAGTTTAGTAATTCTAAAAAATTTGTAAGATGTAACTTTGCCGCAGTTATAGTACTCTCTATTTCTGAAATTTTACGTTCTAAGTACCCACCCATGTTTCTTTCTTCTTCACCTTGTGCTGGTTCTTCACTCAGATGCGTTGCTAAATCTTGTAATCGTCTGCTACTACTTTGTACCTTTCCATAAATACATGACATCTCTATAAAGTATTAGGTTTTTCGCAAAGTTTGCTTACGTTTTCTAAATATCTTTCTCGAACGTCGTGCACCTCCACGCGCAGCACCTTCGCAAACACGGCTATAGGATGTCGGGGCTGCGCTCATGACATAACACAATGTATCAAATACGATGGGATGGCAACTATCAAGTAGTTCTCGTATAGTATCCTGATTTTGATAAACAGTATCATACAATACTACACATTCATTACGCGGAAGCATAACTTCAATTCCTGGTATAGGAGGCAGCGTTTTTACGTAATTTTTATACTCTTTCACACGATTGGTTCCCTCTGTTCGTTCAACGCCCAGCAGGCTGCCTTTAAAACTCAATTCATGGATAACTTCGGGTGTAAGTGTTCGGAATATATCCCGTAGTTGCCGTTGTGCTGTCTGGAATCCTCTGAAGACTTCTTTCAAACGGTCTTCTGGTAATCTAGCTTGTAATGTCTGTAATAACGCACGTACTCGCGATGACGATACATCGTCGCTAAATGAACTAGATATAGAAAAGACTTTACGTATAATATCAGCGCGCGATAATCCAACTTTATTGAAATTTTTATTCTCACCGAGTGCGTCACTCAGACGTTGTCGTACTGTACCCATAGCATCACCTCTAGGAAATACAATAAACTTATAGTCGCGTAGTAATTCGTCACACTGTTTCCATGTTCCTCGAAACAACTCTTTGATATTATCCTCCCCTTGCGCGATAAAAATGTCGCCTTTTGTAAAGGCTCGGAACTCTTTTAAACTATCGCACGTATGTACCGCAGTGGGTGATTCCATTTCCCACAATCCTAATTCAAATCGTACGCGGTCAGCACCTGGAAATGGATTCGCCACAACCTCAGCTATGACGGCTTGTACAAAGGCTACTACTAAATCTTTACGATAATGATGTGCTATACAATCCGGTCTCACGGATGCTTTATTATACGCAGGTGATACAGGTACAATCTTTACACACGATAATTCACCTGGTGTTTTTTCATGTGTATATAAAACTAATGTTTTCGCGATTTCAATGGCTACCGTTATATGCATACGTGTCGGAGGGGAAAATGATCCACCGAAAAATGCCGTATTTTGAAACATTCTACAATGGCTCTTTTTTTTCCAACGGTCATTTCATTACACAAACGATATATGTTTTCCAGGTGTCCTATTCGTATCGTACGATGAATACAACGAACTTACAATACTTGGATTCGTCGTTAAGGATGTATTCGGAATGAATTCGTTCGAAGGTTTGAATTCTACGGTTTTTTTCAACGGTGTTTTACGCTTTTGTATTTCAATAGGGGTTGTCGTTGCGGATTGTGGTCTCAAAATCGGTGAATGTGTAGATACAACCGGATGATGCTTCGCCGCATTTAATACTTGACTCCATGGACTATCCACAGTTCTATAATATTCGTCATGTGCTTTCCAAGAAATAAATAATAAGTTCGGATAGGTATAATTAACGGTGTATCCTGTATTTCGTAAATTCCAAACAATATATAAAATCGCATCGCCAATATCAAAGCGTGGTGTTCCAGGAATAAATTCGGGAACTACATACCATAAGGACTTTTCATTTCCTGGTATTCGCGCAACGGCTTTGACACGCGTATAAATCGCTGTAAGTACATTATTGTAGATACGAATACGTGTTGCGTCGCGTTTCGCTTCTTCTTTGTACAACGATGACGGATTAAGATTCGGTGGAACTAAAGACGACATTGTATCGCTTTCTTGTTCTTATAGGTGCGAAATTATTTCGCTAGAATAGTCCGCAGCGACTGTGATGACTGTGATTATTGTGATTATTGTTATTATTGTTATTATTCTGGACGAACCCTAAGTATCGAAAATCGCCATACAATACACATAATATAGAGTATCATCATTGTCGTAAGAACCATAATTGTTGTTCCCCACGAATAAAACCATGTAGTTTCATACTCTTCCCATCGGAAATCAAATATGTGTGGTTCAATAGGTTTATTCAGACGAAAGACGGATGCCATGATTACTGTAATTTCATACATATTCCCTAAGTCTAAACTTTAGGCTAATTATAAAAATGTAAGGCATGAATCCAGCACGTCTTGTATTTTGTGGTGGCGGTACACGATGTATCGTATTTGTCCACACGCTCATAGAATTAGAAAAACAGGGGCGACTTAAGAATGTTCGTGAATACTGGGGTACATCTGCTGGCGCACTAATCGCATCACTTCTTGCGGTCAGTCAATCCGCAAATAGACTCAATGAAATCGTTCGTGAAATAGATTATACGAAATTTCGGGATATGGATGTGACAAACTTATTATCGATTACGACAACGTGGGGTCTTGATGACGGTAAATCACTCGTACGTGAAATTGAGCGAATTTTTGATAGAATTGAGCCCGACGCGCGGTTAAAAACTATGGCAGACATTCCAGGTTTGAATATTGTTATTT
>Ga0114970_10001620_pt1 | contig 16840 bp, 14 predicted proteins | sample M_140205_XF_Meta_FD_87030 | JGI IMG/M metagenome (GOLD analysis project Ga0114970, IMG submission 87030) | Freshwater microbial communities from Lake Montjoie, Canada to study carbon cycling - M_140205_XF_MetaG | ecosystem: Environmental > Aquatic > Freshwater > Lake | place: Lake Montjoie... | reverse complement strand
GTTTATCCTGGCGGGCATGATCCTGCTGGTGGCGGGGCGTAGATGGATGCGCACGCTATTTTTTGCCTGGCTATTTCTCTTTTTCACTTGGCCAATGCAGCCGCTGGAAGACTCTTTAGCGTCTCCTTTGCGCCCTAAAACGGCTGCTATGGCCGCAACGCTCCTGAATTTGATCGGCGTGCCAGCAGTAAATGAAGGCTCCGCATTGCAGTCCGCGCCAGATGCGGCGAATGGCATCGCCCTCGGTAGCGCCTTCAGCCTCGACGTGGATGCGAAATGCAGTGGCATCAACTCACTCTTCGCCCTCATGATGATCTCAGCGCTTTTGGGCTATCTGGCGCTCAAGCAGCCGCGTTCGCGGCTTATCTTATTCGTCTGCGCCGTGCCGCTGGCCGTTGCAGGCAACGTGGTGCGTCTATTGCTGCTGGTGGCAGGCACACTGCTATTCGGTGCTGATTTTGCCGTGGGGCGACACATCGGCGATCACCAGGAAATGTCGCCTTATCACACGTTTGCCGGCTTTGCGGTGTTTGGTGTCGCACTTAGCGGCATGTTTGCGCTCTGCTGGTTGTTTGAAGGGCGAGAGATGAAAACTAACCTGAAGCGTCATGGTCGGTCGCCGGTCGTTAGTGGTGGCCTTAGCATTCCCCTACCCCGCCGCACGATGGCACAATTGACAACAGCCATCCTAGTGCCGCTGGCTTTGTTGGGCATCTGCGCTGGCACCGACATCAGTTTCCACGTAGCCAAAGCCGGCGTGAAATTAAAAACTGACAGCACTCAGCCCTACTTGCCGCTTTCCCTGGGCGATTATCAAGGGCGCGAGTTTGAAATGACTGCCCAGGAGAAAAACCTGCTGGATGAAGGCGTCAAACTAGCTCGCGACGTCTATGCCTCGTCCAAGGGCAGACAGATCATGTCGACGGTGATTCTCAGCGGCTTCGTGAAACGCAGCCTACACCGACCAGAGGTCTGCCTGCCAAACCAAGGCTGGACAGTTACGGACCGCACCCAGATACCACTTCACCTCAAAGATGGCCGCGACATCACCGTGATGATGATGCGCATCTTCCGCGATGTCGAACCGCAGCCAGGCCTGCGCATCCGGACACGCGCAGTGAACTTCTACTGGTACATTGGCTCTGACGGCACCACCTGCGCGGATCATTACGAACACATCCTGCGGTCCTACTTTGACGCCACCTTCCGTAACATCCAGCACCGCTGGGCGATGGCTTCCATCTACGTGCCGCTGCCGGAACAGCGTGTGGGTCAGGAAGATCCCTTTGTTGAACTCACAGCGGTGGAGGATGCGCGCGAATTCATCGCGCAATTGGCACCGCAGTTCATGCTCAATGGACAGGAACTGCTTAGCGGCTCAAATCTTCCTGTGTCAGCACCTTGAATCCGGCACTTGAGAGCACTTCGGCACCAAGATCGGGTGAATCGAGATGCAGTACTAGGAGCGGATGCTTTGAGGGACGCACGAGTAGCGGGTAACTGAAGTTGATGTCGATTTCGGCAGTGAGGAGTGCCGCCAGAGCGTGTGCGAGCGAATGTTCCATCTCGCGCAGTTCGACGACAGTGACCGGACACACGACATGTGGGATGCCTTTTTCGATGAATAGCATTTCCGCCGTTTCAGGATCACTGGGCACGAGGCGCACAAGTGCGAGTTCGGTCGTGTCCTGTAACGAGAGGCCCAAGACCTCAATGCGGTGGTCAGTGAGCAGTTTCACCAACGCCATGAGCGCCCCCACACGGTTGTGTAGAAACACGGATAACTGCCTCACCGGCGTGCCTGCCGGCGTAGCGGTTTCTGAATGAGCCTTGGGCTTGGAGGTAATCATAATCGGCTAACCAGCTGGTCCTGTGGCAGAACGGCGATCATCAAACAAGGTCACACGCAGCGGAATACTGGCCAACGTGTTATTCTGGTGCTGAACCACCCAGCGAAACAAGCCCTGGCGATCGAACTTCACACGTTGGATGGTGTATACAATGTTTCGCGAAACAAAGGGGATGAAAGCGGATGGAAACGTCACTTCCAACGTGCAAGGCATGGGCGGCAGACATTCGTTACCATCGGGATCGATGCAGCGGATCACAAACTCATGCCGCCCTGCATCTTCCGCCTGAAAAATCGCCCGCACGGCGATGGAGCACTGCGGATGCACCACGGGGAAGCTCTGCGCACATAACGTGTCGAAGGCACCCTGAATGCACAGCTTGCCCTGATAGTCGGCGGCAAAATCACACACGGTAGCAAGCTGGATATTCATCGGGAGACGCGGTTCACAGTGGAAGAACGCTACTAACGGCCAAACAGCCGTTTGAAAAAGCCACCAATGCCTTTTTTCGGCGGTGGGGGCGGAGGCATTGCCTGCGGCACATTTTCGACCGGAATCGGCACCACCGCTTCTTCGACGACCTCGGCCTTGGGCACATCCTTCATGGCAAGCAGCATCGGGTCGTCCGCTGGAGCTTTCTCGAAGATGTTGGTGAAAACTTCGCGGACAATAGGCGCGGCTTTTTTGCCACCGCTAATGTCCTCACCGGGTTCACCTTCATACACAACGGCAAAGGCAAACATGGGCTTTCCAGCGGGCAAAAAGCCAGTGAACCAGGCGAGATTTTGATCCTTCGTCGGCTTCCATTGGGCGGTACCGGTCTTACCTGCGATCTCAGCCTGTTTGATGGCGGCAGAATGTCCCGTGCCGCCACTGCCGTTCACCACGGCCACCATGCCATTGATCACGGTTTGTCGGTGATCGGGATTGAGATCAATACGCCTGCGATCCTTCGGTTCATAGGCCATCACCACGCGATCCGCCATATCTTGAATTTGCAGCACCAATCGTGGCTGTGGGATGCGCATCCCATCTCCCAGACCCGCCATGCACTGGCAAACCTGCAATGGCGTCGCCAGCACCCTGCCCTGGCCGATCGCCATGTTCGCCAAGTCACCAGATTGCATCTTCCCGCCGAGGTGTTGAATCGTCCACGGATTCGTCTGCACGAAGCCTTCGCCCTCCGCTTTGAGCGGAATGCCCGTGCGTTCGCCGAAACCAAGCCGCACTGCCATGTTGGAGATGTAATCCGCCCCAGATTCGAGCGCAGCACGGTAGAACCAAGTATTGCAGGAGCGCTTGATGGCGGTGACGACGGTCATGGAACCCTCACCTTCCTTGTTCCAGTTCTTGAATACACGATTGCCGATCTCAAGGGCATTCGGACAATCAAAATAGGTCTTCGCGTCCACTTTGCCGCTATCTAAGGCACCTAGGGCTGTGACGATCTTGAATGTCGAAGCCGGGGGATATTCGCCGCGGAAGGAACGCGGGAAGAGCGGCAGGTGCGGGTCTTTGGTCAGTTCCTCGTAGCGCTTCGCGCGAATGCCCGGCACGAATTCATTGAGGTCAAAACCGGGATTGGATGCCATCGCAAGGATGTCTCCGTTCGTCACATCCATAATCACCATCGCGCCGCCAGTGGTGTGTTTTTTGAGAGCGTTCTCGGCGTATTTTTGGAAGTGGTAGTCGATGGACAGCACCACATTGCGACCCGGACTCGGTGTGCGGCGCACATCTTCGGACAAACGCTTGCCATCCGGACTGAAGAGTACGTTCACGATGCCCGCCTGGCCCTTCAGGTCGCTATCAAACGCGGTTTCAATGCCCTCGCGACCCTCCATTTCCTCAAACACGGCATCGCCATCCACGATCGGCCCAGTGGGCAGCGGCCGTGTCTTTCCTGTATAGCCGATAATATGACAAGCAGTGGCACCCTGTGGGTAATGCCGAAGATAGGCAGGTTGAATGACCAAACTGTTCCCCAACAGCGGCTTGAGTTTCTCCTCCATTTCCGGCGTGATCTCTACGTTCAACCCCTCCTCAACAGAAAACACCAGCGGCAGCCAGCGACGATGCTTGTAGTGCAGCAGCACTCGTTCCTCACTCAACGACCAAGTCTTCCCCAGCACGCTGTTCACCTTATCGATGGTGGACTTCGCAAAGGTGGTGATTTGCGCCTCGCTGGCACCGTCCATGTAAGGCATCACCAGCGCGAGATAATTTGCCGCCCGGTTCTGTGCGAACGGGATGCCGTGACGATCCACGATCTGCCCACGCGGTGCTGGCACACTCAGTGTCAAAGCACGCGCCTCTCGCTGCGTCTGCCATGAAGCATTCAAGTCCTGTCTCACTTGCTCAACAGGCTTAACCACTGGCGGTTTTTCCTCCTCCACCGGCTGCGCCTTAAGCACCACCTGAGCTGAAGCCTGGCCTGTCAGCAGCACCAGCATAAAACAAACCGCCGCCATGAACCGGCCAAGCGGGCGCTGCATCATCAAAACAAACAACGGTGAGAGCATGTGTGAGAAAAACAAACGCCGGCAGCGACCAATGCCCCGGCAGACACGCAATCATGCGGCCCAGCATGCACGGCGTCAAGCCAGAGGTCGGAGGGTAGTAATTTCGCGTTCTGCGAAAAAGGCATTGCGCTAGTGGCGTGCATTTGCTGGAATCGCGCCTCGTTTACAACCCCACCACACTCCATGAGCCAGTCCTCCTCCGGTAAAGCCGACATGAAACTCTTCTGGGCCTGCTTCATCGCCCTCGTCGCCACCTCCTTCGTCTTTGGCGTGCGGGCGAACACAATCGGTATGCTGCAGGATAGCTTCAACCTCTCCGAATCGCAAAAAGGTGCCATCAACGGTGCGGGCATGTGGCCATTCGCTCTGAGTATCATCTTCTTCAGCTTCATCATCGACCGCATCGGTTACAAGACCGTCGCAATGTTCGCCATCATCTGCCATGTCGTATCGCTCGTGCTCACATTACGCGCCTCAGGCTTTCAGGACTTTTACTGGAGCACATTGCTCGTCGCCGTGGCAAACGGCACCGTCGAATCGTTCATCAATCCGGTCGTCGCGACGATCTTCAGCAAAAACAAATCGAAGTGGCTAAACATCCTCCACGCTGGCTGGCCTGCCGGTCTGGCCCTCGGTGCCTTGTTCTGTGCTCTGCTGCCGGACACAAAGCTTTTCTTCCATGCCGTTTGGCAATTCCGTTTCGCGCTCTGCTTCATCCCAGTCGTGCTTTACGCCTTGCTCATCCTGCCACGTACCTTCCCTATCAATGAACGTGTTGCCGCAGGTGTCAGTTATCGTGACATGCTCAAGGAAGTCGGTGCGGTCGGCTTCTTCATCATCGGTTCACTCGTGTACTTCGCCGTTATGCAAATGGTAGGGCATGAAGCCTCAATGCGGGACTCACTCATCGTCGGCTCGGTAATTGGCGTGGCCGCAGGAGCTTACACTCATTCTTTCGGTAATTGGCTTTTCATCGTGATACTCATCACGATCGGCCCACTTGCCACCACCGAACTCGGCACCGATGGCTGGATGCCCGAGTTGCTTAAACTTAGCGGCCCTGACTTCCCGAACTTCGCCACTTGGATCTTCGTTTACGTCTCCGTTATCATGACCGTGCTGCGTTTCTATGCCGGACCGATCATCCACAAGTTCTCCCCCATCGGTTTACTCGTGATCAGTGCCGCCATCGCCATTACCGGCCTGATCCTGCTCTCCAATGCCACCGGCTGGGCCATCCTGGCCGCCGCCTCCGTCTATGCTCTCGGCAAGACCTTCCTGTGGAGCACGACCCTCGGCCTCACCTCCGAGCAGTTCCCCAAGGGCGGTGCCCTCACCCTTAACGGCGTCTCCGCCGTCGGCGTCCTCTTCCTCGGCGTCCTCGGCAGCCCCTACATCGGCTACAAGCAGGATCTCGACATGGATCAGCGGCTATCTGCCAGCACGCACAGCGCTTTGTATGCTCAGGTCAAAGGCGAGTCCAAACACGGCATCTTTGGCAGCGCCCCGACGCTCGACCAGGAAAAAATCAAAGCTTTGCCTGCCCCTCAGCATCAGGAACTCGAAACCGTCCAGGCCGCCAGCAAACGCAGTGTCTTTATTACCATCGCTATCCTGCCTAGTTTCATGCTGGCCTGCTACCTTGGACTCTTTGCTTATTTCCGCAGCAAAGGCGGCTACAAGCCGGTCGATCTCGCCAGTTCTCACTAATAAGAACACTTTTTTCTTGTCGCATTCAAGCGCGGCACCTAAAACACGCCCTTTCCCGACGACAACTACCACCAACCACACATCCAACAAATCACATCTCCCTCTATGAGCAGCGACAATAATCGAATGAGACTTCTATGGGCCGGCTTCATGGCCATCCTGGCCGCTGGCGTCGGCTTCGCCGTCCGCGGCGGCATCTTTGACAACTGGGCCAAGGAGTTCGGCTTCACCGGCGCTCAGCTCGGTGCCATCGGTGGCATGGGCTTCAACGGCTTTTGCTTCGGCATCATCCTGGGTGGCGTCGTGGTGGATAAAATCGGCTACGGCAAGCTCATCGTCTTGGCGTTCCTACTCCACGTCGTTTCCGCCCTCGTGACCTTCACCGCCGCCGGCAGCAATGCCTTCATGGTGCTCTCTCTGGGCATGTTCATCTTCGCTTTCGCCAACGGCGCACTCGAAGCCGTGGCCAATCCGCTTGTGGCCACGTTGTTCCCAGAAAACCGCACGCATTACCTCAACATCCTGCACGCCTCCTGGCCTGCTGGTATGGTGATTGGCGTGATCATCGGCTGGTTCCTTGACGACAAGATGAACATCAACTGGCGCATCCAGCTCGCGCTCTACCTCATCCCGACCGTGATCTACGGCCTCATGTTCATGGGCCAAAAGTTCCCGCAATCCGCTGCTGCCGCCAAAGGCGTCAGCTTTGGCAACATGCTCAAGGATGTGGGCATCCTCGGCGGTGCCGTGGCTTGCTTCCTCCTCAGCTTCTTCGCTGAAGGCTTCTTCAAAGACGTGCTCAGCCTTGATCCTGCTCTGGCCAAGAACCTCGGCTACGCCGTCGGTGGCGTGCTCCTCATCGGAGTCGGTGTCATCACCAAGTTCTCTTTGGGTTCCATCGTTCTTTTCGTGCTCTTCGTGACCCACGCCCTCGTCGGTGCCGTGGAACTCGGCACAGACGGCTGGATTCAGAACATCACTGGCAACCTGTTCACTCCTGAGCAGGGCAAGGCTCTCTTCCTCTGGACCTCCGCCATCATGTTCGGCCTGCGCTTCTGCGCTCATTGGATCGAAAAGACCCTCAAGCTCTCCCCTGTCGGCCTTCTTTGCCTTTGCTCCGCGCTGGCCGCTGGCGGTCTGACACTGGCCTCCACTATGAACACCTTCACCACCGCACTGATCGCCCTCGGCGTCTATGCCTTTGGTAAGACCTTCTTCTGGCCAACCATGCTCGCTGTCGCCTCGGACCGCTACCCGCGCACGGGTGCCGTCGCTATCTCCATCATGGGTGGCATCGGCATGCTGTCCGCCGGTATCATCGGTGGCCCAGGCCTCGGTTACACGAAGGACCGCTTTGCAGGTGAAGAACTCAAATCCAAGAATCCGGCCCTGTTTGAAACCTATAAAGCAGAGGCGCCAAGTAAATTCCTCAACCTCGCCTCCACCGCCGCTGTTGGCCTTGATGGCAAAAAACTATCCGAAGCCAAAGAAGCCAAGGAAAAGACCCCAGACCAGCAAGTCGTCGTCGCAGCTGACCAGCAAGGCGACCGCAAGACGCTGAAGTTCGACTCCTATATCCCTGCCACGATGGCAGCGATCTACCTGCTCCTGCTGCTCTACTTCAAGAGCATCGGCGGCTACAAACCTCTGACCATCGACGAACAGGCCGCGTAAGCGCTGATTCCAAGATTCCCAATCAAGCGGCGTCCCCTCACCGGGACGCCGTTTTTATTTTCACGCTTGCAGCCAACTTGAAACGTTGAACCTTCAAGTTGTAACTCATCCAACATGCCCACCTACGTTTACGAAACCATCCCTCAAGTCGAAGGCGAGCCCACCAAGCGCTTCGAAGTCCGTCAAAGCATGAAGGATGCCGCTCTCACGCAGCATCCGGACAGCGGTCAGCCCATCCGCCGCGTGCCCATTGGCGGCACTGGCTTCATGGGAGCCAGCAGCACCGCCAGTTCAAGCAGCGGCGGCTCCTGCGGCACCGGCTGCGGATGTCATTGAATTTGGTTGCCCACGGAACACACGGATTTCCACGGAAGCCGGAAGGTTCTGATTTGTTCCATGAGTTCCGTGTTTTCCGCGGGCACCTCTTGACTGGACTTTCTCAGCAACCTTGCCGCGTAGAAGCCATCAAACGCCCCGGTCTCCGGTGTGCGGTGCAGTTCCTCTTCCAGCGTCCACTCCTCACCGTGCCTGGCTAAAAACGCCTTCACTTGGAGTTCATTTTCACTCGGCAGGATGCTGCAGGTGGCATACACCAGCTTGCCGCCGGGAGCGACCATGCGGCTGTAGCTTTCGAGAATCTCTGCCTGCAAGGCGATGAGCCGGTCGATCTCCGCATCGCTCAATTTCCACTTAGCATCCGGGTTACGTCGCAGCACGCCCAACCCCGAGCACGGCACATCGAGCAAAACGCGTTCCGCTTTCTGTGCGAGACGTTTCACCGTCTTCGAGCCTTCAATTTCCCGCGCTTCAATGATGTCCACGCCCGCACGCGAGGCGCGTTTGCGCAATTCGGCCAATTTCCAAGCATGAACGTCCAGCGCAAGGATGCGGCCTTTGTTGCGCATGATGGCGGCGATGTGCAATGCCTTCCCACCACCGCCCGCACACGCATCAATCACACGCATACCCGGTTCAGGCTGCAAAAACGGCGCGATGAGTTGCGACGCCGCATCCTGCACTTCAAACAACCCATCTTTGTAAGAGGCGGTGCCAAACAAGTTCGCTCGCTGCTTCAAACGCAACGCACTCGGCACCTGATCCACAACTTCCGCTTCGAATCCCTCCTGCCCCAGCCGCTCACGCAACGAACGGCGGTCATTTTTGATCGTATTCACACGCATGAAGACATCCGCCGGCAAATTCAGCGACTCACGCAAGGACGGCCACGCGGAACCTAGCTCGCGGCTGCCACGATTTTCCAACCAATCAGGAATCGCCGCACGAATCGCTGGTGAAGCACCCAGCTTCGCCCTCTGCAACACATCACTGGGCCGAATCTGCGGCGCCGTCTCATCCACCGGCAGATCACGCCCGTTCGTGATCCAATAAGCCGCCCACACCCGCCACAAACGCTCAGGCGTGATTTCCTCTGGCACCGTATGCTCCGCATCCGGCAATCCGGCCAGAAACCAATACCAGCGCCACCATCGCGTACACTCATAGATCGACTCCGCAAAGATGCGCCGATCCCGACTGCCCCACTTACGATGCCGTTTGAAGGTGAACTCGATCACCTTGTCCGCATAGCGTTTGCCCACAAACACCTCTCCAAGCGAGAGAATGATTTCATCGAGCAAATGCGGCGGAAGTTTCATAACTTGTCGATAGTTCGCCCCTCTCCGCCATGCAAGCCGCCATTGTCACAGACAACTCACGCCACCTTTAGCCAGCGAGCAAACGCACCACATGGAACTTCTGGCACACCTTCGGCCCCTTTGAGCAAGATTTCCCCGTGCTCAATGCCACCGCCAAAGACACCGAACTCCTGGCGCATCAGATGCAGCAGCGTCGTAGGCGACACCGCTCCCTGGCGGCAAAACAGCAGCACCCCTATGGGTTTGTCTGAAAGCAGTCCACTCACCGTGGCCAGCAGCGTGCCAAGGTCACGTTCGATCTCAAACGCACCGCGTTTCGCATCCTTCGGCATCAACGGATCAATCACGATCAAGTCATAGCGACTCGTCTGCATGCGCTCACGCTGCGCAAACTTCACCGGATCATCGACCAGCCAGCGAATGTCGCGGTTAGCCAGCGTGTTAATGGCCGCATTCTCCCGTGCACGCTTGATAACATCCGCCGAAGCCTCCACATGCGCCACCGCCGCACCTGCCTGCGCCGCAGCCAGCGTGAAACCACCCGCACCGCCGAACAAGTTCAGCACCCGCGCCGGAGTCCGCTGCTTTTCAGCAAACGCCGCACACAAGGCACTCACACGGTCCCAATGCTCACGCAATTCCGGCGCCAACACCCGAACGCCGCCTATGGCTGAAAGCTGGAAGCGCAGGGATCCGATCCTCAGCGGCAACGACTGCTTCAAATCCCGCTTCAACTCCACCGCCTTACGCCACTCCCCGCCGGGAAGCTTCCGCCGCCACCAGGCACTGTGCATCGCTCGTGAGGACACGATGCCGCCCAGCCTCTCAAGCACACGCCCGCCTCCGCTGTCGAGAAGTGCATATTCTTCTTTGCCCAGAATATTATCAACCATCCGTCAACTTTGTGCAGTTGCTTGTGGCAAACAAGGACTCGTTTGGATTCAACGGCCCAGAGGACACACGACCGATGGCACCAAACCTGAAGCAAAGCGGCGCTCATCGCGTTTTTTCCGCCACTCCATGCGCCGTTTGTGAAAACTGCGTGTGTATTTGGAGATCATGTCCTGCCCCTGCGGCGGGAACGGCCGCCACTTGAGATCCGGCGGCACCGCCGTCTCCTTGAGAAAATCCATGGCAACGGGCTTCCAGAACTTGCCTTTCACCGCCTCGACAAACTGAATCATCGGCGTCACGCCTTCACGAAGGTAGTACAGGTCCGGATGGCTGGCCATATTGAGCTTCTTCAACTGGCTGTTACCCTGCCACAAGCTCCAGCCTGGTTGCGCCAATGCTCCAAGAAAGGCGCATTCATAGAAGGCGGAGTTGATGCCCGCCTGAGGGTTCTCGGCAGGAATGTGCCGGAAGTCCGTGCCGGGAACGATTTCGCCAACATCACTCTGCCTGCCAGTTTCAAGATATTTCCCGCCCATAGCATCCCAAGCGCGCACGATTCGGTCGATGCGCACCGTCTGGATGGGCTGCATGAGAAAGAAATCCTCAAGCAGCATCCACACATGCTTCGAGGGAATCTTCGCCAGGGCACGGGTCATCGTCTCGCCCCATGAGACATCTTTGCCGACACACAGGCTAACCACACGCGGATCGTCGTAGGTGCGGTAGTTGGTGACGAGATACACCGGTGTTGGCACATCAGGCCAGTGCTTAAAGAGGAAGTGGAAGAAAATCGGCCACAGGTCGCAGTTGTCATCGAAGCTAGAAACCAGCACCGACCATAGCGGCTGCTCTTGGGTGTCTTTATGTAGATTCATATCAGGAAATCAGTTCCGCCGGCGTCGATAATCAACTGCCGGATCAAATCACGAAACGATCTTTCTTCGGTCCAACCGCATACTTGGCGAAACCGAGTATCGTCACCGACTAACGGCGTCCGCACCTGCCGGATGATGTTCGAATTCGTGCGCACATGATCACGCCAGTTGAGACCTAAGAGAGCGAAGGCTGTCTCGGCAAACTGTCCGACCGTGTGCGCCACACCATTGGCAATGACAAAATCCTCCCCGGCAGGCAGTTGCACCATGCGATGGATTTTCTGCACCGTATCCGGCGCGTAGCTCCAGTCGGCACCCGAAATAAGGCAGCCCAGCCAAAGCTCGTTCTTTAGTCCTCGGCGAATGGCCAGCGCCCCTTGGATGATTTTGTAAGAGAGGTAATATTCTGGTCGCAACGAGGACTCATGGTTGAACAAGATCCCCACCGAGATGTGGAGGGAATGCTTTTTTCGGTAATATCGGCAGGCCTGCAGGCCTGCCACCTTAGTGATGCCATAGGGGCACTGCGGGTCAAAGGCTGACACTTCCGAAGCAATACCCGCCACCGGCGCACCAAAGATCCGAGAAGACACCGCATAAAAAAGGCGCGCCGCGGGCAGGTGATCGCTCGCGGCCTGCAAGAAATGCACCAGCGACATCAGGTTGACCTCCACGCTTTGAAGGAACAATTCCACCGTATTCTCCTGCAACTGTTCGGAAGAATGGTGATGTGCCGCGAAATGATACACTTCATCCGGCCTCCAGTGCTCCATCACCGCTGAGACCGCCTTGGGGTCACCAATGCTGAGACCGCCGCTCGCCATTCCCGCCAGCCCCTCACAGCCGCGCTTGCCCCAGCCCGCCACCTCATATCCCTGCGCGCGCAAGTGCGCGGACATAAGGCGGCCGTCCTGCCCTTCATGTCCGACGATGAGTGCCCTGCGCATGCTTAATGTTAATGTTAATGTTAATGTTGCGGGTAAACTGCAATGCTGGCCGCTACATTAGAATAATGATTTCCTATCAGATGGAATGATGTGAACACAAAGAAAAAAAGAAAAATGCGCTCCCAATTGGCGGGTGCAGGGCCAAACAGGTCAAGTCGGTTCCAGACAGCCTCTTTCATGCGGCTGCCTCTTCATCATGAGGCCGTACCACAGGCGGCAACAAGCCAGCGGCGAAGCGGCGCTCATCCCGCTTCTTGCGTAGATCCATGCGGCGCTTGTAAATGCTGCGGATGAACTTGGATAGCGGATCCTGCCCCTGCGGTGGGAACGGCCGCCACTTCAGGTCCGGCGTCATGCCCGACTTTTTCATGAACTCCATGGCGATGGGCTTCCAAAACTTGCCCTTCACTGCCTCGACAAAAGAAATCAGGGGCGACACGCCTTCACTCACGTAATAGAGATCCGGAGAATCGTTCAGGTTCAGGCTGTTCATTAACTTGTTGCCATCCCAGATGCTATTGCCGGGCCGGGCCAGCTCCAGTAGCAGTTTTTTGGAGTAGATGGCGGAATTGATGCCCGCTATGGGATTTTCTTTGGGGATGCGGCGAAGGTCCGTGCCTTCGATCAACGGCCCGATGTCGCTCTGCCGGCCGGTTTCGATATACACCCCGTTTCGCTTAGCAATCTGGCCAACAACCTCGTTGACGCGGGTGGTTTCCACCGGGCGGTCGAGGAAGAGGTCATCTAGTAGCATCCAGATGTAGCGTGCCTGGATGGAATCGAGGGACTGCGTAATGACGTGGCCCCAGTTCGTGTCCTTGCCGACACAAAGGCTCACCACACGCGGATCGTCGTAGCGTTTGAAATTGGTGACGAGATAGACGGGCGTGGGCACGTCGGGCCACTGTTTGAAGAAGTAATCGAAGAAGAGCGGCCAGAGATCGCAGTTGTCGTCAAAACTGGAAATTAGCACCGCCCAAGTGCTGTCGATAGGTTCGTCTACGTTGCTGGTCATCGGTCAAATCAAGGGCCGCCGCCGCTTCTCCACAACGCAGAAATCGGCAGCAGGCGGTGCATCTCTACAAGCGCCGACGAGACGCACAACAACGAAATCCAAGTTGATTACCTCTTCCATCCGGACAAACGGTCTGCCTCCGGGCTGCCAGCTCAGCCGGTGATTTTATCCCCCTGAAATTCAATCCTCGTGCACCCACCCAAATCCATTTTTATCACCGGCGGAACCGGTTCCTTCGGCCAGAAATGCATCCGCGCCATGCTGAAGGATCCAGCCGTCGAACGCGTCGTCGTCTATTCGCGCGATGAACTAAAGCAGTTCGAGATGGCGCAGAAGTTCCAGGACAGCCGCCTGCGCTACTTCATCGGTGACGTGCGTGACCTTACCCGTCTGACCGCCGCCCTGAAGGGCATGGACACCGTCATTCACGCGGCCGCCCTTAAACAGGTTCCCACTGCCGAGTACAACCCGTTCGAGTGCATCAAAACCAACGTGCTCGGTGCCCAGAATGTTGTCGAAGCCTGCCTGGCCACGCCCACCGTGAGTAACGTCGTCGCGCTCTCCACCGACAAGGCCGCCGCCCCCATCAATCTTTACGGCGCCACAAAGCTCTGCTCCGACAAGCTATTCATCGCGGCCAACAATATTCACGGACACCATGACATCCGCTTCTCCGTCGTTCGCTACGGCAATGTGATGGGTTCACGCGGCTCGGTCATCCCATTCTTCCTCGACCGCCGCAAGACGGGCATCCTCCCTATCACTGACCCCGCCATGACCCGTTTCAACATCACGCTGGAGGAAGGCGTGGCGCTGGTAGAGCACGCTTTGAAGCACGCACTCGGTGGCGAAATTTTCGTGCCAAAGATCCCCTCCTACCGCATCACCGATGTGGCCACCGCAATCGGCCCGGACTGCCAGCAGCCCATCGTCGGCATTCGCCCTGGCGAAAAAATCCACGAGGAGATGATCACCGAGACCGACTCCTATCAGACCGTCGAAACTGCCACGAACTACGTCATCGTGCCAATGCTCTATGGCTGCTCCATCACCGAGCTGATGGAAAAATACTCCGCTCATCATGGAGCCAAGCAGGTGCCCGAAGGCTTCCGCTACAGCTCTGGCAAAAACTCGGAGTGGCTCACCATCCCGCAACTGCGCAAGCTCATCCGTGAGTTCTGTGACCCCACGTTTGACCTTGTTTGATCCGCGTGAGCCAGCCCACGATCCCTTACGGCAAGCAGTTCATTGACGACGACGACATCGCCGCAGTCGTTGCCACGCTCAAATCCGGCTGGATCACGCAAGGACCGGCCATCGATCAGTTTGAAATGACCATGGCCGCGTTTTGCGGTGCCAAGTATGCTGTCGTCGTTTGCAATGCCACCGCCGCCTTGCACATCGGTGCCCTGGCGCTCGGCTTGAAACCCGGCGACCGCCTGTGGACGACGCCGAACACCTTCGTCGCCTCCGCCAACTGCGGTTTGTACTGCGGTGCCACGGTGGACTTCGTGGACATCGATTCGTGCACCTACAACATGAGTGTGAGCGCATTGAAGGCGAAACTAGAAACCGCCTCCCAAGACGGCACGCTGCCCAATATCCTTGTGCCGGTAGATTTCTCCGGTCAGAGCTGCGAAATGGCCGAAATCCGTGCGCTGGCAGCCAGCCATGGCATCCGAGTGATGGAAGACGCCTCCCATGCCGTCGGCGGCGAGTATCGCGGCCAAAAGATCGGCGGTGGGCAGCATGCGGACCTCACCATCTTCAGCTTTCATCCCGTCAAAATCATGACCACCGGCGAAGGTGGCATGCTACTTACCAACGATGACGATCTGTATCAGCAACTCATCCGCCTGCGCAGCCACGGCATCACCCGCGATCCCCGCTTCACGCAGAACCCGCCGGACGGCCCGTGGAGCTACGAACAGGTCGATCTCGGCTTCAATTACCGCATCACCGACCTCCAAGCCGCTTTGGGAACCAGCCAGCTCAATAAACTGCCCGCCTTCTTGCGGCGCCGTCGCGAACTGGCTGCTCGCTACGATGAAAATCTCGCCACACTGCCTCTTACACGTCCCTGGCAACATCCAGACACGCTTTCCTCTTGGCACCTCTACATCATCCAAATAGACCCGGCCAAACGTCTGGCCGTTTACGAAGAACTGAAAGCCGCCGGCATCTACGCGCAGATTCATTACATCCCGGTGCATACGCAGCCGTGGTATCGCGGCCTTGGATTCAAGCCCGGCGACTTCCCTGCCTCTGAGGCTTACTACGCCGGAGCACTGAGCCTGCCGATGTATTACGGTCTCAGTGATGCGGACCAGGATCGCGTCATCGCAACGCTCAAAACTGCCCTGGAGGCCTGACGATGCCCGCTTCCGCGCTCTTCGGCACGCTTGGCATTCGCGCGGATGCCAGTCCGCAGATCGGCATGGGCCACGTCATGCGCTGCATCGCGCTCGCGCAGGCCTGGATTGATCGTGGCGGCAAAGTCATTCTGTTCACGGACGAACTCCCTCCCGCGCTCAAGCAACGTCTCGAAGCCGAAAACATCGAAATACGTGCCAGCAGTGATGTCGCGCCAGATTGCATCGTGCTGGACGGCTACCACTTCACACCGAAGCAACGATGTGCGTTCAAGCAAGCAGGCCGCCCGCTGCTCATCGTGGATGATCTGGCCGATTCCGATCTCTCCGCCGCGGATCTGATTCTAAATCACAACGCCTACGCGACACCCGTGATGTATCCCGGTCAGCGCAGTCTGTGCGGCAGCCGTTACACGCTGCTGCGCCGGGAATTTTCCACGCGAGCAATGCGCACAAATTTTTCAGGCCCAGCCAAGACCGTGCTCATCACGATGGGCGGCAGTGATCCACGCAACGATACACTCGCAGTGTTGCAACAGCTCGCTGAACACACCGATCTCCACCTGTGCGTACTGATCGGCGCCGCCAATCCACATGTGGAATCCCTCCGTGCCGTGTCAGGGATCGAATTGATCATTCAGCCGCCCAATCTGCCCGAAATCATGCAGCAGGCCGATGTGGCCATCACCGCCGCAGGAAGCACCTGCTGGGAACTCGCCAGTCTGGGGGTGCCGATGTTGCTCAAAGTGATTGCCGACAACCAACAAGGCATCGCCGATTACCTAGTGAGCCATGCCGCCGGACGTATGTTTGATCTCGACGCCCTGCGTGAACTCCTGGCGGATGCTGAAGCACGGCAGACGCTCGCACAAAATGCGCGCCGCCTTGTCGATGGCCGTGGAGCAGGCCGAGTGGCGGAAAACCTCGTCTGCTATCCGCTTTACTTGCGACGTGCCACCCTAGAAGATGCCCACCTGTTGCTGGAATGGGCCAATAATTCCGTCACACGGCAGGCTTCGTTCAACAGTGAGCCGATTCCATGGGAAACTCATGTCGCTTGGCTGCAACGCCGCCTGAACGATGCGCAGTGCGCATTCTACATCGCCGAAGATGGCACCCAAGCCGTGGGAACCGTTCGTTTTGACCACCGCGAGGCAGGTGTGGCCGAAATCTCGCTGAGTCTAGCCCCTGCGGCTCGCGGACGCGGCCAGGGGCCCAAACTGATCCGACTGGGCACGTTTTCCGTGCTGGATGAAGGCTTTTGCACCGAAGTCCGGGGTCGGGTGAAGCAGAGCAACACACCTTCCCTGCGGGCTTTTGAGCGTG
>Ga0114970_10001619_pt1 | contig 16842 bp, 13 predicted proteins | sample M_140205_XF_Meta_FD_87030 | JGI IMG/M metagenome (GOLD analysis project Ga0114970, IMG submission 87030) | Freshwater microbial communities from Lake Montjoie, Canada to study carbon cycling - M_140205_XF_MetaG | ecosystem: Environmental > Aquatic > Freshwater > Lake | place: Lake Montjoie... | reverse complement strand
GCGCACGAAGTCGCGCACGAAATAGTTGGGCGCATCGGCCTTCGACTCGCGACGCGTGAGCGCCACGGTGCCATTGGCGTCGAGCATGCCGATCGGCTGCTCGTAGTACGGCGCGGCACTCTGGAACACGCGCGTCTTGGCGGTCGTCGCGAGGTCGAAGCGATCTACAAACGGACGATCGCCCGCCGGCCCGGCACCGAGACCGGTCAGAAACGCCACCTTCTTGTCGGGCGTGGTCAGCAGCACCGTCTGACCGCGCGCGTCGCGCGTGGTGAGGAAGTCACCGGGATCGGCGTAGCGATCTTCGCTCGAGCGCTCCCACAACAGCCGCGGCGCCTTGGCCCCCGACGGATCGATGATCCACGCGCGCGATTTACGAGTCTTGCCTTCGTTCTCGCGGGCGATGGCCAGTCCTGCGGTGCCCCACGTGATGGCACCGGCACGCCAGCTCGTTTCAAGGAGTGCTTTCGGCGTAGCGGTAAACGGCGCCTCGAGTAAAGCGATGCGATCCCGCTTGTCCGCCTTCGAGTCACTGTCGCCGCCATCGAGCGCTTCCACCCAGGCCAGCGTGGCATCGACATCGCGACGCCACTGCACGTTGCGAATGCCGGCCAGGGCGCCGTTGCCGCCCCATGGCACGCGCTCGATGAGCGGACGGGCCACGATCGACTGCACGACCGCGCCATCCATCGACCACACTTCCGTGCGCGTGGGGAAGTAGTTCAGCGGCACCGTATACGAGAACGGACGCGACAACGTGCTCACCAAGAGATAGCGGCCATCGGGTGAAGCGCTCACGTCGGTGCGCATGCCGGGCGCGCCGAGCGTCTTCACCGCGCCGTCGAGCGACACGAGCGCGAGCTGACTCGTGCCGTAATATTCGAAGATCGATTCGTCGAACGGGCTCTTGAGCAGATCCTGATACGTGGCGGCGCGGTCACTGCGACCGGTGAGCGCTTCCTGCACGATCGGTCCTTCCGGCGTGGTCGTCATGGCCGGCGCCGTACCGCGCGTCGCGGGCACGAATGTGCAGGCGAGCGACGCGGCCGTCACCCACGAGCAGGGATTGCCCAGAATCGCCGTGAGGCGCTGCGACGTGAGTGGCTTCGCCTGCGCCGTGGCGACATCGGCGATCCACAACGTGATCGCATCGTCGCTGGTCACCGTAAAGGCGATCTTCTGCCCGTCGGCCGACCACGACACGTTCTCTATGCTGCTCCCGGCGGGAATCGACGCCTCAATCTTGCGCGCCGCCCCTCCGCTCACCGCCTGCAACGACAGACCGGTGTAGCTCTGGCCACGCGTGGGCCCGCTGGTCTTGGGATCAAAGCGCAATCCAGCCAGCCGATATTCGAACGCCCCGACTTCACTGATCGGCGGCAACGCCGGACGTTCCAGCAGCAGCAACTGCTGACGATCTGGACTCAGCTGCACCAGCGGTGTGGCCGGCTGGTCGAGAATCTGCGCGATCGGCTGGGGCGGCTGCCGGTACTGCGCCTGCGCGACAGACGGAACGAAGGCCGGAGCCAGCGCCAGGAGAAGCGCGATGCAACGCGGCGAGCGAGAAAGGAGAGTCACAGGTATCCCGATGTTCGAAGTGAAAAGACAACCTGCATGCACGCGCTGATGGCCCGTGGTCGGAACGAATCGACTGACATCTTCGAACATGTCGGGGGCCCGGTCGCGCAGGTCGACGCGGTCGCCCCAGGGACGACTCGTCGGCGCCGGAAAGGCACGCGTGCTGGCGGCGGAGGTTTCGGGGGCGATCAGCGTAGCCATACCAGACCGGGCGGGAGAAAGTCGACCGTTAGAGTCTGGGTTCTCGGCGCGCCGCGCGCCAGTGCCGGCGCGCCGTTCGGCGGGCGTTCGGCGCCCTCGATGCGGCGCGAGCTACCGGCGCTGCGTTCCGGTCGTGTCCGTCAGGGCTTTCATGAAGGACACCAGGTCACGTTGCTCACGAGCCGACAGGTTCAGCGGGTCGGACGGCAACGTTTGGTTGTCGAGCCGGATGCCAATACCGGCGCCGCCGCCGCGGTTGTAAAAGTCGACGACCGACTCCAGCGTGGGATAAGCCCCGTTGTGCATGTAGGGCGCGGTCAGCGCCACGTTGCGAATGGAGGGCGTACGAAAGGCGTACTTGTTTGGGGCGGAGATGGAGATGCGATATCGACCCACATCCGGATCGATGCGTCCGCCATTCGCCACGGCACGTACCGGAACACCGAGCACCTCCAGCTCCGATTTCTGGAACATCGGCGGAACCGTCCCATTGGTGAGCGGCAGAAAGTGGCAGGTCGCACACTTGCCCTTCCCCACGAACACGTTGAAGCCCGCCCGCTCAGCGGCATTCAACGCCGTGGTATCACCGCGAAGCGCACGGTCGACCGGACTGTTCAACGACGTGAGGCTACGCATGTACGCCGCGAGCGCGGCACGAATGCGGGCGGGCGTGACCACGGTATCCACGGCGCCCGCCCGACTCACGAACGCCGCACGGAACTGCGCGGCCAGCGCGCGGTCGCCGGTCAGTGACGTGGACACATCCGAAAGACGCGCGTGCATTTCGTCGACATTCTGCACCACTTCGGTGACTTGATCTTCGAGGTAGGTCGTGCGCAAATCACTGAACGAACCGACCTGCAGCCCGATGTTAATCACCGTGGGCGTGTTGCGTGGCAGCGGCTGCCCCGACCGGCCGGGACTTGCTTTCAGTCCGTCGGTGAAGGCCCGTTCCGGGATATGACATGAACTGCACGCGCGCGAGTTGTTGCCTGAGAGTCGCGTGTCATGAAAGAGGGCACGGCCCAGCGCGACGCGCGCGGCCGGCTCCTGCCGCGTATCGATTGGCGCGAACGCCAGCACATCGAACGCCTCGGCGTCGAACAGCGTGACGGCCTGCATGCGGAAGGCACGGCGTTCGTCGGGCTGACCGATACCGAGCGCCACCCGCTGCGCGTTGAGCGCACGCGTGAGGGGGTTGGCGTGGCGTACCAGAAAGTCGAGATGATCAAACGCATCGCGGCTCTCGTTGGTGCGCAACGCACGCTGTGCTCCGATCAACGCCGAATCCACCGCCGTCCATCCAGTCGTATCGCCGCGGTACGGTGCGATGGCACGGGCAATGCCCTCCAACGCTGCGTCCGCCTCTGGCAGGGAGTGACCAGCGACCGGCGAATCGAATCCCGTAATGCCGAGCGACACCACGCGGGCCATCTCGAGCTTGACGGCATCCCATACGCGATCATCGGTGACCACCTGCACGCCGATCATGGTGCGCGCCCGCGTGAGGATCTGCCCTAGCGTGCGCACTTCGGTCTGCAGCGCCTCGCGTTCAGCACGCGGATCGGCGCTGAACAACGCTTCCTCGACGACCTGAAAGCCGGTGGGGGCCGTCACGATGTTCGGACCCTCGTGCTCCTCCGCGTGCGGCAGCGCGGGGCCATTGAGCTCGCGCGAGGTCGACGGCGCGTAGTACTCGAGCGCGAGTTCGACGTGCTTAAACGACGATCGCGCCAACGTGAACAGCTCGCGAGCGTGTTGCACGTCGTCACCCGTGTCGAGCGTCGACACCGCGCTGTCCAATCGCGCAACGCGCGCAACCAGCGAGTCCATCTCCACGCGCCACGACGCCAGCGCGCGGCCCGCGCGCTCGTCACTGCGTGGCGCCTCCGCATCCTTCACCACCGTATCGGCACACGCCCCACCGGCGACCGATACACCCACAGCGACCACTACGGCGAATACACGACGCACGACAGACACTCCGATAGAAAGACAGCACAGGCCGGCCCGGGGACGCTCCGAGCCGGCCTGTGACACCACCCTGTTGCGCAGTTAGCGCGGCAATCCCTTCACGATGACCATCTGGCTCGCCTGATTCTCGTTCGGGCGCACGGTGCCACCGTCCACGCCCCGATACTTCGTACCGTTCCACGAATGCGGCTGCAGAGAGATGATGAACGTGTTCTCCTGACCCAGCTCGGCCGACACGTCGATCATGGCACCGTATTCCCAGCCGGCCTTACCCGCCGGACGCGCACCGGCGGCATTGTACAGCGCCGCGTCGGAAGCCGTACGACGGTGGTCGAGCTCGATCACCGGGCGCAGCTCGCGCGTGGCGATGTTGTACTGGTAGATCCAGCCGTCGTGTGCCTCGTCGCCGTATCCGTTGTCATCTTCCTGCGGATACACATAATTCGTGCCGACGTAGATGTTGTCGACGTTCTGGAACGTTTTGGCAGGGCCATTCTTGTCATCGCCGTCCATGACCAGTTCGAGCGTGCCGGACAACGGGCTGTTTTCGTCGAGCTTCACGCGATACACGCGGCCGTACTTGCTGCGGCTGTAATCCGCGTTGACGCCGGTGTTGTTCTGACCGGTGACGGCGAAGTAGATCTCGCGGTTGTTGGCGGCCGATCCCTTGCGGTAGTCCACGTCTTCCACGCGGGCGAAACGCATCGCGTTCACCGCCACGGTGGCCAGATTCACTTGGCGGCCGGTGAGCGTCTTCTGGTTGGCAATCTGGCGGAACTGCACCGGATACGTCTGCCCAACCACCATGTCGCGCTCGCGCGTGTTGTTGTCGGTGCGCGCCAACACGTACAGGTTGCCGTTGTCGAGATCACCGACGGTATTGGAGACGTACATCGCCAGCTGCCCGCCTTCAGCGCTGGAATCGTCGTCGCCGATCATGATCACGGTGCGGTTCGGATACGCGACCTTGGGCAGCGGAAGCGACTGCTCGGAGTTCCAGCGACCGAGCGCCGCCAGGTACCGAGGCGTGTTCGCCGGGCCGGACGGATCGACGGCGAGAATCTCCGATTCTTCGCTGCTCTCACCATTGGTCAGGAACAGCGGGCCAAACCCATGCGTCTCCGGCGTGGCCAGCGTCGCCGAGCACAAGCGGTAGCGCCCGGCGGTCGAGTTCACGATGTAGTCGCCCGAGATCGGCTTGAGCGTAGCATCGAGCCGCACGCGAGACACCGAGTAGTTGTCCTCATGGTTCGTGAGCAGCATGAAGCTGCCGTCGGTGTTGCGCGTGAAGCCGGCGCCATCGGCCGACCCACCGAATACGAAGCTCGGCGAGCCGGCGAGCTGGTCGTCGCTGCCGATCAAGCTGAAAATCTCAACGCCGGACACCAGGGATTTGACGAGGGCGGGCGTGACCGACTGGTTCTTGAGTGCCACCGGCGCGATCTGCTTCACGTCGGTCGAGTTGTTGTCGCTGCAGGCCACGACGAACAGGCCGCATGACGCGGCGAGTGTACGCGACGCGAAGTTGGAAGGGAAGCGCATGGGAATAGCGTCCTCGGTATGTGTAGATGCGGAGCGGATCAGACAATCGCCGTGGCGATGGTCGTTCGCATGGGACATACAGAGCCGCGTGCGAAGAATTCGGGACGGCCGCGTCACACAAAAGTCACGGACAGGTCGGAGAACTCCCGGGGGTGCTGCAGTCCGAATGTGGCGGTACAATCGTTCGAATCCCTGCGCGGGACATGCATTTCAGGAATCATTCGCGTGTCGACACGCACGCGCCGCGACGTGCTCTAACTCAGGCCGAACTCTTCCCGGGCCTGACGGGCCGCGCGCGTGTGCACGTCGTCGGCAGCCAGCGCGGAACCGCTGGAGTCGGCCGCAGTCCCCAACGTCATGGCCTCTTCTCGCCGTGCCAGCAGCGTCCAGAATTCGCCGGCGTCCGAATCGGCCCCGTGGTCTGCCGGCAACAGGGCGTACATCGCCTTGTACATCATCGAAAAGGCGAAAAAGATCGCGACCATGTCCGGCAGCACGAGCACGAACCGGGTGATCGCATTCACATTGGCCACCTGATCATTGAACGCCGGCGTATTGAATGGCGCGAGAACCATACGGTAATTGATCACGAAGTTGATCGCACCAGCCGCTAGATTCGTCACGCCAATCAGGATGCCCGCCTTCTTCATGGCGGATCCGACGGTCGGTTCATCGAGCAAACGGTTCATCTGCTGCTCACGCTCCGGCGTGTCGGGGCTCAGCCCCTGCAGCGCAATCGCACGCGTGACGGGCGACCCGAGCAGCGCCGTGGCACCAAACACCAGAAAGGACACCACATAACTGACGCTGTCTTTGACCGCGAACAGCAGGCCGTCCACGTACCAGAAGGCGAGGGCCCCACGCATCAGCGACGTCAGACCGACGAACGCCGTGATGAAGTTGAAGCGACGGGTGATCACCAGGAGGTCGAGGAGTACCCAGACCACCGGGATCATGGCGGCCGTAAGGTACGCATTGAGCGCCCCGAGCGGCTCGGTCCCGTACTTCAGGACAAGGATCGGTATGGCGGCACCGATCAGAATGTCCAGCGTGAGTTTCAGCGACTTCGACATGGACACGGAATCTCACCGGTACTGAGGGTGGACGGTACCCGTGGGGATCGCGAACGGCCAAATGCTTAGGAGGCAGGAAGGAGGGTGTCAGGGAGGAGGGCGCAGCAACGGCGCGTGCTGTCCCTGCCTCCTCCATCCTGACACCCTCCTCCCTGCCTCCTAAGCGTTTGGCCGTTACAGACCTAGCGGCGTGTCGCCTCACTCAAACCCAGCGCCCCGTTCAGCCACCGCACGAACGGCGTCATCGCCGCGTAGTGCTTGGCCAGCGTCTGCGGCAGCGTGGGACTCGTTACGTCGTCGGGTGTCAGCTCGGTCCACGCCGTGTACGACTGATACCGGAGCCAGGCTTCCGCTGGATGATCGGCGGCGAAGCCGCGCGGCAGCCTCGTGAGCATGCCATCCGTATCCAGATCGCCAAAGCGACGACGGAAGCCGCGCCCCTTCACGATCTCCTCGAATCCGTCCAGATCATCAGTGAGGGCCTGCCGGATCTTGTGCACCGCCGAGCGCGGCGGCATCCAGATGCCGCCACCGCAAAACGACTTGCCGGGCTCGATGTGAAAATAGAAACCGGCTCCACCGTGCACGGCTTCAGTACCGACGCCGCGCCCCGCGTCGCGATGAAAGAACCAGCACGCCGCGTGCGTCTTGTACGGCGCCTTGTTCTTCGAGAAGCGCACGTCGCGATGAATGCGGAAGACGGACTTCTTCGGTGACCCCACGATCTCCGGCGCGAACGACGCAAGATGCACGTCCACTTCTTCCACGAGCGACGCCAACGGGCGCTTGATCTCGCGTTCGAAATCGGCCCGATGCTCCTCGAACCATTCCTTGCGGTTGTTCTTGGCAATGCCGCGCAGGAACGTGAACGCTTTTGGTGTAAACGGCGTGACGTGATCGCCGATCGGCTCTTTCATGACATCCCCGAGGACATCGCCGACGCCATCGCCTCGATAGACGACGACATGGCGGGAAACAGGAAACGCAAGAACAATCCCGAGCGCTCACCCCACGCCCGCTCATTATGGAGCGCCCCGTCTGCCTCCATGTACAATAGGTCGTGTCCCGGTTGCCATCCCCGTCGCAACAACATGCGAAACAGCAAGCGGGTGCCCTTCAGCATGCGCGCCTCACCGGTGCCCACGTCGAGCCAGATCTTGAGTTCGGGACGCATGCCGTTGTTGGCCACCAGCTGACGCACGATCCACCGATCGTCCCACCACACGCTCGGCGACAACAAGCCAAGCTTACCGAAGACGGTCGAGTGGGTGAGTCCGAGATGCAGCGTGAGCAAGCCGCCCAGCGAGCTGCCGGCCAGCCCCGTGTCCCGGGCGCCACGACGGGTGCGCCAGTTGTGATCCACCCATGGCTTGAGCTCGTACACGAGCATCTGCCCGTAGCGATCGGCCAGACCACCGGCATCGTGCGCGTTGTCACGCGTGGGCGTATACTCGTCGATGCGATCGCGACCGGCATTGCCGATCGCCACGATGATGAGCGGTTCGATCACCTGAGCATGCATGAGCGCCCGCGCCGTGGTGTCGATGCCCCACTGCACCCCGAACGGTGACATCGCGAGGTCGTCGAAGACGTTTTGCCCGTCATGCAGATACAGCACGGGATAGCGCCGGTCACGGTTCAGCGCGTAGTCGGGCGGCAGGCAGACGATGACGTCGTGCGGGTGCGGCAGAAAGCGCGACCGGATCTCTGTAAAGTGCAACAGAGAACCCACCACCCGGGGAACCGGTGGGGTGGGGTGCAGCTCGTCGGACAACCCAGCATGGACCATGAACGCAACCTAAGCGACGGGAGCGGCGCCGGCATACCTCGAAATGCGCCGCGTCAGACCGGGTCGCTCACGCTCCCGGTCGCAACGAACAAATCAAGATTCGACAGCGCGCGCATGCCCATGTTGGTGCGCGTCTCGATGGTGGCGCTACCCAGATGCGGCAACAACACCACGTTCTCGAGCTCCATGAGCTCGGCCGACACGCTCGGTTCGAATTCGTACACGTCCAGTCCGGCTCCGGCGATCTTCCGCTCCTTCAGTGCCGACGCGAGCGCCGCTTCGTCGACCACGTCACCGCGCGCGGTGTTCACCAAGTACGCATGCGCGGGCATCAGCGCGAGCGTACGCGCGTTCATGAGGTGACGCGTCTCGGGCGTGGCGGGGCAATGCAGTGACACCACATCGGCGCGCGCCAGCAACGTCTCCAAGGAGTCCACGCGTTCGGCGCCAGCCGGCCCCGCCGTGGCGGGATCATCGATGCGCGGATCACGCGGCGCATGATAAATGACCTTCATGTCGAACGCGGCCGCAGCCTGACGCGCCACCGCGCGACCGATGCGGCCATACCCCACAATACCGAGCGTCTTGCCGCGCATCGTGCGCCCCAGCATAAACGTGGGACGCAATCCACCCCACACGCCACTGCGCACATGCCGCTCACCTTCGCCCAGCCGGCGCATCGTCATCAACATCAGGGCGATCGCAATATCAGCCGTGTCGTCGGTCACGACATCGGGCGTATTGCTGATCGTGATGCCAGCCCGCTTGGCCGCCGCCACGTTGATGTGATTGACGCCCACCCCCACGTTGCAGAGCATGCGCGCGCGGATGCCGAGCGTATTGAAGATGTCCTCACTCCAGCGGTCGGACACCGTGGTCATCACAACGTCCGCCTGCTGCAGCACCTGCTTCAGTTGATCCGGTGCAAGCGGCAGATCCGTCTTGTTGAACAGCGCGTCGTAGCGCAACGCAATCTCTGCTTCCACCGCGGCCGGCATCTTCCGCGTGACCACCACGCGGACCTTCTTCGTATCCGTCGACAGCGCACTCATGCCGACACCCGCCACTGCTGCAGCGCGGCGCCAACACCGCTGCCGAGCGTGACCGGAATGCCCGCGTCGCACAGCGCCATCTCCACACCCGACAACGCACCGGCCAAGGTGAGACTGTTCGTATCGCCGAGGTGCCCGATGCGGAACAGCTTGCCAGCGACTTCGGTCAGCCCCGATCCCAGCGACACGTCGTAGCGCGAGAACGCCAGTTCGATCACCTGGCGCGCATCATGCCCCTCAGGCACCATCACCGCCGTGACGGAGTTCGACGCGATCTCGGGTCGCTTCGCACACTGACGCAACCCCCACGCACTCACCGCCGCGCGCACGCCCGTCGCGAGGAACCGGTGACGCTCGGCCACCGCATCCATGCCTTCGTCCAGGAGCATCGTCAGCGCTTCGTCGAGACCGAAGAGCAGCGACAGCGCTGGAGTGCTCGGAAAGAAGCCCTGCACGTTGTTCGCGCGCATCGGTCGCAGATCGAAGTACGCGCGCGGCATCGTACAGCCGTCAACGCGCGCCAGTGCTTTCTCGCTCATGTAGAGAATGCCGAGCCCTGCCGGCAGCATGAAGCCCTTCTGCGTCCCGGTGAGCGCGCAGTCCACACCCCATGCATCGAACTGGAACTCGAGACTGGCGATCGAGCTCACGCCGTCCACCAGCAGCAGCGCCGGATGCTTCGCCCGATCGATCGCGGCGCGCACCGCAGCGACGTCGCTCGTGACACCGGTGGCCGTTTCGTTGTGCACCAGCAGCACACCCTGAATCTCGTGCGCCGTGTCGGCGGCCAGCGCCGCTTCGATACGCTCTGGATTGGCGATATCGCCCCACGGCTCTTCGATCACGTCCACCTGATAGCCGAGCGCGCGCGCCGTGTGAATGAACAGATGCGAGAACTGCCCGAAGCGCACCGCCAGTAAGCGTCCGCCGGGATTCACCGTGTTCACCAGCGCCGCCTCCCACATCGCACTGCCCGTGGCCGGAAAGACGAACGGCTCGCCGTTGGTCTGATGGACGACCTGCGGCAGGCGCGAGAGGATCGAGCGCGTCAGCGCCGGAAACGCCGACGAGCGATGATCTTCCATCGCCCGGTGCATGGCGCGCAGCAGGCGGTCGGGAACCGGTGTCGGTCCCGGGATCTGGAGAAAGTGCCGTCCGGCCATCGTTTACGTCGGAGAAGGAAGCGTGCTGTCGACGGCCGGAGCGTCCGGCTCGTCATCGGAAACATCATCGTGTTCATCGGTCGCGTCGTCGTGCCCGTCATCAGTCGCGTCATCGGTCGGCTCGTTCACCTGATCGGGATCGAGCACGCGCAACAGCCGCCGGCACAGCCGTGCCAGGCGCACACGCTGCTCGCCGCTCAAGTCGGCCATAATCGCTACGATCGCATCACTCCGGGCCGGGGCGGTGCTCAACAGCACGTCGCGCCCGTCGTCGGTGAGATACACCGAGATAAACCGTCGATCGGTGGCGTGTCGCTCGCGGCGCGCCCAGCCCCGCGCTTCCAGTGCGTCGATGATCGCCGTCATCTGCGCCTTGCTGCGCCCGAGCGCCTCGGCCAACTCCTGCTGATGCACCGGCCCGCGCGATTGCAGCGTTTCCAGCACACCGAACTGCGACGCCGAGAGCCCGAACGGATGGACCGCCTGCTCGACCTGCGCGGACGCCATTGAGGCAGCACGCTGCAGCATCGCATAGGCGTCGAGGGCGCGGCGGCGTTTCTTCTCTCCCTTACTCATACGGGCGTTGGTAGTCGGAGGAGGGGGACATCGGTGCAGCGGAACAGCGCACTACGGGCGGGTGACGCCAGCGTGGCGCACCGCCATACGCTCGGCGAGGACGGTCGCGACCGCCATGATCGTCTCCTGCGGGTTCACCCCGAGCGACGTGGGCAGCAGCGACCCATCGGAAATGTACAGCCCCCGCACGCCGTGCCGCTCGCCGTCCGGCGTCGCGCCTGACGTGGACGGATCGGTGCCCATACGACAGGTGCCGTTCACGTGGGCTGAAAAGAGCCCGATGCGATTCGGACCGACAGAGCCTTCTTCGAGTCGGGCCACATCGGCCGCCGACCGGACCACCATCGGCGTGGCGTGCATCGTGCCTACTTCACGAGCGCCGGCGGCGAAATGGATCTGAGCCGAGGCGGACAGCGAGGCGCGCACGCGGCGCTGATCTTCCGGAGTCAGCGCATACGCAATCGACGTTTCCCCACGCCGATTCACCCGCACGCGACCGCTCGAGCGTGAACGTTCCGCCCCGTCGCGGGTGAGACCGATCAGCACGCCAAGTTGGTTGAACGACGACATCAGGGCGCGGTGTGCGTGACCAAAGCCCGGCATGGCCACCGCCGTGAAGGACGGATGCATTGGCGGTGTTTCGATCCAGAAGCCGAAGTCCGTGCCGCGCCAGCGCAAATGCTCATCGCACATGGTGGTGAGCGGAATGCCGGTGCTGGTCACGATGTCGCGATCATACCGCCCCCAGATCGCCGTCGTGGGATGCAGCCGCAGCCACTGACCCACGCCGCCACCACCGAGTCCCGAGCGTTGGAGCAGCGCCGGTGTGCCGATGGCGCCGCCGGCCACGACCACGATGGGCGCATCAATGGTGAGCGCGCGAGCGGGGCGCCCCGAAGACGGATCGCGCACCGTGGCGTGTACCCGCTTCATCGGCGGGGTGCCCGATCCGGAATCACGTTCACGGATCTCGATACGATCGACGTGCGTATCGGCGTGCAGCGTGGCCCCGGCGGTCAGCGCGCGCGGCACGAACGTCACCAGCGTGGACTGCTTCGCGTCGTGCCGGCAGCCCACGCCGCAGAAGCCGCAGCGCACGCAGTTGGTGGCGTTGATCTGTGCGGTCGACACCTTCCACCCGAGGGAGCGCGCCCCATCGAGCAGAATGCGGTTGTTGGCGGAATGGGCGTCTTCGGGGACCGCGCTGGCGTGCACCTCGCGCTCCACGCGCTCGAACACGGGGCTCATCTCCCGCGGCGTCATGCCATACACACCGGATTCCGTGGCCCACTGCTCGAGCACGAAGTCCGGCGTGCGCAACATGATCATCCAGTTCACCGTGGTGGATCCACCAACGGTGTTGCCTTGCACCAGTGCCACCGAGGCGTCGTCCGTCGTACGCATCGCCCCGTCGGCGTACAGCTGCTGAGTAAGTTCGGCCTCCCGTTCGTTAAAATCGGCGCGCGTGCGATAGGCGCCCGACTCCAGCACGACCACCTCGAAGCCGGCTTCGGCCAGCCTGGCCGCTGTCACCGCGCCGCCGGCGCCGGTGCCGATGACGACCACATCGGCGGTGCGATGGAGGTCGGTGCGCATGGACACCGCGGGAATCACCCCGCGAGGGAGGGGGGCCGGAGCGATGATCGTGGGCAGCTCCACCGCACCACGCGCCACCGGTTCGTCGGGCCGGCTGACCCCCGGCAGCGGTCCTTCCCATGGCACCCGCGGTGACCGCAGGTGCATCGGTCCCGCGTAGCCGATGGCCTCGGCGACGTCCGGCCGCGCATAGTGCACCGTCAACAGCAGGCGACGCACGGAATGGGACGCCGAGCGCAGCGGGGCGAGCGCCGAGTTGAGCCAACGATCGAAGCAGCGCGTCTGATCGTCGGCCGCCAGGGCCGCGAAGCGCGTCGCTTTGCCGATGGCCAACAGGACGGAGGCGCGCCCACCCAAGACACCAAGGGCGAGCCCGAGCTGCGCGCGGCGATGGGAGGGGAGCCGTTCCAATCGGGCGTCACACCGGGCGACGAACTCGTGGGCAGACTCCGTGCTTGGCGGCGCGCCTCGGAGGACGCACGGGGCAAGCGCCGCCAAGGACTCGCGCTGCGGTCGCGATAAGTGCGGCAACACCACGCGAGGTGGCGTGCGAATCTCTGGACTGATGGCGGTCATGGCCGCACGCTACCGCACGTCCCGGCATCACGCCAGCCGGATTCTTCCGACACCGACTGCGGCAGCACGAGGATCGCGGGCGTGACGCCGGGTGCGCGCCCGCGTTCTACGCCCGCGTCGCGAACAGCCGTCGCGTGTCGTCGTGGGTCAGCACCCAGATCGAGTAGCCACCGAACAGCGTGCCCCACGGCCACCGGAACAGACGCAACGCGGACACGAACAGCATCACGTAGCGAGCCCACTGCTGATGGTTGAGCAGCGCGAAGCCCGCGATGAGACCGAACACGCTGATGGCACCTATGATGATGGCGATCAGGACGCTGGTGACCGTGCCAACGATCAGCACGATGGGATTGAGCGTGGCCAGCGAGGTGAAAATGCCGCCCAGCAACACGCCAGCGGCGGCCAGGATGCCGATAGCGCTGTAGATCAGATTGACGATGCCGACGACTTTGATATGCGTGCGCACGGTGTCGCTCCGGAGTCATGGGTACGCTGTTCCGTACGACCCACGGCGCGCGCAGGATTCAGCGCACGCGCCAGACCGCCTTCACCATGCGCTTGGCACCGCCACCGGCAATGCTGACCATGGCGACGCCGCCCAGAATGACCGTCATGGCGGCGACGGCCTGCGCCGGAAGACGCTCACCCGCGAAGAGGACGCCGAGCAACACCGCGACGGCCGGATTCACGTACGCGTAGGTCCCCACCGCCGTCGGACTCGCCACCTTCAGGAGCCACATGTAGGTGCTGAATCCGATCAGCGACCCGAACACGATCAAGTAGAGCAGCGAGGCCGCCGATCGGGCGGAAATGTGCAGCGTCTGGGTAAACTCCCCTGAGGCGAGCGACAGCAGCAGGAGCAGCGAGCCGCCCACCAGCATCTGCATGGCGATCGCCAGGGCGGGCGAGTCGGCCTGTCGCGCCGTCCGCGAATACAGCGAGCCAATCGTCCACGAAAGCGAGCCCAGCGCGAGCACGACGGCGCCCGCGGGGTCGACGGTGGCCGTGGCCGCACCGGTGGGCATGACGAGCAGCGCGACGCCGGCGAGGCCGATCAGCACGCCGGTGAGCTTAATGAACTCCGGGCGCTTCCCCTGCCAGAGTTCGCAGAGCACGAGCCAGAGTGGCACTGTGGCCACGAGTACCGAGGCGAGGCCGGACGGCACCCGTTGACTCGCCCAGGAGACGGCCCCGTTGCCCACGAAGAGGAGCAGCGCGCCGATGACGGCCGACGATTTCCACTGGCTTTTCGTCGGCTTTTTCGCGCCACGAATGATGCACCATGAATACAGCATAGAGCCAGCCACCAGAAAACGGGCCGCCCCCATTCCGAAGGGCGGGATCGTCTCCACCCCCCAGTGAATCGCCAGATAGGTCGATCCCCAGACGAGATAGATCACGAGAAACCCGGCGATCAGCCGCCACTTGGTGGCCGACGCGGTCGATCCGCCACTAACGGTGGCCGCCGAGGCCACCGACCGCTCAGCGTTCAGGTCAGCATTCAGGTCAGCGTTCAAGTCGGCGTTCGGACTGGGAATCGGACGGGGGCGTGAAAGACATCGCGTCAGGTTGGACGGCGCAGGGCGCGCAGGGCGGCATCACCTGCCGCCACGCCGCCAACGAGGAGATAGAGATAGAACGTGTAAAATCGCCACCAGAGCAGCGATGCCGCAAAGATACCTGCGGGTATCGCCGAACTGAGCGTGGCCGCAAAGGCGCCTTCGATAAAGCCACCGCCACCGGGTGCCGGCACCACCACGCCGCCGTAGAACAACGCCAACGGCCACAGGACCAACGGGGCCAACGCATCCATGGTGAGCGGAAATGACGGATCGCCGACGAACACCAGAATGGGCAGCGTCGCCACCTTGCACAGCACATGCAGCACCGAGCCCCCGAACGCCAGCAGCATCAGCACCGGATCGGCCCGTCGCAGCGACTGCACCGATTCCCGCAGCGCCCGCAACGTGCGCTGCACCGCCCGCCAACGCCCGGCGTGCAACCCGATCCATGTAGCCCAGACGGGCGGCGGCCCATTGGCGTTCCTGCGGGAGAGCACGAAACCCACCGCCCCGACGCCCAGCACGAAGCCGCTGTAGCCGCCCACGAGACTGAGCAGCCCGGCCACCGACGCGCCACGCCCGGCGAAGAGCACCGCCAGCACGCTGCACACCAGCACCAGTGACCACATCTCGAGAAACAGCTCGAGAAAGAGAATCAGCACGCGCCCCGCCGGGCCGGTGCCACTTTCCGCCAGCACCAGAAAGCGCGACGGCTCCGCCCCCGAACGGGCCGGCGTGATGGCCGCCGCGAAATCACCGGCGAGACAGACCCGCACCGCGGTACCGAAACGGAGCGGAATGCCGCACGCCCGCGCTGACGCCTGGATCTTGAGCGCGCGCGTGATGATTTCGGCCGTCACCGTGGCCAAAGCCGCCGCATGCACCGGCCACGCCAGCCACGGCATACCCCCGGCCGGCCAATGGGAGGCGACCACCCATGCCGACACCCCCAGCATGGCGGCGAACGACAGGGCGGTCACGAGCCATCGCACGGCAGACATCGTGGAAAGATAGTGGACGCGGTATCCAAGTCGCGCGAGCTGGTCACGCAGGGCTCCAGCGAAGAGCCGAGTGGACTGCGCCTTTCACCCGTACGGGGATTGGTGTCGGATCAGCATCGGGACACCGGATGAGATGACGCAGTTTGTCACGCTCATTCCGGGAGCATTGGCGTAACGCGTTCACTGACGGCGGCTTCCTCTGTGTGAGCACAGGCGGAAGCCGCTGATCCGTTGGTGTGCACGAAGCGCCGGAACAGGGGCTTGGAGCCGAAGTACATCAGCAGGCCTAGCTCGGTGCCGGTGGCCTTGAGGTAGTGCAGCATTTGCGACTCATGCTGCGGGTGCAGCGTATCAGCGGTCTTGCACTCGACGATCACTTTGCGATCGACGAGCAGGTCCACGCGATACTGGCCGACGATGCGCTCTTTGTAGCGGACGCCGAATGGCACTTCGCGATCGACTGGGATGCCGCGCTCCTGCAGCTCGACGTAGAGTGCATTCTGATAGCACCCTTCGAGGAGTCCGCGGACCATCGTGTTGTACACTTCGTAGAACGCACTGATGATCTGGCTGCTGAGTTCTTGGTGCAATAGTGCTTTCCGTGGTGCGTCGCTCATGATTGCTCCTGGTTCAGGTGCACACAGGCTGTCATCGTCATCGGCCGATATACCCACCGATACGTTGCCACCAATCTCATTCGAACGCCGATTACGATGCGATGACCAAACAGCCTCACCGCGGATGCACGCGACCAACTACACGGATCACCCGTGGCGCGACGACGGCTCCGTGCAGGTCACAGCCATTTGATTCCTTGCTGTTCATCCACGAACATTCGTGCTGATCCGCGGTCAAGTGGTTTGTTTCGAGTCTGGAACAACAGCGTAACCGCGGATCAGCGCGAATAACTACACGGATTACCCGTGGCGCGACGACGGCTCCGTGCATGTCACAGCCATTTGATTCCTTGCTGTTCATTCGAGAACATTCGTGCTGATCCGCGGCAAGTGGTTTGTTTCGAGGCTGGAACAACAGCGTGACCGCGGATGCACGCGAACAACTACACGGATTACCCGTGGCGCGACGACGGCTCCGTGCATGTCACAGCCATTTGATTCCTTGCTGTTCATTCGAGAACATTCGTGCTGATCCGCGG
>Ga0114970_10001616_pt1 | contig 16861 bp, 24 predicted proteins | sample M_140205_XF_Meta_FD_87030 | JGI IMG/M metagenome (GOLD analysis project Ga0114970, IMG submission 87030) | Freshwater microbial communities from Lake Montjoie, Canada to study carbon cycling - M_140205_XF_MetaG | ecosystem: Environmental > Aquatic > Freshwater > Lake | place: Lake Montjoie... | reverse complement strand
TTCAAGATGCTCCATTAGAAACTATAGAAGATGCTCTTATCCTTTATAATAAAATAAGAAATATGAGGGATAGTTATAGGAATAGTCCAGTATTCAAAAAATGTCAAAGAGCTAGTAATATAAATTATTATTTAGAAGCTAGTGATGTAGATCAACCACTAAGATATTTAACTAGCATTATGAATTATGATATACCTGATATCTTAGCAAATTTTGACCAATACATAAACTTTATAAATAAACTATGAAACACTTAAAAACCTTTGAAAGCTTTGGAGATATTCCAGTTGCAAAATATTTATTAGAAGAAGATCAAGTAGATGATCTACATGAGCAATTTGAGAGATTTATCGAAGATTGGGAAATGAGAAATAAAGAGCAACTTTCCGCTAGAGAAATGCAAGATATGTTTGCTGAAGATGAAAAGGGAGAACTTTCTAATGAGTTTGTAGAGTTCACTAAGTATCTTGAAGAAAATGCTGATTGGTTCGATTATAACTTAATGGACAAAGTTAGAAATGACTTAGCTATAATCGTAGCTAAGATGGGTATCGATTACGAAGAAGATGAGGATGACTTTGATTTTGCTCAAGAAGATCCAGAATGGCCGTATGAATCACCAGAAGAAACAGGTGATTTTGCCGATCCAGATATGGATGATGATGACGAAATTGAACAACTCAGACAAAATACTTATTCAAAGGAACCACAGATGACTTTGGATGATATTTTAGATAAGATCAACACTTCTGGCTATGATTCTTTAACTGATGAAGAAAGGGAATTTTTATCAAAACAAGAGGGTAGAAAGATTTTAGGTTTCGGTAAATTCAAAAAATAACTTATGGGTTATATTCATAAGGTTTGGCAATGGGTTGAATCAGACTTTGTTTTGATAGCTGGATTAGCAACCTCTTTGAAATGGGTTTGGGAATATTCACAAAGTAGGAAGTTCGAAAAGAACAAATTTTTACTTGAAAGAATTGAAAAGTTCAACAATTTAGAATCTACCGAAAAAGTTCAAAAGATTTTAGATTGGAATTCGATCAAAATAGAAATAAACGATGTATCTGTTAAGGTTGATGATTCTATAATAGTAGAAGCATTAAAGACACATGACCAAAAAGCTTCATTCGATAGTACGGAAGTATATTTAAGACAAATATTTGATGATTATTTTACTGGTATAACCGAACTTATAATCTTATCAAATACTGGATTAGTTGATAAAAGGAATTTGAAAAAGTTTTTAAAATATTGGGTTGATATTCTGAACGGAAATAAAAGAAATAAGCCAGAATCCTTTGTTAAAACCATTGAAAACTATTTAAAGTTTTATGGATATACAGAAGTTTCAGAATTTTTAAAATAATATTTTGAACTTTTGATCTTTTTATATATATTTGTATTATGAAAAAAATCCTAACATCATTATTCTTGATTCTTTCACTAAAATCCTTTGGTCAGGATTGGCAAGAAAGGATTACCCGTGATTTCTATAGTAGAATTGATTCTTCTAAATCATTTGAATGTTGTGATAAAGTAAATGAAGCAGTAACATTTGAATTTATTTTTGACACATATGAAATGCCATATAACTCAGTGAATGAAGTTTTTGATATGCATTATGGAAGTATAATAGACAGTTCAATGGCGTCAACAATTGTTGATGAATTGTGTAAATCATACAATAAAATTCCAAAAAGACTTAGAAAGAAGTTTAAAAGGTCTTGTTATAATATTGAGACTAAAACAGAAGTTAGTGAAATTGTAGGTAATGAATTAATATTTGCCTCAGGTAAAGTACACTTTAGCTTCTTTTTCCAAACAGATAAACCATATAAAAGATCACGAATTAAAAAGATGTTTGGTATCCTTTAAATAAAAAAGGGGGTTTATAAACCCCCTTTTTTATGCTGATTTGACTAAATATTTCTTTTTAACTTTATACCCATGTTTTTTTGCAGTTCTTATCATTCCAGAATTGCATCCAATAAATCTTGAAGCTTCTTTTGAGTTTAGAAAGAAGTGTTGTTGACCTGACTCTGTATCAATAAGTATTATTGGCTTCTTACTGTTTGATAGTGATTGTTTATTTAAATAATCATCAGTTTGTAATTTACCACCCCAGTTTGGATTTTTGTCACCCTTTGATGATTCAGAAATTTTATGTAAAGATTCTTCACTATGCCTTCTACCATAAAATGCATTGTTCATTCCTGATGATTTTTCGGACATAATCGAAATTGTTTCTTTTGAATGTATTTTTTTCTTATCAGTTGTGGATGTATAATGGCAATTTAGACCATTTTCTACAGAATCATAATATTCTTGCCAGTATCTTTCTCTTTCAAATAATTTCTGCTCTTCACAAAGTTCTTGGATTTCTATAGTGTGATTCTCCACACCATGTTTTATAAGAGAATTATAGATAGCTCGTTGACCCTTTATTCTGTTTGGATTTAAATAAAAAATACACCTATCCTTTAAGGAAATTGCTTCCCCTATATAAATTCTACCTGTTGGGGAAGTTATTTTATAAATACCAGGTTCAGAGGGTAAAGATTGTATATCTACAGATTCCATATTATTTAATATCCTTAGATTCAATTAGTGTATATGAAAAAAATTCTCCGTGTAGTTTAGCGGCTTCTTTACAAATTTTCATAAATTCGTTAAAATCTGCTTCTTTTTTAAACACCTGACATCCCTCCGACCAATTGGATACGATTGCAGAGTCAGCGCCTGCTTTGTGAATGTTAATACCATAAACACCTTCTGTTATTTTACTAGTATCATAAGTCATATCTTTATTAGCATCTCTGTAAACCTTGACTGCACTATATTGCTTTAAAGCTTCATATTTTCCTTGGTGTAAACCAATGGTATGAGACTTTCTATATTGACCAGGGACTAGTCTAGCAACTCCAGCAGCATTGTGGTATTCCATAACACCTTTTTTACCCGGATCTGTTGTAGCAGGCCATTGTTTGAATACCCATTGACCATTAACTTTATAAGAAACAGTCAACATATCATCAAATAAATCAGTAACTTTTGTTCCAGTAGCAGAGTTTCTAACTCCTACGATGTTAACATCATAACCTTTGTTATTATCATCCGAAAACCAGGCATAACCTTTAGATTTAACAGCTGCTTCGATTTGTTCTTTTTTGTACATATCTATATCTTTTTTTGAATATATATTAAAAGAAAACGATATACGTATGAAAAAAATGACTGATATTTTGAGTAAAGTGGATGTTAAAGTGCAACCATTAAATTCTGAACTTGTGTATTTAACAGAAAATGATAAACAAGTAGGTAGTTTGATACTTATTTATAGTGGTGATGACGCTTCTATTTTTTCTGTACAAGTATTAGATAATCACAGAGGTAAAGGATATGGGAAAAAATTAGTGGAAAAGGCTATAAATATCTGTAAGAAAAGGGGTTTAAATAAGATTGAATTAAATACTGAACAAGATAACCAAGTTGCTAACTCTATGTATAGGAAAATGGGTTTTAAACTTGAGGGGTTGAAAGACAATTTCAATAATTATATAAAGCTTATTTAATATATAAGACTATGAGTTTTGATTTAAAGAAGTTCTTTATTGTTGATGTAGATGAACAAGGCAGTGCCTATGGGGTTATGACCAATAATCTACATAAAGATTTTATTGAAAGGTATAAAATAACTTGGAGTGAAGATAAAGATAAAGATCACTTTGGTCCACCTGTAATTGAGGAAATAGAGGTTGGTAGAGGAAATAGAATGATTTATATTTTCAGTATGATGGAAGGTCCTATGAGAAAAGATGAGGATATTAGATCCAATATAGGGGAATTTAACTTATTTACTGAGGATTTCCATGATGATTTGATAGATTTCATCCAACAAAATTGGAGAAATATTGAAGGTGGAATTGATGAATCCAACTCTGTTAAAAAATTTAAGGACTTCATTTGAAGTCCTTAAAAATTGTTATGCCTCTTCTTCCTTTTCCTTTTTGGATTTTCTTCCAAAATCACGAACATTAGTTTTCCATTCGTTCTTTGGACAGAAAGTCCATCCATATTTAACCTTCTCATCCGCTTCTGCATCACTTACGCGAACATAATTACCATCCTTTTTTAGAGTTTTCATAGTGTTTTTTATATTTAAGGTTTAATAAAGTTTAATTAATCTATCAATTTTTTTAATTTATCTTGCCTGATACCAGATATAATAAATTCTTTTACTTTGTCATACGAATTTGTTGATATTGTTTCCTTTAATAGTAAATTTTTTACTAAAAAAGTGTGTGTTTTTGGATTAATAGTTGTAGTTATGGCAAAATGTGGGGATGATATTGTGTCATCTGTGTATTTTATCCATAAATTTTCGTCATGTTGAATAAAACCCAAATCATTAAATGGTAATCTTTGACAAGTATACAAAACTTGATTTTTCTTTTTATAAAAAAAAGATTAAAAATGTTGTTTTTTTAACTAAATATATAAATCAAAAATGGCAGCAAAATCTAAAACATCTGGTTCTGGTTCGATTCTATTCAAGAAAAGAACTCCAAAAAAATTGGGTAGACACGCGAAGACTAAAACCCATAATAAAGGTTCTAAAAATTACTCTAAAAAATATAAAGGACAAGGTGGTAGGAGATAAAAACCACTGGGTCGATTAAAATGCAAAAATCCATCAATATTTGATGGATTTTTCTTTTATACAAAGAGTAGTGAAAATAGGAATATTGCACCACCTATCAAAAGAGCCCATTGTCCAAATATATTCAATTTATATAACATATCGGATTGGTCAATAAGTCGATTATAACTAATTCCTGTTAGTTGAGCATACGCCCACGTTAGGGGTACGATGAGCATACTCAGAAATGTTAGAGAAATGAAGATTGGAAAAAAAACTATTGCGATGATTCCCAATAAAAAAACTATTAAATTGACTAGTGACCTCATAATTAACACAAATATATAATAAACTTTTGAATCTTCAAAATTATATAAGTAAATAATAAATTATTAATATATAAAAGTGAATTTCGATACAATTATAGAAGTAGAAAAATTTATAGAAAATTTGAATCACCCAAGAAAACAAGCTATAGCTAGAGAATTAGTGGTAAATACAAACTTTCAAGTTTTTCGAATGACGCTTAGTAACAAAACAGATTTTTTCTTGAAAGAAAACCAAAGTGGTAATACTTATCAATTATTAACCTACATCAATTCGCAGTGTAATTGTGGGTAACAGACAATTTTTTTAATGAATAACAAAAGATTACAAAAAGAAAGAAAGCATAAACTCAACGGTGAAGTAAGATTTCCACAAGTAAGAATTGTGGGGACTGGTGAGCCAGTACTAATGAGTTCATACGAAGCTTTTAAGTTAGCGCAAACTGAAGGAAAGGATCTAATCCTTATAATGAGTCCCAAAATCCACCAATTGTAAAAATTGAAGATTATAATAAGTTCATTTATGACTTTGAAAAAGCTCAAAAACTAAAGCAAAAAAGTCAACAAAAAAGTGAATTGAAAGAAATTCAATTAAGTTGTGATATTGCTATAAATGATTTACAAACAAAAGCTAGAAAAGCTAGGGAGTTCATCGAAGATGGTGATAAGGTAAGATGTGTTTGTAGGATGAAGGGTAGGCAAAAGCAAATGCCGGAAAGGGGTAGATTTACTATGGAAAAGTTCTATGAAATTTTGATGGATATTTCCCAACCCGAAGAAAATCTTAAATATGACGGAGATAAGTGGCAAATGACACTTAAGCAAAAGAAGACCAAATAAACTTTTGGTGTCAATTATTTATAATAATATAAAAATAATAAAAATTTTAATGAAGATATCAATATCCCCTGAAGATATCGTGAAGCGTTGCCTTTGGGATAATTACACATATTATATTTTAGGGTCTGAAAAAGAAGCTGAAAAAATGTTGAAAGAAAATGCAGAATTAGAACTTTCTGAAAGGGATGCTATTGTTATTGGTCTTTTGAAAGTTATGGAAACTGATAATCTTATCCACCGATTCAATGATTATTTAACACATTTTCTTTCAGTGCGGTCTATTAAAGACAAAGATAGTTTTTTAATTAAAAAGAAATCCTTAGAAACCACAATTGATAAGTTCCTTGATAAGTTTCCTGATTACTGGACACCACCAATTAACTATTCAAATGCATTGAAAGATTTAGTAGTTTACATTGATGGCCTAAAAGAAAAGGTAGAAAAACTTGAGATTCTAAAACTAACAGTACAAAATGTTAGTTATGAATTTTACAATACAAATAACATAAAAAAACTTTTAAATTTTAATAACTATTAATTATATGGAAAACAAAGAAGTAACAACAGATGAAGTAAAGATTGAGGAATATTCCGAAAAGACAGAATATACACCAGAAGAAGTCGAACAAATCAAAACAAATTTGAATGACAAATATCTTCGTCTTCTTGCTGATTTCGAAAACTATAAAAAAAGGGTGACTAAAGAAAAAGATGATCTAAGAGTTAATACCAAAACAATGATGTTGACCGCTATACTTGATTTAGATTCGGACCTTTCTATTGCTGTAAAGGCAAGCAAAGATCCGGATGGATTAAGATTGATTATGTCAAAACTTGATAAATTCTTAAATAATCAAGGTGTTGAAAGCATTCAAACCGAAACTTATGACACTGATTTACATGAAGTAATTTCAGTTCTTGAAATCGGTGAGGAAAAAATAATCGATGTTGTAAGTAAGGGATATTCAATCAATGGAAAACCATTCAGATTTCCTAAAATAATTCTTGGAAAATAATACTATGAAAGGAAAAGTAGATGTTCTTTTGGGGGCAGTTTGGGGTGACGAGGGAAAGGGTAAAGTTGTAGATTATTTAACCCCAAAATATGATATTGTTGCTAGATTTCAGGGTGGTTCAAACGCTGGTCACACAATTAAATTTGATGGTAAAACACACGTTTTACATTTGATTCCTTCCGGTATTTTCAATGAAAATTGCATAAATATCATTGGTAATGGTGTAGTTATTGACCCGATTGAACTAATTAAAGAAATTAAGATGTTAGAAGATGAAGGAATTGATGTTAAGTCAAGACTTTATATTTCTAAAAAAGCTCATTTAATCCTACCTTCACATAAGGTATTAGATAAAGCAAGTGAACAATCAAAAGGTGAATCAAAAATTGGTTCTACTTTAAAGGGAATCGGTCCGGCTTATACTGATAAAGTGTCAAGAAATGGTATTAGGGTTGGTGATATTTTTAATGATATTGAAAATAAGGTGTTAAACTTAACAGGTAAACACTTTGAAAGGTCGGAAAAATATTCATTCCCATTTTATACAGAGCACAGAAAAGAAAATAAGATTTTCTTAGAAGCTATCGAATTACTAAAACAATATAATATCATTGATTCTGAGTATTATATAAATCAAGCTTTATCCGAAGGAAAATCTGTATTAGCCGAAGGAGCTCAAGGCGCCTTATTGGATGTGGATTTTGGTACCTATCCATTTGTAACATCTTCAAACACAACAGTTGGTGGTGTTATAACTGGTCTTGGAGTTCCAGCTACTAAAATCAATAAAGTTATTGGTATTTTTAAAGCTTATACTACAAGGGTTGGTTCTGGGCCTTTTCCAACTGAACTTGATGGTAGTATTGGTGATAAAATGAGAAACATTGGACAGGAATATGGTGCTACAACTGGTAGACCAAGAAGATGTGGTTGGTTAGACTTACCATTACTTAAATATTCTTGTATGATTAACGGTATCACTGAACTTCACATGATGAAATTAGACGTTTTATCAAGTTTCAGAACCATTAAAGTTTGTACTGAATACATTGTCAATGGAAATGAAACCAATCAAATACCATTTGATTATGATGAAATATACTTACCGGTATACAAAGAATTTAATGGTTGGGAAAAGACTTTAGATGGTGATACATACTATCAAGATTTACCTTGGGTGACTAAAAAATACATCGAATTTATAGAAGATTACCTTGGTGTACCCATTAAACTTGTTTCAATTGGTCCAGATAGAAAGGAAACTTTAGACAAAACAGATGTTTTTACACATTCACTCTGGTGATTGTAATTTTTCTAAAGTCTTTCTTTTGTTCTTTCAATTTTTTTTGTAAAGAATCCCAAGACTGTTCAAGCGTTTTTTCCAAAGTATTAGAATTTCCTGGTATCCACATAGAATGGTCTTTAGCATTTGGGGTGCCGTTAGCATTTTCATAATTCAGAAAAAATATTCGACCAGTAGATTTTTCTTGTCTATACTCTAGAAACTCTAAAAGATGATTTTTTTCTATTCCAAGCTTATGTCCCTTGTAAATTATTGTATCGTCGGTAGTATTTTCATCAAGATAAATTCTCCACTCGTTTCTTGGGGTTTGTTTTGTTACTATATAATCCATTTTTGAACAAATTGGTATTTTTTTTATATATTTAAAAAAGTAAATTTCTAGATATGTCAAGTTATTATGAAATATTAGGTGTTGATAAATCTGCATCACAAGAAGATATCAAAAAAGCCTATAGAAAAAAGGCTTTAGAATATCATCCTGATAGAGGTGGGGATGAGTTAAAATTTAAAGAAGCCGCAGAAGCCTATGAAACCCTTTCCGATGAAGGGAAAAGGAGAGAATATGATACTTTTGGTTCAAGGGGAGGTAGATCAAATTCTAGGGGATTCGATATGAACGATATATTCTCTCAATTTGGGGATATTTTTGGAAATCCTTTCGGTGGAGCTTTCACAAACCAAAGGCAAAGAAGAGGTAATGATCTTAGAGTTCAAATGTCTGTAACTTTAGAGGAAGTTCTAACTGGTACGACAAAAAAAGTTAAATATAAAAGACAAAATGTGTGTTCACCTTGTAACGGAAAAGGTGGAACTGATGTAAGAGTATGTACCACTTGTGGTGGTCAAGGTGTTAGAACTATGACACAACATACACCATTTGGAAGTATTAGTCAAACCGTACCTTGTAATGGGTGTGGTGGTCAGGGAAGCACTGTAAAGAATCGTTGTGGTGCTTGTAATGGTCAAGGAACAATGGCTGTGGATGAAGTTGTAGATATAAACATCCCAAAGGGAGTTGCTAGTGGTATGAGTATGAATATGGCTGGTTATGGAAACCATGTCAAAGATGGTCAGCCTGGTGACTTACACATTCTTATAGAAGAATTGCCACATTCTAGATATAAAAGAGAAAATAATACTCTAATTTGTGAAGAATGGATTTCTATTTCAGATGCTGTACTTGGAACTAATTTAAAACTCCAAACCTTACATGGTGATTCGGTCTTACAAATTTTCGGAGGATGTGAAAGTGGTAAAACTTTTACAATACCAGGAAAAGGAGTTCCTTTTATATCTAGAAATGGTTACACAGAGGGACCGGGCAACCTTTTTGTGAAGATAAATGTAAAGATACCAAAGACTTTGAATGAAAGACAGAAAGAATTATTCTCTGAACTTAAGAATATTTCCTAAACTTTACAGTTTTAGTTTATATCATGTTGGTTAAATATTAATAAATTAGTTAAAAACAATAATAAATGAAATACGAATTAAAAATCGAATTCAAGGAATCAGAACAATTGAAAGAAATGATTCACAAGTCTTACTTTGAAGATGGAACAATGGGTAAGCTCATTGGTAAAAAATCCTACATTCAAATTAAACAAGATGATCCACTTTTTATAGTTTTCAAGGGTCTAAACAATATCACAGCTAAACTGACCAACGAAGAAATTATCGATGGTTCTATGCGATGTGTTGTTGATGAAACAGAAGAGGTAATAAATCTTTTTCCAATCAACAACTATTGCATTGTAGAGCACGAAAAATATTCCTTTTATTAGTATGCGTTTCGATTTTGATGATATAAATCTTATCCCTAAGAAGTGCATTGTCAGTTCTAGGGGTGAATGTGATACTTCTTTAAAGTTTGGGAATTTTACATTTAAACTTCCAATTGTTCCCGCTAATATGGAATGTGTTATAGATGTAGAATTAGCCAGAAAGTTAGCTGAAAATGGTTACTTCTATATCCTACATAGGTTCTTCACAGACCAAATGATTATATCATTCATAAATAATATGAATAAGGATAATTTGGTAACATCAATTTCTTTAGGTGTGAATCAAGATTCTTATGATCTAATTGATAAAATCACAAAATATGAACTAAAAGTAGATTTCATAACAATTGATATTGCACACGGTCATTCTATTAAAATGTACAATATGATTAAGTTCCTAAAAGAGAATATGCCAAATACATTTATAATTGCTGGTAATGTTTCAACTGTTGATGCTGTATTTGAACTTGAGAATTGGGGTGCAGATGCTATCAAGGTTGGAATTGGTCCAGGAAGTGCTTGTACAACATATCCATCAACTGGGTTTGGTTCGAGAAATTGTCAAGCATCAACTATTTACCATTGTACAACTGCTGCTAATGTTCCTATTATTGCTGATGGTGGTATTAAAAACCCAGGTGATATTGCTAAATCACTTACACTCGGTGCTACGATGGTTATGACTGGTGGTTTATTGTCTGGTTATAATGATTCACCAGGTCACATTGTAGAGGTTAGTGGTAAGAAGTATAAAGAATTTTGGGGTAGTGCTTCAAGTTTCCAATCTGGAAAGTCAAATAGAATTGAAGGTAGGAAAACATTGGTAGAATTTAAAAATGAGTCTATCTTAGATGGTCTGAAATACATCGAAGAGTGTCTACAGAGTTCTATATCTTATGGTGGTGGGAAAGATTTAGATGCTTTTGTTACAGTTCAGTGGGTTTAGAGGTAAAGTCATCAAAAGATAAAATAAAAGACTCTTTCAAATCAACCCACTCAGGTTTCCAAATCCACTTCCACTTTTTGGGAGTGGATTTTTTCTTTCCATATTCACGCCTTTTGGCCCAAATAAATCTTCTTTGCTTCTCCGAAGTAGCTGGCATGATTTATATATTATTCTTATATTTCCAAATAAATCCACCTGCTGATTTGACTTTTAATTTACAACATTTAGTAATATTGCTTCTGTGTATACCTGTTTTTCTTTCAGCATCTCTAACTGATGGGAATTCATTAAGTAGATTCAGATTCCTATCAAATTGACAAACACCTTTACAATCTTGTTTAAGGATATCTTCAAGTTTTTGTTTTTCAGTTTTAGAATCTTCATATTTTTTATTTGAAATCCTCAATCTTTCTTTTTCTGTTGGATCCTCAAATCTTTTTTTAGCACCTTCTGAAATTTTCTGTCTTGTTTGTTCTGATATTTCTACTCTATTTTCTGATAACCATTTTTTTCTTGAAATACTCATTTTTATTCTGACTTCTGTGTTCATTTTTTTATTTTTATTACCGCCATTGTTTGAATTAGTAAGTGGATGACCATCTTCAAAATGCTTGCTTATCCAAAAAATTTCTCTCTCACAAGCTAAATCATAGTTAGCTATACCTGATTCCACTTCTTCAATTATTGGTCTTAGGTTTTTATTTTGTAAACTTTTGATCCAACTTATTTTGTGCGATCTTCCCCTTTCACTACAATGTGATTGTAATCTGTGTTTCAATGAATTAAATGTTAGTCCGATATATCTTATCATGTAAGATTCTGGATCTAAAAGTTTGTATATTTTATAGTTTATATTTTCCATAAACTATATATAAAAAAAATTACTCCCCCCAGTAGTTCATGAATAAAATCAGGTAACCTACCTCTTAATCAAGTAAAAAAATGAACTGTTACTCATTGCTTTAATTTCTTCCTCAACTTCTTTCATTTCTTCTTTACCACCAGTTACCATATCAGCTGAATTATACTTCACACCACCTGGCAAACTCCAATCGAAGGTTCCTAATAATCTACCTTGTTGCATTTTAGCCCAACCAGTAACATATTTGGTAAAATATGAATCAGAGAATATATTTTCTGGTGGGATATTTACATAAGCTTCTAATATTAAGTGATATTTAACTTGTGTTAAAATATTTAATCTATGGGTTAATTGATTGAAGTGAAATTTGGTGGTATAAAGATTCATCTGATTCATCATATCAGCCATGGTATCAATCAAAGTCTTATAAACTCCGAGCTCACCTATAGTAGTTACATAAGAAGATAGATAAGGTTGATTTGTCACACCCAAGTTTACTGATAAGTTGGGTACATTTAAACCTAATTGTAGTAATTGTGCATTTTGTATTTGATATATCCAAGTAATAGATTGAATTTCACAAGGCAATTCAATATATTTATAGTTAGTGTATTGTTCTGTTCTGAATAGTGCTTCATCTACAAAATAATACATCTTAGAAACAGCATATTGATAGTTCTGGTAGAACCAAGGTAAGGCTCTTGTCTCAATAAATTGTCTAATTGAGTGGTCTGGTAAATTCTTTGGAAGTGCTCCACCAATTGTTACATCTGTTTGTATAAAGTCTATAAATTCTTCTATTGAATAAGCGCTCATTATTTGAGATATTTCTTTTATATATTAAAAGAAACAAAGCATAAAAAAACCCTTCTATTAGAAGGGTATGAATTTTAGAAGTCTATGTCTTGATTTTCAAAATCAATACTTCTGTCTGATACTTTCTTATATTCACCGACTCTCTTTTCAAAGAAGTTAGTTTTTCCTTGGATTGAAATCATATCCATAAAATCAAATGGATTTTGTGTGCCATATACTTTAGAACAACCAAGTTCCATCAACCAAAAGTCAGCGACAAATTCAATATATTGTTTCATAAGTTCTTTATTCATTCCAATTAATGATACTGGAAGTGATTCTGTGATGAATACTTTTTCAATATCTACTGCTGAACAAATAATTTCCTTAATTCTATCTTCAGAAAGTTTGTTTTTGATGTAATTATTATAGATAAGGGTAGCGAACTTACAATGTAATCCTTCATCCCTTGAAATAAGTTCATTAGAAAAAGCTAATCCTGGCATCAAACCTCTTTTCTTAAGCCAATAGATTGAACAAAAAGATCCTGAGAAGAAAATACCTTCAACTGCTGCAAAAGCGATAAGTCTTTCAGCAAAGGATTCAGAAGAAATCCATTTAAGAGCCCAATCAGCTTTTTCTTTAATAGAGGGATAGTTGTCAATAGCGTGGAACAACATATTCTTTTCCTTTTCATCTTTGATATAAGTATCGATTAAGAGAGAATAAGTTTCAGAATGTACATTTTCCATAGCGATTTGGAATCCATAAAAGGATTTTGCTTCAGGATATTGTACTTCTTTCAAGAAATTCTCAGCTAGATTCTCATTTACAATTCCATCTGATGCAGCGAAGAATGCTAGAACCATTTTAATGAAGTGTCTTTCATCATCATTTAGTTTTTCATCCCAATCCACCATATCTGATGCTAGGTCAATTTCTTCTGCTGTCCAAAAGGAATGTTCAGCGGTTTTGTACATTTCCCAAATATCGTGATATTTAAGGGGAAACATAACGAATCTATCTTTATTTTCTTGAAGTATGTGTTCCATATTGGTTTTATATTATAATTTTTGATTAAGTTTTTTTGACTTACAAAATTTGGAAGGTTTCATATCCACCATCCCAATATGTGATTCCATTGCTCATTTTTACATAAGCTCTTACGAAACAGGTTGAAAATAGCGCCGCGGCAGAGAAATTAACAGTAGTAGTGAATGATCCAAATCCTGTTCCTAGTGCAACTTTAGTTCCAAATGCAAAATAAGGATCAGTGCCATCAATGGTATATCTAAATCCTCTTTCAACCACCGTATAAGTAGTATTGCCCACAGTGTTCGTAATTTTCGCATTGAACGTATACTGTCGACTTGCATTTTGTAAAATTTTATCTACTAAACCATTAAATTCAAGATAAGGGACATAGTAAGCGATAGGATTCGAATATTGGTATGTTCCTGGACTAAATTCATTTTCATAATAACCTCTTAACCACCAATTTCCGACGAAATTACTGAGAGTTGTGTTATTACTATTTTGCAACTGTACCCTTTGATTTAATATATCAGCCCCGAACCAAGTAAATTGGTAAACAGTGTATGGTGTTTGGATAATAGCAGTAGGTCTAGTTACTACAGAATCCTTTTCAGCCAATAAACCATAATAGTTGTAACCGCTTAGGTTTACTCCTACAAAATCCAATTCAACGTATACATTTAAAAACCAATTTGTTGAATCAATATAAATTGTAGGATCCTTTTGTGTGTTAGAATTAAAATCTGTTTGTGTTTGACCACTTAATAATCTTACATTTATTTGTGTGGTATTAAGTACATAGGCAGTTGTATAGGAAGTTCCAGCTGAATTTGTTGCGTACGCCCTTACATAATAAGTTGTATTTGGTAGTATTGTATTACCATCAAATGGTGAACCCACATTCACACTGAATTGAAGTGGGACTGTGCTAATAGGTGAAGTTTTCTTAGTTGTCAATGCTATTGTTGGGTTTGGAGATGTGGACCAAACTACACCCGTTTCCAATAAACTTAGTCCTCCGTCACTGGTAACCAAACCACCAACACCTAGGAAGTATGTAGCCCCAGCAGACACATCCGATATTTGCGTTATAGTTGGTGGGTTACCAGCGGTTGGCGTAGGTACAGTTTGTTCTACTGTATAAGCTGTTCCATTTGCATTAGTTACATATCCCCTCATATAATAGGTAGTATTTTGTACAAGACCAGTTACACTACTAGAAAAAAGTCCGGTTGAGATACCGTCTGATGTTTTAGTAGTTAGAGCTACAGTAGGAGCTGTTGATGTGCTCCACACAACACCTCTCGCAGTTATTGCTGATCCACCATTACTTGTAACATCTGTGTTGAAAGTGACCGTAGTACTTGTTAAACTCTGAGTTGATATAAATACTATAGTTCCAACATTTGTAGTCGTAAAGCTTACTTGTGCGCCATAGTTGGTACCATTGGCGTTAATTGCGTAAGCCCTCACATAATATAATGTACCAAGTGCTAAACTTGTAGCGTTAAATGAATAAATGCCAGTTGTTCCAGATACAATATGTTTAGTATTTGCAGTAGTTGGATTTTGAGCGGTTGATCGAACAAAACCTCTTTCGGTTATTGCTGAACCACCATCCGAAGTTACATTACCATTAAATGTTACAGTAGTTCCTAAAACGCTGGTCGCGTTGCTTGTAGTAAGCTGAGGCACGTTTGTAGTTGTAATGCTAATACCACTGCCAATAGTATCATAAGATGTACCTTGCGCATTTGTAGCGAAGACTTTTATAAAGTATGTTGTATTAAATGCTAATCCAGTTACAGTTACTGTGAAGTCCGTATTAATTGTATAACTCGAAAGTGGTGTAAAATTAACAACTGAATTTCCAATACTAGGATTCTGAAGTAAATCATAACAAACGCCAATAGCTGTGAGATTTGAATTACCATCACTAGTTATTCTTCCTGTAACTTGAACAGAATTTCCTGTAATATTAGAAGTAGTCACTGTTGAACTAACAATAGGCGATATAAAATTAGTCCTTTCTCTAGAATAGACGTAGTGGCCACCATAAGTTGAGTTCATTTTGACCCAAGATCTAACGTAATAAAGTGTATTGTTTTGAGCCGAACCTAATTCATCACCCCAATTTTGAGCATTCGTTGTTGTTGTAGATCCTTGACTTGTGTAGTCAGTAGAAGAAGATAAATCACTTGTAGTGATTGGTGTTGTAGACCAAATTGCACCTTGTTCCACAACAAATAAACTTGTGTTAGATGTAATAGTTGCCGTATAACTCAACTTACCATTCGATACAGTTACACTAACTCCTATGGATGCTGCGTATATTCTTAAATTTTCGCTATATCCAATGCCAGATGAATTCCTTGCATAAGCTCTTACATATCTATCAGTATCGGATACAATGGCTACATTTCCTGGGCTAGTCGCATCATTTGGAATTGATGATGTGAATCCAGTATTACCAGTACCTTTTGATGTTTTGGTATCAAGTGCATCAGTTGGATTAATAGAACCACTCCAAACAAATCCTCTTGTTGTAGGATTATTAGTTATACCAGTTGCTGTAAGTTCCATTGTTAAACTACTACCAGCCAGTATTATATTATTTGAATAAGTTGTTGATATAGTTGGAACAGTACTTAAAACAGTGAATGTCAATTGATTACCTGGTTGTTCGCCAGCTCCATTCGTTGAGTAAGCATAAAACGTATAAGCACCAGGTGTCAATGTCGGTGTGTTTATACTAAATTGACCGATTGTCGTTCTAGGTGCTGAAAGTTGTATTTTGGTATATGGTAGACCAATTCCGTAGTAGAATCCAACTTCAACAGAATTTGCACCACCTAAGTTTTGTAAAAGACCCCTTAATGTCCAAACAAATGGATCAAGTGTGGATAGAGCATCATTAGTTAAAACCACAGGAAGTGCTATTATATCTACGGTAAGTTCTTCCCCAAAACCATTACCAACTGAATTTCCAGCAAAAGCTCTAGCGTATACAGTGCCACTTAATAGAACTGATGGTGATAAAGTCCATTCATAACCATCAGCAAAACCAGATAGATTATCTACCTGAACAGTATCTAAAACATCAAATGCATCAGTCCAAATAACACCGATTGCAGTGACGATAGCCCCATTTTTCGAAGTAAGTCTTCCACTAACAGTACCATTGGCAGAAATCGTTAAAGTCACAACTGACGGAATATCATCAGTCGTAATTTGAAGTGATGGTGAACTATAAACAGTACCCGCTGGACTTATCACATATCCCCAGAAATAATAAGTTGTTCCAGATAC
>Ga0114970_10001615_pt1 | contig 16869 bp, 16 predicted proteins | sample M_140205_XF_Meta_FD_87030 | JGI IMG/M metagenome (GOLD analysis project Ga0114970, IMG submission 87030) | Freshwater microbial communities from Lake Montjoie, Canada to study carbon cycling - M_140205_XF_MetaG | ecosystem: Environmental > Aquatic > Freshwater > Lake | place: Lake Montjoie... | reverse complement strand
TGCTCCAAGGTCTGTTTCAACACACGCATATCGAACGGGGCATTGTGAGCGACCACTATGTCAGCCTTGATCAGGCACCCCAGCAATTCAGCGGCAATCGCGGAGAACTCCGGTGCGTCTTGAACATCAAACCACGAGAGACCGTGGCAGTCCTCGGTCCATTCCGGCAGGAAGAATCCATGCCCTTTGGGTGGCTTCACCAGCCAATAAGGCGATTCGACAAGCTTGCCATCTTGAAAGACCGCCACGCTGGCAGCGCACATGCTGACGGCGCTGTAGTTGGCGGTTTCAAAGTCGATGCAGGCGATGTTCATGTCTTGAGTTGGTGGGTTTGCTTCTAAACCGCAAAGCCGATGCGCGGACGATGGATTGTCTTGGGTTCATATCCCGCAAAGACCTCCGCGAGAGAGTAGTCCTGCACAACGGGGAGTTGCCAGCCGAGAGTCTCCGCAAGGCGTGACGCCTGGGCATAGTCGAGCCTGTGGAAGACCCGATGGCACAGCAGACGCCCTGGACGAAGGAGGGCTTGGTCGATGTCGGCGGCTTTGCAGTTGATGGTGCAGATGATCTGGAGGCGGAGGAAGTCGGCAAGCATGCCGTCGGAGAGATTGAGGATGGCGCTGACCTGCTCGCGATTGTCCGCACCACGGGTCATGAGTGCGGCGTCGGCATCCTCCAGGATGACGACGAACTGCATGTCGGCATAACGGCGACGTTGTTCCGCCCAAAAGCCGATGAAGTCGGGGTTGGAAAGCACGCTCATGGTCGCTGGTGGGATGAAGTAGAAGCGATGCGTCTCTTTGAGCACGCCCATGAGGTGGCGCAGGTAGGAGGTCTTGCCGGTGCCAGGCGGCCCTTCAAAGATGGACAGGCCATGATTGCTTCCGCGAAGTTTGGCGATAAAGCCCTCATGCCATTCCCCGCTACCACTGCCGTAATGAAGGCTGAAGACTTGATCGTCGAGAATGGTTTCGGTTCCGAGCAGTACGAGTTCACGGCTGATTTCGCGGCCCGTCCTGATGAGATAAAAACACCCAGCTCTTGGAGCGGGCGGCTTGCTGTAATTCTCGCTAAATTTAGACACCAGCCGTTCTGCATCTTGTGCGGTTTCCGCATAACCCAAGACTCTGGTTTCATCGGCGTAAAGAAAGGATCTTGGACCGAATCGGAAGGTGAGATCATCCCATGCTTTCGCACTGTCATCCGCGTCAAGCCTGTGAACGGAGCGAAAGAGTGTCGTTGAGTTCTCAGCAAGGGCACGGTCTAGATCGAAACAGCCGTTCACCCTGCATTCATGAAACCGATCTCCACCAAATGCTGCCAGCACGGGGACATGCGGGCCTTTGTATCCTGGAGAGAAGGGCGCACACTCAGCCAGATCACAAACGACTCGTGACGGCAAAGAAGGCTGGCTGGTTTCAGCAGGAAGCGCTGGTTTCTCTACTGGCGGTGCGGTTTCGCTGTCGGTGATTTTGGCTGTGGGGAGCATGACGGCCCAAGCGATAGGCCAGCAGCCGCATTCGAGACAGGGAACTGAATGTCCCCAAAGTATGTCCTATTTTTTGAACTCCGCCCGAAGCCTGCTGAGGCGTTTCGCGCTCGTCTCAGGCACCCAGCCGAGTCCTTCACAAAGGAAGGCGTGCTTCTTCTCGCCTTTCAGTTTGAGACGTCGGGTCTCCTGGTCGAGCTGCCGCAGTTTCTCAGCAAGCTTCATCCGCTCGGCTCGCCCCTCGGCGAGGGCAGAACCCTGGCGGCGAGGGACACGAACACGATGCAGGGTGGCGATGGCATCCCAGCGGATGTCGCGCTTCGGATCAAACGACCAGTAGGAAGGAATGAGGATCATCGTGCCATACGGCGTGATGTTGACGGCGAGCTTGAGCAGCAGCGGCTCGTCGTGCTGCATGCCGTAGAGATTCCAGCGCAGGCAGAAGGCATCGAACGCGGCGCGGAAGGCATCTGCCCGGCTGCGCAGGTTCACAGTGAACGTGGGGCGCAGGTTGCGCTCCGTGCCCATGGTGCGGCGGATCACGCCTTTGTAGTCGGCGCAGGCTTGAACATCGAACGTGGCTTTGATGCGTGACCACTGACTCTGTAGTTGTGGATCGGTGCGGATGGCGAGTTCAGCCTGGGAGAACTTGGCCTGTGTTTTAACAAGGTTCTCGTAGCTGCCAGTCTGGACATGGCGCTCGTGATCGGCCACGGCCGCACAGATGGTTTCGTCTGGCGGTGCAGGCAGCAGGTCGATGATGAGGCACTGCTGACGGCTCAAGCGTTTGCCCTGTCCCAGAGCGGCAAGGAGGTCATTCAGCATCTCCTGGATGTTGAACGGCCATAGCGTCAGTGGAACGAACATCCAGTCGTAAAGCACCCGCAACCGCACTGCCGCCTCGTCCGGTAAATTTGGAATGGCGGCATGGTAACGGCGCAGAACATCCTCGGCCCATTCCGCAATGTGATAAGCGCGGGCTTCGAGTTTCTTCAGGTCGCGCTCCAAGGCTTTCTTCATGAGGTGGTGAGTTGAGGATGATGAGGCGTTCGTTAAACCATGCCGGGTTTACCGGCCAGTGACCATCAGTTTGCTCATACTGCTGAAATCCAAACACGCAGACTCCGGATTGATATTGCCGCATAAACCGTAGTGTGTTAGTCAGGAATGCCTTCTGCCTCACTCAATGAACGAATATTAAACTGTGCCGCCATGGAATCCCAGGAACTCATCATTCATATTGACTGGAGCGGTCCACACAGTCTCGACGAGGTTGCATCGTTCAACGGTCCAGAGGACTTCGGTATCTACCAAGTGTACGGTGCGCACCACGTCTATGGCAGCGATGCACTGCTCTATATTGGTCTGGCGGAAGGCCGAGAATTTGCAGTTCGTATGGAGGAGCACTGGGAATACCCCATGAATCACGATAAGGGGCGCCTTCAGGTTTATCTCGGGAGATTGTTCGGCGGTCCCACGCCTGATGATGCTACGTGGCGTCGTCATATCAAGCTCGCCGAACGACTACTCATCTATGCTCACAAGCCTGCATTGAATTCACAAATGGAACTTGGCCAGTTGGAGCCGATACTTTGGCGCGTGCATGTTCTCAATTGGTCTCAGTATCGTGACCTCTTGCCAGAGGTTTCTGGCGCGCGTTGGACGGACAGATTTGAATACCTCCCATGCAAACCGCATTTCAGTACCGCTGATTTTACTCTTGCGCCCACTGAAGCCAGACAGAATGAGCAAATAAACGAGATTCTTCGTGCTTGAGAGTAGGAGGATCTAGTCCCCTCTAGCCTTTGCGTACTGAAGTATGCATTTTTGGCGCAACGAGTGCAGGCAGGCCAAGCCCCCGTCTCAAAGCAATGCCTATCCAGTCATCGAGTGCGGATGCCAGTTCAGCCACGGCGGTTTTTTTGTTTGAACCAGCGGCCAGCAGTCCGGCAAATCCTGCAATCTTCGTCGCATAACCCTCGTCGTCACCGAGATCAACAATCTCGACCATTTTCAAAGCCATTCGGCGGTATTTGAGAAGATTGTTCATAAAGTGAACGTCACTGCTCCACCCGGAACACATGCATCGACACGCCGCTTGGATTGAGCGCAACATAGTTGTCCGGACCACGCCATTCGTAGCTTTGATTGTGCATGAGGTCGGTGACCTTGAAGGCACGGCTGCTGTCGAGGCCGAGGGCGGCTAGATTGAGATGCACTGTGCTCATCACGCCCTGATGCGCATCATGGCTGATGACGCAGAGGATGCGGTTGCTAAAGTCGGGCGTGGCCTTGCTGTAGCAGATAATCTGGCCGTGGTCGGAGCCGTGGAAGCTCAGGTTGTCGTAGAGGTGCAGAGCCGGGTTGTCGCGGCGGATGAGATTCAGTGTGCGGATGAAGGCGGTGATGTTGCCGGGCTTGTTGTAGTCGCGCGGCTTGAGTTCGTACTTCTCGCTGTTGTTGTACTCCTCCTTGCCGGGATACGGATCGTTTTCGCACAGCTCATAGCCCGAATACATGCCCCAGCTCGATGACAAGGTGGCGGCGAGGGCGGCGCGGATGCGGAACATCTGCGGGCCGGCGTTTTGCAAGTGCTCAGGCAGGATGTCGGGCGTATTCGGCCAGAAATTCGCGCGGTAATACCAGCGCATGTCGCTCTGCGTGAGTTCCAAGGCGTACTCGGTCAGCGCATGGCAGTTCTCGCGCCAGGTGAAGTAGGTGTAGCTCTGCGTGAAGCCGACTTTGCCGAGCACCTGCATCATCTTCGGCTTGGTGAACGCCTCGGCGAGGAACAGCACATCGGGGTCTTTGCGCTGAATGGTGGCGATGAGTTCCTCCCAGAACGCGACAGGCTTCGTGTGCGGATTATCGACACGGAAGATTTTCACGCCGACATCGACCCAGTACTGCACCACGTCGGTCAGCTCCTTCCACAGATTACGCCAGTCATCGCAGTGGAAGTTGAGCGGATAGATGTCCTGATACTTCTTCGGCGGATTTTCCGCGTAGCGAATGCTGCCATCGGGACGCTGGTAGAACCAATCTGGATGCGTTTTGACGTAAGGATGGTCGGGCGAGCAGTTGAGAGCGAAGTCGAGCGCGATTTCCATGCCGCGTTTCTTGGCCTCCTTGATCAGCCACACGAAATCTTTCTCCGTGCCGAGCTCCGGTTCGATCTCGCGATGACCACCCGTCGGACCGCCGATGGCCCATGGGCTGCCGACATCGTCAGCCTTGGCCGTGAGCGTGTTGTTTTTGCCTTTGCGGGCCGTGATGCCGATGGGATGGATCGGCGGGAAGTAGATCACATCGAAACCCATGTGCGCCGCGTGATCGAGACGTCCCAGGCAGTCGCGGAAGGAAGAATGCTTGTCGCTGCGACCCTCGGCGCTGCGGGGGAAGAATTCATACCACGCGGAGAACCGCGCCCGCTCGCGTTCGACGATGGCACGCAGCGCATCGGACGTGGTGGACTGCGAGCGGTCGGGATACTGGTCCATCAGGCTCTGCATCTCGTCGGACAACAGCACATCCATGATGTCAGCCGGAGCCACGCTGGTGAGCAGGTCGGCGCAGTCTTCGAGCTGCGTCGCCGCTGCGGGCACACCGGCGGCACGCGCACGCTTCGCGGCATCCCGCAGCAGCCGCGCTCCTTCCTGGGCCTCGATGGGTGCATCGGGATCCTTTGTTTGCACGCGCACGGCGAAGGTTTTCTTCCACGAACGGAACGTATCGCCCCAGGCTTCGACGACGTATTCCCAGCGTCCGGCTTTTTCGAAACGGCACTGGCCCTGCCAGCGGTCATTTTCGCGCTGCTTCATCGGCGCTTCAAACCAACGTCGCGAACCCGTCAGCCGCCAGCGCAGCACCGCGCTCATCACATCATGGCCATCTTTGAAAATGTCACACCAGATGTCCAATGATTCGCCTATCACCCGTTTGATGGGATGGCGACCTCCTTCGAGGCAGGGGTAGAAGTTTTCGATGACAACGGTGGGTGCGTGGGAGGCAGACATGAGGGGAAGTTTGCGGTAGTTGACCGTTGTTTACAGTTGTTGACGGTGGTTTTCAAAGAGCTTCCGCACGGCGAAGTTGGGAGTCGCGCAGGTTATGAATGCGCACGGCGAGGTCGTAGGCTTGATCGAGCAGTGGATCTGTGGCTTGAGCAGGGGCAAAGCCAAGATCGGTGGCAATGATCAGATCGGAAGCGGTTTCCATGAGCGAACCGTGTGCCTGGTTGGAGAAATGCGCCTGATCCTTGAAGCTGGATCGCCCACACCCTCCGCGAGATTGTTGGCCACCGAAACGGCGGCACGCGTCATCTGGCTGGTCAGCCCAAAGCGTTCGTCTTTCGGGAAACCGCGCGAGCATTGATATACGCCTGCGACCAGCTTGCGCGCATCCTGCCAGACCTCGAGCTTTTCGAAGGGAAAGTGTTTTCTCATGGCGTTGGCAATGGTTGACGGTTGTTTACTGTTGATGACGGTAGTTCCCGAATCAGCGGCTTTGCCGCTTCATCGGTTTGGAAACCACTGTCAACCATCGTCAACCATCGTCAACCACCGTAAACAACCGTCAACTCCCTGCTCACCCCAGCAAGGGCCGCAGCATCGCGCAGATCTCCGGCACGCGGATAAACGGATCTTCCTTGGTCTCGAATTCGAGCGTGAACCAGCCCTGATAGTTCGCGTCGCGCATGATCTGGATGACGCGCTTCACATCACTCGGTTCGGATTCCTTGCTGCCTTTGCGGCTGATCTCCATCTTGAGCTGCACGTTGAGGGCGTAGGGGGCGATCTTGGCGAGATCGGCATAGGGGTCTTCGGTGTGGAAGTTGCCGCTGTCGAGATTGATGCCCGCCCAAGGACTCTTGGCGGCCTGTACCATCTTGATGAGGTTGTCCGGCTCGGCGACGATACCGCCGTGGTTTTCGAGACCGAGGAAGACGCCCTTCTTGCCCGCGTAATCGAGGCACTCCTGATAAGATTCAAGGCAGTTCGCCACCGCCTGTTCTTCGGTGAGGTCTTTTGATTGTGGACCGGCGAACACACGGATGTGCGGTGCACCCATGAGCGCAGAATAATCGATCCACTTCTTGGTGTAGGCGATCTGTTCACTCAGCTTCTCGCCTTTCGGCAAAGCAAAGTTGTTGCCCACGGCGGTTCCGGCGATCTGCACGCCACGCAGGTAGGCACGGCGCTTGAGTTCGAGCAGGAACGCCTCATCGACTTCCGGCGGGAAGAAGTAGCTCGTCACTTCGGCTCCCGGCACGCCGTTGTCACCGCACCAATCGACGAAATCAAGAATGCTCCACGTTTTGCGGTCACCCTTCGGCTTCTGCTCCTTGTCACGCATCCACTGGAAGTACTCGCGGAAGCTGTACGCGGCCACGCCGAGCTGCATGCGGCTTTTGCCAGGACGCTTGATCGGCTCGATCGCGGGCAGAGTGGAGACGCTGAGGGCGCCGAGGCTGGTGGAGAGAAAATGACGACGAGTGATCATGGTGGATGAAAGAACGGGTTGGAATGACAGGATTAACAGAACTCCCAACCCATGAACAAGCTTTCTCTTTTCACCGCCGCCCTCTTTTTAACCGCCATCGCTCACGCCGAGCCTGCGAAAGTCCGCCTCTGGCCTGACGGCGCTCCCGGTGCGAAGGGAGACACCGACAAGGACCAGCCCTTCATCAACGTCTGGCCCGCAGCGAAGGACAAAGCCAACGGTGCGGCTTTTGTTGTGTGTCCTGGTGGCGGTTACGGTGGTCTCGCAGCCGATCACGAGGGCGTACAGGTCGCCAAGTGGTTCAACGGCCTCGGTGTCTCCGCTTTCGTGCTGCATTATCGCCTAGGCTCGGCCGGTTACCATTTCCCCACGCAGCTCATCGACGTGCAGCGCGCCATCCGTCATGTGCGAACGAATGCACAGCAGTACGGCATCGATCCGAACCGCATCGGCATCATCGGTTTTTCCGCCGGTGGTCATCTTACTTCGATGGCGGCGACGATGTTCGATGAAAAGCCCGCCGGAGCCACAAACGACGCCGTGGATCAAGTCAGCGCCCGTCCCGATGTCGCCGCGCCAACGTATCCGGTGATCTCGATGATCGAAGATTACGGCCACAAAGGCTCACGCAAAAATCTGCTCGGCCCAAATGACAACGACGAACTCGCCAAGCACGTCAGCACCGAAACTCGCGTCACCGCGAACACGCCGCCGATTTTCATCTTCCAGACCGATGAAGACACCGTCGTGCCCGCCGAGAACGCCGTGGCCCTCTATCTCGCCTGCCGCAAAAACAAGGTGCCCGCCGAACTGCACATCTATCGTCCCGGACCGCACGGCGTGGGCCTGTTCCTCGGCGATCCCGTGCTCGGAAGCTGGAGCGGCCATCTGCGCGACTGGCTGCGCAATCAAGGCTTCCTCAAGCCTGCCAAACGCACGGCGATTGAAGGCAAAGTCACCGTCAACGGCAAACCCGTGAGCTGGGGCAGTGTCATTTTCGCGCCCGAAGATCCTTCCGCACCCGTCGCCTGCGCCCGTGTGATGGGCGGCAAGTTCAAGCTCGATGACAAGACCGGCCCTGTGCTCGGCAAAGTGAAACTTACCGTCAGCTACAGCGCCGCCGATGTTCCCGGCCTCGAAACGGCTGATGGGACCGTCGCCACGAAAGAGCAGAAGCCCGGTGCCGGTGACTGGAACCTCGAAGTCGGCGAGAACGCGAAGATGCAGGTGCTTGAGGTCAGCCGCTGAAGCCGCCTGACGATGCCGGTTGGCAAGACTGCCGGTGGCGTTTATGCTCTGCCATGCTCTACCATGACCCTGAAGGCGATAAGCTGGCACATCAGAAGTTCTGCTTCGTCGCCGACAAGATCGAAGCCAATCCTGCCTTGCTTCGCATCCCGCTCGAAAACATTGGGCGGTGGCTCGGGCGTGGTCATTGGGCCGAGCGCGAACTGAACCAGTGGCGGCAATGGATTGAAGCCGCGCAGACTTCTGCGGGCGGAATGAAACGCATGCTCGACCTGCTTCGAGATGACAGCGAGGAGGCGCGGGAATGGAAAGGATTTTCTCCTTTTGCCGGAGTACTCAGTCCGTCAGAGCGTCAGGGTTTCTTATGCGCATCGAGGCATTAATACACATGGCTGATGCGGCGCTCGCCATTACGCGCAGCGGGCGAATCATCGTTTTCGGCTCATCTTCGCTGCTGGGATCAATTCCTGATGCTGACCAACGGTTTGAATTGATTCGCAGGTCCCTGGATGCGGACTTTATTCTGGATCCTTTTGACGATCAGATTGCCCGCGTGGCACAGGATGCTTTGGGGGCGGACACAGAGTTTGCACGTCAATTTGGCTATCATGCCGACATAGTCCGCCCGATGGCTTGTGAGAACTTCCCACCTGGCTGGGAACAGCGGCTCATACCGTTGGATGGCTGTGCCGGTGTGTTCTGTCTGGAGCCGCACGACATGGCGGTGGCAAAGCTGTTTGCAGGCAGACCGAAGGACATCACCTTGCTCGCCGAACTCATCCGTGCAGGGCTGATGAACATCGAAGTGTTGTCGAAACGACTATTTGAAACACCGATGACCGAGGCGTGGATTGTACGCACAGATTTAAAGTTGCGTGAGGCCGCCGAGAAAGGCGGCAAGCCGCTGCCACGATAAGTCGCTGACTCAACCCTCGAACTTCGTCACCAGCAGCGCGGCGTTGTGGCCGCCGAAGCCGAAGGAGTTGCTCAGCACGGCGTTCACTTTCGCGGGACGCGCGGTGTTCGGCACGACGTCCACATCCACTTCTGGGTCGAGATTATCGACGTTGATCGTGGGTGGGACGAGCTGGTCTTGGATTGCGTAAATCGAGGCGACGAGTTCGACACCGCCGGCTGCACCGAGCAAGTGACCGGTCATTGACTTGGTGCCGGAGACGAGCAGGCCGTTGCCGCTCTTCGCGTAATCACCAAACACGCGCTTGATGGCGCGCAGTTCGCACAAATCGCCGACCGGGGTCGAAGTGGCGTGTGCGTTGATGTATTGCACGTCCGTGGTGTTCAGCTTGGCATGGCGCAGGGCCATTTCCATGCACTTGGCAGCGCCGAGGCCTTCGGGATGCGGTGAGGTAAGATGATAAGCGTCAGCGGTGGTGCCATAACCGGCCAATTCAGCATAAATGGTCGCGCCGCGCTTCTTGGCGTGCTCGAGTTCTTCGATCACAACCACACCGGCACCTTCACCCATGACGAAACCATCGCGATCCTTGTCCCACGGACGGGAGGCACGCTCAGGGTCGTCGTTGCGCAGGCTGAGAGCCTTCATGTTGGCGAATCCGGCTAGACCGCAGGGGCGGATGGATGCTTCGGCACCGCCGCAGATCATGGCGTCGGCATCGCCAAACTTAATCATGCGCCAAGCTTCGCCGATATTGTTGTTCGAGGTCGCACAGGCGGTGACGATGGCCATGTTTGGCCCCATGAAGCCGTACTCCGCCGCGATCATACCGCTGGCGATGTTTGAAATCATCATTGGAATGATGAATGGCGAGACGCGAGAGGGCGATTTCGTCAATAGCACCTCATACTGCGTTTCGAGGGTGCCGAGACCACCGATGCCGCTGCCGACCATGACGCCGACGCGATGCGGATCGAGGCTGTCAGGATTCAAATTGGCATCCTTGGCCGCCATTTTCGAGGCTGCCATGGCAAACTGGAAGTAGCGGTCCGCACGGCGGGCGTCCTTGTGGTTGTTGAAATAGCCAGTGGGATCAAAATCCACTACCTCACCCCCGATCTTGCAGTCGTACTTCTCAGTATCCATGGACTGTAGGCGGCGGATGCCGCTCTTGCCTGCCTGGATGTTCTTCCAAAAGTCATCTTTATTGTTACCGACAGGGGAGACAACTCCCATGCCTGTGATGACGACGCGACGCTCGCTCATGTGTGTAAATAGTGGGTTGATTTGAAGGTTGAGAGAACACGGTTTGCACGGTGGGGCAAGGGAAAACATGGAAGTGGCCAAGCTGTGCGTTTGGCCATGTGAGGATGTTTCGCACCTTCAATCGGAGGCCTGGGGAGAAATTAGAATCAAGATTGGCCACTGGCCTACGTTATGGGGGCCCAACCAACCATGGACCCACCAGCCGACACCTCCGCGACAGCTGAAGAATCGTCGTCGGAAACTGTCGCGATCATTTCCCCTGCCCCAGTGATCTACAAGCAGCCGAATGCTCTGGTACGTCTGTGGCGTTCCATCGGTGGCGGATCGCTCACACTAAGTCTGCTTTTTCATGCGGGTCTGCTTGTGCTTGCAGGCTTGGTGGTGCTGGCCACGCAGACTTTTGAGAAACAGGTAGATTTCCTTCCTGGAGGCGGCACGCAGCAGGGAGCAGCGGCCTCCGCTGATCTGGCGCACAAGGTGCAGATGAAACGTCAGCAGAAACTGCAAAAGACTCCGCCGAAACAACGGCTGGTATCAACTAGCATCAACGCCTCACTGTTCCTGCCAGAAGCCCCACCGGACATGCTCGAACTGCCTGACATCTCCTCCCTTGCTGGTGGTGGGAAACTCGGCAGTAGTGGTTTTGGCACCAGCGGTGCCGGGGGTGGCTTTGGCAATGGTCACGGGATGGGCGGCATGTCCGGCATGACCTTCAAACCGCTGATGATGTTTGGCAAAGAACTCAAGGACACACGCAAAATCGCCGTCGTCATGGATGTCTCACGCTCCATGACCAAATACCTCCCGCTCGTCGCCAAGGAACTCGACAAGGTCGCCTTCGGCAGTCCGCTGGTGCTCTACTTCGGCTGCGGTCTGGTCAAACCCAAGGAGAAGATCGACGACGACATCAATCCCACCAATGGCGACAAATTTCGCACCTTCTGGCAGGTCTGGGAGGGCAAGACGCCGCTCAATACACCAGTCGCAGAGCGCAAAAAATTCAAATACAACCCTGCGCTACCGATGCCGCTGGAAGACATCTTCAACCTGATGGAAAAACGCCGGAACACGCACTTCGTCGAGTTCAATGGCATTACCCACGCCTGGACCGCTCTCATGTCGAAGGAGGTCATGGAAGCAGACACCATCTATTGGTTCGCCGACTTCATGGACAAAGTGGAATCCGAGCAGATGGAAGTCGTGCTGAAGACGCTCAAAAAGCGCAAACAGAAGCTCTACATCCACGCTTCCAGAGAGGGGCGCTCCTTTGTTCAAGTGCGCGATGAACTCGTCATACCCTCCGGTGGAGAGGTCATTCAGACGAAATCCGAGGAACCGCCTAAGAAGAAGGTGAAGTAGCCTATCTCCTCAATAATCCCGACTAAGAAGATAATCCGAAAGCTGGCGCAGTCGCGATGCGGCTTCGCCAAACACATCCAGCGCTCGATGCGACACTTCAGTGAGGCGATGTGCTTCGGCACGTGAGGCCTCCAGACCCATCAGCGCCGGATACGTGCTCTTTTCTGCCGCGATGTCCTTTCCAGCGCTCTTGCCGAGTTTTTCGCTCGTCTGCGTCACATCGAGGATGTCGTCGATGATTTGGAAGGCCAGCCCCGTCGCCATGCCAAAATCATACAGCGCCTGCAGCTGCGCCGCGTTCGCGTTCGCGCTCATGGCACCGAGTTTCACGCTGGTAGTGAGAAGCGCGGCGGTTTTGCCTTCATGAATGAAGCGGAGGTCGTCGAGCGGAAGTTTTTTGCCCTCGCCTTCGAGGTCTGCCACCTGTCCGCCTACCAGATGAAGACTGCCTGCGGTGCGCGCGAGTTCGAGAACCATCGAAGCTGTGGTGTGATTCGAAGTTGCAGGTGTTTGCGCCACCAATTCAAAGGCCAGCGCCTGCAACGCATCGCCCGCGAGCAGCGCCATCGCCTCGCCATAGACCTTGTGGCAGGTTGGAACACCACGCCGCATGTCATCATCGTCCATGCAGGGCAGATCATCATGAATCAGCGAGTAGGTGTGCAGGCATTCCGTTGCGCAGGCATTGAAGATCGCGTTGTCCACCGACCCACCGCACGCTTCCGCCGCCGCAAGGCACAGAATCGGCCGCAGCCGCTTCCCACCGGCGAAAACGCTGTGCCGCATCGCCTTATGCAGCGTCACCGGCCGCGTTTCCGCGCTTGGGATGAAACGTTCGAGCGCTGCATCCACCAACTGGCAGCGCTGGGTGAGGTGTTCTTTGAGGTCAGACATGAAGCATGACACTTGGAGCCGACCGGGCCGCGTTCAACCTCATTTCGAGGCCGGGAGCCGTCGAACCCGGGTTTGGAACAGGCCGAACTCCTCCTTGCCAAGCCGTGAAGTCCCCCCATATTCGCGCCCCTTTTATGGACATCTTCATTGGAATCCTCACCGCAGTCGAAGTTATCGTCTGCCTTCTTCTCATTCTCGTCGTGCTCATGCAGCGCCCACGTCAGGAAGGCCTTGGCGCCTCCTTCGGCGATGCCGCCGCCAGCCAGGTCTGGGGCGCGCAAACCACCAACGTACTGCAAAAGTTCACCGTCTGGCTCGCCGTCATCCTCTTTGGCCTGACCCTCTTGCTCGCCGTGCTCGTCAGCCGCCATGAAACCGGCTCCAAAGACGCCAAAATCTTCGGCGATGCCAAACCCGCCCCCGCAGCCCCGGCAGCGGCCTCCACACCGGATGACGTGACCGCCAAGGTCATGGAAAAGATCAAAGCCGCCGTCGCCGCCGAAACCGCTAAGGCTGGCGAACCCGCCAAAGGTGGCGAATCGCCAAAAGATGCTCCTGCCAAAACCGAGCCAGCCAAGGCCCCAGAAGCCCCCAAATCCCCCGCCCCAGCTCCTGCTGCGACACCGGCTCCCGCTGCTCCAGCCACACAGCCGAAGTGATCGACAACTCATATTGATTTCACGCGCAGGACACGACGCAGGTCGTGTCCTTCGTTGTTTTCAGACTCAGCCAGAGTTTCAACGAGTGGTTTTTACCGACTCATTTTTCTTGGGAGCCGCTTGAGATTCGGATGAACTCACCGCCTGTTTCGTTTCAGGCGTCCACAGCCGCCATACCGGCAGCAATCCACTTTGCACGACTTCCGTGGCCGGCGAGGCGCGTTCCTGGATCGCCATATAATCTTTTTGGCCTGCACTTTGAAATAGCGGGAGTTTCTCCAAGCGCTCAAACAGCTTCTGATACGCCTCCTTGGCAAGCTGCGCCTCCGACTTGAAACGCTCATACTCGGCCAGTTTGCCTCCCAGCCTGAGGGCTTCTTGCTCGACCACGGCACGCTGTTCATCCAGAACGGCGATCCGGCGTGGCGAACCCTCATACCGAATCCGCAAATCTTCGGTGATGTGCGCGGATAAAGATTCGAACAAAAACTTTGCCTTGGCGATCTTCTCATCAAGCGCCAGCACCTCGACGTGATCAGGCTTGCGAGTTTGCAGCAGAAATTTCCGCTCATTGTCCAGCGTGAAGAGTTCGTTCTTGGTTTTCAGATAGCTGGACTCGGCGTCGGCAGGAATAAACTCGCCGACGTGACGCGACTCCTTCTGCTGCGCTGCCAGCGCGGCGGAAATATTGTCCAGCGCCAGCTTCATCTCTGCCGCCTCGAATTGCTGCGCTTCCCTTTGCTCCATCAAATCGTTGAGCCGTGCAGCCGCCTTATTGTTGGCGTTTGTCAGCGCCTCCACATTGTTCTCTTTTTGGAAGGCGGTGAGCGCCTCGGCTTTTTCTTCCATGACCTTCCTCTGTTTCACTGTCTCTTGAAGAAAAGTGTTCAGAACTTTGCCGCCTGCCTGTTCGCGGATCGACTGCCGGAAGGCGATGAACTCATCCAGCAAGGCATCGAGAAACACCTTCGCGTATTTGCCGTCCGCGCAGCGTGCTTGCACGCTGAAAATGGCCGAGGCCTTGTGCTGCAAGGCGAGGATTTCCACATCATGGTCCTTCAGGTCGGGATTCAACGCGCTCACTCGTTCCAAAGCCCGGCGTTTCATCTCGGCCGACTCGATGGTTTCGACGATCGTGCCGTAAAAGTCCTGCATCTGCTCCTGCCAATTGGCGGCTCCTTCGGTGATCAATCCACCCGCCACCAGCTTCGCCATGCTTTGATAAACCGGCGCACGCTGTTTGAACTCCACCTTCGTCGCCGCCAGCACGGTCAGAATCACGGCCACGAGTGCGATCATGCTCAGCGCTCCGACACCGATCCGTCCGCGCCATTGATTCGCCCTCATCAGCTCCCGCACGCGCTGCTGCACTGGTTCACCGCCAAACATCGTCACACCCGCCACATTTCGCAGGCGATTGGGAATGCCTGCGGCGATCTCCACCAGCGTCCGCGCATAATCATGCGTGTCTCCGCCTGCCAGCACGGCCGCATCATCCGCCGCGTGCTCGGTTTCGACGCGCAAACCCCGCCGCGCCAGCCAAACGAGCGGCTGCCACCACCACAGGCAGATCGTGAGCTGAGACAGCCAGTGCCACAGCACATCTGCACGCTGCAAATGCGCCAGCTCATGCCGTAGCACCGCACCCAGCCGCTTTTCATCCCAATTCACGGCTTCCTGCGGCAGCCAGACGACCGGCCTGCGCCAGCCTGTGAGCATGGGCGAGTGCAAACGCTCCGCCAGCAGACAGCACGCTGCTGCTGGTGCTTTCATCCCGCGCAGCAGTCGATCAATCGCGGCTGGCGCAGGCTGGCAGTGTTTCCGCAGCCAGATCAAGCCCGCCAATGCGGAAACCGTGCGCCAGAGGAACAGCCCCGCTGCGATGCCCAGCCAAAGTTCCACGCCCGAATGCTCCAACCAGCCAAGCCCGTGCCGCCACCAGCTTTTTTCCGGCAGAATCAAAGCAGGTAATTCTGGCAGCACCAGCGGCGTCTCAATGGATGCAGAAGGCAGCGTCACCTGCCATTCTATGATGGCAGGTGACGGCGGCGCTTCAGGCATCAGCCGCCATCCCGCCACCACCAGCAGCGAAATCAGCGCGATCCGCCACACCAGCACCCGTGCCCGCGAGGAACGCCGCCGCAACTGCAAGGCCAGCGCCCATGCCACGCACACCACGCTCGTGCTTGTCAGCAAGGCGGACGCGAGCAGCGCCAGATTCGGGCTGCGTGTTAGCAACCGCAGCAAGGATTCGATGATGTCGTTCATGGCTGCCGTGCCTCCTCGATGAGTTGGATCAGTTTTTCCGCCTCCTCGGCGGAGAGCTTCACGTTTTTCTGGCCCAGCAGCGCCAGCGCGGCTTCACCGGCGGAATTCTCGAAAAACCGGCCCACAAAGCTCTGCAAGGCGCTTACCCGCGCCTTCTTTGGCGAGACGGGCAGCGAGAACCAGTCACGCCCGTCCTCCTGGACCTTGTTCAGCAGCCCGCGCTCCACCAGCAGCCGCAAAATCGACCGCACGGCCGAGTAAGTCGGCGCGTCCGGCAGTTTCTCCTCAATCTCACGCGCGGAAAGCCGCCCATGCCTCATCACGATCTCGATCACCTGCCGCTCCCGGCGGCTGAACTCATTGGAATGTTTGTCGTCCCACATGGGTGCTGATTTTTCAACACCATTCACCGCACGTCAAGTCCGCATGTTGAAATTTCAACACGAGGCCTGTTTGAACGGTTGCGTCCTCACTTCTTGGCGGGGTGGGTGCAGGCACGAAAAAGGCACGACCCGAAGGTCGTGCCTTTTGTTTTGAGAGCTTCGTATCGACTCGTTACGGCTGCTTCGGCTTCGTGAGCATCTCGAAGTCGTCGCTGCGGAAGGGAGTCACTGGCAGACCGTCGGTGGTGAAGAGATTGCAAACGGGATTGTCGGACCAGGCGTAACGGACGGCGATGGGTTTAGCGACAGCTTTGGCGCTGACTTCGACTTTGTCTTTGCCAACGATCTTCGCCTCGGCCCAAGCCCACTTCTTGTCCTCGCCACAAATGACAAAACCCTTCACATCGTTCACATCGACGGTGCGCAGGCTGCTGCCGAAGGTGTCGAGAGTGACGATGGCCTTGCCACCGCTGAACTCCGCAGATTTGAACTCAGGACTGCGATACGGCAGCTTCATGCCATAATCCTTCACCAGCGCCCAACGGGCGAGGCGCTCAGCCACATCGCGCTTGTTCTTCGGATGGATGTCGTTCCCTTCACCGAGGTCGATGATGACAGCTTGGCCGCCATTTTGAAGTGCACTCTGGGTTTTTGTCTGGCTTTCGCGCAGTTCGGCCCACTGGCTGGCGGTGGCTTGTTCAGCGTCGGATTTTTCGACCATGTAGTCAGCCAGTTGCACCCAGTAAAAGGGGAAATCGCCCTGCTGCCACTCGCTGCGCCAGTTCTGGATCATGAAGGGAAACAGGCTGGCGTATTCGTAGGCGCGTCCGGCGTTGCTCTCGCCTTGGTACCAAATCGCACCCTTGATGCCGTAGCCGATGGTGG
>Ga0114970_10001614_pt1 | contig 16870 bp, 14 predicted proteins | sample M_140205_XF_Meta_FD_87030 | JGI IMG/M metagenome (GOLD analysis project Ga0114970, IMG submission 87030) | Freshwater microbial communities from Lake Montjoie, Canada to study carbon cycling - M_140205_XF_MetaG | ecosystem: Environmental > Aquatic > Freshwater > Lake | place: Lake Montjoie... | reverse complement strand
TTCCATCTTCATCGCTTCCATCACCGCAAGTACTTGTCCTTTTTTAACCGGGTCACCCGCTTTGACGTGAAACGCAATCACCTTGCCCGGCATGGGCGCCGTCAATCGACCCGCAGTTGCAATGTCTGCATGTTGATGCGTCAACACATCTATCCATTGCACACAACGCTCGCCCTGCGATGTGAAGATGCTGGCCTGTGTACCGTGTAAATAAACATGCGCGTTCCATGTTTGATCGCCAAAGCGTATCGACATGGATTTGTCATGTGCTTGGAATTCAAAAATCAAAGACTCGCCACTATCGATCGATAACTGATAGCCACCACGATGCAAATAGGTGAGTTGTGCTACACATTGTGCATCGCCACTTTCAATTTCAAATCGGCGTTGTGGTGTATTCCATGGCGTCCAAGCGTCTCTCTTGGCAAAGGGATGCACCCACCCGTTTGCATCGGCTTGAATCGATTTGAATTCTTTCGATACGACTTGAGCAACCATACTCGCCATGCAAACATCCATACTGATGGATTGTTGATGAAATAATTGATTTTTTTCTCGCTCAATCAACGCGGTATCCAAATAAGGTTTAGAGAACGATTGTGTTTTTAAAACGTGGCGCAAAAAAGAAATATTGTTAGCCACACCCACCACATGAAATTGCGACAAGGCTTGATCGAGTTTTGCAAGGGCTTGCTCGCGAGTCTCGCCATGCACAATGAGTTTGGCAATCATCGAATCGTAATAAGGACTAATCACATCACCCTGTCTAAAACCATCATCGACGCGCACATCACTCACCGCAAAGGATGAAGCCTGCGGCGTTTGATAAACATCCAAACAGCCCGTCGCAGGTAAAAAATCTCGATCAGGGTTTTCTGCGCAAATGCGCGCCTCAATAGCGTGTCCTTTAATTTGAAGTTGATCTTGCTTCAACGGCAAGGCGTCACCGCTTGCAATTCGCAACTGCCACTCCACCAAATCCAGTCCAGTAATCGCTTCGGTAACAGGATGCTCCACTTGCAAACGCGTATTCATCTCCATGAAAAAAAACTGCATGCCTTTGTCGCTTTGCTCGACAATAAATTCAACCGTACCCGCACCCACATATTTCACCGCTTGCGCTGCTGCGACCGCGGCTTGCCCCATTCGCACTCGCATCTCATTGGTGAGTCCTGGTGCAGGCGCCTCTTCCAATACTTTTTGATGTCGACGTTGAACCGAGCAATCGCGCTCAAATAAATAAACGCAATCGCCTTGTGCGTCTGCAAAAATTTGAATTTCTATATGGCGTGGGCGTTGAACATATTTTTCAATCAATACCGCCGCATCTCCAAAACTTGAAGTGGCTTCACGCTGACACGATGCCAATGCGTCTTCAAAATCTTTTTCTTGCTCAACGATTCGCATGCCTTTTCCACCACCGCCCGCACTGGCTTTAATCAAAACAGGATAGCTAATTCGTTTGGCTTCTTGCTTTAGCAATGCGGGAGATTGATCTGCACCGTGATAGCCAGGTACGAGCGGCACTTTGGCTTTTTCCATTAATTGTTTGGATGCGGCTTTGAGTCCCATGGCCTCAATTGCCGATGCGGGTGGACCAATAAAAATCAAACCCGATTGCAGACAAGCTTTTGCAAACGCTTGGTTCTCACTTAAAAATCCATAGCCCGGATGAATCGCCTGAGCGCCGGTATTTTTTGCCGCTTCAATGATTTTTTCCCAACGTAAATAACTGCTCTGTGGCGCACTTTCGCCCAAGTAAACAGCCTCATCGCACATTTGAACGTGTTTGGCATTTGCATCGGCATCGGAATAAACCGTAACTGTTTGAATGCCCATGCGCTTGGCAGTGGCAGCAACTCGACACGCGATCTCTCCGCGATTGGCAATGAGTATTTTTTGAAACATCGGTGAACCTTTAAGACGATGAAGGCAACCAATTGGGTTTGCGCTTATTTAAAAAAGATTGAAGGCCTTCTTTGCCCTCGTCGCTGACGCGAATATCTGCAATACGTTTGGCTGTTTCTGCGCGCAACTCTTGTGTGATTAATTGACCTGTCACGTCTTTGACCAATTGTTTGCACGCTTTGACGGCTTGTGGTCCGTTTCTTGACAGTATTTGAATGAACGAATCAACAACTGTGTCAATCTGATCTGCACTTGTGACTTGATGAACAAAACCCAAACGATGCGCTTCAACGGCCGTGATGATTTCTGAAGTCACCATGTAACGACGCGCAGCTTGCGCGCCCATGGCACGAATCACATACGGGCTGATAGTGGCAGGCATTAAACCCAATCGCGCCTCTGACAAACAAAAATTCATCGAATCGACCGCGACCAATACATCGCACACGGCAGCTAGTCCCATGCCGCCTGCATAGCAGTCGCCTTGCAATCGACCCACAATGGGTACGGGGCATTGGTCTAAGGTCCACAGCATATCGGCCAAGGCTTGCGCATCGGCTTTATTTTCTTCCCACGAATAACCCTCCATGTCGCGCATCCAATTGAGATCTGCGCCCGCACAAAATGCTTTACCGTGCGCCGCCAATACAACCACGCGCACTTGCGGATTTTTTGCGATCTGTTGAAACGCTTGCGTGAGTTCAGCAATCACTTGATCATTGAAAGCATTGCGCACATCGGGGCGATTGAGCCACACTTGTGTGCAATAAGCATTGCTTTGACGAATCTCAATGGTTTGTGTTTTCATGGATTAACTTTTTTATGAACAGCTTTTTTAATAACGCTTGGCGACTTCTTCCAACATAACCTCAGTTGCACCACCACCAATGGCCAACACACGCGCATCGCGCCACAATCGTTCAATCGGTGCTTCTCTCATATAGCCCATACCGCCATGAAATTGTTGACAGATAGACACCACCTCATTGACCAACTCACCCGTTAGGGCTTTTAGCATCGACACTTCTTGAACAATGTCATGCCCTTGCGTCACAGACCACGCGCAGTGATAGGTGAATTGACGAGCAGCGCGTGTCTTGGCATCCATCATTGATAAACGCTGACGAATGGTTTGTTGATCCCACAAACTTTTTCCAAATGCTTGTCGTTGTCTCACATAATCTAAAGTGAGCTGTAAGGCTTTCATGCAATGACCGACAGCCATGGCGCCTAATGCAATGCGTTCGGTTTGAAAATTTTTCATCACCAAATAAAAACCTTTGTCTTGCTCACCCAGCAAGGCATCGTCACTCAACCTGACATTGTCTAAAACCAATTCGGCTGTATCCGAGCTGAGCCATCCCGTTTTATCTAACGAACGCCCCACAGTAAAACCTGGCGCTCCTTTTTCAACAATAAACATCGACATCTGATGACGACCAGGCCCTGTTTTGGCCGCTATGAAATACAAATTGGCATGCACACCGTTGGTAATAAATATTTTGCTGCCGTTGAGTACCCATCCGCCCCCATCGCGCTTGGCCGTTGTGCGAATGCCCGCAACGTCGGAGCCTGCACCTGGTTCGGTGATGCCCACAGCGGTGATGGTGTCGCCCGAAATAATGCCTGGCATGTACTTGGCTTTTTGTTGCGCATTGCCCGCGTGATGCAAATGAGGACTCGCCATATCGGTGTGCACCAGCACCGTAATCACAAAACCTGCAAACGTTGATTGCGACAAGGCTTCGGCAAAAACCAAATTGGTGAGCGCATCGGCTTGCGCGCCACCATAATCTTCTTCATACATCAAGCCAAACAAACCTGCTTGGCCCATTTTTTTTAAAACATCGCGAGGCACATAACCTTGCTTCTCCCATTGCATGCCAAACGGCTCTACTTCGCGCTCAATGAATTTAGCAATCTGATCTTGCAATGTGGTATGTTCGGGCAAGTGATAAATATGTTGCATGATTTACATCCTAAAAACACCAAAGCGGGTGTCGTTGATCGGGGCATTCAAACTGGCACTCAATCCCAAGGCGAGTACGCGACGCGTATCGGCTGGATCAATCACCCCATCGTCCCATATTCTTGCACTGGCGTAATAGGGATGCGATTGATGGGCAAATTGATCGAGCAACGGTTGTTTGAATTGCTTTTCTTCTTCAGCACTCCAAGAACCACCCTTGGCTTCGATGGCGTCGCGCCTAACGCTTGCCAACACACTGGCAGCTTGCTCACCACCCATCACGCAAATACGCGCGTTAGGCCACATCCATAAAAATCGAGGATTGAATGCGCGTCCGCACATACCGTAGTTTCCTGCGCCATAACTGCCACCAATGATGATGGTGAACTTGGGCACTTGCGCGCACGACACCGCTGTCACCATTTTCGCGCCATGTCTTGCAATACCTTCGTTCTCGTATTTTTTGCCCACCATAAAACCTGTGATATTTTGTAAAAAAACCAAGGGAGTTTTTCGCTGACAACACAACTCAATAAAATGCGCGCCCTTGGCTGCAGATTCACTGAATAAAATTCCATTGTTAGCAACGATACCCACTGGCATTCCTTCGATATGTGCGAACCCACATACCAAGGTGGCACCAAAGCGCGCCTTGAATTCATCCAATACCGAATCATCAACAATACGCGCAATGATTTCGCGCACATCAAAAGATTTACGTGCATCTGTTGGAATCACGCCGTACAATTCTTGTTCGTCATAGCGCGGTGGCAAAGCAGGCTTGCAAACAACCGATGATTCAATCTGTCGATTCAAATTGGCCACGCATTGACGCGCCAACGACAACGCATGCGCATCATCAATCGCCAAATGATCGGCCACACCCGATAGTCTGGTATGAACATCACCGCCGCCCAACTCTTCTGCAGAAACAATTTCACCAATCGCCGCTTTTACTAACGGTGGGCCACCCAAAAAAATAGTTCCTTGATTTTGCACAATGATGGTTTCATCGCTCATGGCAGGCACGTATGCGCCGCCTGCAGTGCAACTGCCCATCACCACTGCAATTTGTGAAATGCCCATGGCACTCATATTGGCTTGATTAAAAAAGATTCGACCAAAGTGATCACGATCAGGAAATACATCTTCTTGATTGGGCAAGTTGGCGCCGCCCGAATCAACCAAGTACACACATGGCAAATGATTGTGCTGCGCAATTTCTTGCGCACGCAAATGTTTTTTAACCGTCATCGGGTAATACGTGCCGCCTTTGACGGTTGCGTCATTGCAAACCACCATGCAATCGATACCACTGATGCGACCAATGCCCGCAATGATGCCTGCACTGGGCGCGTCGTCGTTGTACATATGAAGAGCGGCCAAGGGTGCGATTTCTAAAAAAGGCGATCCAGGGTCTAACAACAACTGAACACGCTCACGCGGCAACAACTTTCCTCGCGCCACATGTTTTGCGCGTGCCGCGTCCCCGCCACCTTGAGAGATTTTTTCAATATGCGTTTTTAAATCATCCACCAATGCGCGCATGGCATTGACATTGGCCAAAAAATCTGCCGACCTGCTTTGCAATTGCGTTTGGATTGCAGTCATATCAAACCTTTTCTCATGGAGCTTGTCCCATGCTGTTGCAACAAAATGGGTAAATCGTGCATGCTTTTAAAAACACGATCAATATTTAAATTTTTAAATGCACGTCCATCACCAAATGGGCATAAACCCCAAACCGTAGCGCCTGCGGCAATGCCAGCCGTTGCACCAGGCCCCGTGTCCTCAATCACCAAACATTGATTGGGCTTGGTATTTAAGTGCCTCATGGCTGCGAGATACACATCGGGCGCAGGCTTGGACTTAGGCATTTCATGGCCGCTGAATATTCGATTTTGAAAAGGCGCGTACAAGCCAACTTTTTGCAATTGCAATTCAATCTTGAATCGATCGGCGCCCGATGCACATGCAATTTGATTGCCCGTGTATTGCTGCGCAGATTCAACCGCTTGCAAGGCACCAGGCATGATTTGCAAATATTGATCCAAGGCATTGTTGCGTCTTTTATAAAACTGTTGCAACCATTCATCACGCCATGGTTTGCCTGTTTTTTCTTGAATCAAACCGCTGAGTCCACGCACGGTATGACCAATGAATATCGCTTCACATTCCTCTTTTGAAATCGACCACCCCTCTTCTACCAACATCTCACGCAGAACACCGTTGGTGATGGGTTCGCTGTCAACGAGTACACCATCGCAATCAAAAAGAATAGCTTCAAATTTCATAGGGTCATTCAATTTGCAATGCAACCGCAGTGGCCTCGCCGCCGCCAATACACAACGTTGCAATTCCTTTTTGTAATCCTCTTGCTTTGAGCGCATGAATCAACGTCACCATAATGCGCGCACCTGATGCGCCAATCGGATGGCCTAATGCACATGCACCACCATTCACATTCACTTTGTCGTGAGACACGTTTAGCTCTTTCATTAAAGCCATGGGGACAACAGCAAAGGCCTCATTAATCTCCCACAGTTGCACGTCTTGAACTTTCCAATTGGCTTTGCTCAATACTTTTTGTGTTGCACCCACGGGCGCCGTTGAAAACCATTCGGGCTCTTGCGCGTGCGTTGCGTGCGCCACAATCGTGGCCAGCACTTTGCAACCCAACGCTTTGGCTTTGCTTTGACGCATCAATATCAAAGTGGCAGCACCATCATTGATTGATGAACTTGATGCAGCCGTGATGGTTCCGTCTTTTTTAAATGCAGGTTTGAGCGATGTGACCTTATCGAGCTTGACCTTATTGGGGCCTTCATCGATAGACACTACGCGCTCACCCGCACGATCTTTCACAGTAACGGATGCAATCTCAGCATCAAATGCGCCCGATTGCGCAGCATGCTTAGCGCGTTGCACACTGGCAATTGCAAATTCATCTTGTTGTTCACGCGTGAAACTATACTTGGCAGCGCAATCTTCGCCAAAAGTTCCCATGCTTCTTCCAGGTTGATAGGCATCTTCTAAACCATCCAACATCATGTGATCAAAGATGCGATCGTGCCCCATGCGATACCCGCTTCTGCCTTTGAGCATCAAATAAGGTGCATTGGTCATACTCTCCATGCCACCGGCCATCACCACGTCGTGAGATCCAGCGATCAACATATCGTGTGCAAACATTGCGGCACGCATACCTGACCCACACATTTTTGAAAGCGTCACGGCTCCTGCACTCATCGGCAATCCACCTTTGAGAGCGGCTTGTCGCGCGGGCGCTTGTCCTTGTCCCGCCATCAAACAATTACCCAATAACACTTCAGTGATAAGTTTTGAATCAATACCCGCTCGCTCAACGGCGGCACGCACCACAACCGCACCCAAGTCATGCGCAGCAAGCGAAAAAAAATCGCCTTGGAAACTACCCAGTGGGGTTCTGACGGCGCTCACAATCACAACGGGATCAGACATGACTCACTCCTTGTTCTAAACGTTGATTGATTAATCTTTTTTTAACATCGTAGGGATACACATCGTGCACATAACCCGTCATGATTTTTTCTTTGTTTGATTGCCAAAATTGCACATCCAACAAATCTGCATGATGACGCATAAAAACTTCGCGCATGGCACCATGACCCAGTAAAAAAGGCGCAAAAGTTTTAGGGAACACATCGCGCGGACCCACCGAATACCAAATCTCGCCCGACAATTCTTCCTCTTCATTGCGTGCTTGTGGCAAACGCCTAAAGTTGCAATCGGTGATATATTCAATTTCGTCATAGTCATAAAACACAACACGGCCGTGACGCGTCATGCCAAAATTCTTCCACAACATGTCGCCAGGAAAAATATTCGCCGCCACCATGTCTTTGCTTGCATTTCCGTATTCTTGAGTCGCATTTTCAAAATTTTTTAATGCAGTTGGTGTTTTGTTGATCAGTTGCGTTTGCAAATAAATATTCAAAGGCGTCATGCGTCTCTCAATATAAACATGCTTGATCACGACCTCTTCTTCGCCATCGCCATCCAAATCTAATATTTCAATTTGATTCGGCGCGTGATGTTGAATTTCTGCAATCAACTCTGGATCAAAGCGATCTTTTGGAAAAGCCACATTACTGTAATCCAAGGTGTCGGCCATTCGCCCCACACGATCGTGTTGTTTGACCAATAAATATTTAGCTTTGATTTGTTCGCGCGAAGTTTCCTTGGGTGGCGGATAAAAATCTTTAATGACCTTAAATACATACGGGAACGACGGCAAGTCAAATACCAACATTACCATGCCTTTGATGCCTGGTGAAATTCTGAAGCCATCGGTGCTGTGTTGCAGGTGCGATAAAAAATCTCTATAAAACAAATTTTTACCCTGCTTGGCCAGACCCAATGCGTTATACAGTTCGCCTTGCGGTTTGTGCGGCATCATGCCACTTAAGAACCGCACATAAGCTGATGGTATTTCTATATCGACCATAAAGTAGGCGCGAGAAAAACTAAACAAAATTAATAAATCGTCTTCGCCAAACAGCGCCGCATCAATCATCAATTGATTTTGACCTGTAAATAAAATGGGTAATGCAAATCCAAACTCTTGAAATCCATTGATGAGTTTACCCACCAAATAGGCACCTTTGTTGCGAAAAAATAAACTCGACAGCGCTTGCAACTGAAAATTAACTTGTGTATCAATGTTTCCCAGCTTGCCCTGCATCGCATTACAAACTGCTTGCACATCTCTTTCTAGGTCTTCAAACTCACATCGCAACTCGTAGCTGAGGATTAAATCTTTCAGGATGTCTTTTAAATTTTCTTCTTTAGGATACCAAGCTCGATAGGTGGGCTTTGTTTGATCTTCGCTGTTTTCAATGTACTCAGTGCTGACTGCAGGTCTTAAAAAAATAAATTCGTTTTTAAAATAACTGCGCTCAATGAGCTTGGTAACAACAGAGTTAAAAAAAGTTTCAGCCAACTCGGGTTGGTGATGATCGACCAGCATGCCGATGTAATGCAGTTTGACCTGTTGCCAAATGTTCAATTCCAACATTTGCGCGTTGAATTCTTTGCTCAAACGCGATCTGCACTCATCCACCCTTAAATCATAAAAGGCAATCCGCTCTTTTTGAGCAGACTGTTGCGTGCGCCAATCTTGTGTTTCAAATCGATGCTTTGCGCGCGCAGACTCCGCACGAAAAAACTGAAAGTGTCGATTGAATCCACTGATCATTGCTTTGGCAATGTCATAGGCTACAGGATGATCCAAACGACCGATTAACATTTTTTCTAGGTCCCTCGCGGGTATTTTTTGAATGCGCGTCTAAACACATCGACCACCTCGTGCGAACCACTCATCGATACGTCTAAATCTTTAAGCAGGCCATCGTTCAATCCATAAATCCAGCCGTGCACCACTACTTTTTGCCCACGACTCCAAGCGTCTTGCATCACATTGGATAAAGCAACATTGCCCACTTGCTCAATCACATTCATTTCACACATGGTGTTTTCAAGATCAGCCTGCGGCAAATGATTGAGTCGTTGGCGATGACGCAAGCGCACGTCTTGCACGTGTCTCAACCAGTTGTCAGCCAATCCAATTCTCATACCTCTTGTTGCGGCCAATACACCACCGCAACCGTAATGACCCACCACCATGATGTGCTCAACCTTCAAGCTATCAACAGCATATTGAATCACCGATAAAGCGTTTAAATCCGAATGAACCACGATGTTGGCCACATTGCGATGAACAAACACTTCACCAGGGTCAAGTCCCGTGATTTGATTGGCAGGTACGCGACTATCTGAACATCCAATCCACAAATATTTGGGCGTTTGTAGATTGGCCAAGGTATTAAAAAATCCAGGCGTTTCAAGCTCCATACGCGCTGCCCACGCACGGTTATTGTCAAATAAATGTTTCAGTTGTTCCGCCATTGTTGCCCTTTAAGATGTTTCTGCAAATAGTTCTCTACCAATGAGCATGCGTCTGATTTCTGACGTGCCTGCGCCAATTTCATACAGCTTTGCATCGCGCCATAACCGTCCTAACGGATATTCATTGATGTAGCCATTTCCGCCAAAAATTTGCACGCCCTCACCCGCCATCCACGTGGCCTTTTCTGCGCACCATAAAATCACCGATGCACAATCTTTTCTTACCTGTCGCACATGGGTTTTGCCTAGCAAATCTAAATTTTTCCCAACTGTGTAGCAATAACTGCGACCTGCTTGCAAGACCGTGTACATATCGGCCACTTTGCCTTGTATCAATTGGAACTCACCAATACTTTGTCCAAATTGTTTTCGATCATGAATATAGGGCACAACGTTGTCCATCACAGATTGCATGATGCCAATAGGACCCGCAGCCAACACCGCGCGCTCATAGTCCAATCCGCTCATCAAGACCTTGGCGCCATTGTTAACTCCACCTAAAATATTTTCTTCGGGCACTTCCACATTATTAAATACCAATTCGCCTGTGTGACTGCCTCTCATTCCCAACTTATCTAATTTTTGCGCAACTGAAAATCCCTTCATTTTTTTTTCAATTAAAAAAGCAGTGACACCTCGCACGCCGAGTTCGGGTTCGGTTTTAGCATAGACCACCAAAGTGTCCGCATCAGGCCCGTTGGTGATCCACATTTTGTTTCCATTGAGCAAGAAAAAGCCGCCTTTGTCTTGCGCTTTGAGTTTCATACTGATGACGTCAGATCCTGCATTGAGCTCACTCATTGCCAACGCGCCGACATGCTCTCCCGAAATTAATTTGGGCAAATATTTTTTCTTTTGTTGCTCGCTTCCATTGCGATTAATTTGGTTCACACATAAATTACTGTGTGCGCCGTAACTCAAGCCGACACTGGCCGATGCACGCGAGATTTCTTCCATCGCTACCATGTGCGCCAAGTAACCCATGTTGGCGCCGCCATGCACCTCGGGCACAGTGATGCCCAACACGCCCAAGCTACCCATTTTTGGCCACAAGTCCATCGGGAATTGGTCGGTCTTGTCGATCTCTGCGGCACGCGGTGCAATTTGGTCCTGCGCAAAATCACGAACGGCTACACGCAAAGCATCGATATCTTCGCCCAACTGAAAATTCAAACCTGGTAATGTCATCATGATTTTTTTACTCGTAAGTTTTTGCAACGGGTATCAAAGTTTGTTGCAACAAGGCACAGTCGGATACTTTTCCGTCTTCTGCAATGTGCGTCACGATGGCCTTGGTGATGATTAATCTTTTTCCCCGCTTAACCACTTCGCCCTTGGCCTGTAATTGTCCGCTTTCAAATGCTGCCAAAAAATTAATTTTGTATTCAACCGTCGTCACCTCCATTCCCTCAGGTGCTACCGATAAACCTGCATATCCCGCAGCCACATCGGCAATTGCTCCCATTGCGCCGCCATGAAATCCGCCTTGCTGTTGCGTGATTTTTTCGCTGTAAGGCAATGCAATCACCACTTCGCCCTCGCGAACGCTCATGAGTTTTGCACCCCAATGTTTGAGCAAACCTTGCCGATCAAAACTTTGTTGAATGCGAGTCATTAATTCTTGTGTGGTTTGATTCATGCTCGAACCTTTGTATTTTTATTGAGTAATGCACGCGCTTCGCGTTCATGCTGTTTGACTTCGACCAAATTGGCCTGTATTTCTTGTAATTGAATTTCAAGTTGTTTGCGATGGACCGACAGCACATCGATGAATTTATTCAACTGCGCCGACGTATCTCGGGGCGAGTCATACATATCAATGATGTCTTTGGCTTCAATTAACGACAAGCCCAAACGTTTGGCGCGCAAAGTTAAGCGCAATCGCGTTCGATCACGGTTGGTATAGACTCGAACTCGTCCCCCCGGTTCATTTCGACTGGGTGAAATCAAACCCATATCTTCATAAAACCGAATCGCCCTAGTGGTCAGGTCAAATTCCTTGGCTAATTCGCTGATGGTGAAAGTGGTCGCCATGTTGACATGTTACGTTTACGTAAACGTCAATTATGAAGGAAAATAAGCCGATGAATCTGCTTGAGCAAGAACTCCAATACCCCCACGGGGATACTTTAGCCCGCAAAGATCAAATCCTCGAGGTAGCCCCTGGGGTATATTGGATCCGCATGGGCCTGCCTTTTTCGCTTGATCACATCAATTTATGGCTTTTGCGTGACGAAATTGACGGCGTTCAAGGTTGGACAGCGGTCGATTGCTGCATCGACGCGCCTAGTTCTCGCGAGCAATGGGAATTTATATTTGCCCATTTATTAGAAAACAAACCCATTTTGCGCGTGGTGGTCACCCATATGCATCCCGATCACATCGGCTTGGCGCATTGGTTATGCGAGCGCTGGAAGGCGCCCTTGTGGATCAGTTATTCCGATTTTTATATGGCGCGCGTTCAAGTCATGAACACCGAAGGTCATGGCGGTGAAGCAGTTGCCAACTTTTTCTTGTCTCACGGACTCGATAACCCTCAAACGATTCAAGAAATTCGCAATCGGCATCATTATTTTAAAAATTTAGTACCCGCCGTTCCGCGTCAAATGCATCGACTCATGGATGGTCAGACCATCAAGATCGGCGCACACTATTGGCAATGCATCAGTGGCTATGGCCATGCACCTGAACACATGGCGCTGAGTTGCTCGTCTCTCAACGTACTCATTAGCGGCGACATGATCTTGCCACGCATCACCACCAACATCAGCGTGTTTGAGTTTGAGCCCGAGTCCAATCCTTTGCAATTGTTTTTAGATTCATTGCTCAAATATTTACCATTGCACCAAGATACCTTGGTCTTGCCTTCACACGGCAGACCATTCGTGGGCATTCACAGACGCATCGAACAATTACAAGAACACCACGCCGAACGTTTAGCCGAAGTGATGAGTGCGTGCACCCAAAAACCGTGTCACGCCAAAGAAATCATGGACATCATGTTTCCACGAAAACTCGACACCCATCAAACGACATTTGCGTTGGGTGAATCCATTGCACACATTCATATGCTGTGGCGACAAGGACAACTCACGCGCCACAAAAACGATCAAGGCGTATATCTGTTTAGCGCCAGCGTGGGATCGACTCGTCCTTGAGTTGCATGCGTCGATTCACATAATCTGGAATCACAGTTTCAACCGTATCCCAAAACCTTGCGCTGTGATCCATCACTTGTAAGTGACTCAACTCGTGCGCCACCACATAATCGATCACGTCGATTTTGAAATGGATCAAGCGCCAACTGAGGCGAATAGAGCCACCGGTACTCGCACTGCCCCAACGTGTATTGGCATTGCTCAAAGACAATCGCGTCCATTGCACACCTAATAGCGGCGCAAAGTGATTCAATCGCTCGGTAAATATTTGCTTGGCTTGTTTCATCAACCAAGCTTGCGTTGCGTCACGCAATTGCTCGGATGAAGCGGCATGCGGCAAACCAATATACAAAATATGTTGACGCGATCCGTCGCTTGCTTCTTTGACCGTTTGTAATTTTGCATTCGGCTTTTGATGTTCATGCGTGGGGTCTAAGGCGATCACCAATGTATCACCCATGTAGGGAATCACCGCACCTTCGCACCATTGGATGGTATTGGCCGCCAAATTTTTTTCGCGCACTTGCATTTCAGAAAGTTTGCGAATAATCCAATCGGCTTTCTCATGCAAAGTCGATTCGACCTCTTGAATACGAACCCAACGCGGTGCACGCACCTCAAGACCGTCGACACCCACCAACATGCCAATTGTTTTTCTTCGCGATCGCTTAAACTCGTAGGCAACAACAGTGTTGGCAATTTTTAATGATCGATTGGCTCTCGGATGCTGATACTGCCCGACAACAGGTCGCGAATCAAACATATCGAGAACAAGTTGAACCAGCTTTTTCATATCTACAAATTAGGAACTCGACAAATAAGCTTGCGCATCCAAACGATGCATCTCTGACTCAATCCAAGTCTCAACCTCTCGCATGAATTCTTCAGGCTGTCGATTCAAACTGGAGATGGGTTTACCAATTGAAACATCAACAATACCCGATTGTTTGACAAACGCTTTGCGAGGCCAGCATTTGGCCGATGTAATCGCGATAGGAATCACAGGTACGCCCGTCTCAATCGCCAAACGTGTTCCACCTGTTTTATAAATCCCTTTTTGTCCGCGACCAATGCGAGTGCCTTCAGGAAACATAATCACCCAAATTCCTTGATCTAACAATGCTTTGCCTTGTGTCACCACCTTGTTAAAAGCTTGCGCTTTTTCTTTACGATCAATATGAATCATCGCCAAACGCCCAATCGACCAACCAAAAAACGGAATCGACAACAATTCTTTTTTAAAAACATAAGCCAAGGGATGCGGCATGATCGCTGGCAATAAAAAAGTTTCGTACGTCGACTGATGTTTTACCAAAAGAATTGCAGGACTTGTCGACTCAATTGGCAAATTTTCAAAACCTTGAATGCGATATTGAATATCTAACATCAAACGCGCACTCGAAATACAAACAGTGAGCCATGCCTTGGCTACTTTGTATAAAGTGTCACTCGAAGCACCAAGCAACGCGGCACTCAATAAATAAAGCGCATAAGGCACAACTGTCAGCGTCATCCAAATGAGATGCAAGACTGACATCACGAATCTCATATATTTCGGCTCGGTTGTCTAAAGAGTTGGGGTTCATTGTGCGCACCCACCAGATTGTCAACAAACGCAGACAAATCGTCATGAATACGCGTGTGACTGGGATACGCCTCCGACAATGGACGACCGCGCCACTGCTCGCCTTTACCAGTCAACACCAAATGAGGTTCACACTGAGCGGCAGCAGCCGCTTGCATATCAACCAAAGAATCGCCCACCATCGGCACTCCCTTGAGAGACATCCCATAACGCTCGCTGATTTGTTCAAACATACCCGGCAACGGTTTGCGACAAGAACAAGCTTCCTCAGGCGTATGGGGGCAAAAGAAAATCGCATCGACACGCCCGCCCGCTTGACCGAGCAAACGATTCATTTTGTCGTGCATAGCGTTGAGCGTTGCAACGTCGTACAAACCACGACCCAGCCCTGATTGATTGGTGGCCACCACCACATGCCAGCCTGCGTGATTGAGTCTTGCAATGGCGTCCACCGATCCAGGCAAGGGCTCCCACTCTTCTTGCGATTTGATGTAATCATCGCTGTCGTAATTTATCGTTCCGTCGCGATCCAAAATGACCAGCTTTGTGAACATCTTCAAAACCTTTTTAAATATTTATGTCGCAAGTGACGACAAGTCAGCCACACGATTCATACTGTTGTGCAACAACTTTAATTGTCCCAATCGGTTATTGCGCAAATTTTCTTCGGGGGCATTCACCATCACACCATCAAAATACGCATCTACTGATTCACGCAATCCCGCCAAGGTTTGCAAACAAGCCGTGTAATCACCCGATTGAAATAACGCATCGGCCTTAGGCAGTATCAATTGCATCTGAGCGTAAAGATTTTTTTCTGCAGACTCTTGAAATAACTTTTCGTTGACAACAGCAGTTACACCTTCTGCCTTTTTTAATACATTACCGATTCTTTTGTTTGCTGCTGCTAACGCGGCCGCTTGTGGCAATTGTGAAAAAGCACGTACAGCCGAAAGTCGCTTGGTCACGTCACACAACAACTCAGGCTTTAATGCAAGCACCGCTTCAATCTCTTTTGCACCATACGCTTGTTCACGCAACTGACCCGTCAAACGATCTTCCATAAAACTTCTCAAGGGTGCGACCACCTGAGCCTCATCTGAATTGATCAGTGGACCGAATACGCCATAGGCTTCGTGCAACAACTCACCCAATGGTAAGTTGAGATTTTTTTCAACCAACATTCGAATCACACCCAATGCGTGTCTTCGTAATGCAAACGGATCTTTTTCACCCGATGGCAAGCTGCCAATGCCAAACATGCCAATAAGTGTCTCCAACTTATCGGCCAGCGCTACTACCAAGCCCACTGTTTGTCTGGGTAATTCATCTCCAGCAAAGCGCGGTTTGTAATGGTCCTCAATCGCCCAAGCAACTGAATCACTCAAACCATCATGTCGTGCGTAGTAGCCGCCCATGATGCCTTGCAACTCTGGAAATTCGCCCACCATATCGGTGAGCAAATCGGTTTTGGCCAATTGCGCAGCAGATTCAACCGATGCAACCATTGCATCTTCACCCAGCATCACGGCAATCTTTGTTGCAAGAGCCTTGACGCGCAACATGCGGTCGCCTTGTGTACCGAGTTTGTTGTGATACACCACTTGCTTTAATCCATCCACACGCGAGGCCAATGTTTTTTTTCGATCTTGATCGAAGAAAAATTGAGCATCCGCCAAACGAGGCCTCACCACACGCTGATTGCCGCCAATCACTGCACTGGGGTCGCTCGGATTGATATTGCTCACCACTAAAAACTGATGCGTCAATCGCCCCGATTCATCGAGTAATGGAAAATATTTTTGATTGGCCTTCATCGTCAAAATCAAACACTCTTGCGGCACACTCAAAAATTCTTTCTCAAAACCACACACCATCACCTTGGGTCGCTCCACCAACGCGGTCACTTCATTCAGTAAAGCCTCATCATCAATCGGCTTAACACCACCAATTTGTTTGGCGGCCATCTCTAACTGCGTTCGAATCTCTTCGCGTCTTTTTGCAAAACTCGCAATCACAGCGCCCTCTGTCGCCATCACTTGGGCGTAAACATCTGCGTGCTCAATCACAATCACCGGCTTTAATGCTTCAAAGCGATGGCCTTGCGTGGTGTTACTGGCTTGGAGTCCCAATGCATTAACCGCAACCACATCAGAACCATGTAGCGCCAACAAACCATGAACAGGACGAACAAAATAAACACTCGACCATCCTGGCAATTCACAATCTTTTTCCAGCTGATACGTCATCAACTTCGGGATGGGTAATTTAGATAAACTTTCTTCTAGGGCCTTTTGCAAACCC
>Ga0114970_10001613_pt1 | contig 16873 bp, 11 predicted proteins | sample M_140205_XF_Meta_FD_87030 | JGI IMG/M metagenome (GOLD analysis project Ga0114970, IMG submission 87030) | Freshwater microbial communities from Lake Montjoie, Canada to study carbon cycling - M_140205_XF_MetaG | ecosystem: Environmental > Aquatic > Freshwater > Lake | place: Lake Montjoie... | reverse complement strand
CAGTTCCATAGGTCATAGCAGCAATTGCTTGCGCTCCGCCCACTTTAAATATTTTAGTTATCCCAACCAGATTTGCAGCATATAAAATGGCAGCATTCACTTTCCCGTTTTTATCGGGCGGCGTGCATAAGATTACTTCTTTACACCCTGCAATCTTTGCAGGTATACCCAACATTAGCACAGTTGAAAATAGAGGAGCTGTCCCTCCTGGAATATATAAACCAACTTTTTCAATACCTACAGATTTTCTCCAACAAAGAACACCTTCCATTGTTTCAACTTCAACAACTTTTTCTTTTTGTATGGAATGAAATTTTTCAATATTTATTGCCGCCAGATTAATCGCCTGTTTTAGCTCAGATGGCACTTTTGTTTCAGCCTCGATCATTTCTTCCTTGCTAACTTCCACGGAAGAAAGTGAAATCGCGTCATATTTCAATGTCAATGCCCTTAAAGCAACGTCACCATCCTTTTTCACGTTTTCAAAAACTTCCGCAATTAAAGAATCCAAATCAATGGATTCGATCTCCTTCCTTCGCAAAATAACTGCAAGTTCAATTTCTGAAGGATATTTATATAATTTCATATTTCTTTTATTGTTTTGATATAAAAATTAATTCACCATCTTCTCAATCGGCACTACCAGGATCCCTTCAGCTCCCGCTTCTTTTAAAGCATCAATTGTATCCCAAAATTGCTCTTCTCCAATTACAGAATGAACAGAACTCCAACCTGAAACAGCAAGTGGCAGTATGGTTGGGCTTCTCATACCAGGAAGAATTTCTGTGATTTCTTTTAACCGATCATTAGGCGCATTTAAAAGAATATATTTAGAATTCTTGGATGCTAAAACAGCCTTTATTCTAAAAACCAATTTATCAAGAATACCTTTTTTGTCTCTAGATAAATTTGAATTTGAAACTAATACAGCTTGCGAACGTAAAATAACTTCCAACTCCTTTAAACCATTCATAAACAAGGTGTTTCCAGAAGAAACGATGTCACATATCCCATCCGCTAAACCAATATTCGGAGCAATTTCAACCGATCCCGAAATAGTATGAATTTCAGCCTTTACATTACTTTCATCTAAATATTTCTGCAGAGTAACGGGATAAGAAGTGGCAATTTTTTTACCTTCAAAATCTTTTACACAAAGTATCTCCGAAGATTTCGGCACTGCCAAACTTACTTTACATTTAGAAAACCCGAGTGGTAAAAGTGTGTCAATATCACCCCCTTTTTCAATCAATAGATTTTCTCCAACAATCGCTAAATCTACTACGCCATCTATTATATACTGAGGAATATCACTATTTCTTAAAAATAAAATTTCCAAGGGGAAATTGGAAACCTCTGACTTTAAAGCTCCATTACTCGTTTCAATCTTTAATCCACATTCTCGCAATAATTGAAGGGAATCATCTAATAATCTACCTGATTTTTGAACAGCAATCTTTAATTTATCCATTATTTTAAATTTAAAACTTAGCAATTAATAGGGCACAAAAAAACCCGCTTGAAATGCCAAGCGGGTTTGAAAAATTATTTATGTTACTTACATAATCATTTCATAACGCTTGTAGTCGAAGAAAATGATGATGTAATTGTTGTACGTATTTTAATGTCATACTGCAAATATATACTATTTTTTTAAGTTTAGCAAAAAATCTATTTTAAATTTAGGATGGGGTACATTCAACCACTAAATGCAAGTTTATTTATATTATTTTATAGAAAAATCAAGTACTAATAGTACGTCAACTCCCATTAAAAGACGTAAATAAATAACATAAATTAGTCCGAAAGAATTTTATTTTTTTAATAATTGAGCAAAGTCTTTCGCGAAATAAGTTAAGATTCCATCTGCTCCTGCCCGTCTAATACTTAATAACATTTCTGACATGGTAGCTTCGTAATTTAACCATCCATTTTGTGATGCAGCATAAACCATAGCACATTCGCCGCTAACGTTATAGGCAGTAATGGGAATATTAAAATTCTCTTTCAACATGTGAATAATATCTAAATAGCACAGAGCAGGTTTCACCATTAAAAAATCTGCCCCTTCATTGAAGTCTAATTCAGCTTCCAATAAGGCCTCTCTTTTATTAGCAGGGTTCATTTGATACGTTTTTTTATCCCCAGCTTTAGGGGCAGAATTTAAGGCGTCTCTGAAAGGTCCATAAAATGCACTTGCATATTTCGCCGTATACGACATGATACTAACGTCAGTATACCCATTTTTATCTAATTCATTTCTAATAAAACCTACTCTACCATCCATCATATCTGAAGGCCCAATAATGTCTACTCCTGCTTGAGCTTGAGCTACGGCCATTTTTGCTAGAATAGGTAAAGTTTCATCATTTAATATTTTTCCATCTCGCACTAAGCCATCATGACCATCCGAAGAATAAGGATCCATAGCCACATCGCTCATGATGACCATCTCAGGAAATGTTTCTTTTAATTTTCTGATTGCATGCAAATAAAAATTTTCTTCTGCATAACTATAAGTAGCAGTAACATCTTTTAAATGTTCAGAAACTGCTGGGAATATATCAAAAGTATTGACTCCTAAATTCAAACATTGTTCAATCTCAGGAATTAACAAATCTAAGGACCATCTATAATTATTGGGAAGTGATTTAATCTCCGTTTTGATTCCTTTCCCATCCTCTAAAAAGATCGGATAAATTAAGTTTTCAGCACCTAATTTTGTTTCTTCAACCATAGCGCGTATTGCCATGCTTTTTCTATTTCTGCGAGGACGATTGTACATTTTCCTTTTCTTTGTGGTGTAAAATTAGTGATTGCTTTGCAAAAATCCTACTGTGTCGTGAATTCAATCTAGTGTTTAATTCCTGCACTCAAATTGACTTTATAAAATATTCAAACTACACATGATTTATGATTAACAATGGTTTGTGTGAAAAATTTCCTATGTATATTAGTTATTGAGGTTAATTTTTTCTTAATTTAGCATGTTTAAAAGAAAAATTCTATCTAGTTATGAAAATTAATTTAAAAAACATTCTATTTCTGTTTGTAGCTTTATTAACACTTGTTTCATGTGGGACATCATCCGATGAAAAAGATAAAATTAATGATGAGCTTTTAGACCCTTCAAAAGCCTTGAATACAGACTTTGATGGAAAGATTTTCAGCATCCCTTCCCCCATTCAAATGGCACTTTTATTAAAGGAAACAAATGTCCCGTTTAATTTAGATTTATTGAATGACACAAAAAATATTGAAAAATACACAACTGAATATAAACAAGCTTTAAATCTAGGGATTTATGGTGCTGATTTAGGATATGCTAGCATAAACGAAGAAAACAGTGCTTCGTTAAGCTGTCTTTCTGTCGTTGAAACCTTGACCGATAAATTAGGATTGAGTGGAGTTTTTAATAAAAGTTTCATTGCTCGATATGAGAAAAATAAGACGCATAAAGATTCAGTTCTAATGATTGTATCGGAAGCTTTCAGAAATGGAGATGATTACTTAAAAAATGAGAAAAGAAAAAACACTTCGGCTTTGATTCTAACAGGTGGATGGCTTGAATCAATCTATTTTGCTTGTGCGTTAAATAAATCTGCTCCCAATAATAAAATCGTTCAGAGAATTGGAGAACAAAAACAAACAATGTCAACGATTATTGAAATACTGGAAGAAAATAATGAGAAAGGAATAAACAATCAATTAATCAAAAAATTAAAAAATTTAAAACTTTCTTTTGACTTAATAAAAATTGACTATAAATTTGTTCAGCCAAAAACGGATGAAGCTAGAAAATTGACCACATTGCAACATACTTCAAGCGTTATTGTTGACGCTAAAGTGTTAGAAGAATTAGCGGAAAAAGTTATTTCAATAAGAGAATCAATCATTAATTAATAGCAATTATGAATAGGATATATACAATATTTTTGACTTGTTTCATCTCATTAGGTGCTTTTTCTCAAGATTGCGAAGGAATTGTAAGGGCTTGTAAAGCAAATTTAAATAAAGGAAATACTCAATTTATTTCAGATGGGCAGGTCTATACAGCTTTTTTAGATAGAGAAAAGGCTGAATTTAAAACAACTTTTTTTGGAGGATCTTTATATAGAATAGCCACAAGTGCTGGGACTGCCGATGACTATGTTATTTTCACCGTAAAAGACTTATTAGGAAACGTCATTTTCACCAATAAAAATTACAAAAATTCAACATACTGGGATTTCAAAGTACCTAATACTGTGCCTGTTATTATTGAAACTGAGTTAGATGCCGATAAAAAAATCACAGGTTGTGCGGTAATGCTTATTGGATTTAGACAATAAAAATTATAACAGCTGGTTACATAAAATAACAACAGCTACTATATGAGTGAACGGATTTTAAGAGCACTGATGCAGCTTTTTGCTATAATAGCGAAAGATGATCTTGTTCCTGAAGCATTTGATTCAGATACTAATAGTAGTTTTACAAGAACAAATTTCGGTGAAGATTCTGCTGTCGTAGAATCTTTTTTACGTTCTGAACTCAATGCCTCCCTTGTTAAAAAATACCTTGATCTTTTCGAAGAATTTATTCAAATTCATCAAGGCGAAAATAGTAAAAAGGATGGTGTAAAGAAAAGAACGTCCGTAAATTCAGTGAAAGTACTTCGTATTTGTGCGCAAATAAATGAGGAACTGACGCAACGGCAAAAATTTATTGTATTAATTCGTTTATTCGAGTTTATCAATTCAACAGATCGTATTAGCGAGCAGGAAATCGTATTTTTTGCGACTGTTTCTGAGATGTTTAATATTTCCCCGGAGGAGTTTAGCCTGCTAAAAGTATTTCTAGAAAGTTCGATTACAACAATAATTGACGAAGCGGATGTGTTATATATTTCTCCTGCTAGCAGAAATTTACAAATTTCTAAAAGTTTTATTTTAGAAGGTCTTGACGATGAAATTAGAGTTCTTCGCATACAAAGTATCAATACGCTTTTCTATCGCTATTTTGGTACAGATGACTTAACGATGAATGGTCAAACGGTGCAAAATCGTACTCATATTTTAAATCAAGGATCCACTATTAAAGCATCAAAAAGCCAGCCCGTTTATTACAGCGATATTATTTCTAAATTTTTAAAAGATGAGTTGTCTGAGAAAATAACATTTAAAGTTACGGATTTATATTACAAATTCTCAGGTAATACAACTGGAATTCACAACGTTAATTTTATCGTTGAGTCAGGCCAACTGTTCGGTATTATGGGTGGTTCAGGAACTGGTAAATCTACATTTCTAAATATTTTAAACGGTAATTATACTCCCACATCAGGTTCAGTTACCATTAATACCATTAACATTCACAGCCAAAAACAATTAATTGAAGGCGTTATTGGGTTTATTAGTCAAGATGATTTATTGATTGAAGAACTATCGGTCTATCAAAACTTATTTTTTAATACCAAGCTTTGCTTCAACAACTTAAACGACAGAGCGATTCACAAAAAAGTAATTTCCTTATTATCAATTATTGGTTTAAGTGATGTTAAGGACTTGATTGTGGGAAATCCTTTGGACCAAAAAATATCTGGCGGTCAACGAAAAAGATTAAATATTGCCCTTGAATTAATTAGAGAACCGTCTGTATTATTTGTCGATGAACCAACTTCAGGCTTATCTTCAAGGGATTCTGAAAATATTATTGATTTATTGAAGGAGTTAACCTTCAAAGGTAAATTGGTTTTTGTTGTTATTCATCAACCTTCTTCTGAGATTTTTAAAATGTTTGATCGATTGTTAATTTTAGACAAAGGTGGATATCCTATTTTTGACGGAAATCCAATAGATGCAGTTGTATATTTTAAAACTCATATTCATCATGTAAATGCGGAAGAACGTGAATGTTATGCTTGTGGAAATGTTAATCCTGAACAAATATTTAATGTAATTGAATCAAAAGTTGTAGATGAATATGGGAATTTAACACCTCACAGAAAAACCACTCCCCAAGAATGGAATGAATTATTTCTGCAGTATAAACCTTTAATAAATATTAAAGAACAAGCTTCACATGTATCCATAAGTTCAAAAAGACCTCATAAATTGACACAATTGAAAGTATTCTTTCAAAGAGATACTCTGAGTAAAATTGCTAATAGACAATATTTATTAATTAATTTATTAGAAGCTCCATTATTGGCTTTATTGTTAGCTTTTTTTGTTAAATACCTAAATACATCAAGTGCGAACGGATATTCTTTTTTTGAGAATGTGATTATTCCTCAATATATTTTTATCGCAGTAATTGTCGCGCTATTTCTTGGACTTACCGTAGCTGCAGAAGAAATTCATAAAGACAAGAAAATACTTAAGCGTGAAAGTTTTTTAAACCTATCGAGAAGTAGTTATTTACTGTCCAAAGTTTCAATACTATTTATTATTTCAGCTATTCAAACTTTTACATTTGTAGTAATTGGTAATTACATTCTAGAGATTAGGGGAATGTGGATGGAATACTGGTCTGTATTGTTTTCAATGTCTTGCCTATCAAACATTGTAGGGTTGAATATTTCTAGCACATTCAATTCCGCAAAGGTTATTTACATTTCCATTCCTTTAATAATTATACCTCAATTGCTTTTTAGCGGAGTAATCGTGAAATTTGATAAATTAAATCCAGTGCTTTCAAGTTCAAATGAAGTTCCGTGGCTGGGGAATATTATGCCTACAAGATGGGCCTATGAATCTATCGCTGTAGGGCAATCAATTGATAATAAATTAGATAAATATTTTTTTAGACTGAACGAGAAGAAAAGTAACGCTGCTTGGAAAAGAGATTATTGGATTCCTGAAATGAATAATCAAATTCAAAAACTTAATAGGCCTCATATTTCAATCACTCAATTTGATAATACTAAAGCACTGCTAATAAATGAAATAACAAAAGAGCAAAATAATTGGACGAACTTACAATGTATAGATTGTTTGAACAATTTAAAAAATCTGAAGATTTCATCAGATAAAGCAGTACTTATAAAAGATTTAAATTCCTTTTTGTTCATTCTCAAGAAACAATATATCTTGACCAAAAATAAAATAACAGATGATATTGAAAGCTTAATCAATAAAATTGGCGATAAAAAATACCAAGAGCTGAAAGGAAAATATCAAAATGAAAGTTTAAATGACCTTGTAACAAACAGAAGAGAAATTGACAAGATAATAAACATAGATAATGAATTAGTTCAAAAAGATAACCCTATTTATCATGATCCTAAAAATACTCGTTTTTTAGACGCTCATTTCTATGCGCCAAATAAGTATGTATTTGGAATGAAAGTTTCTACTTTTTGGTCTAACATTGTTGTATTATGGGGCATGAGTATTCTTTTTGGAATCTTTTTATATTTTGACTTATTTACAGTGAGCATCAATAAAATATCTTTTCTACAACGAAAAACATCTAAAAAATAAAAAAACCGTAATTAAATTACGGTTTTCACTACTTTCCTTCTTTATGTTTTTTGATTACATTAACATACCACCGCACACATTAATTGTCTGTCCTGTAATATACGTAGACATATCTGACCCTAAAAAAACCGTTAAATCTGCAACATCTTTTGGTGAACCTCCTCTTTTCAAAGGAATTGACTTTCTCCATTCTGCTACCACATTTTGATCCAACGCTGCTGTCATTTCGGTTTCAATAAAACCTGGTGCTATTGCATTACAACGAATATTTCTAGATCCCAATTCTTGTGCTATTGACTTTGTAAAACCAATTAAACCAGCTTTCGATGCAGCATAGTTGGACTGACCAGCATTACCACTTACTCCGACAACGGAAGACATATTGATAATGGATCCTTTCTTCGCTTTTAGCATCGGACGTTGCACTGCTTTTGTTAAATTAAAAGCAGATTTCAAGTTTGTATTCATTACTTCATCCCATTGTTCTTCTGACATTCTCATCAACAATGTATCACGCGTAATTCCGGCATTATTGACTAAAACATCAATTGTTCCAAACTCTGCAACTACATCATCTACTAACTTTTGAGCTTCATCATATTTTCCTGCATCCGATTTAAATCCTTTTGCCACTCCCCCATTTACTGAAAGCTCTAGCTCTAATGCTTTTGCTTTTTCTTCAGATGACAAATAGGAGAAAGCTACAATTGCTCCTTGTTTCACACATTCTTCTGCAATTGATTTTCCAATTCCTCTGGAAGCTCCTGTAATTAATACTACTTTATCTTGTAATAATTTCATTTTTTTAACTCTTTTAGTGGTTTCAAAGATAGTCATTCTGTAAAAGAGTTGATTTATTTTTTTGAAAAGTTAATAACGCCATATAGTTGAAGATAAAATATACCAACACCCTACTTCACCTTATTTTATTTAATTTTACAAAAAAAAAGTAATTGGACACATCAACTAAGAAACAACAAATTCTCTTAGCACCTTTGCAGGGATTAACAGATTTCAGATTTCGAAACGCATTTAATAAACATTTTAAAGGTATTGATGTCTTTTACTCGCCCTGGATTTGTTTGAATCACGACAAGTCGATGAAGAAAGCTCATACTATTGATGTTCAGCCTGAAAACAATAAAGGATATAAAATTATTCCTCAAATAATGACCAATGATGTAGAAGATTTTTTGTTTTTAGCCAACTACCTTTCCGATTTAGGGCACACGGAAATGAATTGGAACTTAGGTTGCCCCTATCCAATGGTTGCCAAAAGAGGAATGGGTTCAGGAATGCTATGTCAACCTTTGAAAGTAGTTGAAATTTTAGAAACGGTTTTAAATAAAATTTCAATAAAGCTTTCCATGAAAATGAGATTGGGGTATGAAAACAATGAGGAAACATTAAATCTTATGCCCTATTTAAATGATTTCCCTCTCACTGAAATTTTAATTCACGGGCGAACAGCGAAGCAAATGTATACTGGTTCAGTTGACAGAGATGTTTTTGAAAAATGTGTGTCGCAATCAAAGCACAGTATGGTTTACAATGGTGATATCATCACGTATAGCGAATTAGCAACTCTGCAAAATCGTTTTCCTTCAGTAAGTAAATGGATGATTGGCAGAGGTGTGATTTCAAATCCTTTTTTACCTGAAATGATTTTGAATAAAAGTGATATCTTTCCGTCTGAAACAGTTCCAAAATTCATGAAGTTTCATGATGAATTAATGGAAAATTACGGGCAACAACTTTCAGGAGAGAAACATCTTTTGATGAAAATGGCGTCTTTTTGGGAATATTTCGCCAAATGTTTTACGGACCCACACGCAGTAAATAAACGCATAAAAAAAGCAAAAAATATAAATTCTTACTACGATGCAGTGGCTATAAATTTATCGAATGGATTTGGAAAATAAATCAGGTACATTCAACTACTAAATCAATCAATTAGAGCATTTGCTTCCTCGATGTCATGGAGATAATCATATTGTAAATCTTCATGTAATTTTAAAAGTGCTTTGTCGATAGCGTTCAACTGGCGTTTGTAAATATTGAGAATAATTGTATTTCTATGCAATGGTATTTTCAAATCCCTCATTCTCATGCAAAAGAATAAAAGTAATTCAATTTCTGTCTGAGGCTTTTTCGAATATTTTATATATTTCTTTAATAGACGCAATATTCGTTGAATGGACTTCTTCATAGTCTTCCAACTTCGACTGTCGATTCCATCAAATTCAATTCCGACCTCTTCTTTTATGGTTAAAATATAATTTTCTTCAAAATCAGCTTCGAATAAAAGATAATGCAGGAGTTCTTTATTTTCCTTACTATATTTAATAAACGTGTTAAGCAATTCAGCCAAATCTTCTTTCGAATGTTGAAATAATTCCTTCTTAAGAGCGCTAACACTGCTTGTCTTCATTTTACTAAAATATTGAGTAAAGATACTATTTTTTACAATTTAACTTTCATTAGCAATTGAATCTAGTTGTCTATTTATTTGGCAAACTTATTGCTAATATCATTGCAAATAACTTAGAAATCATGAAAACGAAATTGAATACTCCGAAAAATTTTCAAGATACTGCTTCTTTGAAAAACTTAAATAAGAATGGTTTTGATTGTGCTTTGCTTAATTTGGGCGTAAAACACATTGGTGCATCCTCGGACAAATCTAGGTCGAACTAAAGTTGTTACTTTAAACTAGTTTTTTACTTAAAAATCATTTCCTCCTCCTTCGGTTGGATTTTTCTTGTTAGACATTTCAAGTTTTCCAAATTTATAACTTATTGTTAAGTAATACCTTCGCGTCAACCATTTAAACTCTGAAGTCTGAATAATACTTGGCTGTTCAACTCGAAAAGAGAATCCTTGTCGATTGAAAATATCAGTTACCCTGCAGCCAATAGCCCACTTCCCTCCTTTCAGCGTCTTTTCTGTTGAAAAATCAATAGACCCTCTTCTTTGAGCAGTTCCTTGCGCCGTAATATTAGGAGCAATATAATTTACATTTAATTGAGCAATCATTGTCTTTTTCCAAAAATCTACCGCTCCAACATATTTTAATCCCCAAGTGAAACCGCTATTGTTGTAATTATAATTGACAGTATTATCATAGTATTGAATGGCACTTCCATTAAACGAAAACGTATTTTTCCACCATGTAAATGTTTTATAAATCGCCACTAATTCAAGTCCAAGACTTTGACTTTGGTCAATATTAATAAAAGTGACTGCTGAAGTGTTGTCCGGATAAAATATTTTTACTCGTTGGATTACATTCTGTGTTTGACGAAAATAAACACTTGTCGTTACTGTTATTTTCGGTTTTTCAATAGAATATCCTAAATCAAATGAATTAATGTATTCAGGTCTTAACGCTGGATTTCCTCTTCTTAGATTGTAAGGATCTGCATAACTTGTAAAAGGATTCATATCAGCAGAGGAAGCTCGATTTATTCTACGGCTATAACTTAAACTCCATTCTGTATTGGCTTTTTTGTTATATTTAATATGACCTGACGGATACATATTAAAATAATTATTCGTGAATTTTTCATTCTTTGAAACGAGGTATGGTGATTGAAATGCCTGTTCTATGCGCAAACCACCTTGATATTTAAACTTGCCTAATTGTTGACCAAAAATACCATAAGCGCCATACACCTGCTCATTATATGCATAAACAAAATTAGCAATCGTATCCGACTGAAATAGTTGACTAGACGAATTGAATGTTTGCGAATTCGTATTTACGCTCAAATTACGAACAATTGATTTTACACCAGCTTCCACTCGTGCATTTTTCTTTGCAAAGATTCTAGAATAATCCATTTGAGCAGTATTCACATTATTTTTTTCAAAGTTAAATAATCTTTGTTTCAAAAGTGGTTGACTGTTCATCGTCCCATCTAAATTGTAATAACGTTCTTCATATTCACCTTTAATATCATCTGTTCCAATAGACTGCGTAGCATCAGCAGTTAACGTACCTTTACTATTTTTAAAATCAATCTTATAACTTAAATTAAAATCCATGTTCTGCTGTGTTGATGGATCGTATGAAGATCTAGCCCATTTTCTAACTAAATTTGAATTTCCATCAAACATTGTATTCTCCAAATCACCCTCACGATTTCTTATACCAATATTCCCGGTAACAGAAAAACCTATTGTTTGATTTGCTGGAAGATAAAAATCACTACCCATTCTAAAGGTATGACCTGCATTCAAGTCACTTCCTAGCCTATTTTGCTCTAATCGGGAAGTAGAATCGTTTGTAAAAATTTGAGTTAAACTGCCGTAATTATTCCTGAATCCATCACTGTAACGATTTGTGTAACTAGAATAGGCATTAAATTTTGAATTTCGATAGCTAAAACTAGCAGAACCATTAAACAATGGACCATTTGCACCAGATGTACTAATCATTCCATTCGTACCCTTCAACTTATTTTTTTTTAATACTACATTTATGATTCCTGCAGTTCCATCTGGAGAATATTTTGCCGATGGGTTTGTCACAATTTCAATTCGTTCTATCGAACTCGCAGGAATAGCATCTAACAAACTTTTTCCATTACCGCCCGAAAATGAACTTGGACGACCATCTATTAATATGGTCACGTTACCATCACCACGCAATGAAATATTACCATCTTGATCGACACCAACAGAGGGAACTTTATTTAAAACATCGTTCGCTGTGCCTCCTTTTGAAGACATGTCATCTGCCACATTATAAATCTTTTTATCAATTCCCGTTTTTAATACTTCTAATTTTCCAATGACTTTTACTTCTCCCAAGTCTGTAAAATTTTGTAAGGTTAGTTTTACCACTCCTAAATCAATTTTTAGCAAGGAGGTTGAGAATTTTAAGTTGTCAATTATTTTACTATCATACCCTAAAAAAGTAACTTTTGCATAGTAATTCCCAAAAGGAATTTTATCTAGATAAGCAATCCCTTTTTCGTTAGAATATATGCCTGAAATAAGAATTGAATCTTTGTGCGAATATAATTTTAATTGAACATATTCAATTGGTGAACTTGTTGATTCGTCTATAAATGTAGCAAATAAAGAACTGTTTTCTATGTTTTTACCACCTAAATCTTGTGAAAAAGAATTAAAAGAAAAAAGAATTGCACCAATTACATATTTAAACATTTTTCCTTATAATTGTAAAATTGACTACAAAAATAGAAAAATTAATAGGCTTCTCTTACTTTATCTAATAATAAACTGAGCGTTTCGGCTTCCTCATCCGTGAGAGAGTCAGGGACTAAGATGTTTTTCTTTTCATTTATTGCAGCATCAAGCACCGTTAAAATCTCAAGACCTATTTCCGTAATCTCAGCAAAAACAACTCTTCGATCATCTGCTGAAATTGAACGAATTATGAATTTTTTCGTATCTAATTTATCCATTAATCGAGTTAAATTGGGAGATTTCTCAATCATTCTTTCTTTGATCGTATTGATATTCAGTTCTCCTTTCGCTCCTCTTAAAATTCGTAGAATATTAAATTGAGGCTCAGTTAGACCGTAACTATTCAGAAATGAATTTTGGATATTACTGATAAAATTGGAAGTAAATCGAATATTAACCATTGCCTTATGCTGAATATTCTGAAATTTATTTTGATTTAGCTCCTCCTCAATCTTCATATGACAAAGTTAGTATTTGAACATCTATTTACAAAACAATTGGTTACTTAATTTAAAAAATAGTTTTATCAACTAATATTTTATTTTTCAATCATTTATCTCCATTGAAATTGAAATTGAGTTAGATTCACAGAATCCGAAGCGTATTTTATTTTAATAACATGTTTTCCAGGTAAATAGTTTACAAAGTTTTCTGAAAACACCACTCCTAGAACATCACTGTAAATCCAAAAATCACCAACGAAAGACTTGTTTTCAATAACTAAATTTGCTGTTTTACCTACTAAATCAATACTTTCTAAAGAGTATTTAATATTCTTCGCCGCCGTCTTTTTATGGTTTGCTGAAACATGAGATAACCATCTGTCTTGCCCTAATCCTTCAGCATTATTCCATTCAAAATGAATCATATAACTTTTATCGCTAGGGAAATTTTGAATGTGAGAAATTAATAATTCTTCAACAGAACCCTGTTTTACAGTTAAATAGATCATGCTATCCGTTTCTTTTTTTCCTTTTAGATCAAAAATTGTATATTTTACAGCACATTTAAATTGTTCTGGAGAATCTGAAACCAGAAAATATTTTTCTTTACCAATCGTTTCAATTTTAGAAACAACAGCTACATCTTCATAATCTTTCTTCACAACATATTGTAAAGCTTTCCAATGTCCAAAATAATCAACACCTGACCACGTTGGAGCTTGCCAACAATCATTTATTTGCCAATACAAAGTTCCCATACATCGTGGCATGCCTGCCCTGTGACTTGCAATGGCAATACTAATTGCTTTTGATTGAGTTAATTGTGAAAAATAAACAAATTCTTCAAACGATTTAGGTTTACCGTATAAAATAGTCGCTTGTTTTAACATCATTCCATTTCCGACATAGCTTTTTTGATGATGTTTCATCACAAGAGACTCCAAGTTAAAATCTTTTTTTTCGGCGAACGTATGCAATGTAGAAAACTCTGGAAACGATTGAAAACCATATTCAGCATTAAACCTTCCCGACTTTTTTCCAAAATCCTCTATTGGATCTTTGCCATGCCAAACTCCCCAGTAATGCATTGAACCACTGTTATAATATTCATCCTTACCCCAATTACTGAGCGGAGAAGTATGGATATAGGGAGAATTTGTATAAGAAGAAATGACCTCTGGAGCTAATTTCTTAAATAAATCATCGTATGATTTTTCGACTTGCAGCGCATCTTCTCCATAGATTGAGTTCTTCTTTTGAAACCCCCAATTTTTCCAAGCAACATCTACTTCATTGTTACCATTAAAAAGAGTTAAGCAAGGGTGAGAAGAAATTCTAGGTATTTGATACTCAAATTCACCTTTTACATTTGCGAGATAAGCCGAATCTCCTGGATACATTGCGCAAGCAAACATTAAATCTTGCCAAACCATTACACCTAATTCATCGCAAGCATCAAAAAACACCTCGTCAGGATAAAAGCCTCCACCCCACACTCTAACCATATTAAAATTACTTTCGCACATCGTTTGAACCATTTTTCGAATTTCAGGATCTTTAACACGTGTAGGAAAAATATCTTGTGGAATATAATCTCCCCCTTTACAAAAAATAGACCGACCATTTACTTTAACATAATAACTAGTCCCCCATTGATCAGGCTCCATTATTAACTCTGTTTTTCTCACTCCAAAATGAACTGTCAAACTATCCACTATTTTCCCTTCACTGTCTTCCAATAGCCATTGATCGAAATACATATTTTGTTCACCTTGACCCCTAGGCCACCACAATTTAGGATTATGTAAAACCACAGATCTCGAAAAAGAAGTTGAATTCGAACTATTTAACGTAATATCACCAAACATCTTACTTTTCCATACAAATTTTTCATGCATGGGAACGGTCACAAATACTTGAAAATCAATATTAGCTATAGAATCCGTATAATTTATTGTTGTGCAATTTTTCCCAACTATTCTTGTTTTATCGTACCAATGTAAAACTACTGGTTTCAAAAATCCAATCGTGTTCATTCTCAAAGCCCAATCCCACCCAAATTGATATTGAGGCTTCCTACATAATGAAGCAATTGGAATTTTACCAACATCATTGGTTGCTGGATAATGAAACTTTTCGTTTTTGTATCTTTCTGCGTGATACATTGTTGGCGGAGTAAACACAACTCTTATCGAATTGTATCCACAAATTAAAAACTTTTCAGCTTGGAAACGATACGGTTTAAAATTATTTTCCGCAAAAAATAGTAAACTGTCATTTAAGTATACAGCTGCATACGTGTCAATACCAGGAAACTCAATTTCAAAATGCTTCGCAAGTAATTGTTCTTCAGTCAAGTAAAATTGTGATGTAAATTCCCAACGATGATCTTCTATCCAACCAAATTTATCTTCATTTAGACCATAAAATGGGTCTGGAAGTTCTCCGTTTTCTATAAGTGATTGCTGAACAGAACCATGCGACCCCGCTTGAATCATCGTTTGTTTTAATGGATGTTTAAAACTCCACGTTAAAATTTTAGATTGCCCAAAACTGGAAACGAAAAAAAAGCATGTACCTATTAAAAAGATATATTTCATTTAAAGAGGATTATTTAAAATAAAATGTCATGATAAATTTGATTATACTTTTGCCTATCAATTATTTTTCGGCGCATATAAATGTATGTCAAAAAGGAATTAATCATTGTATTTTACTAAAAAAATGTAAAAAAATCCACAAATCCTATCAACATCTTAATTTTACCACTTACGATCAAAAGAAGCGTCGACTAATTTTTCATCTGTCCTATTTTTTTTAGCATAATTAAATCCTTCAAAAACGGAATAAGCACCCACTTCACCGGACTTACTAATAGCTATAAAGCCACATTGAAGCCCCGTCATATCTTTATTTTTTGAAATAATTCGCTCAACCGCTAATTTACATGCCTCTTGTGGTGAAAATCCCTGTCGCATTAATTCTACCACGGTATGACTTCCAGCAATTCGAATTATAACCTCTCCTAACCCAGTTGCACATGCCGCGCCTACCTCATTATCAACAAATAAACCCGCTCCAATTATAGGAGAATCTCCTACTCTTCCATGCAACTTATAAGCCCAACCGCTAGTGGTACAAGAACCACTTAAATCACCATTTTCATCCATTGCAATAATACCAATTGTATCATGATTTTCGTGATTAATTTTTGGTTTATTAAACAAATCTTTATTTTCATTTTTCCATTTTTTCCATTCCGCCTTCACTACAGGAATAGGTGTTTTTATCTTTGAAAAACCTTGTTCAATCGCAAATTGGTATGCCCCTTCACCTACAAGCATTACATGTTGCGTTTTATCCATGATACGACGAGCAACAGAAACAGGATGATCAATTCCTTCTAAAAAAGCAACCGAACCGCAGCGAGATTGCTCGTCCATAATACAGGCATCCAAAGTTACATGTCCATCTCTATCCGGCATTCCACCTATTCCAACACTTCGATTGTTAATATCCGATTCAGTTACTCTCGCTGCAGCTTCCACTGCATCAAGAGCTTTACCGCCGGTTGATAGAATTTCCCATGCAGCTTTATTGGCTTCTAACCCGTGTTTCCAAGTTGAAATAACAATAGGTCCTTTCGCTTTGCTAGAATACGTAGCCGCAACCAATTCCTTAGCTTCTGATGGTTTGACAAGTCCAAGAATCGCTCCCGTCAATCCCCATTTAAAAAATGTTCGTCTT
>Ga0114970_10001612_pt1 | contig 16893 bp, 11 predicted proteins | sample M_140205_XF_Meta_FD_87030 | JGI IMG/M metagenome (GOLD analysis project Ga0114970, IMG submission 87030) | Freshwater microbial communities from Lake Montjoie, Canada to study carbon cycling - M_140205_XF_MetaG | ecosystem: Environmental > Aquatic > Freshwater > Lake | place: Lake Montjoie... | reverse complement strand
GCGGACCGACGCAGGAATCAATGTCTGTCGGCGCATGATCAGAACCCGAAGCGAAGAGTGAGGAGGAAGGTGCGCGGGCTGCTGTCGGTGGCGTAGTTGAACCCACCCACGGCAGCACCACCCTGCACTGAGGTCGACGAGAGGTCGGTCTCAGGATCGAAGGTGGACGCGGTCCAGCGCCACGGATTGGCGATGGAGAACGCCACGCGCAGATCCTTGGCGCCACGCGGCAGGAGCTTTTCGGGCATCCGGTAGTCCGCGGTGAGGTTGCGGATGGCCACGTAGTCCGTGCTTTGCACCCACAGGTTCTGTACCTGCGACCAGATCAGGGCACGGTTGCCGTTGTACGGCGCCTGCGCGAGCGCAGCGGCGGGCACGTAGTTCTCCGTGCCGGCCAGGCCGTACTGGTAGCGGAAGCCCCGATCGAACGAGTGCGTCTGGGCCCCGAACTGGTAGTCGGCGCTCATGAGGAAGTTGAAGCGCGATCCGATGCCCATCTGGGCTCCGAAGCTGCCGAACTTGTCGGCGGTCGGGTTGCCGAGGAACGAGAGCGGCTTGATCGCGGTGATCTTGCCGTCCGCACCGAATTCGGCCTTGAGACCGCGCAGGTAGCCCACCTGGTAGCCTTCCTGCACCACGCCCTGCACGGTGCTGGCGCTATAGCCACTGATGGCAAACGGCGCCGTGCCACCCATTTTCACAACTTTGTTGTCCAGCGTGTTGAACGCGCCGTTGAGTGTGAGGCGAAACTTCGCATTGCTCACCGGGGTCACGGAGCCACGCAGTTCCAGCCCCTTGTTGGCGATTTCACCCAAGTTGGTGATCTGGTTGGCTTCGCCCGTGGACGGGGCCGGCGGTGCCGTAATGAGCGCGTCGACGGTGCGGGCCGAGTACCAGCCGAGTCCGAAGGACACCTTGTTCTGCAGGAAGCTCAGGTCGGTGCCCATCTCGAAGGTGCCGGTGCGTTCCGGCTTGAGATTGGCGTTGCCGGGTTGGCCGAACGTCGCGGCCTGCTGACCGTTGAACGAATTGATGGCGACGGTGCGGTCATTCGCGAACGGCTGCGGGAACTGACCCGCCACTCCATACGCGGCGCGCAGACGGATATCGGAGAGCAGCTCTTCCGAGACGAGTTTGCGCAGCCACGGCTCGGCGCCGAGCGCGTACACCAGCCCGACCTTCGGATAGAGCTGCGCCCCCGTGTTGGCGCCGAACGCCGTGTTCTTGTCGGCACGCAGACCAAGCTCCATGGTGTACTTCTCCAGGTAGCTGATGTTGGTCTGGGCAAAGACACCGTAGTTCGCTACGCGATAGGCCAGGTCCGAACTCTGTGTCACACCGGCGCCGGTCACGGTCTGCGCGCCGTCACGCACGTTGGTGGCCGTGTACGACACCTGCACGTCGTCGTTGCGAAACAGCTGGGCGCCGACGGAGCTGATGACGGACAGCTTGTCGCCGAAGTTCTTGGTGTGTTGCCCGCCCACGTCGAACGTGAAGCCGGTGAAGTTGCGTTCGAAGTTCTGGATGCTGCCACGGTCGGTGGTGCCGGCCGGGAACGCCTTGGTCGCGACCTGATATTCATTCGTGACGATCGCGCGCTCCTTACTGAAGCGGTTGTTCAGGCCGAACGTCATGTGAGTCTTGACCGTAGGCATCGGGTCGAAGTCGACCCGCTGCGAGCTCTGGAACGAGCGCGTGAACACCCGGTTATCCTGCAGCCGCTCGGCGTCGTTCACGAACGTCTTGAGCTTGGCGTATTCCTCGCCGTTCATGCTGTCGATGTTGTTGTTGAAGCCGAACGCGCTCGAGCGTCCGTCTTCCAGCACCCACAACGAGGTGTAGCCACCGCCGTTACCGTTGCGGAAGCGCGGCGAGTCGGTCTCGTTGAACGCGAACGATCCCTGATAGCGTCCCCGCGAGCCAATGTTCGCGCCGATCGCATTGCGCACGCCGAAGGAGCGGTTGTCGCCGTACACGCGCTGGCTCTCGCTGGCGCGGAGGTTACCCGAGAGGCTGTAGGTGATGGCGTTGTTGCCGCCCTCGATCCCCGCGGTGTACGTCTGCGTGAGCCCGTTGCGGTACAGCAGGTCCTTCGTGCGGTCGAAGAAGAGGAACTGCGTCTGCGGCGTGTCGTAGCCCAGGCGCGATTCGAAGTAGCCCTTCGTGGCACCGGATACGCCGCGCTTGGTGAAGATCTGAATGACGCCGTTGGCGGCATCGGAGCCGTACAGCGTGGTGGCGGCGCCGCCGGGGATGAACTCCACGCGATCGATGTTGTCGAGCGGCAGGTCGGCGATGGCGCTGGTCGCCGCACCCTGCGAGCGGTTGCCAGACACGTTCATGCCGAGCGTAGCGACGGTGTTGAGGTTGTCCATGCGCACGCCGTCCACGTAGATGACGGGCGTGGAGTTGTTGCTCACCGAGGTGATGCCGCGGGTGCGCATGATCGACGTGGTGCCGGGCTGGCCCGACGTCATGCGGATCTGCGCGCTGGGCAGATTGGTCTGCAGCAGTTCGTCGAGGCGGCGGGCCGGTGATGCTTCGATTTTTTCACGGCTCACGACATCGACCGTGGTGGCGATGCGTCGCTTGGAGATTTCACCGCCCTGCCCGGTGACGACCACGGCATCGAGGTCGAGCGGCCGCACGGCCAGGCTGATGTTGGTCGTGAGCGTCTGTCCGGCGGTGACGGTGACCGGCACGATCTTGGTGGCATAGCCGATCATGCGCACGGTGATGGAGCGACTGCCGGCCGGCACTTCAGTGAGGCGATAGCGCCCCTCTTGATCAGAGCGGGCCACGCGAGTGACCTCCACGAACACCTGGGCGCCGGGGAGCGGTTGGCCCGAGCGTTCATCGGTCACACGACCGGACACCGTACCAGTGGATTGAGCGTGCAACGGTCCGAGCGGCAGCAGCGCCGCGACAAGGCCGAGCAGGAACACGGGCCAGCGAGAACCACGATTCATCTGATGCTCCTCATGAGGACAACTGTCTACGCCGTCGGGGAACGCTGGAGTAGCTACGAACGAACATTGCACGCGGCGCCGATGGCATCGCGTGACCACGAGTCATTGTCATCGAAATGCGCCGCGCGACGACCCCTTGTAAAGCGGAGGCGACGATCGGCGCGGTATCGGCTACGTCACAGCGTGCCGGTCAACTCCAAGATCGAGAGCGCGAGGACCTTCGTGGACTGCACGAGATCGTCGATCACGCAGTACTCGTCGGGCTGATGCGCGAGGTCGAGGATCCCGGGCCCGTAGGCCACACAGTTCGGTACGCCGGCGATACGATCGACATGCTTGTGATCGTAGGTGCCCGGGCTGGCCGCGAGGAGGGCGGGGCGTCCGAGCACCTGCTGGATGGAGCGCTCGAGTGACGACACTACCGAGGCGCCGTCGGGGGTGCGCACGGGATGCACCACCATCAGGTCGCGCAATTCATAGATCAGGTGCGGGGTCTCGCGGGCGGCGCGCTCCAGCAGCTCCACGATTTCGCCGCGCGTGGCGTCGAACCCTTCCTCCACGAGAAAACGCCGGTCGAAGACGGCGCGGCACAGGTCGGCCACACACGGCGTCTGGATCCCGTCGATGGGCTGTCCACCGGCGATGCCGTTGATATTGATGGTGGCATGGCGCGCGCCGTCCGGTTTGACCGGCACGGCCGTGGTGCGTTCGCCTAGGGCGGGCATGAGTTCGCGGCGGATCTGATCGAGAATCACGCCCATATGTTCGATGGCGCTGACCCCGAGAAAGGGCATGCAGCCGTGGGCGATCCGTCCACGGGTGGTGACTTCGAACCAGTACACACCGCGATGGCCGGTATAGATGCGATCGGTGTTGGTGGGTTCGGTAATGATCACGGCGTCGGTGCGGTCGGCGCTGAGGCGTCCCTGCTGCGCCAGCCAGGCCATGCCGGCAAATCCGCCGCTCTCTTCATCGACCGTCCCGCTGACCTCGACCGAGCCGACGAGCGGAACGCCGGCGCGCCGGATCGCTTCGGCGGCGTAGATGGCCGCGGTGATGCCGGCCTTCATGTCGCAGGTGCCGCGTCCATAAATGCGCCCATCGCGCACCAGCCCACCGAACGGATCGACCGTCCAACCGGCACCGGCCGGTACGACATCGAAGTGACCGTTCAGATGCACCCGCGGACGTTTCGTCATGCCTTCGCGTAGCCCCACCACGTTGACACGCGGATGCGTCGGGGTGTGATCGGCGTGTCCTTCAGCGGTGAGGTACTCCACCGCGAAGCCGCAATCGTCGAGACGACGCCCGATGAAATGCGCGCACTCCTCGTACGCATCGCCCGGCGGATTGACGGTTGGGATGCGAACCATCTCGGCGGTGAAGTCGACCATTTCATCGGTGGCCGCGTCGATGGCCGCGAAGACACGATCGATCTGTTGCGCAGTCGTAGGCATATCGGCGAACGTCGCAGGTGTCGTGAGGCTTGTCAAGCACGAAAGTGTCGCGTAACTCTCGCCGACACTCGATCTCACGATTTTCTCGCAACGGGACTTGCTGCATGTGTGAGCGCCGCCGGTGAACGTGCAACTCGTGCTGCTCATCGCGTATTCCGCGGCGCAGCTGGCGTTAGGGGCGTGGATATCGCGCCGCGTGAAAACCGCCGGCGACTTCTTCGTGGCCGGTCGCGCGCTCGGTCCCGGGCTGCTCTTCAGCACGTTGCTGGCCGCGAACATCGGCGCCGGTTCCACGGTCGGCGCCACGGGACTCGGTTATCGTGATGGGCTCGCCGCCATTTGGTGGGTGCTCTCCGCCGGCCTCGGTTCCATCGTCCTCGGCTTCTGGATTGGTCCCGCCATCCGGCGTGTGGCCGCCGCGCACGATCTGCGCACCGTTGGCGACTATCTCGAATTCCGTTATGGCGTCGTGGTGCGCTCGGTCATTGCGGCGCTGCTTTGGATCGGCGCGGTGTTCATTCTCGCGGGCCAGCTGATCGCGGTGTCGTGGATTCTGAACGTCGTGGCCGGGGTGCCCAAGGGACTCGGCTGCATACTCGGCGGCCTGTTGATCACCGTGTACTTCGCGGCCGGTGGTTTGCTCACCTCCGCGTACGTGAACGTGGTGCAACTCACCGTGAAGCTGGTGGGCTTCGCGATCGCGATTCCGTTTGCGCTGTCCGCGTCGGGGGGATGGCAGGCGGTACGCGCGCTCCAGCCGACGGCCGACTACTGGAATCCGTGGAGCGGCGGCGGCTCGGGGCTCGTGTATCTCGCCATGCTCGGACCAGCCTTCATTGTGTCGCCCGGGTTGCTGCAAAAAATCTACGGCGCCCGTGACGATCGGGCGGTACGCATCGGTGTCGGGCTCAATGCGCTGGCACTCATGTTGTATGCTGGCATTCCCGTGTTGCTGGGCATGATGGCGCGCGCGCAGTTTCCCAACCTGGCCCAACCCGAACTGGCGCTGCCCACGCTGCTGGTGTCGGGCGTGCCTCTCGCGATCGGGACACTCGGTCTCGCGGCCGTGTTCTCCGCCGAGTTGAGCGCTGCCGACGCCGTACTCTTCATGCTGACCACGTCGCTCTCGCAGGATTTCTACAAGCGGTTCGTGAATCGCGAGGCCTCCGACGTGCAGATGTTGCGCGTGACCCGCATCACGGCCGTGTTGGCCGGAGCGCTTGGCGTTGGCGTGGCGCTCACGGCGGCCGGCGTGGTGAGTGCCCTCAGTATTTTCTACACCATCATGGGCGTGAGCCTGTTCGTGCCCATCCTGGCCGGATTGTTCAGCCGTCGCGCTGCGACCGCCGATGCACTCGCGGCGATCGTGGCCGGTATCGCTATTGTCGGGGGGCTCAAGCTATGGCCCACCGCGTTGTCGATCGCCGGCGTGACGCCCGCCATGGCGGGACTGGCCGGTTCGATTACCGCCTTCTTTGCCGTTCAACTCATCCGGCGCGCGCTGGGCGGACCGGACGGCCCGACACGCACCACCCTTCCCCCTCTCAGCGAGTAGACAGCACGTCATGGCCAGCCACGGAATTTTCGATCTCACCGGCAAGGTTGCCGTCATCATCGGCGGCGCATCCGGCATCGGCGAAGCCGTCACCCTCGGCGCGGTCGCGCAGGGTGCCACGGTGGTCTGCCTCGATGTCGCGCAGGACAAAGCGGCGGCCGTTGCCGCGCAGGCCGGCGGCACCACCGAATCAGGGGTCATCGACATCACCGATGCGGCGTCGGTCGATCGCGCGCTCGACGGCATTGTGGCCAAGCACGGTCGCCTCGATATCGTGATCTGCACCCCCAGCATCAACGTGCGGAAGAAGATCCTCGACTACACGAACGAGGAGCTCGATCGCGTGCTCAAGGTGAACATTTCCGGCAACTTCAACGTGCTGCGCACGGCCGGACGTATCATGGTCGCGCAAAAGCGCGGCAGCATCGTGCTCTTCTCGTCGATCCGCTCTCTCGTGGTCGAGCCAGGACAGTCGGTGTACTCCGCGACCAAGGCCGGCATCCTGCAGCTGGCGCGTGGCGCGGCCAGTGAGTTTGGGCCGTACGGCGTGCGCGTGAACTGCGTGGGCCCTGGCGTGATCGAAACGCCGTTGACGGCGCCGATCAAGGCCAACGAAGACTGGTTCAACGCCTACGCGGCCAAGACGACATTCAACCGCTGGGGCAAGCCCGAGGAAATGGTGGGACCCACGCTGTTCCTCGCCTCCGATGCCGCGAGTTACGTGAACGGTACGATCATTTACGCCGATGGCGGCTGGTTGGCCCAGGACGGACGGTTCACGCCGCCGGGGATGTGACCCGGGAGTGTCGATGACCACCACCGCACCGACGACCTACCGCATCGCCGTGATCGCCGGCGACGGGATCGGCACGGAAGTGATTCCGGCCGGGATCGACGTGCTCCAGCGCGCCGTGCGCGACGAACCGTGCGCGCTCGAGTTCACGGAGTTTCCGTGGGGATGCGAGTACTACCAGCGCACGGGCACGATGATGAGCGCGGACGCGCTCGACCAGCTGCAGGCGTTCGACGCGATCTATCTGGGCGCTATCGGCGCGCCCGGAGTGCCCGATCACGTGTCGGTGTGGGAGCTCATCTTGCCCATTCGCCAACGGTTCGATCAGTACGTGAACCTGCGGCCGATGCGCCTGTTGAACGGGGTTCCCGGGCCGCTCGCTGGTCGCGGGCCGGCGGACATCGACATGATTTGCGTGCGGGAAAATTCGGAAGGTGAGTACGCCGGGCTGGGCGGACGGATGCACCGTGGTACGCCCCATGAAGTGGCCGAGCAGACCGGCCTCTTCACGCGGCGCGGGATCGATCGCATTGCACGCTACGCATTCGAACTCGCGGCACGCCGGCCGAATCCTCGGCTGGCGAGTGCGACCAAGAGCAATGCCCTGCAGCATTCCATGGTGCTGTGGGACGAGACACTCGATGCCGTGGCGGCTGATTTTCCCGACGTCGCCTTTCGTAAGTATCACGTGGATGCGCTTGCCGCGCGCATGGTCACGCATCCAGGCACGCTCGACGTGATCGTGGCGTCGAATCTGTTTGGGGACATTCTCACTGATCTCGGGGCCGCCATTTCCGGCAGCCTCGGCGTGGCGCCCGGGGCCAACATCAACCCCGAGCGACTGCATCCCTCGATGTTCGAGCCCATTCACGGTTCTGCCCCGGATATCGCCGGTCGTGGGATCTCGAATCCGATCGGGGCCATCTGGGCGGGTGCCATGATGCTCGATCACCTTGGCCTCACCGCGGCACACGATCGCATCGTTCGGGCCATTGAGCGTGTCGTCGGTGGTGGTGGTCCGCGTACGCCTGATCTGGGCGGCACGGCCACCACGCGAGACGTCACCGCGGCTGTGCTCGACGCGCTTGTCTGACCTCTGGCGATCTGCGCGTACTTCGGTCGCGCAGCACCGCGTGCTTGTTTCCGCCCTTTTTCTGCCTGCCGCATGACTTTGCCACGCATTCCGCACGTCGTCGCCGGCGCTCGCCATGACGCACACTCCACGCGCACGGCTCCCGTCTACGATCCCTCCACGGGCGCCGTCGCGGCGCACGTGCCGCTCGCCGATGCGGTCGACATCGAAACCGTGATCGCCGATGCGGCGGCGGCGGCGCCGGCGTGGGGCGCCCGGTCGGCGCTCGATCGATCGCGCGTGCTGCTCCGGTGGCGCGAGCTGTGCCTCGCCCACGCCGATGAGCTGGCGCAGCTGATCAGCCGCGAGCACGGCAAAGTCGTGGCCGATGCGCGTGGTGAATTGCAGCGCGGGCTGGAGGTGGTGGAGTTCGCGACCGGCATCCCGCACCTCATCAAGGGCGAGTTCAGCGACAATGTGGCGCGTGGGATCGACATGCACTCCATGCGCCAACCGCTTGGGGTCACGGCGGCGATCACGCCGTTCAACTTCCCGGCCATGGTGCCGCTGTGGATGCTCGGACCGGCGCTCGCCTGCGGCAACGCGGTGGTGCTCAAGCCGTCGGAGCGTGATCCCTCCACGGCCGTTCGGCTGGCCGAGCTGTTCCGCGAGGCAGGTGGTCCCCCCGGCGTGCTCAACGTGTTGCAGGGTGACGCCGAGGCGGTGAATGCGTTGTGCACCGATCCGCGCATCCAGGCCGTGAGCTTTGTGGGGTCGACGCCGATCGCGCGGCATGTGTACGAAACGTCAGCGCGTCACGGCAAGCGGGTGCAGGCCATGGGCGGCGCCAAGAATCATCTGGTGGTGCTTCCCGATGCGGATCTCGACATGACGGTGGAGTCGCTGATGGGCGCGGCGTACGGCTCGGCCGGTGAACGGTGCATGGCGATTTCGGTGGCCGTGGTGGTCGGTGCGGCCACAGCCGATGCGCTGGTGGCACGGCTGGCGGATCGTGTGCGCGGGTTGCGGGTGGGGGCGTCGGACGCGGAGGGCATGGACATGGGCCCGCTCGTCACCGCGGTGCACCGCGACCGTATCGCTGGCTACGTAGCCGCTGGCGTGACCGAGGGGGCTACGCTGGTCGTGGATGGACGCACGCACCCGGCCACGCAGGGTGCAGGATTTTTCCTCGGCGGCTCGCTCTTCGATCACGTGACGGCCGAGATGTCGATTTATCGTGAAGAAATCTTCGGCCCCGTGCTGTGCATCGTGCGCGTAGAATCCGCCGACGAAGCGCTCGCGCTGTGCAATGCCCACCAGTACGGCAACGGCGTGGCGATCTTCACGCGCAACGGCGGCGCCGCGCGCGAGTTCGCGCATCGCGTGCAATGCGGCATGGTGGGCATCAATGTGCCGATTCCCGTGCCGTTGGCCTTTTACTCGTTCGGCGGGTGGAAGGACTCTGCCTTCGGCGATCACAATCAGCACGGCATGGATGGCGTGCGTTTCTACACGCGCGTGAAGACGGTAACTACACGCTGGCCCACGGGCGCGGACGCGGCGTCGTTCACGATGCCGGTGTTGCGCTGACACGTGTGTGCTTAGGGATGGGCCCGGGTCGGTTGATGGCACCGTAGGTTCACGCGAAGGGCGCGAAGGGCGCGAAGGCACGCGAAGAACAGCAAAAGCAAATATTGAATGCTGTTCTTCGCGCCGCTTCGCGGCCCTTCGCGCCCTTCGCGTGAACCTACGGTGCCGCCACCAGCACTCAGAACCCGTAAAGAGCCGCCTTCCTTACGCGTTCTTTCGCGGCGCTCAGAGCCACACCAAGATTGATCGGCCCCACCGCGATATCGGGAATGCGATCGATCGCGCCGAGGTAGAAGTCGCGCCACACGTCGATGATGTGACGTTCTGTGTCCGCGTTGCCACCGCGCGACAGCGTATCGCGACCGAGTGCCTTCTGGGTTGAGAGTTCTTTTTCGGCGGCGCGCGTGAGTTCTTCGAGCGCCGCGAGCACCACGGGGCGCGAGCCGTCGGCGAGCAACAAGCCGGTGGTCAACGCACATGCACCCACGTTGCCAAGTGACGCGGCGCTGACCATGTCGATGCGATCAAGGTCGGTGTGGTAGTGCTGATCGGTGAAGTGCCAGAGCAACACGGCGGGGATCTGCGCGTTCAGGAACGGCGTGTGATCGCTGCCGCCTTCAAACGGATTGGCTTTCACCATCCAGCCGGTTTGTGCGGCGCGATCGAGACACCGCTGCCGCACGAAGTCATTGAACCAATGCGGGCGAATGTCCTTCTCGGCCAGTGGGCGTCCACCCCACTCGCTGTGCTTGTCTTCACCGCGCACCCACACTGCGCTCGGATCGGGCATCTTCTCGATCAGGAACGTGCCACCGGTTTTTGCGGTGTTCTCACCGACCATGTCGAGTGACATGCCCCACTTCACACCGGTGCGACGCGTGCTGTCTTCCTTGAGGTAGCGATCGGTGGAACGGATCTCGTCGCCCCAGAGGAAGGTGACCGTACGCTGTGGGTTCGCGGTGCCGGCCTTCACCATCTGCGCCGCCACCCGCGCCATCTCGGCCAGCGTCCCGACACCTGTGGCATTGTCGTTGGCACCGGGCTCCTGCACGTGGGCGGAATACACGAAACGCTCGGCGGGCTTTGAAGCGCCGCGGATTTCGGCCACCAGCGTGCGCTCGGGGCGTGTCTCGAACAGCGTACGCACGGTGACTTGCACGCTCACGGAGCCACGCGCGAGCGCCGACTTGAGCGCATCGCGCGACGAGCGCGATACGAACAGCAACCAGCCGGGGGTGAGGGTGTCACGGGCGATGCCGGTGAACTGGATCGACGTGACGTTCTTTGACTGTTGGTTGTACTCGGGGAGCTTCTGCGCCGCGAGCACGCCGGCGGCGCCCTTCTGCATGGCCCGCACGAAAATCGACCGCGCATTGCCTTCGGCCAGTACGATCTTGCCCTTCACGTCAACGGCCGCGAAGTCGGCCTCGGCGCCTGCACCGACGTCGATCACTGGAGCCGTTACGCCCTCGGGGGCGGTGGAGACGGAGTTGATCGCGATCATGTTCAGATTCTTCGGCCACGTTTGTAGTGGCGCGGACTGCCCGACGATCGTGATCGACGCGCCTTCCGGTGTCCACGCGAGGTCACGCATGGGTCGCGACTCGATACGGTATACGAGGCGCGCTGAAGACGGCGCGGTGGCTTCTTCCACGTATCCGGCCACCCGCAGCAACGACGCGACGGTATCGATGGCGAGGTCGAAGCCCCTATTGCCTGGGAGCCGGAAGTAGCGCTGCACGTAGTCCACCGTCCGGAAGGCGCGGTCGCCACTGATGGCGCCGAATACCGCCCGGGTGATCGGGGCCGTGGCGGGCGAGAGCGCTGGCGGCTTCGTGGCCAGAGGCTTCGTGGCTTGCGTTCCCTGGGCGATGGCACCGGTGGCGGGGAGCGAAAGGGCGAGCAGGGCGACGATGAACGGGACGACCGCGACTGCGGGCCGTGAGAAGCGAGGTGAATAGCGCATGCAGGGATGTTCGGTCAAAACCCGCGTCCTGTCGAGTGCTCGCTCGGCGCGCTGATCACGAGAAATCGCGTCCAGTTGGCGGGCATATCTTCGATGTGGCGCGAGCCGAGCTGGGAGGTTGAGCTGGCAACAGCAACTACAACTGCATTGACGCGAAGGTCGCGGAGGGCGCGGAGGTCGCGAAGAACAGCAAAAAGAAAAGCTTTGAATGGAAAAGCGCGAAGGGCGCGAGGTGAAACTCGGGCTCCTTCGCGACCCTTCGCGACCTTCGCGTCATTGCAGTTGCTGTTAGCGAACGACCAATCCGCTCCTCACCCGATCGGCTTGCGCTCGTTTGGCGGAATGACGGCGCGGCCGATGGTGCCTTGATCGCTGCCGAACCAGATGGTCTGGGTGTTCTTGTCGAACACCATGTGACGCACCGTATTCGGGGCCGCTTTGCCGACAGCTGTCGGCGTCGTGAACGTGTTCGTGCGCGGATCGAAGCCGACGAGTCGATTGGGTTGCGTGCCCGTTTCCACGAACCAGAGGCGATCGGTGTCGTCGACTGTCATGGCGTAGGGCAGCGATGTGCTGCCGCCGGGCATGGGCCAGTCTTTTACGGCGCCGCTGACGGGATCGAGCCGGCCCAGATAGCCACGCGAGTAATCCACGTACCACACCGCGCCGTCGGATGTGAGGGCGATACGACGGCCGCGGGCGCGTTCGTCGGGAAGCAGATACTCGCGCACGCGCATGCTGGTGGGATCAATCGTGCCGATCTTGTTGACGCCGAACAGATTGAACCACGGACGGCCCTTGGTGTCGATCACGATGCCGTAGGGACGCGAACGCGGCGTCGCCATCTTCATGATCGTCACTTTGCCCGTCTTCTTCACGAGGTGACCGATCATGTTGCTGTTCTGCAGGGTGAACCAGAGATTCCCCTGCTTATCGAAGGCGATCGTGTGCGGATCCTTGGCGTCGGGATCGGGCATCGGGTAGCGCGTGATGGCACCGGTTGTACCGTCGATCTTGCCGATCATGCCATTGCGATTGCCGGTGTACCAAGCGTCGCCGTCCTTATCGACCGACACCGTGTGCGGAAACGTCCCCGCATCGATCTCGAGCTTGGTAAACGCGCCGCTTTTGGGATCGAGGCGCGCCACGTAGTTGCCTTCCTGCCCCACGAACCACACGCGTCCCTGCGCGTCGAGCGAGGGATCGCGAGGACGTGTTCCCGCCCACGGCACATTCCACTCCGTCACGGCGGCGGTGTCGGCCGCCCGCTTCTGCGCGATCGCGACGGTTGGGGTGAAGGCGGCACCGGCGAGCGCGGTGCACAGCGCGATACGGGTGTGCTCGCGGAACCGGAATGTCATGCGACGTCTCCTGAGGTGGAAGCCGATCGGGGCAACGACACGCGACATCTAACGTTGCCGGCCCGATCGGTGGACGGATGCAGGGCAATATGCCCGTGGTGCGCGGGTGCGGGCCTTTTCTGTCGGTCTGCGACGGAACCAGCTGGCCACCAAATAGAACTCGTCGAGGTCGTGGGTGGGGATGTCGGCCCCCGACGGATCGGGGCCCGTGAACAGCTTGGCGGCGAGCGCGCGAAAGGCGGCGCGTTCTTCGGGCGTTTTCGGGGCGGGCACTTCGGCGCGTACGGTGCCACGCCGCACGAAGTAGACCCACTCCTGCTCACCGGGTCCCACGGCGTGGTAGCGGAAGGTGAGGCGATCTACGTTGGCGTGAAAGTTCTGCACGCGTTCGTGCAGCCAGCTGACCAGCGCAAGGCGGTCGCGAATCACCGCCGCCTTCTCGAAGGCGAGCTGCTCGGCCGCGGCGTGCATGGCCGCTTCGAGCGTGCGCACCGGCGCGTCGCTTCGGCCGTCGAGAAAGGCGCGCACGGCTACCGCGGCCTCGCGATACGGCTGCGAGGCGCCGGCACCAATGCACGGACCGGCGCAGGTGCCGAGGTCGTGTCGCAAACAGCCGGGGGCGCGGGTGCGGCTCGCGCCGCGCTTTGGACGCGAGGTGGGATCGTCGTCGAACCAGAGCGTGCTGCCGCGGCTCGCGGCGCTGCCGGTGATGCGCACCACGTCGTCGTGCCCGCAGTCGCGCAGGCCGGTGCCTTCGGCCAGCGCCCGCACCGCCTCGCGAAGCTGCGCCACCCGACGGAACGGCCCGAACAACGCGATCGCACCGGGATCGTCGGAACGGGCCACCACGCGCAGCCCCGGTACCGTGCCGCCGGTGAGTGCGACGTAGGCGCGCGGCCACTCGTCCTGCACCATCATGGAGTTGAAGTGCGGGCGATACTGCTTGATGAGCCGCAGTTCGCGCAGCAGCGCGCCGAACTCGGTGTTGGTGTACTCCCACTCGATCTGAAAGGCGTGGCGCAAAATCCGAGCGCCCTTGTCGCGCCCCTTCGCGCGGAAGTACGACATCAGTCGGGTGCGCAGCACGCGCGACTGCCCCACGTAGATCACCGTGCCGGTGGGGCCGAGCATGCGATACACGCCGGGCCGGTTCTCGCAGCCTTCCCGTACCAGCGCGCGCAACTGCTTGCGATGCGTTGGGGTTGAGTGCGGCGGTCGAGCGTGCAGGCGGGTGCGCTGCGGGGCGGGCGTATCCACCCGTGCAAGCTAGAGTGCGCGCCGCCCGTTCAGCAACGCGCCACCGGAACTACGTCTCGTGTACCGGCGGTGCGAACGTGCTGTCGTACGCCAGCCCCTCGCGGAATGCGGCGGCCTGCGTGCGGATCTGCACCAGCTCCGGCTCGGCGATGTTCTTCACGTGCACGAACATCATGCGCATGCGCGGATGATTGGCAAAGCGCGCCTGATGCGACGCCAGAAAATCCCAGTACAGCACATTCACCGGACAGGCATCAGGACCAGTGCGTTGCTTCACATCGTAGCGGCAGCTCGAGCAGTAGTTGCTCATGCGATTGATGTACGCCCCCGACGCCACGTACGGTTTGGAGGCGAGCGCGCCACCGTCGCCCCAGGTGCCCATGCCGACCACGTTGGGCAGTTCGACCCACTCGTAGGCGTCGGTGAACGCGCTCCAGTACCAACGCGAAAGGGCCGCCGGCTCCACGCCGATCAGGGTGGCGATGTTGCACTGCACCATGAGGCGGGCGATGTGATGTACGCGCCCGTGATCGCGCACCTGCTGGATGGTGTCGGCGAGGCAGCGCATCTCGCAGGGCGCGCTGGTGGCCGCCGAGTCGTCGTACGCTTCGCCATCAGGGGCCCAGAACCAGCGCGGCAACTCGCGCGTGGCGTTCAGCGCGTTGGCGGTGCGGAGTCCGGGCATGAGGTGCCAGTACATGCCGCGGATGTACTCGCGCCAGCCCAAAATCTGCCGGATGAAGCCTTCGGCCGAGGCAATGGGAACGAGCCCCGCACGCCACGCGTCTTCGGCTCTCCGCACGCACTCCAGCGGATGCAGGAGCCCGACGTTGAGGATCGACGACAGCGTGGAGTGCAGCAGGTCGGGGGCGCCGTGCACGAGGGCGTCTTCGTAGGGTCCGAACTCGGGCAGTCGTTCGGCGATGAACCGATCGAGCCAGGCCTTGGCGTCGGTACGGGTGACCGGGAGGGCGAACGCGTCCACGCTTCCCCAGCGATTCTGCCACGTCCGCACGCGGTCCATCTGGGCGCGCGTGATCTCGTCGGGCTCCGCGCGCCACACGGTGGGCGCGGGGCGGCCCTTTGGCCACGGCTTCCGGTTGTCGGCGTCGAAATTCCACTGGCCGCCCGAGGGCGTGCCGTCGGCCTCCATGAGGATGCCGTGTTTGCGGCGCATTTCCCGGTAAAAGAACTCCATCCGGTACTCTTTGCGGCCGCGGGCCCAGGTGGCGAATTCCTCGCGGGTGGCGAGAAAGCCGCGGTCCTCGCGAAGGGTCAGGGTGCGGCCATCGGCCTCGAGCAGGGTGCGGGCACGATCGAGTTCGTCGACCATATCCTGCTCACGCCCTTCGGTAGCCACGACCTTGGCGGCGTTGAACTCGGCCGCCGCGGCGGCGATCCCCTCGGCGTAGCTCGGGGCGTTCCGGTAGGCCACCCGGTGCCCGGCGTCCTCGAGCGACGCCGCAAAGTGCTGCATAGAGGAGAGCAGCAACACGAGCTTCTGGCGGTGCCAGGGGAGGGAGGAACCCTTGGCGACCGATTCCAGCAGCAGCACGACGACGTCGTCGCGGGGTTCACGTGGGAGATTCGCGACGGCGCGCGAGGATTCCCAGGGGGCGACGAAGGCGAGGGTGGTGGGCATGTTACTGCAGCAAACGGGAGGGGGGAGGAACGGGGTTCCCGCTTTACGACTCAGTACCCGCCGTTTTACGCCCAGCGCCCCGAGCAAACCGCCGTAGCAGTGCCGCTCCGCACCATGCGGCTGTCACGACGACCAGCAGAAACTTGAGGCTGGCCGCCACACCGGCGGTCACCGCCAGCGGCGTGGATGCGCCGGCCACGAGTTCACGCCAGAGTAGGGCGTTCTCGAGCGCGTCGAGCGGAATGCAGACGAGCACGGCGGTGGCCAGAGGCGGGCCGAGCCGCTGGAAGGTCGAGCCGTCGTCGCGTCGCAGCAGCTGCACCAAGCCGCGGAACATGAACGGGTAGACCAGGAGAAACACCACGTCGACCCCAAGGCTAACGAGCGCGCTTTCCGTGACGCCCATGCTGGCCCAGACCGCGATGATGGCGGCGGCGCGTTCGCGGGTGAACGCCAGCTCGAAGCCGACTATGCCCCACGGGGTGTCGGGCGACGCGAGCGCGCCGTCGATCAGACGGAGCTGCACCATGAGCACCAGCGACAGCGTCGCCAGAAAGAGCCACCCGAAAAGCCGCATGGCACCAGAGTAGTGGGCAAGCGTCGCGGGCGGAACGGCGCGGTGCTATCTCTTGTGCATGCGACCGGATGCGTTCCTCACGAGTGACGCCCTGCTGGGTGTGGCGATCGGTCTCGGTCTCGCGGCCGCCGCGGGCTTTCGGGTGTTCGTGCCGTTGCTGGCGGTGGCGATTGCGGCCAAGAGCGGCGTGCTGGAGCTGTCGCCCGGCTTCGCGTGGCTGGCCACCACGCCGGCCATTGCGGCCCTCGCCATCGCGACGCTGCTCGAGGTCGGCGCCTATGCCATGCCGTGGATCGATCAGCTGCTCGACCTGATCGCGACGCCGACCGCGCTGGTGGCCGGCATGCTCGCGGCGGCGTCGGTGGTGGTGGATCTGCCGCCGCTCGTGAAGTGGAGCGTGGTCCTCATTGCCGGGGGAACGGCGGGCATTACGCAAGGCGCATCGGTGCTCACGCGCTTCAAGTCGACGACGCTCACCGGTGGTGTGGGCAATCCGGTGGTCTCCACCATGGAGCTGATCGGTGCCGTGGTCACGAGCGTGCTCGCGATCTTTCTGCCGCTCGTGGCGCTCCTGTCGGTGGTGATGCTGCTGGTGATGGTGACGCGCAAGGTTGGGCGCATTGCCTTCGGTCGTCGTGCCGCCCGTTCCATTGC
>Ga0114970_10001611_pt1 | contig 16896 bp, 11 predicted proteins | sample M_140205_XF_Meta_FD_87030 | JGI IMG/M metagenome (GOLD analysis project Ga0114970, IMG submission 87030) | Freshwater microbial communities from Lake Montjoie, Canada to study carbon cycling - M_140205_XF_MetaG | ecosystem: Environmental > Aquatic > Freshwater > Lake | place: Lake Montjoie... | reverse complement strand
GGGATGATGGTGAGGGTCACGGCCGGTCAACAAATTCCCGTCGATCTCACCGTGGCGCGCGGACAGTCGGAGTGCGACGAGTCCAACCTCACCGGTGAAGCCGTCCCGGTACCGAAGAGCCCGGGCGATACCGCGTTGGCCGGGACGATGAACCTGGGCGGTGTGATCGAGGGCGCGGTCCTGCGCCCGGCGGCGGAGAGTTCGCTGCAGCGCATCATCCGCCTCATCCGCGAGGCGCAGTCGCTTCGCGCGCCTTCACAGACCTTCACGGACCGCTTCGGCACGACCTACACCTGGACGATCCTCTCGGCCTGCAGCGTGATGTTCTTTGTGTGGTGGCTGGTCTACGGGCTGCCACCTTTTGCCGGGACGCAGGAAACGCGCAGCGCATTCTACCGGTCGATGACGCTTCTCGTGGTCGCCTCTCCCTGCGCCCTCGTTCTTTCCGTTCCCTCGGGTATCCTCTCCGCGATCGCAGCAGGCGCGCGCCGCGGGATTCTCTTCCGCGGCGGCGCGCCGATCGAGAACCTTGCGCTGGTCGATGTCGTCGCCCTCGACAAAACCGGCACCCTCACCTCGGGCCAACTCGTCCTGGCCAGCATCGATCTGGTGGACGGGAGCGAGGAGCGGTTGCTGCAGGTCGCGCACGCTCTCGCGCGCCACTCGGCCCACCCGCTGTCGCGGGCTATCCGGCGTCTCGCGCTGCAACGCGGAACGAGCTTCGCCGAAGCGGAGAAGCACGAGACTGTTCCCGGGCGCGGGGTGCGCGCCACGATCGGAAAAAATCGCTGCGTGCTCGGCAACCGCGCGTTTGTCGCGGCGGAGAGCGGATCGACGCTGCCCGAACTTCCGCACGGAGCGGACGCCGCCGAGGTATGGGTGGCCGGAGACGGTGCGGTCGGATGCCTCCGCTTCCGCGACGAAATGCGGCCGGAAAGCGCAAGGCTCCTGGGACAGCTGCGCGCGCGCGGACTGCGCACAGTCATGCTGACCGGCGACCGCGAGGGGCCGGCGGCGGTGATGGGAAAAGCCGCGGGGATCGACGAGGTGCGGGCCGGGCTTCTACCGCAGGACAAGGTGCGCGCGGTGGAGGAACTCAAGGATGGAGGACGTAAACGCGTGGCCATGGTCGGCGATGGAGTGAACGACGCGCCCTGCCTGGCTGCCGCAGACATCGGCGTGGCCATGGGGGCGCGCGGATCGGACGCCGCGCTCGAGCAAGCCGAGGTGGTGCTGATGAACGACCGCTTGGAAAACTTCGTCCTCGCTCTGGACCTCAGCGTCAAGACGCGACGCATCATCCGACAGAATATGACCGTGGCGCTGGGAACCGTCGGGGTCATGGTGGTGGCGACCTTTCTTTTTCCCTTGCCGCTGGCGCTGGGTGTGGCGGCCCACGAGGGAAGCACCGTGGTCGTGGTGCTCAACAGCCTGCGTCTTCTGTTTCTGCGCCGCGCCTGACAACGGCGCCCCGCATTGCTACGTTAGCACGTCATGTCTTGGCGGATCTACACGCACCACACGCTGAAGGCCGCGCTGCGCGCAGTGCAGGTTTTTGTTTTCGTGATCGTGCCCGCCGCGATCCTCTGGCTCGAGATGGCCGGGGTGCCGTCGCTTTGCTATCCACCGCTCATTGAGGCGGCCAGGCAAGAGGGGCTCGATCTGTCTTTTTCCAGCATGCGCATCAGCCTTATGCAAGGACTGGTGCTGGACAAGGTGCGCCTCAGCGCGCGCGGACTACCGGCCAACAGCGAGGTTGCGGTCGACCACGCTTCCATCGCGCTCGACTGGCGCAAGCTTCTGCGCGGAGCGGTGGAGCTCACGGCGCTGGAGTTGCGCGGAGCACAACTCTACCTGCCGATCACCAGCGCAGAAGGTGTGACCAGATCGCTGCGCCTGACCAAAGCGCGCGCGCGGTTGCTGCTGGCGGACGGAATCGTCAGCGTGCCGCTGGCGGAGTTTAATCTGCAAGGCATCGAGGTGACCGCCACTGGCCAGGTCGCCCTCGGGCCAAGCGGGGCTCAAGCCCCCGCGTCGACGGCGGCGCCGGCCGAACTGGCTCGAGGCATCGAGATCCTTGAGTCGCTGGATTTCGGACAAAGCCCGCCGACGCTCGACTTGGAGTTCAGTGTCGATGCCGGACGTCCGGAAAGCTGGCGTATTCCTCGGATCCGGCTGGCAGCCGCCGGCGCCGCTTACGGGACGCTGCGGTTGCGCGACATCCGCTTGGACGCATCGTTTACCGCCGGTCTGTTCGATGTGCAAAATCTTTCCGCGCGCGATGAAAAAGGGGGGGAGCTGAACGTGTCCGGGCGATGGGACGCGACCACCGGCGCGGCGCAGGCCTCCGTGGAATCCAGCCTCGATCCGGCGGGATGGGTGCAGGAACTCGGTCCCGGCAAAGATTGGAGCGGGCTGGTTTTTGCCAAACCGCCGGTGCTGCGGGCCACCCTGGAGACGTCGGCGGGAAAACCACGCAAAATCAGTATCCTTGGCACAGCGGAGGCGGAGGGCTTCACGCTGCGCGGGCTGCAATTTACCGGGCTGGAGGGGGGCTTCTCCTGGCGCGGCGCGGGCGAGTTTTTCGCCGATGACGTCATCCTCCGGTTGCCGGCAGGCGAGATCCGCGCGGACGTCATGGTTCGGCCCGACGACGCGCGAGTGCTGCTGGATTGCCGGGCAGACCCGATGCCGCTCGTCGCGCTGCTCGGCGGGAAGGCGCGCGAAGCGATCGGGAAGATGGAAGTCGCGTTCCTCGATCCCCCCCACATCGTATTCGAAGCCCGCGGCACCAAACTCGACATCGCCAGCATGTCGGCCACCGGCACGATCAAACTCGGTCGCACATCCATCCACAGCTCAACCATGGAAACCGGCAGCGCTCGTCTCGCCTACAAGGACCGCGCACTGACCTTCAGCGACGCGCGCGTCACCCGTCCGGAAGGGACGGGCTCCGGTGCCTTCACCTTCGATTTCGCGCGCGATCTGGCGCGCCTAGAAGGAATACACAGCACGATGAACCCGTTTAATGTGATGCAGTGGGCCGACCCGAATGCAGCGCGGGAAACCTTGCCCTACCGATTCAAGGGGCCGCCTGAAGTAACGGTCAACGGAGTGATCGGGCTCAAGGATCCCACGCTCACGCAGGTGACTGCCGACTTCAGCGCACCGCAAGGGCTCGACTACGATCTGCTGGAACGCACGCTGACCTTCGGCGCGGCGCGCGGCACCCTGCACTTCAAGGGGCGACGCATCGAGTTGGATGCACCCGCAGCGAAGCTCTTTGGCGGACAGGCGCGGATCACCGCAGATATCGTCACAGGCCAACCTGAGGCGCGGCAGCAAATGACGATCGAGTTGAACAAGGTCAATTTCGAGACGCTCACGCGCCTCTACTTCGACTACCAGAATTCGAAGGGCGTGGTCAGCGGGCGCTACAAATTCAGCTTTGTGCCGGGGCAGCCGAAGCTCATGCGGGGCGGCGGCAATCTGCTGGTCGAAAACGGAAACGTCTTCGCCATCCCGGTCCTCGGGCCGCTATCCTTCCTGCTCGACGCCATCGTGCCGGGGGCGGGTTACCAGACTTCGCGCAAGGCGACCTGTGACTTCCGCGTGGCGGATGCGGAAATCTGCACAGACAACCTGGACGTGCAGGGACAGGGCTTCGTCATGATCGGCCAAGGCACCCTGTTTTTCCTCGAAGACCGCATGGACTTCGGGGTGCGGGTGAACGCGCAGGGCGTCCCGGGCTTGCTGCTCTACCCAGTGAGCAAACTCTTCGAATACGTGTCCGACGGCAAAATGAGCGAGCCGAAATGGCGCCCGCGCCTCCTGCCCAAGGGTGGCGCGGAGCCGAAGCCGCCGGCCGAAGAACCGAAGCAGAAGGAGACTAGCGGAGCAACAAAACCGCGCGGGCGCGCTTGATCGCGTTGGTGATGCGGCGGTGCAGGTGGGCCGGCACACCGGTCAGCCTACGCGGAAGAATCTTGCCGCTCTCGGTGATGAAGCGCCGGAGCACTTCGGGATTTTTGTAGTCGATAGCCTCCACCGTCAGGTCGATACGACGGCGCGGCATGGAGCGGTTGGCACGGCGCATGGCCGCGCGGCGCTTGGGTGTCTTGGGTTGCATGATGCGTTATTTGGTCTCGCGGTGCAGGGTGTGCCTGCGGAGATGCGGGTTGTATTTCTTTTTCTCGAGCCGGCCCGGCGTGCGGGGGCTCTTCTTGTTTCGTTTACTCATGTAGCGGGACACCGGTTTACCTTCGGCGACCGCCTCAGTGCATTCGAGGGTGATGATTTCTTGGGCCATGTCTTTTTACTCCTTGCTGTCGGCGGAGGATTCCTCCTCCGAGTCATCCGATCCTTCCTCGTCGACGGTGTCGAAGAGCCGCACGACGGGTTGGCGGATGCGTGAAAAGCGGTTTTTGCGCTCGATCTCGTTCTGGCACTCGACGGTGAAGCGGGCGAAGGGACGCGCCTCGAGCCGGGCCTTGGGGATGGCCTTGTTGCTCATCTCGCAGACGCCGTAGGTGCCGCGGAGGATGCGCTTGAGAGCCTCGTCGATTTCAAAGAGCGCGTCCTGTTCCTGGGAGAGAAGGTTGAGCGCGAAATCGCGGTCGTAGGAATCGCTGCCGGCGTCCGCCTGATGCAGACCGTGCGCCGAGACCTCGTGGGAGTCGTGCGAGCGCAGGTTGTCACGGGCTACTCCGGTCATAGAGTCCAGCAGGGTGTCCTTGAGGGCGAGCAGGCGGAAATGCTGCTGCTTGAGCCAGGGATTGAGGCGGCGGGATTTCTCCACCGGTTGGCCGTAAGCGAGGAGCTCGCGCGTGCCGACGGCCTGAGCCTTGGTGGCGCGGGATTTGCGCGCAGGAGCAACCGGGGTACGCTTGGACGCATCCGCTTTTTTCGGAGCGGTTTTTTTCGCAGCCGGCTTTGGGGTGGATGTTTTTTTTGCCGGCGTTTTTTTCGCGACGGCAGGTTTCTTGGGGGCCGGCGTTTTTTTCGCGGGCTTGCCTGAAGTTTTCTTTTTGGATGCAGCCATTTCTGAAGAATTGAAGGGGCCGGGAAACTACCGACCGTCCTGCGCCGAAGCAAGGCTTTTCGGCCTAGGGGCCGGGCATCGGTACGGGACGGTCCCCCGCCTTGTCAGCCGCCTGCTGCTCGGTCTGCTCCTGGCCGGGCGTGTAAGGGCGCCCCCCGACCACCTTCACCTCGCCGCCGTCCGCCTTGACCAGCGAGGGCCGCGAACCGACTTCCAGATAGGCTTGCTGGGCAAGGACTTCACCCTGCAGGCCTAGGTGCGTGTAGAGAAATTGCTTGGGGGCGCTGTTCTGCAAAATATGGACCTCATTGCGGCCGTCAAGCATCACGGCGGGAAGCCCGAAAGTCAGGTAAGGCCCAAGCTGGTGCATGGCATAAATTTTCCCATTCTCCTTGTCCTCGATACGCGCGTAGAGCCGAGTGCTGCGGGAAAGTTTATGCGAGAGCAGGGTGATGGTGCGCAACTCGGGCTTCCCCTCGCTGCCCGGCACGCCCACCACCTCCTGCCAGATCTGATGTGCTTCGGTGATCTCGATGGGGAGAGAGGCCGAGCTGAAAAAACGCCCGAAAGATTCCGCAAAAACCGTCGCCTTAATGCGGTAGAGCCCGAACTCCTGCAACGGGAAAAGCGGCGTGAGGTTGACTGTGCGCGATAACTTTTCTCCCGGGGCGATGGCCACCGGCGAAAGTTCGTAGTCCGGGTTATTCGGCGGGACAAGCCGCCCGTCGGCGGCCTCGATGCTGAAACCGAACCAACGCTGCTGGCCATCATTTTCGAGGAGCAGCGGGCGCCCGCTGAGGTTGTCGATGGTCACCGTGGCGAGGATCGGTTCGTAGACGACGTAAAGTTTGCGCTTGAAGCCGATGGTGACATTGACCTGCGCCCGCGCGACACCAGCCGCGCACAGCAGCAAAAAAACGGCAAGCAGAAAGCGGAAGACGCGGTGCATGCGGAGGAGGGCGGAGCTCATTATTGCGGGGGCGTTTCGGAAGCCGTACGGAAGCCCAGTGTATCAAGCGCCTGCAGCGGGTCGAGGATCGCGCGACGGCGCGTCGCGTTATATTCTGGGTTGTTCCAATTGCCGCCGCGGACCACCGGCACATTGCCGCCCATACCGTCCTCGGAGGGCGCCATGGTCTCCGTCCATTCGGACACGTTGCCCGCCATGTTGTGCACTTTGAAAAAGCTCGTGTCCCCCTCGGGCTTGTTGACCGGGGACCAGCGCTTGTAACCGTCGATCTCTCCTCCCTCCTTGGGGTTGGGTTTGAAGTCCTTACCGCTGTTCACTCGCTTGTCGTCCTCCTCGTTTCCCCAAGGATATGTACGTCCATCGATCCCGCGCGCGGCCTTCTCCCACTCCCGCTCTGTCGGCAGACGACGACCTTTCCATTTCGCGTACGCGTAGGCATCGAACCAGTCAACGTTGAAAACAGGCGAGTCGACGGTGAGCGGAAACAATTTCTTATACGTTCCCTTCTGCGCGCTGCGGTAGTAACCCCAGGCTGGTGGATCGAGTTCCTTTTTGTCCGCCCAATCCAGCGGAACATGCGACTTGCCCTTCGGCATGTCGGGGTGGGAAAATTTCTCCGCGTCGCCGGGATGGGCCTCGAGATAATCGAGGAAGTCTTTGTAGTCGGCGATCGACACCTCGTGCTCGTCGATCCAGAAGGTGGGCAGAATGACTTTCTCACCATCCTGATAGATGAACTCCCCGGCAGGAACTTTGACCATCGTGGTGGAAACCCTCCGAACGCCGCCGCCGAGAAAATGATAAAGCGCGAACAGACCCACGGCCAGAAGGACAAAAGAAAGTGCAGAGCTGATGAAAAGGCGCTTTTTCTGGCGTTGCTTCGCATCCTCGACGAGTTGCTTGGATTTCTCGGCCCGCGCGGTGAGTTTGGCGGCATCTTTCGGCGCAGTTGCGGGTTTGGCCGCGGCGACCAACGGGAGCACTGCGGCCCAATCGCGCGTACCGTCCGCCAGCGACGCTGCCACAGTGGCCACCGCACCGCCCGGCTGCGCCGATCTGCCGATGACACCCGCGAAATTTTTCACCTCGGCCCGCTCGTCGGCAGCCGGCGCCGAGGCGAGCGCAACATTCGACAAACGCGGACGCATAGAACTGTCGAGGAGCAGATCAGCAGGCCGTATTTCGGCGCGTGCCAGACCATGCTGACGAAAATATGCGGAGACATCGGCTGCGGTGCGCAGGGCGGAGAGCAGGACGCGGTCGTCGAGTTGGTGGCCAGCCGCCACATAGGCCTCGAGGTTGAACCCGGGCACGTAGTCCGACGTGTAAAAATAATGTCCGCGCGCCTCGCCCGCTTCGTACACGGCCAAAAGATAGGGATGGGAGACAGCGGCTTTGGCTCTCGCGTCGGCGAGAAAAGCGTCGACCGTCGACTGCTCGCCCGCCTTGGTCCCGTCCAGCGTATGGAGGACGACATGCCGTGACATGTTCTGCTGCCAAGCGAGGAACTCCGAGGTGGAGCCGTGGTTGCCCACGAATTCCTGGATGAAGTAGGGGCCGAGAGCGGAGCCTATTGCGGGCAGTCCCGCGCCCAGGCCCAACGTGGCGACCAGGCTGTCGCGGTCCACCGGTTTCGTCAGCGCGGCGGCCCCGGCGAGACGGTCGGCGTGGGCGGAGAGATCGTAACCGCTGACAAAAATCGTGCGCATCCCCGGAAATTCCGCAACCAAGCGGTCGCGCAAAGCGAACCCGTCCATCGGTTCCATCACCACATCGGAGACCAAGACATCGGGCCCGCCCTCCCAAGCCCTCGCTGCCAGCAAGGCCCCTCCCCCATTGGAGGCCACCCGCACCTCGCAGCCACCAACCTCCTCGAGCAACTCGCGCCAGGCATCGAGAACGCCCGCCTCGTCGTCCACGAGCAGAATTTTCATCGCGCGGCGCCCGCGTCTTCCCGCCCGGCGGGCAACTCGTTGAGCGGCGGCGGAAAAAGTTCCTGGAGGTCGACGGGATCGGCGCGGGTCTCCTGCAACTGCCCCTGATGGTAGATATTCACCATGTAGCCGTAGTATTGAGGTGCGGGACCGCCGTCCGGTCCGATGCGGGGCACCTCGTATTTCACCTCGAGAATCTCGATGCCGTCGCTTTTCCAGTCCACCGGCGTGGTGAACCACATCGACTGCACGCGGCTCATCGTCGGCACAATCTCGCTATTGAGCAGTTCGTAGAATGTCACGTTGATGCGGACGTCGCGCGCATCGACCTGCTCGCCTGGCCGGGCCTTGACCGCGAGGCGCAAATCTTTGATCGGGTTCTTGGCGTCGTGTCCGTCGGAGATCTTCAGGTCTACCACGCCGAGGGTGGAACCGGGTTGCAGCCCCGCTTGGTCGCGGAGTTCATCCGTGTTTTTCTGGGCGGGCGGAGTGCGCAGCAGATTAAGGCGGACTTCAGCCACGTCAAAAAGCCGGCCCGCATCGGCTCCGAGATCCATCAGCTTCTTCCACGTTGCCTGGGCCATTTCGGTCTGCCCGAGGCGCTCGTGAATGCTGGCGACGCGTGAGAGGATTTCCGGGTTTCGAGGTTGGACGCCCAGAGCTTCCTCCAGCGGAACGAGGGCGTCGCCGGGGGAATTTCCTCCCTCAAGTTTGTCCGCCTCCTTGGTCAACTCAGCCAGCCTCGCATCCTGCGCTGCTTTCTCCGGAGCGGAGATTTCGGGAGCGGGCGCCGGGGCCGCGACCGCCTGCGCTGGGGGCACGACCAGCGGCGGGAGGTTCGGATTGTTGCTCTGCTTGAGACCGGGACCAAAATAAATGAGCACGGCCACCAGTTGGGCTACGGCTGCCGCACCGAGCAAGCTGGCTGCCACCATGAATGTCAAACCCAGGCTAGATTTCATCGGAGCACAAGCATGAAGGCGACAGGGCGCGCAAGTCAACGGCCGTGGCCGGTTCTCTCTCAGGGGCCGACCACCTCGAAGGAGCGGACGCGTCCGCGGGCGAGCAGAAGAATGGCTCGTTCGCCGGGTGCAAGCGCGCCCGCCGCTGCGGCAAAATCCTCCGGGCTGGAGATGGCGGTGTCGTTGATCCGCTCGATGGCATCACCCGCTTGCAGCACTCCCAGGGCCGGGCTGCCCGGGGCGATCGACTGCACCATGACGCCGCTTATATTTTCGGGCAGACGCCGCCGCGCGATCAAATCCGGGGTGAGCGGCTCCACCGTGACCCCCGACAAGGCGATGCCAGCCGGTGCAGCACTACCCGCTGGAGGCTGCGGCGCGACGGCACCGGAGGAGGAGGCCGGCGGTACAGGTTGCCCCTGCTCGATAATGGTGACCGGAACCTGGACCACCTGGCCTTCGCGCAGGATATCGAGGACGACCTTCTGGTTGATCCCTGTCTCCGCCACCCGCTTGCGCAGATCGCTGAAACCACGGATCTCGCGGCCCCCGAACTTGATCACAAAGTCGCCGCGCCGGATCCCAGCCGCGGCAGCCGGCGAGTCGGCGAAAACGGCATCGACCAGAGCCCCGCGCGCATGGGGCAGACCGAGTTGGCGTGCGAGATTCGCATCGAGCGGAAGCATGACGACACCGAGATACGGACGCGGCACCCGGCCGTGCTGAAGAATCTGCTCGAGGACGCGGCGGACCGTGTTGGAGGGGATGGAGAACGCGAGGCCCTGGCTTCCGCCGCTCTCCGTTTTGATGCTGTTGTTGATTGCGACGATCTCGCCGTGGATGTTGATGAGCGGCCCCCCCGAATTGCCCGGGTTGATCGGCGCATCGGTTTGGAAAAATTCGTTGGAAGTCTCGCTCGAAATGAGGCGGTCGCGCGCGCTGATGATCCCCATGGTCACGGACTCCTGCAGCCCGTAGGGCGCGCCGACAGCAAAGACGAGCTGGCCGACCCGCACCTTCTCCGAATCGGCAAACGCCAAGGGCTTGAGGCCTTTGACATCGATCTGCAGGATGGCGATATCGGAGAGAGGATCCACCCCGAGCACCTTGCCGGGTACCCGCTGTCCATCGCTGAGCGTCACCGTGACCTCCGACGCATTGTCGATCACGTGCACGTTGGTCACGATGTGCCCCTCCGCGGAAACAATCGCCCCGGAGCCGGTCTCCGCGGTCGGCGGCCGACGGCCGAGCCCGAAATACTGCATGAGCAGCGCCTCGCGAGGATCGACGGCGGCGCCCTTGAGAACGTTCATGCTCACGACGGACGGAATGACGGCCTCGGCCACGCGTCCCAGCTCCTCGTCGAGGCCAGCCAAGCCCGGGATACGGGAGGATTTCAGCGCCGGTCCGACCGGAGGCAGTGCGGACGGAGACGATGCTGCGGCCGGCGAACCCGAGGTTTCGACATGGCCGCTCTTCCAAGCATAGAGCCCTGCCAAGGCTAGTGTGATGATCAAAACGAAGAGCAGGAACTGCAGGAAACTTTTCATCGCAACATGAATCTGTCTAGACGGCGGCGCGAAGCAAGGCATCGGCGTGCAGCCAATCCCAGAGGCGGTTGATGGAGGTCTGGACGCGGCCTCGCGCCGCGGTCACCTCGGCCGGGGAAAACTTCGTGCCCTGCGGGGGTTTCTCGACGCCGAAAATGTAGTATTTGATCTTCGGCTCGGTGCCGCTCGGACGCACGGCACATCGTCGACCATCCGCCATCGTAAAGATGATCATGGCCTCCGCCGGGATGAGCTCTCCCTCCGCATCATGGACAACATCCAATGCGAAATTTTCCATTTTCACCACCGCGGAACCGTCCATCTCCTCGGGAGGATTTTGCGCGTAGGACGCGGCGAGCTTCGTGATCGTCGCTGCGCCCTCGGCGCCCTCGAAGACCAGCGACTCGCCGCGCTCAAGGTGCACGCCGAGCACGGCAAAGATCTCGTCGAGATAGTCAACCGCCGTCATACCGCGGGAGCAGGCGTAGGCTACGACCTCGGAGAAGGCCGCCACCGCCGCATTGGCGTCCTTGTCGCGGGCGAAATCAGCGAGCGTGTAGCCATAGCTTTCCTCGCCGCCCATGACGAGGAACGAGGAGTGCTCGAGCCGCAAGCTGCGCGTCTTGTCCTCCCCTAGGTGCGGGTAGTCGGCACGGAGCCCGGCCGGGATACCCTCCTCGTATTGGCGGAGCTTGGCAGCGTTGTATTTGAAACCGGTCAACGTCTCGACACAGCGCAGGCCGAAGTGCTCGGCCACCGCCTTCTGCAGGTCGGTGGTGACATAAGTCTTGATGATAACGCCGCGCGATTTGTTCGCTTCGGTGAGTATGCCCAGCTCAAACATCCGCTGGGCCCTGTAAAACGCGAGCATCGAGCCGATCTGGTTTCCCGTAAGCAGCTGCATGCGTCCGTCGCGGTCGCGCACCGCCACCCCCATGCGGTCGTCGTCGGGGTCGGTGGCCATGACAAGATCGGCTCCGATGCGGTCGGCAAGTTGCAGTGCCATGGTTAAAGCTTCCGCGTATTCAGGGTTGGGCGACTTGACAGTGGGAAAACGGCTGTCGGGCACGAGCTGTTCGGGGACGGCGGTCACATCCAGCCCGAGGCGCTGCAGCAGCGGCATGATGATCGAGGCGCCCACTCCGTGCAGAGGCGAGTAAACGATCTTGAGGCCCCGGGCCCGCTCCATGACCGCCGGATCGAGCACCACGCTCTCGAGGCGGTCGAGGTAGGCGTCGTCCATTTCCGGCCCGAGTACTTCGCGATTCCCCTGCTCCGCAGCGGGTAGAACCGCGTGGCGGGCGGACACCACCGCGTTGACGTCTTCGATGATCCCCGAAGCGTGGGGCTCGATGACCTGGCCGCCGTCATCGAAGTAAACTTTGTAGCCGTTGTAGGCCGGAGGATTGTGGCTGGCTGTGATGTTGATGCCCGCCTGGGCCGCGCGTTGGCGGACAGCGAAGCTCAATTCCGGTGTGGGCCGCGGCTCGGCAAAAACTAGTGCGTCGCAACCCGAGACGGTGATGATCTTGGCGGCAAGGTCGGCGAACTCACGCGAAAAAAACCTCGTGTCGTAGCAGATGCAGATCCGCGGCCGATGCGGCAGCTTCTCGCGCACGGCCCATTTTTTGACATAGGCCACAAGCCCCTGCGTGGCGCGGCTGATGTTGAGATAGTTCATCGCGTTGGTCCCGGTGCAGGGGAACTCGGGACGCCCCATCGCCTGCGGTGATCCCGCTTCGGCCGCCGTCACCACCGCGCCGACCGTCTTGCCTCGCAACCCACCGGTGCCGAAGGCCAAGGTGCGGAAAAAGCGGTTGTTGAGCTCCTCCCAGCTGCCCGCGGCCACCAGCTCCGCGATGCTCGCCGCTTCCGGGGCGGACGGATCCGCAGCCAGCAGCTTCTCTATATTGGCCCGCGAGGAGGCGAGCAGTGCACCCCCCTCCTCACCGGCGAGCAGGGTGGAGGACAGCTCATTCATGGCGTTGTATTATAGGCGGCTAGCGGCGGGCTGGAAAGCACGTCCGCAGAAACCGCTGCGAACACCATCCAGCCGGCGGCCTGCGCTTTCCCTTCTGCCCGGAAGCGGCTAGGCTAATGATCCATGATGAGCAATTTTCCCCGAACGATGGCCGCGGCCGCCTGGGTCGCGCTTCTTGTTTTCGCCGCTCCGGTCCAGGCCCAGCAAACGCCGCAGCAGGCATTCGACGCGGCCAACAACGTGTACCAGAAAGGTGACTATGCTGCCGCAGCCAGCGCGTATGAGGCCGTGCTGCGGGACTACCCGACATCGCCGGTAGTCCCGAACGCTCAAGTGCAGCTCGCGCTTTCCTTCCTGCTGGCGGGTGAGAACCAGAAAAGTCTGGATGCCTTGGCCAAGTTCTTCGGGGGTCCCGCGGCTGGGCCCGACCTGACCGAGCTGGCAGCTTTGCTACGACCCCAAGCGCTATCGGCCAAAGCTGCGGCGCTCAAGGCCGGCGACCCGGCGCGCCAGGCCGGCTATCAGGAAGCGATCAAATACTTCAACGAGTTCATCCAGAAATACGCGAAGTCGGCGGAGTTGGAGTCCGCTTATTACGGCAGTGCCATCGCCTCATTCCAGCTGGGGGAATACGCGGCGGCCAAGGACGGGCTCAACACCAACATCCAAAAGAACGGTGCGAGCCCTTCCATCGTGGAGAGCAAAAATCTCCTCGCCCTCATACTCGCCACGGAGGGGAGCAAAATGCTTTCCGCCGAATCGTCCGACCGCGACGCCGCCTTCAAACTTTACGACGAATCGTCAGGGCTCCTGCGCGAAGTCATCAAGAAGGGCGGCGACCCTATCCTCGCCACCACGGCGCAGTTCCAGCTCGGGGAGATCCTTCTCAGCGAGGCGGCGTTCGCGCCGGAGGAGCGCAAGCCGCACCTTCTTCAGGAAGCGCGCCAGGCCTTCCGCGAGGTCAAAGCCAATGAGGATGTCATCGTCGAGCAGGAGCGGAAGATGGCCGCACTGCCGGAGCGGCGCGGTGCCGCGTTGCGCGAGGGCAACCCGGCTATGCGTAGCGTGCTGCTCAATCGCGTCAACCGCGAAGCGAGCCGCGATGCGGGCAAACTCGAGGAACTGCGCAGCCGCCCCGATCCGTCGCTCACCGCCCTGCAAAAGGTGGGCGAGACGTATTTCCAAGAGGGAAAATACGACGAGGCGCGCGTGGTTCTCGCGCATGTGCAGCCGTTGCTGGGCGAGGAGGACAAAAAGCGCAATCTCTACTTCACCGCTATGACCTATGCCCTGCAAAATGCGGCCGTGGAAGCGACGGCGAGGTACGAGGCTTTCCAAAGCGCGCACAAAGGCGATCCGCTGGCGGACAATCTCCCGGTGGCCATGGGCAACATGCTGCTCAACCATCCGGATGCATCCGTGCGCAATCCGGAGAAGGCTGCGGCCTACTTCAAGGAGGCGGCCGAACTTTATCCCAACAGTCCGCTGCGCGGACTCTCCGTGGTGAGCGAAGCGACTGCGCGCGCGCAACAGGGAGATTTCGATGGGGCGCTCAAGACCTACCGCGACTTTCTCTCCGCCAACCCTCCGGCTGCCGTAGCCGCCGTGGCCCAACTGGGCATCGGCAACGTGCTGAAAGACCAGGGAAAGTGGGATGAGGCCATCGCGGCCTACAAGGAAGTTTCCGCCAAATACCCGCAGGCCAAACAAGTCGAAGAAGCCGAGTTTTGGGTCGCTGTCGGCACCCAACAGAAAGGCGACAACGAAGGCTCCCTGCCGCTCATCGCCGCGTTCGTCGCGAAATACCCGGCCGGCGCCCTAGCCCCCAGCGCGCTCTACGGCGCCGCTTCCGCGCAGCTTGCCTTGGGGCGCAACGACGAGGGAGTGGCCACGCTGGCGCAGATCGCTGAGAAATTCCCGAAGAGCCAGCCAGCGCCCTTCACTTATTTCCAGCGCGCGCAGATCGCGGGCGCGGCCCAGAATGCCGACGAGGTCGTGCGGCTCATGCGGGAATTCGCAGAAAAATATCCGCAGGACGAAAAAATATTTTTTGCCTTCGACAGCATCGGGCAAGCCGAAAACAACCGCGGCAACATCGCTGCAGCAGTAGCGGCCTACGGCGACTTCGCCGCCAAATACGAGGGCCAACCGAAGGCTGCCGAGGCGGTCCTCAAGATCGCGGATCTTCACCGCGCGGCGGCCGAGCGACTCGGACGCTTCGGCGCCCTCAATCCGGAGGAGCAGGCCAGGTGGAAAGAATCCCTCGCAGCTTCCGTGGCAGCCGGAGAGAAAATGGTCGCCACCTACCCGGAGAGCGCGGAACTCGGACTGGGGCTGCGTTCGCTGCTCGCCGCGAAGAAGCTCGAAGCAAGCGCGGGGCTCACCGATGCGGGCGGGGTGGAAAAGTATTTCGAAAACCTCGCTGCTACCGCGCCGGAGAAGGCCAGGAGCAATGTCATGTTCGCGCGCGCCGCATTCATCCACGACTCGGATCAGGCGCGGGCGCTCACGGAGATGAGCAAGGCCTACAGCTCTTCGCAGCTTTATGCACCAGCCGATTTGGAACTCTATGGGCTGGCTCTGCTCGCGGGCGGCAAGGCAGATGAGGCCAAGGCCGTTTTCGAGAAAATCGCCTCCGACAACCCGAATCCCGGAGGTCAGGATCCTGCCCAGCTTCCGCCATCGATCCAAGAGGCCCAGGCCATTTCGCTCTTCGGCCTCGGTCGCGTGGCCCAAGACAAAGGCGACGTCGCCGGCGCAGGGCAGCTGTTTGAAAAACTCAAAACGCTCTATCCTTGGTCACCCAAAGTGCTGGAGGCCAACTACGGTATCGCCGCCTCGTTCCGCCAGCAGGGCAAGGGAGACGAAGCAGTTGCACTGCTCACGCCGATCATACGCGCTCCCAACGCCTCGTCGCAACTGCGCGCGGACGCGATGCTGCTCAGCGGCTACATCCAGAAGGACAAGGGCGAGCGCGAGGCGGCCATCGACCTCTTCGTGAAAATATCCGCATTTTATGACGGTGTGCCGGACGCGGCCTCGACCGGACTGTGGGAGGCTGGACAACTTCTCGAGCAGCAGGTCAACGAACTTCAGGGTAAGGATCCTGAGAAAGCAAAGAAGCAGCGGGGGCAGATGCTGCGCGCCTATCAAGAGCTGGCAGAGAAGTTTCCCGCTTCGAAATACGCGGCGCAGGCCCGCGAACGGCTGGCCGCCCTCGGCGCACCGCAATAATGACCCGGGCCGAGCGCGCGGCGGAAGTCCTGCAAACACTGCGCGCGGTCTATCCCGATGCGCACTGCGAGCTAGATTACTCAGACGCGTTCCAGTTGCTGGTCGCCACCATTCTGTCGGCGCAGTGCACAGACAAGCGCGTTAACATGGTGACGCCGGCTCTCTTTGCAAAATTTCCCGACGCCCGCCGGATGGCAGCGGGCAGCCAAGAGGAACTCGAGGAGTTGGTCCGCTCCACCGGCTTCTTTCGCAACAAGGCGAAAAACATCCGTGCGGCTGCTGCCGCGTTGATGGAAAAGCACGGGGGCCAAGTGCCACGTGGGCTCGAAGCTTTGACCCAGTTGCCGGGCGTCGGGCGCAAGACAGCCAACGTGGTTCTGGGCAACGCCTTTGGCATTGAATCGGGAGTAGTTGTCGACACGCACGTGGCACGGCTAAGCCAGCGACTCGGACTCACCAGGCATACGGATCCGGTAAAAATCGAGCAGGATCTCATCAAGATCGTTCCAAGGGAAACCTGGACACTCTGGAGTCACTTGCTCATCTGGCACGGTCGTAGGCGGTGCCAAGCACGCCGTCCTGATTGCGTGCGCTGCGAGTTGAATACTATCTGCCCAACCGCAGTTCAAAAAGTGCGCATTGGCAGGAAGCGATCGTCAGATCCAACTCCATCCCAGCCACTGCCAATGAGCCGACCGCAAAGGACTAAGGACTGACTGGAGGAGGCGTCGGGGTCGGCGTAGGATTCGGCGTAGGATTCGGCGTCGGGGTCGGGGTCGGCTGATCAGGCGGAGGCAAAGGAACCGGAGGTGCGGGAGGTATGGGGACATTGCCGGAAAGATTGGGGTAATCCGTGAGGGAGCCAGTCTCCGTGCCATCGGGGCGGAGAATCACGACCAGACCTTCGCCCACGGGAACTTGCTCGCCTTCGGTTGTGACGGCCAACTTGTCGCCGGCAAGGGCAGCCACCGTGACGGTCGCCGTTGTCGGGTCGGCACCGGTCGAGGAAATGACCATCACGCCAGCGGTAACCGGGCTGATCGTGCCGCGGGCGGTCTGGATAACCAGGGAAGTCGACATTGCTCCTGCGGTGGCACTCACTGCGCCGGCGACCGCTTGGGCAATATCAGCAGCCATCGCGGGATTTCCCTCGGTTGCAGCCTCCCCGATCATGTTGGCTATCTCTTGCAGACTGGTCGTGCCATCGTCCACCGTCTGCTTCGC
>Ga0114970_10001610_pt1 | contig 16900 bp, 14 predicted proteins | sample M_140205_XF_Meta_FD_87030 | JGI IMG/M metagenome (GOLD analysis project Ga0114970, IMG submission 87030) | Freshwater microbial communities from Lake Montjoie, Canada to study carbon cycling - M_140205_XF_MetaG | ecosystem: Environmental > Aquatic > Freshwater > Lake | place: Lake Montjoie... | reverse complement strand
CCCTCTCCCCAGCAAATAGGAGCCCATTATGGTCACAATTGGCATTTATTATCGAGTCTCTACAGACCGTCAGGATCTGCTGAGTCAGAAGCAAGCAGTGGAAAAATGGCTCTCTCTTCTTCCAGATCGGGAAAAACCCAAGACCATCTACCAATACGAAGATGTGGGCATATCAGGCAGCAAAGAGGCTCGCCCAGAATTCCAACGGATGCTGGAAGATGCCTTTGCAAAAAAGCTCGATACCATCGTGGTCTATCGACTGGATCGATTTAGTCGCGATGCTTCTTCGGCCATTCAGAAGATTCTCCAACTCGATACCCATGGAGTGGCTTTTGTTTCCGTCTCTCAGCCGGCCCTCAATTTAGGACATCATGTACCCTTCAGAAAAACCATGCTCGCTGCTTTTGCGGAAATTGCGGAGATCGAGCGAGACACCCTCATCGCTCGGGTAAACATGGGACTGGCAGCTGCCCGAAAAAGGGGCGTGGTATTGGGAACTCCGAAAAAATGCACCCCCGAACTCAAAGAAAAAGCCTGGGTTCTACGCAGCCAGGGGCTTACCATGCGGGAAATTGCCACACGTCTGGAGGTAAGCTTGGGATCTGTTTCTTCCTTGTTGCAGAAAACATAAGTCTGTTTTCTCAAGAAAAATAACTAGCTTCCGATAACGAGGAAATGAAAACTTTCGAGGAGGAAAAATATGCGTCTTCTACTAATGGGAATCGGAGCCATCAGTTTATTTTCTATTGCAACTGGCTGCAACCAAAAAAATAGCGGAGTTGAGAGCATAAGGCAGGCGGCCGTTGATCTAACAAGCAACCTTACCATAGATGATTTTTCCTCTACGAATGCAATTGCTTCCACCCTTCCAATACCGGTAGCTGATTTTTCCTCTACGAATGCAATTGCTTCCATCCTTCCAATACCGGTGACTTCCTCCGACACAATCGCGACACTGGCCCTAACCCCAGTCTCCCCGCTCATAGAACCCACACTCATCGAAGCCACAGATCCTGCAAATCCCGTTTCCACCCCTATGAGCACCACCTCTGTGATGATCAATGCAGCAGCGTCCACCACAACCACCCAAGTAATTATTACACCTCCAACGGCAGGCAACAGCGGGCTTTTATCCAGCAGCGGGATCAGCAAAACGGGGTTTACCATATCTTGGGTGGAAGCCACAGGAACCGCGCCCTTTCAATACACAGTCTATTACTCTACGAATCAAAGCGATGTGACTTCCCTGCAAGCGGTGGCTGCGATTACCAATACCACACTTGCCAGCCAAGGGGCTGTGGTCCTTACTGATGTTACCCCCACTACACTCTCGAATCTTACTCCCAATACTCCCTACTATGTGAATGTGAGTGTGATCGATGCCACAGAGTTATCCACATTATATGCAGGCGGTATGTTCACCACCCTCCAGGACCTACCAACATTGAGTTCTAGTGCATTGGCCATTCCAGCTGGCACATTGGGAACCACCAGCGCTGGCGTAACATGGACGGCAGCTACACCTGCCGCATCCAGACCAGGGGCTCTCCAATACCAAGTCTATTACTCTACCTCCTCCACCGCTGTGGATAGCCTCGCAAACATTCAAACGGGTACCAATGTCATCGCATTCGGCACATGGACATCCAGCACCAGCGTGATCATCCCGGGCTTGTCCCCCAATCAGCTCTACTACTTCAATGTGGTGGCCCAAGACTCTGCAGGCAACCAACTCCTCTATACCATGAGCCAAGCAACCACAGGCAATCAAGTCTATCTCTTCGCCTCTGGGTCTACTCACCAAGGAAATATGGGAGGGAGACAGGGGGCCGATCAAATTTGTACCACAGCCAAAAATAAGAACCAGGCTGCCCTTGGATGCAACTATATACATGCCTTTTTGAGTGTATCTGCTTCCGACTATCTTGCCAATTTCCCCACCCAATATGGAACCAAAAATGGCAATTTCCCAGCCTCCTCCGTCCCATTCGCAACCCCAAATGGAATACAAATTGCCCCATCCTGGACCACTCTACTCTCCAATCAGCAAAGCAATACACCTACTGGTAATTACAAATCGTCCCTGGGAGGATCCTCCAACTATTATTGGACAGGGTCTTTGCAAAATGGAGCTTATTGGGATGCACAATCATGCAAGGGCTGGACGGCTGGGAGTGGAACTTTTGGAGACGTAGGTTGCTATGACCTTTATCTATATGGTGGCTTTCCTCTGTGCACAAACAACATTGATTGCGGAAAAACTTCCATCGACCTCCTCTGCGTCTGCTGGTAGAGGGCCCTTTGTGGATTGATCAAGATCAATCCACAAATTGCATCCTAAACATAGAAGTCGGCCGCCAAATGGCCTGAATTTCTTCCATCAGAGGGTGCGGGAAAGCAAATAGCTCCTCTAGCGCTTTCGCTAACACATCAGAATCCAATGACGACCTACCCCTTATGGACTCTCTAACAAGTTCAAAGTAACTCGCTCGAAAAAGGCTCAATTCCTCACCCATCATCCATCGCAGCATAAGCAAACGTGTGGCTGCCACAAATTCCTCTTCGCTGGAAGCAAAAGGCTCTATTTCTAATAGCCTACGTTGAATATCAGGCTCCATCTCTTTCTCCCATTTGGATTTCCAGAGACATAAGCCACAGGAGCAATCCTCGCAAAAGGGAAATCCATTGAAATATTTCCCTAGCTCCCCAGAACTTATAATTTCCGAAATCACTGTCCCTAAACTCTTGGTTTGTGATGAGCTTCCTTCCGAAGATCCTTCGTAATCACCCTCCTGATAGAGATCTAGTGTAATATAGGCGAAAAAGAATGCCATTCTATCTTCATTGGTAATAGGGTCAGGAAAAGTTAAGCTCTCCAGCTGCTTCTGTAAAAACCCCACTTTTTCCTTCACCATTGCTTCGAAACACCCGGTGAACCGAACCGTCAATAGCGTCTGATCTTCATGAAGATACTGCATCACCTTTGTTGCCAGCTGAGGATCTTCCTCCTCTGCCAAGAGCAACGCGATGATCTCCCCTTCTGATGGACTCTCCGCTCCATGTCCAACGAGAGAAAAGAACAAAAGACCCGCCATCAATACATTCTTTCCCATCACGGTATTTACTCCGATTTTAGTGGAAATTGCTCAAGAATAGACAAAGCTTTCTTCTGCCGCTCCGAGAGAGGCTGGGGTAAGACCGCTCGCATCCGTTCTAAAGCCACAGCCGCTTTCCCTTGATGGGTGAGGCTCTTCGCGTACCCATCCACAGCCACATCTAAGTTCTTCTTTGCTTCGATACATGCCCAGGAAATGTCTTCCAGCTCATAGACATTCTCCAACCGAGCGTAAGTGGATACCATAAGGGCGCATCCTTCATCGTAGGAGAGTAACGTACGCTCTTTTCCCTTAATCAAAGCGGCAGCCCGAGGCAAATCTCCTTTGTCGTAGGCAGCGAGTGCCGCTGCATATACCTCACGAGAGGGAGACTGCTGGTAGACCCAGCTTACCATTCCAACCACCATCACGAGCGCACAGAACCCCATGATGAGATAAAAGAAGGTTCGTCGCCTCATCAGTACGACCTGGCAAAAAGAACCTGTTCCGTGGTTTTTTCTCCACTCAACACGCAAACGCCCTCTATCCCTGCTTGGTCCAAGGGAAGGCAACGAGGGGTGACCTTCAGTTCCGCCAATACAGGGTGACCGATGGCAGCTGGATGCCAGTGGCATCGAGCAAAGCCACCGGGAGCCTCCTCAGCAAAAAAGGCTTTGAAACTTTCCAGATCGTGGATGTCGTGAATGTTGGCTTGCAGGAAAGCCTCGGCCTTAGCCAACAAAGCGGCTTGCATATCCATCAGCATAGTCTCACATGTATCCACAAATCCCTGACGGGACATGGACACTTTGCCTTGGAGATGCCGCTGGCCCACAAAGACGGAGTCAGACTGCATATCCCGAGGGCCCACCTCCACCCGAATGGGGGTGCCTTTCTTAATGTGTTGCCAGGCCTTCTCGCCTCCCCGAATGTCTCGGTCGTCGATCTCCACATAAATGGGAAGTTCTCGCAAGAACTTCCCCTGAAGAGCCGCCTTAAGCTTGTGGCAATAGGCCAAAACCGCCTCTTTTTCCTCAGGCTTGTAGATGGGTAAAATGGCGATGTGTCGAGGCGCCATCAACGGAGGCAATACCAACCCATCATCATCGCTATGGGCCATAATCAGCCCTCCAATTAACCGAGTACTAGAGCCCCACGATGTGGTCCAAGCAAATTGCTGCACGCCTTGAGGGTCCAAAAATTGGATGTTCGATGCTTTCGAAAAATTCTGTCCCAGAAAATGGCTGGTGCCCGCTTGGAGAGCCTTTCGATCCTGCATCAATCCTTCGATCGCATACGTCTCTACCGCACCAGGGAATCGTTCATCCGGGGTTTTTCTTCCTTTGATTACTGGCATCGCCATATAATCCCGAGCAAAGTCAGCGTAGACATGAAGCATACGCACCGTTTCTTCTCGAGCTTCTTCTTCCGTGGCATGGGCTGTGTGTCCCTCTTGCCACAAGAACTCCGAGGTACGAAGGAACATACGCGTGCGCATCTCCCATCGCATCACGTTGGCCCACTGGTTGATAAGCAATGGCAAATCTCGATAGGACTGCACCCATCGGGAAAAGGATTCCCCGATGATCGTTTCACTGGTAGGCCGTATGACAAAAGGTTCGTCCAACTTCCCTGCTGGCTGTAGGTTCCCGTCCTCATCGGCTTCGAGTCGATGATGGGTGACCACCGCACATTCCTTGGCAAATCCATCCACATGGGTGGCTTCTTGTTGCAAAAAGCGGAGAGGAATGAGCAAAGGAAAGTAGGCATTTTGATGCCCTGTTTCTTTGAATTTATGATCGAGTACCTTTTGAATATTCTCCCAAATGCCGTAGCCCCACGGTTTGATCACCATACAACCGCGCACCGGGGAATTTTCAGCAAGATCAGCTGCTTTGATGACTTGCTGATACCACTCGGGGTAGTTCTCAGCTCGGGTAGGAGAAATGGCATGTCGGACTTTTGGTTGGGTACTCAAATTGGGATTCCTTCTCAGTACAAGTATGAGACCTATGTGTATGTCAACTGAATATAAAAATCTTGCGAAAAAGAAAAGATCGACTTTTCTTTCCCGATAATTTCATGCAGAATGAGGCTTGTTTTTACGTGATACACCTGTAGATTTTCTACAAGAACCAAATAAGGAACGGACACCATGACAGAACAAGAATCCAAATACAAAAAAGAACTGTCTCCCGAAGAATCCCTGTACGGCAAGACCGCTGCTTACAGTGGCATCGAAGGGTACGAAGATGAAGACGACATTTTGGATGCCTACGAAGATGATGATTCCGAAGTGGACACCCTTTTGAAGAAGAAAGCCTCTCAATATCGGGAGACTGCCTTTGATGAAGAATTCCCAGAAGGGGAAGATGACTCTTTCCTCGCTGCCGATGACCAAGAAGATCTCGAAGAGGCTTCTTTTGATAGCTCCGAAGAGAGCGAAGAGGAAGCCCAACTGGCTATAGCTCCAGAGAAAAGCCCCCGCAAGAAGAAGGCCAAGGCTGGCAAAAAGACTGCTAAGAAAGTAGCCAAGAAAGCTACGAAGAAGGCTGGCAAAAAGACTGCTAAGAAAGTAGCCAAGAAAGCTACGAAGAAGGCTGGCAAAAAGACCGCTAAGAAAGTAGCCAAGAAAGCCACGAAGAAGGCTGGCAAAAAGACTGCTAAGAAAGTAGCCAAGAAAGCCACGAAGAAGACTGGCAAAAAGACTGCTAAGAAAGTAGCCAAGAAAGCTACGAAGAAAGCCACAAAGAAGGCTGGCAAAAAGGCCGCTAAGAAGGTAGCCAAAAAAGCTACGAAAAAAGTTGCGGCGAAAAAAACAGCTAAGAAAGCTACAAAAAAGGTAGCTAAGAAAGCTACCAAGAAAGCGGCCCCAAAAACCGCCAAGAAAGCGACCAAAAAAAAGAAATCCCGTAAATAACCAAAACCTGCTCTCGCATACCATAAGGGGATCCCAATAAAAGGGGGTCCCTTTATGCCGTCCCAACCTTACCACATGGTACACTCGTAAAAAATCAAGGGACTCTTTCCAAAAAGGAACGTTTCATGTCACATACCACCTTGGATTTGCACAAATTTATGGCAGATCTACAGAAAAAAAACCCCGGAGAGGGCGAATTTCATCAAGCGGTACAAGAAGTTGCCGAAAGTTTGATCCCCTATGTGAATAAAAACCCCGCCTATTTAGAAGCCAAAATTCTTGAGCGTTTGGTAGAGCCTGAGCGGGTCATCTCCTTTCGCATCTGCTGGCAAGATGACCATGGCGTGATGCAGATCAACCGAGGCTACCGAGTCCAGTTTAATAGTGCCATTGGCCCTTATAAGGGGGGGCTACGCTTCCATCCGTCTGTAAACCTAAGCATTCTTAAGTTTCTGGGATTTGAGCAAATCCTCAAGAATAGCCTAACCACCCTCCCCATCGGAGGCGGAAAAGGGGGGGCTGATTTCGACCCAAAAGGCAAATCTGACAACGAAGTCATGCGATTTTGCCAAGCCTTCATGAGCGAGTTATACCGTCACATCGGGGCAGACCGAGATGTACCTGCGGGCGATATTGGCGTAGGCGCTAGAGAAATCGGATACCTCTTTGGTCAATATAAGCGGCTGCAAAACGAATTCACGGGAGTCCTTACCGGAAAGGGGCTTACCTACGGAGGTAGTTTGATCCGCACCGAAGCCACCGGATACGGAAGTGTATACTTTGCGCAGAACATGATGAAACGACAAAAGAAATCCCTCCAAGGCATGACCTGTCTCGTGAGCGGTTCTGGGAACGTAGCCCAATATACCGTGGAAAAATTACTTCACCTGGGCGCCAAAGTTGTCACCATGTCGGACTCCGATGGGACCATCTACGACAAAGATGGAATCACCCAAGAGAAATTGGAGTTTGTGAAAAAGTTGAAGAATGTGGACCGGGGTCGCATTTCCCTATACGCAGACACCTATAAAGCCCAATATTTAGCCGGCAAAACCCCCTGGGGGATCCCAGCCGACGCGGCATTTCCATCGGCCACCCAGAATGAGCTTCATCTAGAAGATGCCAAAATTTTGGTAAAAAATGGATGTAAACTCGTGGTAGAGGGCGCTAATATGCCCACTCACATCGATGCCGTGCGGTACTTCCTCAGCAACAAGATCGCTTATGCCCCAGGAAAAGCTTCCAATGCGGGAGGCGTCGCTATCTCTGCCTTGGAAATGACCCAAAACTCCATGCGCCTCTCCTGGAGTCGAGAGGAAGTAGACGAAAGGTTACAAGGAATTATGAGCCGAATCCACGATCAGTGTGTGAAGTACGGCGAAGAAAAAGAATATGTAAACTACGTCAATGGTGCTAACATTGCCGGTTTCGTTAAAGTCGCTGACGCCATGTTGGCATTTGGGGCGGTATAACCGTCCAATAAGGAGTAGAGGGAGCATGCGTTACTCGGACGTTTTTATTGAAAGTATGGGATATTTCTTGCCAGAGACGATCTTGACGTCCGAAGCCATAGAGATGCGTCTTGCACCCCTCTATGACAAGCTACACCTAGAAAAAGGGTGGTTGGAAGCGACCACCGGCATTCGGGAACGTCGCATGTGGCCCCTAGGCACCGCCCCCTCCTCTGTGGCGGCCGAAGCAGGCCGCGTGGCCTTGGAAGCGGGTAACATTGCCCCCGGATCTGTGGATCTCTTGATTCACACCGGTGTCTCTCGGGATGCCCTAGAGCCAGCCACCGCCAGTATGGTGCACCAAATCCTGCAGCTCAATCCAATGTGTATGGTCTTCGATCTCTCCAATGCTTGTCTGGGGATGCTCAATGCCATGTCCGTAGCTGCAGCCATGATTGAATGCGGCGCCATTCGTACCGCACTCTTGGTATCGGGAGAAAATGCGGCGCCTCTATATGAGACCACCTTGGGGGAACTCGACGTGGACCATTCCGAGGCAGCCTTTACCCAAGCCTTGGCGAGCTTAACCCTCGGATCCGGTGCGGTGGCCTACGTATTGCAACACAGTAGCTTGGCCAAGTCCGGCCATCGCCTCTTGGGCAGTGTGGTAGAATCGGATTCTTCCGGTGCCCAATTGTGCTTGGGAGATGGGACCATTCGGGAGATGCGCATGCGTACCGACACCCGAGGGCTCCTTCGCAAGGGGTTGGCACTGTCTGCTTCCGCTTGGGAACGGTTTAAAAGCGTGATGGAGTGGTTGCCCACCTCTCCCATGCATGTGATCACCCATCAGGTGAGTCGTACCCACCAACGAAAAGTCTTTGAAATCCTCGGACTGGATGAGAAAAAAGGCTCCACAGAGATCGACTGGTTGGGAAATACGGGGAGTGTTGCCGCCCCTCTCTCCCTCGCCTTGCAGGCAGAAAAAGGACTCATCGCACCCGGAGATTTGATTGCCATGTTGGGGATTGGCTCTGGAATCAACACCCAAATGATGGCCATTCAATGGTAGAGGCATCCATACACCCGGCTCTGGCTCCCTTGCGTTCTCATTTTTTTCCTCTGGGAACGAATCAAGAGCGCTTGCACTACGTGGATGAGGGGCAAGGGGAAGCCCTCGTGTTCCTCCACGGGAATCCCACCTGGAGCTTTTACTTTTACCCTCAACTCCTGGCCTTTCGGGATCGCTACCGGGTATTGGCCCTTGATCACTTAGGCTGTGGGCTATCAAGCAAACCCGAAAAGGGGGACTATCGGCTAGAAGCCCATATCATGCGGTTGGAAGCATGGATCGAGAGCCTGGGACTCACGTCCCTTACCTTGGTGGTTCACGACTGGGGGGGCGCCATCGGTATGGGGTATGCTACCCGTCATCCAGAGCACATCCGTCGCATGGTAATCACAAATTCTGCCGCTTTTTTATCTCCAGATATTCCCAAACGCATTGCTTTCTGCCGACTCCCTTGGATAGGAGAATGGGCCATGCGCCGATGGAATGCCTTCGCACGGGCGGCTGTATCCATGGCTTCCGCCAAAGGACTCTCGATCCATGCAAAGAAGGGGCTCCTGGCTCCCTATGGATCCTATGCGGATCGAGTGGGGATTGCTCGATTTGTACAAGATATTCCCCTCAAAAAAGGGGATCCTAGCTATGGGACATTAAAGCGAATCCAATATGAGCTCCCCACCCTTCGCATGCCAGTGCTCTTCTTGTGGGGCATGCAAGACTTTTGCTTCCACAAAGGATTTCTCGCACGCTGGATTGCCTATTTTCCTCAGGGAAAGGTGGTACGATTTGAAAAGGCCGGTCATTACCTTTTTTGGGATGAAGCCGAGACCTGTATAGCAATCATAACCGAGTTTTTGGCCCATGACCCAAAAGGAGTAGAGAAAAAATGAAGAGGCAAGCCATAAAATGGGGCTATTTCTTTGGGATAACACTCTGCCTCACTGGACTCACTTCTCCGAGCTGGGGGAAGGAGGAACCCAAGAGAGAAAAACAGGTGCTGGTACTACAGAACCATGACCATGATCCTCTTGGAAATCTAGAACCTGTCTTGCAACGACAAGGCTTCTCCATTCACGTGCTTCACTTACCCAAGGATGAAGCTCGCCTCGCCAGTCAAGACCCCTTGGCCCCCGACTTGGTGGTGGTATTGGGAGGATCCATGGGTGCCTACCAAACCAAAGAGCACCCTTTTCTGCAAAGAGAAATCGAAATCCTGCAACAGCGGTTGAAAGAAAAGCGCCCCAGCTTGGGCATTTGCTTAGGAGCCCAGCTCATGGCTGCGGCTCTGGGCGCGCGGGTCTATTCAGGCCCCGTGAAAGAGCTAGGTTGGCATGCCTTGCAAGCCACCCCCGAAGGACTCCAATCCCCATTGGCGCCCTTGCTGCTACCAGACTCTCAAGTATATCAATCCCACGGGGACCACTATGATGCCCCCCCGGGCGCCACTATTTTGGCGAAAACACCACAGTACGGATACCAGAGCTTCTCCGTGGGTACCTACGCTATCGCTACCCAATTTCACCCAGAAGTCACACCCCAGATGATGCTCCATTGGGAATGGTTTCAAAAGTTACCCAATACATCCAAAGGAAATGAAAAAATCCTCGAAGTCATGAACCATACTTCAATGTTCTGGAAACCCATGCAACCCCGCATCGAAAAGTTCTACCTTACCTGGTTGCAACAAGCTGGATTGCTGTAACCGTGGAATCGCAACCCAGCTCCAATATTGCGGCTTGCTTACGCACCCAAGCCCAACTCCGTCCTCAAATAACGGCCCTTCTCGTGCCTTCTCATATGGAAAAAAGCGCACAATACGGCGCCTATGCAAGGTACACCTTTGCGGAGTTGGAAGAGATTTCCAATGAACAAGCGTGGGGATTTCATCACTGGGGCCTCGTACCTGGCAATCGCGTCCTGGTTTTCCTCCAACCAGGCATCGCCCTCACCACCACACTCTTCGCTCTCTTCCAACTGGGAGCCATCCCCGTGCTCATCGACCCAGGTATGGGGCTACGAAGCCTCCTGCATTGCATCCACACTACCCAGGCCCACGCGCTCATAGGGGAAACCAAGGTACATATTCTCCGTCGACTCTTCCCTCGCACCTTTCAAGGGATCACACGATATGCCAGTCGCACGCCGGGATGGAACACTCGAGGGCTTGCCTCTTTACGAAAGGCCACGCCACAGTCCTTTCCTTTAGCAGAAAGAGAAGAAGCAGCCATCCTCTTTACCTCGGGCAGCACCGGCCCCGCAAAGGGAGTGGTCTATACCCACCGGATTTTATCCTATCAAGTGGAAGCACTTCAAACGCTCTTTGGGTTGCAACCGGGTAAGGACGTGCATCTGGCTGGCTTTCCCTTCTTTGCCCTCTTTTCCGTGGCCATGGGAGTTACCTCGGTGGTAGCCGACCTCAATGCCTCCTATCCCGGGCGAGCAGATCCCGCCAAGTTGGTCACAGCCATGGCTACGCATAAGGTAACCTTTGCAACAGGTTCCCCTGCCATCTGGGAACGGGTGTCTGCCTTTTGTCAAACCCACCATCAAGTGCTCCCCAGCCTGCGGGTATTGGCCCTCTTTGGCGCCCCTGTGCGTCAAGCGTTGCACGTAACCTTTGCTCCCCTCTTGCCCCATGGCACCACCTATACTCCCTACGGGGCCACGGAATGTTTGCCTGTATCCTGGAGCACAGGGGCGCAATTGCAAGATCCAACGCTTTGGACCCAAAGCCTGTCTGGAAAGGGGACCTGCATCGGTGCGGTTGTTCCTGGGACACACGTGCGTATCGTAGCGCCTCAGACAGAGGCCATGCTCTCCCTCCCCCCTGCATTGCCCGTGGACGAAGTGGGGGAGATTTTGGTAGAGGGCCCTCAAGTGACCCCCCGCTACTGGGAGCTGGAACAAGCCACCACAGAAGCCAAAATCATAGAGGGAGGAAAAATTTGGCATCGCATGGGAGATTTGGGTTCCCTAGACACCGAGGGACGGCTTTGGTTTTGTGGAAGGAAGGCTCATCGGGTCACACTTCCCTCGGGCGCGTATTTTGATTCCATCCCCTGCGAGACGCCCTTCAACCAACATCCGCAGATTCGCAGAACGGCCTTACTTCAATGGACCCCGGCTGGCGAGTCCCCTCGCGTGGCCTTGGCCATCGAACGCTGGGACAGGCGCACTCGCTTAGGGAAAGAAGAAAAAAGCCAGTTTCGAAAAGCCCTCCAGGAAATTGCGCACCGTTTGCCTTGCACGCGCGCCCTCGATATTTTCTTTCTGGCCTCCCATTTTCCTGTGGATACCCGGCATAATATCAAAATCGATCGGGCCGCATTGTCTCACTGGTTTTCTCAACACCCAAGGCGAGGGCGATTATGACAAATCCACAGGTATTGGTTACAGGGGGAGGCGGATTTTTGGGTCACGCCCTCTGTCGGCAATTGGTAGAAGCTGGATATAAGGTTCGCAGTTTTTCTCGCAAGGCCTACCCTGCATTGGCTACTCTTGGGGTGGAACATATCCAAGGGACCCTCCACGATGCCGTCGCGGTAGAAGAGGCACTGCAAGGATGTGAGGGAGTATTCCACTGTGCAGGAAATGTGGATGTATGGGGAAAGTGGAATGAGTTATACGCAGCCAATGTGAAGAGCACGGAGGTTCTCCTCGCAGCGATGGAGCGAGCGGGAATCCCCCACTTGGTATTTACCAGTTCTCCCAGCGTAGTGAGCTCTCGACGTTCCATCGAAAATGGAGATGAATCTTTGCCATACCCAGCCGAATATTTAGCCCATTACCCCGCTACAAAAGCCCTTGCAGAACGATTGGTGCTTGCCGCAGATGGAAAGCAGGGTTTGCGCACGGTGGCGTTACGCCCCCATCTCATTTGGGGGCCCGGAGACCCGAACTTTGCTCCGAAATTGGTAGAGGCCCGTCAAGCAGGGCGCCTGCGACGCATCGGATCAGGGACGAATCTGGTGGACGTGATTTACGTAGACAATGCTGCTACCGCCCATATCCAAGCCTTTGAAACCCTCCGATCCACACCCGATCGGGTGGGAGGCAAGACCTATTTCATTGGACAGGAACGTCCTGTGTCCCTCTGGGATTTTGTGGATAACTTGCTCGTTGCCTATGGAGAAGCCCCTTTGATGAGACGAGCCCTCCCTGCCCCCCTCGCCTATGCTATGGGGTGGGGATGTGAAATTATATTTGGTGCACTTCGGATCTACCATCGACTTCCCCCCATGACTCGTTTTATCGCCATACAAATGACCCGATCTCACTACTTTCAACATAGACGAGCGGAGCAAGATTTTGGCTACTCCCCTCGAGTATCCCTCGAGCAAGGCCTTCGTAGCATTGCAGAAGCGACTTCCTAGAAAAAAAAATTTCACACCCCATGTATCATAGAAGATAGTCCGACAAGCATAGAGGAGAGATGAGGATGGATGCATTGTGTGTAGAGGGGTTGACCAAGGTCTACCCCAATCAGGTAGAGGCGTTAAAGGGCATCAGCTTTCACGTCAAAGAGAAAGACTTCTTTGCCATCCTCGGTCCCAACGGGGCAGGAAAATCCACCACCATCAGCATCCTTACCTCCCTCACCCGAAAGACCTCGGGTCGAGTGGAGGTCTTTGGCATCGATCTCGATCGCAATCCCGAGGAAGTGAAAAGTTTGATTGGGGTGGTGCCACAGGAGTTCAACTTCAGCACGTTTGAAACCGTAGAAAACGTACTCCTCACCCAAGCCGGATACTATGGCATTCCCTATGCTACGGCAAAAAAACGCGCCCTCCGATATATGGGACTAGTAGGGATTTTGGACAAACGGCAGAGCATGACACGCATGTTATCCGGGGGGATGAAGCGGCGCTTGATGATTGCCCGCGCTTTGCTCCACGAACCGAAACTCTTGATTCTCGATGAACCCACAGCTGGGATCGACATCGAAGTACGACGCAGCATGTGGGACTTTTTGCGTCAACTGAATGAGCAAGGCACCACCATCATTCTCACCACCCATCACTTGGAAGAAGCAGAAACCCTCTGTCGAAATTTGGCCATTATCCATGAAGGCCGCATCATACGGGATACTTCCATGCGAGCCTTGTTGAAAGAAATCGAGGGCGCCGTCTATATCATGGATTTGGAAACCCCGATGCCGAAGGTCCCTTTAGCGTGGGAATCGATTCTCGTGCAAGAACTCGACCCCTCTACCTTGGAAGTCACCATTCCTCGTCAAGCTTCATTATCCGAATTTTTCCAACGGGCCGAAGCGGCCGGCATCGTAATCAAAAGTTTACGCAACAAAGAGAACAGATTAGAGTCTCTTTTTTTATCCCTTACCCATTAACTCTGCATAAAGAATATGATGGGGCACCATATACATGTGTCGACCTGAACATTAGCATTTGGGACCCCTTTCCTTGGAAAAATCCAAACAGCCTGTACTCTATCTTCCATTTTATTAGGACGTACTTCCTTTAGTGAGTATTATCAGAGGTAAGATTCTCAACTTTTATTACATGATACCTATGGAGATGGAGATGCCAATGGCGAGTGTTAGTAAAAGAAGTGGTTCTCAAACTCTATTGCTTGATTTTCGTGCTGGGTTGGTTGTGTTCTTGGTGGCCTTGCCACTTTGTCTCGGGATTGCATTGGCTTCTGAGGCACCTCTGGTATCAGGTCTGATTTCAGGAATCATTGGCGGCATAGTGGTAGCTGCTATCAGTGGTTCACATACTAGCATAAGTGGACCTGCCGCTGGACTTGCTGCTATCGTCATCAGTCAAGTTGCCATTCTAGGGAGCTTTTCAAGTTTCTTAGCTGCACTAATGATTGCTGGCGCACTGCAGGTAGGATTGGGTTTAGCTCGCGCAGGCTTTATCGGCGCATTCTTCCCTACCAATGTAATCAAGGGGCTCCTAACCTCGATTGGCCTGCTTTTGATTCTCAAACAAATTCCGCATCTGGTTGGTCACGACAGCGATCCAGAAGGCAACTACTCCTTTGTTCAAATCAACCATAAAAACACGTTTTCTTCTCTATGGAATTGTCTCAATGAAGACATCCACTGGGGGGCGGCAGCGATCGGTCTAATGACCCTAGTGCTGCTTATTTTCGGAGGAAAAACGCGCTGGATACAAAAACTTCCTATCCCACTTGCTTTGATCGTAGTGATGATTAGCGTTGCTATGAGTCATATCTTAGCATTCCTTGGATTTTCCTTACAGGATGACCATCTCGTCGCTGTGCCGATTTTAGAATCCCTCAGTAGTTTGGACAGTTTAGTGGTAAGACCAGATTTCTCAGGCTTAATGGACAGTAAGCTGTGGGTGGCTGCAGTAACGATCGCAATCGTTGCGTCACTCGAAACTTTACTTAACCTGGAAGCCGTTGACAAAATTGATCCCAAGCAACGCTTGAGTCCTCCTAACCGCGAGCTAGTTGCACAGGGAATTGGTAATATGCTAGCTGGATTTCTCGGAGGATTACCGATTACTTCGGTCATTGTCCGTAGTTCCGTAAATGTCAATGCAGGTGGACAAACGAAAACAGCAGCCATCATCCATGGTGTGTTGCTTGTCTTCACCATAGTCTTGATTGGTTCATGGCTCAATATGATTCCACTTGCCACTTTAGCTGCCATTTTGCTTGTTACTGGAATCAAGCTCGTGGAGCCTAAACAGATACGTCAAATGCTGAGTAGCCCTCGTGAGCAAGCTTTGCCATTTTTCGTGACTATCATTGCGATCTTGAGCACTGATTTATTGATCGGTGTTTGTACCGGTCTCGTTTGTTCTTTGGCTTTTATCCTAAAAGCTAACTTTATGCGTTCCTTCCGCATGCATCATGAGCGCCACTTCCGGGCAACCGTGACGCGCCTGGAATTGCCTCTGCAAATGACTTTTCTCGGCCGCGCTTCACTGCAACGTGCTTTCCAAAGCCTGCCACACGGCAGCCACTTACTTATTGATGCCACAGGCACGGAGACAATGGACGCGGATATCTTCGACATGATAAAAGATATGCGTTATAATATGGCCCCTGCACGTGGCGTGCAGATCAGTGTGCGTGGACTTGAGAAATTTGGACCCATGCAGGATAGCTGCCAATTTGAAGAATTACCGACTCAAGAACTTCAAAAACGCCTCACACCAAATGAAATTTTGGATAATTTGATCGAGGGAAATCAGCGCTTTTGTAGAGGTGTGCGGATGCCCCGACCTCTTTTGAAACAAGTGGATCACACAGCGGATGGACAATATCCATTAGCGGTAGTATTAAACTGCATCGATTCCCGTAATGCCGCTGAGCTGGTATTTGATACTGGGATCGGTGAGCTGTTCTGCGTACGCGTTGCGGGTAATATCATTAGTCGCAAGATCTTGGGTTCGATTGAATATTGCGTCGGAGTTGCTGGCGCTAAGCTGATTGTCATCATGGGGCATACCTGTTGCGGGGCCGTCAATGCTGCTGTCAACCATGCAATGGGTGTTTCCTTGCCACCTGTAGTGGAAAAATGTGTGCATTTACCGCAAGTCGTGGATTCAATTATAAGAGGAACTGGTTTGAATCATAGTTTAGGTGACGTACCCAAATTGACGGAAACAATTTTCGACGAAATGGCGCGCCTTAATATGCTCCATTCGTTGCGGGAAATTTACCAGGAAAGCCCAATCGTAGCTGAACTTGTAACCGCTGGCAATGTCCTGTTAGTAGGGGCAATGTATGATGTTGCTACAGGGATGGTTACATTTCTGGATAGTAAAGAAGAAATATTAAAAGAAGGCCCAACCCAGTATAGCTGGGATAAAAAACCAGACGTAGCGGAGGAAGTTACACTTTCGCACAGCACACCTCCAACAGAAAACCCAAACCCCGTACTTAATTTGTCTTCCTAACGAACGGTTTTCTATGCATTTCGAGCGAAATTGGATCGCTTTCCAGACCTGGTGCCACGGCTGTCGAGGAGGATGGATTTTATCCCTTGGAGATTCCCTTGGTCCATGTAGCGGATGAAAAAAATACAAAAGAGACAGTACTTATCATGCGGCACCCTATACAAAAAAAACTCATTGTGGGGGGCTTTTCGTCGGCGAGGGAAAAGAAAACCCTCGATGTGAGCGGAAAGCTCGTACTCGAATCTATCTAGGGCCTACCTTCATATAAACCATACAATCGCTTGGATCATCTAGGTAAAAGGCTAGGGGGATGATGGATCTATGTTCCCCGCAAGCGTTAGTTGCAGCCCCAGCGAGCTAGGAATAGAGAGCTACGGACACCAGCCTCTTGTATAAGGACATTCGGAACCCATGCAAGAAGGGGAGTTTGATAGGCAGTCGTTTTTTTATATGGCTTATATGAAGGT
>Ga0114970_10001607_pt1 | contig 16913 bp, 14 predicted proteins | sample M_140205_XF_Meta_FD_87030 | JGI IMG/M metagenome (GOLD analysis project Ga0114970, IMG submission 87030) | Freshwater microbial communities from Lake Montjoie, Canada to study carbon cycling - M_140205_XF_MetaG | ecosystem: Environmental > Aquatic > Freshwater > Lake | place: Lake Montjoie... | reverse complement strand
GATCGTCTATCGCGATCGCTCGGATAAGGACATCCGCGACATCGCCATCGTGCGCGAGTTGGTCGGTGGCTGGAGTCCGCCCGTGCTCGTGCACGCCGATGACTGGTATTATCCGGGGTGCCCCGTGAATGGCCCGCAGGTGGCCGCCAGCGGCAAAACGGTGGTCGTGGCGTGGTATACGGCCGCCCACGACACGGCCCGTGTGCTGGTCGCCACCTCCACCGATGGCGGCGCCACGTTCGGAGCCCCGGTGCGCATCGACGAGGGCGATCCGATCGGCCGCGTATCCATCGTACTCGACAGCCGGGCCGAGCCGATTGTGGCCTGGCTCGAACAGCGCACGACCGATGAAGCGGAAGTGCTGGTGCGGCGCGTGACCGGCGCGACCGTCGGTGAAACCCGCAGCCTGGCCCGTACATCGGGCGCACGGCAAAGCGGCTTTCCGCGTCTCGCGGTGCTGCGTGACACCCTGTTGGCCACTTGGACGACCACGAAACCCGCACCGCAGGTGCACGTGGCGCGTCTTCCTCTTTCATCGAGTGCCCGATGAGCTTTGAGGGATTCCGTACGGTGCCGCACTCAGCGTCGATGGGCCGTCTCCTCGTAGCCGGGGCGATCGTCTCTGGTGTGCTGTCGCCAGTCGTGAGCGCGCAGGACGCGCCCAAGCCGCAGCCAGTCGCCTCCGCGCCGGCACCGCGCACCGACCTGCCGCTCAAGCTCGCGCCGCGTCCCACCAACGGCGCGATCACCGCGGACGATCTGATGACGCGGCTGTATATCTTCGCCGACGACTCGCTCATGGGTCGCGATGTAGGCACCGAAGGGCACTTCAAGGCGACCACGTATCTGGCCGCCGAAGCGAAGCGCATGGGGCTCAAGCCCGCCGGCGACAGCGGCACGTTCTTCCAGATGCTGCCGCTCAAAACGAAAAAGGTGGATCCGCTGTCGTCGTTCATCGCCGGTGGTGCCGCGCTGACCCTGGGCCGCGAGTGGGGCTTCAGCGCCAAGGCGCCGCTGTCCTTCGAATCGGCGGGCGTGGTATTTGCTGGTCTGCTTGGGGACAGCACCGTGCGCCTGACCGCAGAGCAGGCGTCGGGCAAACTGGTGGCGTACAGCATGCCGGCGTCGCAGGCGGGCATCGGGCTCGCGCTCGAAGCCAGCAACCTGCTGCCCGCCGGCGCAGCTGGCCTCATCATCATCGTCCCGCAGCCGGTGATCGGCATTCTCGGCTATGTCATGCAGTCCGGTGCGTTTATCGACAGTGACGCCGGCGGCGCCTCGCCGCGCATGTTCGTCATGATGGACGCCGCGTCGAAGCTGTTCTCGAAGCCCGTCGCGGATCTTGCCGTCGGTGACGCCGGCGCAGCGGTCAACGTCAAGGCGGTCATGGAGATCAAGCCGAGTGCGTTTCCCGCTCGCAACGTGGTCGCGCTGTTGCCCGGCAGTGATCCGAAGCTGAAGAATCAGTATGTGGCGGTCGGGGCGCACAGCGATCATGTGGGCGTAGCCCCTCGTGGCGTCGACCACGACTCGGTGCTCGTCTTCAATCGCATCGTGCGTCCGGGCGGCGCCGAAGACGGCAGCAAGTTCGGCACGGCGGAGCAATTCGCGCAGATCAACACCGAACTTGCCGAGCTGCGAAAAACACAGCCGGCACGCCGCGACTCGATCTTCAACGGCGCAGACGATGACGGATCCGGCTCGGTAGCCGTGCAGGAGATCGCCGAGTACTTGTCGTCGGCGAAGGTCAAGCCGAAGCGCTCCACGCTGTTCGTGTGGCACGCCGGTGAAGAGAAGGGATTGTGGGGATCGGCGTTCTTCACGGAGCATCCGACGGTGCCGCGTGATTCCATCGTGGCCCAGCTCAATATGGACATGGTTGGCCGTGGCAGTGTGACCGATCAGACGGGCATCAGCGCCGACGGCAAAGAGCTCCGCGGTGGCCCCGATTACCTGCAGCTCGTGGGCTCGCGCCGACTCAGCACCGAGCTGGGCGACCTCGTGGAGTCGGTCAACACGGGCAAGAAGCACAACTTCTCGTTCGACTACGCGATGGACGCCAACGGCCATCCCATGAACATCTATTGCCGCTCGGACCACTACGAGTACGCCCGCTGGGGCATTCCAGTCACGTTCTTCACCACCGGCGGACACTCGGCCTACCACCAGCTCACCGACGAGCCGCAGTACATCGATTACCCGCACATGCAGCGGGTATCCCGTTTGGTGGCCGACATCGCGCTGGAGCTGGGGAACCGGCCGGCACGGCCGGCCGTCGATAAGCCCAAGCTCGACCCGCGCGGCATCTGCAAACAGTAGCGTCCGCAAGCCGTAGCGCACGCGGACATTCCTCCCCTCCAACTCCTCCCGATGTTTGACCAACTTCCGCTTCTATCGTTGGGTGCAGGTGTCGTTGGCCTCATCGCGACGTTCCTGACCTTCGGCGGCATTCGCCGTCTCTCTCCCGGTACGCAGGCCATGCAGGATCTGGCTCGGGAAATCCACGTGGGCGCGATGGCATTTTTGCGCGCTGAGTACGTGGTGCTTCTGCCCTTCCTGCTCATTGTTGCCGGCCTGCTCGGCTGGGCGATCGGCGTGAAAACGGCCATCGCCTACGTCATCGGCGGCCTGCTCTCGGTCGCCAGCGGCTGGATCGGCATGCAGGGCGCCACGGCGGCCAACGTGCGCACGGCGGAAGCGGCCCGTAGCAGCGGTCAGTCGGCGGCACTCCGCGTGGCGTTCGGCGGCGGCTCCATCATGGGCCTCGCCGTGGCGTCCCTTGGACTGGCCGGCATCGCGATCGTGTTCGCCTTCCTCGCCAAGGGCGAGATGACGAATAACGCCAAGCTCTTCGCCGAGATCATCTCCGGCTTCGCCATGGGTGCCTCGTCGATCGCGCTCTTCGCGCGCGTCGGCGGTGGCATTTACACGAAGGCGGCCGACGTTGGCGCCGACCTCGTGGGCAAGGTCGAGGCGGGCATTCCGGAAGACGATCCGCGCAATCCGGCCACGATCGCCGACAACGTCGGTGACAACGTGGGTGACGTCGCCGGACTTGGCGCCGACATTTTCGAGAGCTACGTGGGCGGTATCGTCGCCACCATCGCCCTCGCCGCCACCAGTGTGCTGATCCCGGAAGTCAATCGCGTCAACGCGATGCTGCTGCCGGTGGCGTACACGGCGGCCGGACTGGTCGCCTCGCTGTTCGGCATCTTCATGATGCGGATTCTGGCCAAGGGTGACCCAGCCAACGCGCTGCGCCTGGTCACGTTCATCGCCGCTGGCCTGTTCCTCGTGTTCGCGTACTTCATCACGAACATGGTGCCGCTGGGCATGACCGATGCGAATGGCGTGGTGCTGCCCGCCCTCGGCCCCTTCTACGCGGTCATCGCTGGCACGGTGTCGGGTATCTCCATCGGTCTCGTGACCGAGTACTACACGGCGGCCGGCCCGGTGCGCCGCATCGCCGAAGCCTCGAAGACCGGTCCGGCCACGAACATCATCGCCGGCCTCGCCGTGGGTATGGAAAGCTGCATCGTGCCGGTAATCCTGATCTGCGCCGCTATCTGGGTGTCGTTCACGGCGGCCGGCTTGTACGGTATCGCGATCGCCTCGGTGGGCATGCTGGCCACGGTCGGTGTCACGATGTCGGTCGACGCATACGGACCGATCTCGGACAACGCCGGTGGTATCGCCGAGATGAGCCATCTCGGACCGGAAGTCCGCAAGATCACCGACGGCCTCGACGCCCTCGGCAATACCACGGCCGCGATCGGCAAGGGCTTTGCCATTGGCTCGGCGGCCCTCACGGCGCTGGCGCTGTTCTCAGCCTACGCCTCGGCGGTCAACCTGACGGTGCTCAACCTGATCGACCCGATGGTCGTGATCGGCATGTTCGTGGGCGGCGTCGTGCCGTTCTACGTCGGGGCCTCCACGATGACCGCGGTGGGTCGTGCCGCGCAGGGCATGGTGGAAGAAGTCCGTCGTCAGTTCCGCGAGATCCCGGGACTGCTCGAAGGCAAGCCGGGCGTGAAGCCAGACTCGGCGCGCTGCGTCGAGATCTCCACCAAGGCCGCCATTCGTGAGATGATCGCGCCGGGCTTGGTGGCGATCCTGCTCCCCGTACTCGTCGGCAAGTTCCTCGGCGTCACAGCGCTGGGTGGATTGCTGGCCGGTGCGACGGTCACGGGCGTGATGATGGCCCTGTTCATGGCCAACGCCGGCGGCGCGTGGGACAACGCCAAGAAGATGATCGAAGGCGGCATCATGGGCGGCAAGGGCTCCGATCCGCACAAGGCCGCCGTGGTCGGTGACACGGTGGGCGATCCGTTCAAGGACACCAGCGGACCGGCCATGAACATTCTCATCAAGTTGATGAGCGTGGTGAGTTTGGTACTGGCCCCGTGGTTCTTGCGGTAAAACTCGTGACTCCAAACTTCAACTCAAGACTCAACACTCACGTGAGTCTCGAGTCTTGAGTCAAAGTTTCGGGTCATGAGCAAACCGGCCGCCGATGCCCCTGCATCGGCGGCCGGTTTGCTTTCCTAGGCACCGCTCTCGAGCACGCGCCGGCACAGCACGATCAGCATCTTGCGGATTGCAACGACTTCGTCGATCAACGGCATGACGTCCTCTGCTGGCATGAGCGCCATTCGAAACGCGAGATCCAGATGACTCTCGGTTTCGGACGCCGAGCCAATCGCCATCTGGAGGTATCGCGCGAAATCCCGTGGGCCTGCGGAGTTGGCACCTTCAGCGATGTTCGCGGAGACCGATGCCATCGATCTCATGACTTGGCTTCGCAGCGAAACGACATCCCGGCCCCGACGCGTGCGAGTCGCTCCATAAGACCTGAGCCGTGAGCGACCGGGACCGCTGCCAGACGTGGAGCTTCCGGAAGTCTTGCATCGCCCCAATCTGCCCCCACCCCCGCCCCACGCCGTCACCAGAATTCCGCCCCCCGCTACATTTCACCGCGGGCGGAGCGCGTCGCGACTCCCTACCCCCTACTCCGTACCCCCTACTTCGCTTTCAAAACGTGCTCCAACTCGGCATCGTCGGCCTCCCAAACGTCGGCAAATCGACGCTTTTCAACGCCCTGACCTCGGCCAAGGCTGAAGCGGCGAACTATCCCTTCTGCACCGTCGATCCCAACGTCGGCATGGTGGAAGTGCCCGACGCGCGCCTGGCCAAGCTGGCCGAGATCGTGCAGCCCAAGCGCACGCTGCCGGCGGCGGTGCAGTTCGTCGACATCGCGGGGCTCGTGAAGGGTGCGTCGCAGGGCGAAGGGCTGGGCAACAAGTTTCTGCAGAACATCCGCGAGACCGATGCCATCGTGCACGTGATCCGCTGCTTCGCGGACGACGACGTCACGCACGTCATGGGATCGCCTGATCCGGCGCGGGACAAGGAAACGATCGAGCTCGAACTCGCGCTCGCCGACTTGGCCGTTGTGGAGAAGCGCCTCGACAAAGTGAAGCGCGCGGCCAAGGCGAACGACAAGGACGCGTTGGCGGAGTTACCGGCGCTGGAAGCCGCCTTCGCGACGCTGTCTGAAGGCATGCCGTTGCTTCGTGGCGGACTGTCATCGGAGCATATGCTCTCGTTGGCCGGGCTGCAGCTCATCACGGCGAAGCCGGTGCTGTATGCGGCCAACGTCACCGATGCCGAGTTGGCGGGCGACGAAGGCCCGTATCTCAAGGCGTTGCGGGCGGCCGTGGCGGCCACCGGCGAACACGCCGAGATCGTGGCGTTCTCCGCCAAGATCGAGGCCGAGCTCTCGGAGCTGCCCCCCGACGAGCGAAGCGAGTTCCTCGCCTCGCTCGGCATCGAAACCGCCGGCCTCGACCGACTGATTCAGGGCGGCTACCACCTGCTCGGCTTGCAGACGTACTTCACGGCTGGTGAGCAGGAAGTGCGCGCCTGGACGATTCATCGTGGCGACACCGCGCCCAAGGCTGCGGCTGTCATCCATACCGATTTTGAGAAAGGCTTCATTCGTTCCGAGACGGTGTCCTATCAGGACTTCATCACGCACGGCGGATGGAAGAATGCACGCGAGAAGGGTGCGGTGCGCTCAGAGGGGAAGGAATACGTGGTGCAGGACGGCGACGTGCTGCTGTTCCGCTTCAACGTTTAACCGACCCTTTTGACTCGACATGGGTAGCAGGTCGCCATGAGGATCGTATCAAGAGGCGCGGCGCTGGCCGTCGCGGGAATGCTGGCAGTTGGTTCGTCTCCAGTAACGGGACAATCCACCGATTCAGGCGGCGCGCGCGCCATGCCGCGCCTCCCCGCCAACGCCCTGTCTGTGCCATTTAAAGTCGGTGAACGGCTCGACTACGAGGTGCGCTTCGGCTCACTCAAGGTTGGCAATGGCAGCATGGAGGTGCGCGAGATCGCTGAGGTGCGAGGCCGCCCGGTGTGGCACACCGTGTTCACGATCAAGGGGGGCATTCCCCTCTATCGGGTGAACGATCAGTACGAGTCGTGGTTCGATGTGACCACGCTCAACTCGTTGCGCTACCATCAGGATGTGGACGAGGGCAGCTACGAGCGCACGCGTCGCTTCGAGATTTTCCCAGAGCGCGGCATGTTCCGGGAGAACGATCGGCCGGAAGAACCGACGGTGCCGAATCCGCTCGACGACGGCTCATTCCTCTACTTCGTACGCACGGTGCCACTCGAAGTGGGCAAGTCGTACGACTACCCGCGCTACTTCAAGGCAGCGGGCAATCCGGTGCGCATTCGCGTGGTGCGTAAAGAGACGATCACCGTGCCGGGCGGCACGTTCAAGACCGTCGTGCTGCAGCCCACGTTTCAGACGAAGGGCATCTTCAGCAACAATGGCAGAGCCGAAGTATGGATCACCGACGATGATCGCCGGATGATGGTGCAGATGAAGTCGAAGCTCAGCTTCGGCTCGCTCAACCTGTACCTGCGTGAGTCGAGCGGCACGAAGTAGGCACCGGCCCGTCGTCAGTCGTCGAAGAACTGCTCGCTGCGGTGCGCATCTGAGCGCACCAGCGGGGTCGCGCATTGCGGGTCGTCGTTTCGGGTGGCGTTCACCCACGTCTTTACCTGAAACGCATGCAACGGTCCCTCGTACGGGCGCAGCAGCCTCGCGGCATCGGCGGGTGCGGTCTCGGGGTCCAGCCAGGCCTCAACGTCGCTGAGCGGCAGGATGACCGGCATGCGATGGTGAATCGGCTCCATCGTCGCATTCGCCTCGGTCGTGATGACGCAGCAGGTGAGCACCGGATCGGCGATGGGATCGTGCTTCGGCTGCCACCGATCCCACAGGGCGGCCATGACGAACGGTTCGTCGTCGGGCAGCCGGATGCACCACGGCTGCTTCCCCTGGTGCCCAGGGACCACCTGCCACTCGTAGAAGAGGTCGGCCGGCATGAGGCCCCGCTGCGTCTTGAACGCGGTGCGGAACGCCGGTTTCGTCCCGATCCCGTCAGCGCGGGCATTGGCGAGCTTGTGGCCGATCCCGGGGTCTTCGGCCCAGAAAGGAATCAGCCCCCACTTGGCCAGACGGAACTCGCGCGCCGCGCCCTCCTGCAGCACCAGCGGCACCGCCTGCGTCGGCGCCACATTGTAGCGGGGAGCGAGCACGGGAAAGGTGACGCCCAAAGGGAGCGTCCCGAGCCGCGCGGGGGTACCGAAACCATATCTGCCACACATAGCCTGCAATGTACGGTAGGCCTCCCTTCCCTTCCATCCCCGGTCGGGCTAGGCTTAAAGGCTCATCTGGAACAGATCACCGTTCCTCTGACCCTCCTCCCGCGGATCGGCACTGCGGGGGGCACCTTAGACCACAGGGAGGATTGCCGAGTGGCAAAGCTCAAAATCCGCCGCAACCCTACGCGGCGTTACGAAGCCGTGTACATCATCGATAGTGCGATCGAAGATGCGGCCATTCTGGAAAAGTTGGACAAGCTGCAGAGCCTTCTGAATCTCGCCACACCGGCTGAGATCGAGCATTGGGGCCGTCGCCAGCTCGCGTACAAGATTGGCCGCCACGAAACGGGCTACTACGCGATCGCGCGCTTTGAAACGACTACCGCCGTGCTTCCCGAGTTCGAGCGTGCGCTCAAGCTCGACGAAGGGATCATCCGCTATCTCATCTCGCTGGCCGAGCATGAGCTGGGTGCCCCGAAGCTCAGCGATGAAGAGCTCGCTTCGCGCCGTCGCGCGGGCGATGACGACGACGACGACGAGGATTAAATCATGCGCCGCCAAAAGAAGCCCTGCCCGATCACGGAAGCGGGCATCCGCTACGTCGATTACAAGGATGACCGTCTGCTCGCCCGTTTCATCACGGACTACGGCAAGATCCTGCCGAGCCGCCTGAGCGGTGTCGACGCGCGTCATCAGCGTCAGCTCTCGAAGGCCGTCAAGAAGGCGCGCTTCCTCGCGCTCCTTCCGTACGTGAAGGGCCAGACGGGCTGAGGATGAACGGAGCGGTCGCGTCGGAATTCGCCGCGACCGCTCCGCAGGAGGGTGGGTGGCGGTGGTTCGTGCTGGCCTTGGTGCTGATGGTGCTCGTCACCGCTGCGCCAGTCTGGCCCGCGTCACTGTCACTGGTCGCCGGAGCGATCCGGCTGCTCCTGCCAGTGGAACAGTTCGCCCTGCTTGTCCTCGTCGCGATCGCGTCCTGCGCGATCATCGGCTGGTGGTCAGGCAGTCGGCTCGTGACGGCGCTCCTCTGGGCCGCCGCGGCCGGCTATGTGATCTGGAAGGTGCCGCTCCCGTTCTCGGGGTACGGTGCCTTCGGACGAGGGTGGGCGGTCACGCTCGGTGCGTCGTTCGGACTCGTCTGTCTGGTGTCGCCCCGCCAGGCGCTCCTGCTCCGCGCACTCGGAGCGATTGGGGTGGCGGCCATCATCACGGCCGCCGGCTTTACCACTCGCACCACGGGCGGCAGTACGCTCTTCGATGGACCCGCGCAGATGCTCTCCCAAGAGTACCAGCGCCGCCTCGGTGAGTCGTTGGAAAGTTGGCGCAGTCGGTCGGACACGGAGTCGTGGCGCGCGTTCGCGCAGCGCTTCCCCGAGGCCGCCGAGCGCGCCACCCGGATGGAAAACCTGCTGGTTGCTTTGGCCGAACCGCTTTCCGGAGCTGGCTCGACACGAGGACTGGTCCCTGGTCCGCTGGTTTCGATCGCGCCGGCGCTGTTGGCGCTCGAATCGCTGGTGGCGTTGGCGTTGGGGTGGGCCGCGTATCACCGCTTGTCGAGGGTACGGATTGGTCCGCCGCTCGGTGCGCTCCGCGACGTGCGGTTCAACGATCAGCTGGTCTGGGGGTTGGTGGTCGGTGTGACCGTCCTGTTGTTGCCGACGCTCGCCGAGTGGCGAATCGTCGGGGCAAATCTGTGCTGTTTTTTCGGGTCGCTGTACGCCTTTCGGGGTGCCGGCGTACTCACTTGGTGGATCCCCGACCGACTCGCCGTTCCGGCGTTGCTCGCGTTGGTGCTGTTGGTCCCGATCCTGGGTCCGGTCTGGGTCGTGCTCGCCCTCGTGGCGGTCACCTTCAGTCTGGGGCTAGGTGACACCTGGCGTGACTTCCGAGCCGGCGCGCAACCGCGCCGATCGTCGCCGCGCTGATCTCACACACCTTTATCGCAGGACCCGGAGCTCCCATGGAAGTCATCCTTCGTAACGCCGTCGACAAGCTCGGACATCCTGGTGACATCGTCTCCGTGTCCGCCGGTTTCGCCCGCAACTTTCTGATTCCCCGCGGCTTCGCGTTTGAAGCCACGACGGGCAATCGCAAGCGCATTGCGCTTGAAAAGGGTCGGCTCGAGGCGCTCGAGTCGGAGCGTATCGCCGCCGCCCAGACCATCGCGGATAAGCTCGCCGAGGTCTCCGTGACCTTCGCCGCGCGCGTCGGCGAAGAAGGGAAGTTGTTCGGCTCTGTCACCACGGCTGACATTGCCCACCAGCTGGAAACGCAGGGCTTCCACATCGAGAAGCGCCAGATCGAGCTCAATGAGCCGATCAAGGCCCTCGGCGTCTACCGCGTCGGCATCCGCCTGCACGCCGACGTGAAGCCCGAAATCAAGGTCTGGATCATCAAGCAGTAATCGGCAGCACGTTGCCGGTAGGGGGGGAGTCCGGACTCGGACTCCCCCTTTTTTGCCCCTGTCCGAGTCGCTGTCCAACACGCAACCTTCATTCACACGATGGGGTATCGTATCAGGACCGCGGCTACCTCATCCCTCGCATTCTCCCGACTCCATACATGGCAGAACGTCCGCCAAGCCCCGGCGAATCCATTGCACGCCGCGCCGCCACCCTCGCCAGTGACATGAAGGCCAACGATATCCTCGTCCTCGATTTGCGTGGCGTGACGGATATGACCGACTTCTTTGTTATTGCCAGTGGGACATCCGACACGCACGTCCGCGCCGTCGCGGAGCACATCCAGGCAGGGTTGAAAGAGGGTGGCGTGTCTACCACAATGACCGAAGGTCTCACGCAGGGACGCTGGGCGCTGCTCGATTACGCGCACACCGTCATCCATGTCTTTCATCCGACGTTGCGCCAGTACTATCAGCTGGAACGGCTGTGGGGCGACGCAACGCCGGTACCTCTGGACACCGAAGCCACGCAGGGAGCCCGGTAAATGCCGCAGGCGCAGCGCTGGACACGATGGGGAGCAGCTCTGGTTTTCGCGATCATCTCGATCGCCTCGCCGCTCCACGCCCAGTACTTCGGGCAAAATCAGGTCCAGTACGATCGGCTGCGCTGGCGTGTCATCGAAACCGAACACTTCCAGATTCACTACTATCCGCAGATCGCGGATGTGGCGCCCGATGCCGCGCGCATGGCCGAACGGTCGTACGCGCGGCTCTCGCGCCTGATGGCGCACCAGTTCCGCGAGAAAAAGCCGGTCCTCATCTTCGGCTCGTCGGGCGACTTCGCGCAAAGCAACGTCTTCGGCGATCTCGGCGAAGGTACCGGCGGTGTGACCGACCCGCTCCGGCAGCGGATGGCGCAGTTCTTTAGTGGCGACTGGGCCAGCTTCGAACACGTGTTGCAGCACGAAATGGTACACGTGTTCCAATTCGACATTTTCTCGCGCGGGCGCGCCGGCGCCGGGCTGCAGAACCTGGCGATGGTCAATCCACCGCTCTGGTTCATGGAAGGGCTCGCCGAATACTTCTCGATCGGCGACAAGCACCCATGGACCGATGCGTGGGTGCGCGATGCCGTGACCAACAACGCCCTCCCCACCATCGCGCAGATGACGGAGCGCCCCGACAAGTACTTCCCGTATCGCTACGGCTTGTCTGTGTGGCAGTACGTTGGCGCGCGCTGGGGCGACGAAGTCATCGGCGAGATCATGAACGCCGTGCCCAGCCTCGGCATCGATCGCGCCTTCCGTCGTGAAATTGGCCTCTCACTCGACGAACTCAGCGCCGAGTGGAAGCAGGCCATGCAGAACAAGTATCTGCCTACCGTGGCCGAACTGCAGCGTCCGCGCAGCTTCGCCGAGCCCCTGCTCTCGCAGAAGCGCTCCGGCAGCATCGCCAGCCTGTTCGTGGCCCCGGCGCTCTCCGACGACGGCAAGTACATCACGTACATCGCCTACGGCAGCTTCCTGCGCGGGGAAGTCTTCCCCGACATGTATCTCGCCAACGCCGAGACGGGCAAGCGCATCGCGCGCCTCGTCAAGACGACCACCAATCCCGACTTCGAACAGCTGCGCTTCATCTACTCGCAGCCTTCGTTCTCGCCCGACGCGAAGATGTTGGCCTTCACCGGTCAGCGCGGCGGACGCGACGTGCTGTACGTGATGGACGTGAAGAGCCGAAGGATCCTGAAGAAGTTCGATTTCGAACTCGATCAGGTGTTGAGCCCGAGTTTCTCACCCGACGGACGTCGCATCGTGTTCAGCGGCATGCGCCACGGGTCCAGCGATCTCTACATCGCATCGCTCGATACCGACGGGTACACGCAGGTCACGAAGGATCCCTACGGCGATCTCCAGCCGCAGTGGTCGCCCGACGGACGCACGATCGCCTTCACCAGCGACCGCGGCGACGACACCGATCTCGACATCCTGAAGATCGGCGCGTGGAAGCTCTCACTGCTCGATCTCGAGACGCAGAAGGTCACGATCGTCGAGGGACAGGGCGGACGGAGTCTCAATCCACAGTGGGCCCCCGACGGCAGGTCGCTGGCGTACATCACCGACCGCACGGGCATCGCCAACATCTTCCTGTACGACCTCGAATCGAAGCAGCACTACCAGCTCACGAACGTGCTGGGTGCGGTGACGGCCGTGGCCGAACAGTCGCCCGCGATCACGTGGGCGCGCGGCGCCGACGTGCTGGCCTTCGTGTACTACGAAAAGACCGACCACGCGATCTGGAAGATCAAGAATCCGCGGTCGCTCAAGAAGGAACCGTATCGCGATCCGGTGGTGGTGGCCCAAGGGCGCGTGCTCAGTGGCGCGCCGACTACGCCGATCGCCGTGCCGGTCACACCAGTCAAGGTCGATCCCACGGCGCATCTGAATCGCGCCACACTCACCGACACCGCGGCCGCCCGGCAGTCGTTCTATCGGCCCACCGTCGGCGTGTCGGCGCGTGCCTCCGACGACCTGCCGGTGTCCGTGGCTGCGCGTCTCGCGGAAACGGTGAGCGTGCGGGCGTTGCTGGACAGTTTCGACTTCAATCTCCCCGACTCCACCAAGTTCCGTGATTACCGCTACCGGGCGCGTCTCACGCCGGAGTACGTGGCGCAGCCCTCGATCGGCTATCAGCAAGGCGGCTTCGGTCAAGGCACCTTCGGTGGCACCACGGTCGTGCTCAGCGATCTCCTCGGCGATCGTCGACTCGCGCTCTCGGGCGCGATCAATGGGCAGCTCAGCGATGCGCAAGTGTTCGTGGGCTATACCAGCCTCGGGAACCGCCTGCAGTACACCACCGGGGTGACTCAACAGCCGATCTACCTGCTGTCGAATTACATCCAGGAGCCGCTCGGCAACGACCAGTTTTCGGAATCGCAGGAAATCACGCGACTCGTCGTGCGGCAGGTGTTTGCGGCCGGCCTGTATCCCCTCAATCGCTTCACGCGATTCGAGCTGGGCGCGCGCTTCCAGAACATCGATCAGCAGGTGTTCCCGTTCACGCGTCTGGTGGACTACCAGCAGGGGTACGCCTCGGGGTTCGAGCGCGGCCCCACGCGCAACGTGGCGTCAGCCAACACGCTCTCGCCGTATCTGGCCTTCGTGACCGACAACACCCTCTACGGGTACACCGGACCGATTTCTGGGCGCCGTCTGCGCCTTGAAGTCGAACCGAGCGTCGGTACGTGGAAATGGACCGAGTATCTGGCCGACATTCGTGGCTACTACCCGATCCTGTTCAACTACGTCACCTTCGCGACGCGGCTCACCACCAGCATGTCGGTGGGTCGCGACGAGCTGCGTTTCCCGAAGTGGATCGCTCGCCCCGACTTCATCCGCGGCTACAACCGCGAAGACCTCGGCTCGATCACCTGCACCGGCTTGCCCACCGACGACGGCACGTCCTGCAATTCCGTCGAGCTCATCGGCAGCCGAGTCGCCTTCGCCAACGCCGAACTGCGCTTCCCGATCATCCGGAGCTTCGCCGCGGCTCGCCTACCGATCGGACTCCCGCCGATCGACGGCCTCTTTTTCTACGACGCCGGCGTGGCGTGGTCGAAGGGCCAGCAGGTCGTGGCGAGTCGCCCCGAGGGATACGATTTCTCGCGTCAGCGGGCGTTGCTGCAGAGCTACGGGTTCGGAATACGCCTGAACCTGTTCAACATCGCCATCGTTCGCTGGGACTGGGCGGTGCCGATCAGCCGCCCCGGCACGAAGGGCTTTGGGACCTGGTTCTTCGGCGCCAGCTACTGAGTCACCCCCCGTTCGAACCGAGGCGGAGAACAAGGGGGGACGATAGGGGATTTCCCCTACCGTCCCCCCTCCCTGCACCTGCCTCTGGGAGGTACTTTTCCCCCGTGCGCACGCTCCTTGTGACGGCGCTCGTGCTCCTCGCGTGCGGTGTTGCCGGCGGCTGTGCCGATCGCTCGTCCCGCCCCTCCGGAGCCGACGCCACTCCCAGTATTCCTGGTGGGCCGGACCCGATCGTGTTGCGCGTCTCGCGCGACGGCGGTGTCATGAGCGCTACCCGCTATCCAGATCTCGATTCCACGCTGTGGCGATCGAGCGCCCGGGTCCCGGCCCTCGATCGCATCATTGCGTTCGGTGCCGAAGATGGATATCTCGCCGCGGTCGACACCAGTGGTGCGCCGGTCCGCATCGATGTCCGCTTGGGCACGGTGACGACATCGCGCACCGACGACGTGGCCGTGGCCTCGTCGGCCGACGGCGGAGCGATCTATGCGCTCACCACCGACGGCGAGATCACGCGCTACACACCAAGCGGCGGCGACTGGCGCTTCACCCCCACCCTGCCGGCGCACGCGCTGTATGCGCAGGCCGATGGCTCGTTGATCGTGGCGGGGGCCAAGAACGACCGCGCGATCGTGTGGCGCGTGCGTCCTCCCGGGCAGGACGTCACCGACAGTCTGTCGTTCGACATCGGCGGCAACGAGGCCACGTTGCGCAAGTCGCTCGGTGCCACCGCCGGCGCCGTCGGCGATCGCGTCTTCTTCGGCGGGAACGAAGAAGTCATTGCGGTCCGCACGCGCGATCTCGCCAAAGCGCTCGAAGTGGACATCGGCGATCCGGTCACCGCGATCGCCGCCACACCGAGCGGTGACCGCCTGTTCGTGGCCATCGAGGACGAAGAACTGCTCCGCGTCGTCGATCGGTTCGAGGAAGACGTAAAAGGCAAAATCTCGCTACCGGGCGTCCCGCGGGCCCTCCGCATGGACCCGTTAGGTCGCGTGCTCCTCGCGCGTGGCGCTGCCGACTCGGTGTATGTGATCAGTCTCGGCAACGACGCCGTCATCGGCGTGGTGCGGAGCGAGTGGCGCGGCGATCTCCCGCTGGTATTGCCCGACGGCGCGATAGCTACCACGCGTGGCGAAGACGTCGTCTTCGCGCATCCGTCGTCGCTCGCGGACATGCGGACCGTGGTCGGTGGCGCGCGTCAGTTCTGGTACACGTTGCGCTGGAATGGCTTTCGCCCGCGCTCCGCGGGCCTCGATCAGCCCGTGGAGTTCCGCACCAGTGCGCCGCGCGACTCGGTGGACTATGCCGACAGTGCCGTAGCACAAGACCTCGCGCGCGACAGCACACGCCGTGACACGACCGCGACGTCGTCGTCCACGGTGTCGCCCACGTCGTCGTTCACGGTGTCGTTCGCGGCCGTACTCGATGAAAAGCAGGCGCGTCAGGTCGCGTCGCGCATTCGTGTGGACGGCGACACACCACGTGTCACGACTTCTGATCGCGCAGGAAGAACTTTGTATCGCGTTGTGCTCGGCCCGTACCCGACACGCGCCGACGCCGATCGCGTCGGCAAAGCGTCGGGACAGAGCTATTGGATCTTCGAGGGGGCACCGTGACGCCGCTCGGTCTGACTGAATCGTGGGAGATGGAGGGTCGCCGCTTGGCGCCTCTGCTCGACGACCTCTGCTCCGTGGTGATCGCCGCGACCGACGCCGCCGTGGCGACGTCGATGGCGCTCGGCGTGGCGCGGGCACAGGGTCAGCGCCGACGCGTGGCGGTGGCTGACTTGATCGGCGAAGCACCGGCCATCGAAGCCCTGCTGACCGGCGATGATCCACACGGCATCTCCGACAGTTTTCTGTACGGCGTGTCGCTCAACAAGATCGCCCAGCCGATGGCCGGCGCCGTCAACGTCTTCCTGATGCCCAGCGGCACGGAAGCGGTGGCGCACGATGCGGTCTATGCGAATGAGCGGTGGCGCCGTCTGGCCGCCGGCTTTTATCAGGTCGGGGCGCTGCTGGTCGTCGTCGCGAATCCCGCGACGCCCGGCTTCGCCGACCTATGCGCCTACGTCGGCGCGCTGATGCCGGTCGGTGACACGGTGTTTCCCACCCCGCCGGGAGTGCCGCTCATTGCGCCGCCCGCACCGCCCACGCCCGCACCGCTGACTCCCACGCCGCGGCCGAACGAGGCGCGTGCGCGCGCCGCCGCGGCGGAAGACGAGCCGAGCCGCCGACGGCGCATGATTGCGATCGTCTCCGTACTTGGCGCGATCGCCGTGGCCGTCGGTGCGTTCTGGCCACAGCTCGTGGCGCGCCTCCCGGAGCCGGTCGCCGCCCTGATTACCGGCACGCCGCGGGTACCCGACAGCACGGCCGTGGTCGTGCCGCCTACACCGATGGACACCGCGATGCGCAGCGACAGCGCGACGCGGGATTCGCTGCTGCGCGATTCCATCGGCACCATGCTGCTCGCGCCCGACAGCGCGGCTCCGGTCGGTCCGCCGCTCAGCGTGGAGAACGCCGCCGACTCGGCCTCCGCATCACGGTACGCCGTGTACTTTGCCACCGCCAACACGCGCGCCGCGGCCATGCCAGACGTGCGTGTGCGGGCGCTCGACGCGGTGGCGCTCTCGCCGGTGGCTGAGGGCAACGAACAGTGGTTCCGCGTCACGGTGGGCGCCTCCGCAACGCGCGCGCAGGCCGAGTCGCTGCTGACCAAGCTGCGCACACAGAAGATTATTGGATCGGGGAGCATCGTGTCGGTGCCGTACGCATTACGTCTCGCGCGCAACGTCACGCCTACATTGATCCCCACGCAACTCGCCGAGCTGGCGAGTCGCGGCATCATCGCCTATGCGCTGCTGCAGCCTGATGGCAGCGCGAATGTGTATACCGGCGCGTTCGAATCGCCGATGCAAGCGACCCCGCTTGCGGACTCTTTGCGCGCCCTGCGCGTCGCGCCTGTGTTGGTTTATCGAACTGGGAGAGCGTTCTAGTGCGTCTGACGAAGCT
>Ga0114970_10001606_pt1 | contig 16914 bp, 24 predicted proteins | sample M_140205_XF_Meta_FD_87030 | JGI IMG/M metagenome (GOLD analysis project Ga0114970, IMG submission 87030) | Freshwater microbial communities from Lake Montjoie, Canada to study carbon cycling - M_140205_XF_MetaG | ecosystem: Environmental > Aquatic > Freshwater > Lake | place: Lake Montjoie... | reverse complement strand
AGCACCACCGACTGTGATGTTGTGCATGTCATTGTACTGATACTTTTTGGCGTTAAAAAGCTCTTGATATATTTCGTTGTTGTGATCAGGCATCTTGACCACAAGATGCAGGTCAATGTCGCTATGCGGAGTATACGTGTATGCAGCATTGGAACCAGACACAGTGATGTCTTCCAGTTCTAAGTTGCTTACACCCAGGAATTCTTGAAAGTCTCGGGCTATGTCCAGTAGCTTGGCACGTATTTGAGGGTGGAGATGTTCGCGATCGTCCCACAAACGAGGGTTTAACTCGTCGTGAAACTTGATTGCATCGGCAAGATTATAAGATGACAGTTCGTTGATATTCATACGAACTGTATTTACCGCAGTTTAAATTAAGCTGTTGCTTCTGCAGAAGCTGGCTTTTTCTTGTCTTTCTTGGGCTTGTTGGTGGCTACAACCTCGGCTTTGACTGGCTCAGCAGGAGCAGGTTGTGTGGCCTGATGTGCTACAACAATTTCGTGTAGATCTTTGTACAGTTTGTCTTGAGTTGAGTAATCAAACACATATGTACCTGTATGCTTGAGCAAGATACGACGGTCTACAAACACAGACCCACCAATGTCACGCCAGTTTTCACAGAATGTCCAGTCTTCTGAGTAGTAACGGCCTTCGCGCACAGCAGTATCAAAGTAGGTTTTCATATACTGATCTAATACAGGATCTAGGCCGATATCATTCTTGAAAGTACGTACAGCAGGATGGGCATTGAGTTTTTCAAAAACATGACGTTTCATCAACAAGAAGCCTGTGCCTGTTTTGGTAACTTCCACAAGTCCACTTGGGTCGTCTTCTCTAGCACCTGGGATACCATTAACACACCACTTAACTGGCAGTGTTTTCATTGGGTACAAGCCACCAACAACGTCTTTGTCATGATTCAACAAAGCCAACAAGTGCCAAGGCTCCCAGCCAATGTCAGCATCAATAAACATCAAGTGGGTGGAACCTTCTGTGTTTAAAAACTTGGCTGTTAAGGTATTTCTAGCACGACTGATCAAACTTTCGTTGGTCATTGTTTCCACAGTCCAGTCTAGACCCAACTGACGAGCAGTATTAGCCCACTTGATGTAGCTCATGAACGTGGATTCAGTAAGTTGACCACCGTAGCACGGCATACATAGATGGACTCGTGTGGTTTTCAAATAATCAAGGTTAACTTGAATTTGGGTTTGATTTGGTTGGGGTTGTTGTTCTTCCGACATTGTGTCCTCGTTAAAATGTATGAATATTTAACGAGTATAACACATGGCGTTTTATTTTACGACCTACGTTCTTCCACGTAGTCTTCATTTGCTGGTTGTTGTATGTTTTTCATGCCCAACACAGTGGCATTTTTGCTGTCAGCCCAGGCTTGAGCAGCTGATTCGCTTGGGAAAATCTTGCGCCAAACCACACGTTGATCTCTATTGTTGTATGCATACCCGTATGCCTCGACAGTACCTTGTGGTTCTTCGCTTATGGGTTGATTGTCTTTGGCTTGATAACTAGCAACCATGCCCCCAACTCCCAATTGAGGATTAACAGTTTCATCCAAGCTACCTATTCCAGCATCCAATAGTTTAACAACAGTTTGGGCCAGTTTGACATTGCCTTGCGTTTTTGGATACAAGCTCATTACCAAAGCCAGCTTGCGCTTTTCATTTAGTGCAGGCCATGCACCTCGAATCTCTGTAGCACTGGTCATACCAGGTCCAAACTCAACTGTGGGCAAATAAGCCATGTATGCGTGTTTGCTGAATGATTCTAAATTTCCAGAAGAGTAAGGTTGGAGATATGATGGAGAACCGTCTTTTTTAACTCCGCCTGGTTTAGGTTGCGAACCCTTGTCTTTTTCACTGCGAACAAAAATCAACACATCTTGTTCAGGATTGTATTTTGATGTTATTTCTTCAGCACGAAAAGGGCTTTTAACTTGTACAAAATGCCCCGGTGTAACACCTGCTAGTTTGGATAGTTTTTCTTTAATGGCAAAAGGGAATGGACGATTACTAGTGTCATTGGTTGCAGCCACATAAACGTCTGCGTCAGGAAATGCTTGTACAGCGGCGTTGTATAGTGAAGCGTGGCCTGCGTGAAATGGATGAAATCCACCTGGCATGATAACAATTTTTTTCATACCAGGTATTTAGCTCACATGTATTCTAAGAGCCAAAGGTAAAAAGGGGTGGTAAAGTTCAACTCAACTGTGCCATTACTACCCATTGTTCCGTAGAATTTGGCAACTGTGTTGGGTTGTGTGTTATTAAAATTATGACTGTACGTGGAATTATCTAACACTATATAGGTGCAATCTATACCATCAATCAAGATATCAGAGATACTGATAGTAGCATCTTTTTCAATTTCTCCAGTGCTGGATATGTGAGTGTGTGCGGATAATTTGTTTTTTAAAACCCAACGAAGACAACGTTCTACGTGTTTATCTTCAATTTCGTATGAAAACAAAACAGATTCTGTCACATGATTGAGGTTGAATATACATTGATCGTCTAACCAAATTTCAACGCCTAATGGAATTGCACAATCACTTGACATGATTTTACAAGAAAAAGAAGACATGTTAATAAGAAGCAGTAACTAAATCAATAGTCCCAGTGGTAAAATTATGTATGCTTGCTCGCATCCAGGAAAAATTACCCAATATGTTGGTGGGAAATACATCAGTAGTTGAGCCGTCGCTAATGGTAGAACTGTCTCCAAAATCAAACACATCAATCCAACGTGCTGCAAGTGGATCATTATCCAGCGTGGCTTGAATAGTAATTCCACCAGTGAAATCTGTAACACGAAAGATTACAGTTTGCAACCCACCACGTCCGCGATAGTAGTTGGCAGCTTTTACCGGATCTGCAATAAAATCTTGGCTTGACCCATCATAATTGCCCGATGGCACACCGTGCTCGGTTTCAGGAACAAGAACAACAGTATCTACTGCCATTACGCTTTGTCCGCTTCTACCACAACACCTGCACCAGCAAGCTCTTCGGCTACTGATTGTAATGCCGCAACAATATCAGCAGTGGCAATTTCGCCACCAGCATCGTTATCTTTGACCAATTTTGAGAGTTTGATCACAACTACTTCTTCGAGTATTTTTGCCATAGTGCTTTTATTTAGCTGCTTGAATGCTTAAAGTCTTGCTGGTACTGCCCGGAAGCAACATGTTGATCATGCTTAGCCAAGCAGTTGAATCATGATCAATATAGTAGTGAGCTTGAGTCCACTCACTCATGTATCTATTTTTTGTACCCGCTATCCAATATCTAAACGATTCGCTAAAAACAATATCTTTCTTGTTGTTTTGGTAGAAATTCAACAATATATCTTTTTGATCAGCAGTGTATCTGCGGCTGCGGAAATAAGTTCTGTACTTGCTCACAGGATTTACACGTATTATCACATCTCTAGGTTTGGTTATCACAGCTTGTTTTAGCTCGCAGTGCTCAATAGCAGTGTTACCTAGTATTTCTTGAGCCAGTGTCAAATCATTCATGTACAAAAACAATGTATTCCACTCACGGCGTGTTTTGTACGTGACTTTTGTGTTTAATAATACCTCACAAATGTCGTGTAATTTTTTTACATCATTGGGTAAAATCATATCACCCGGACCGCGATAACCGTTGCGCCAGACTACACCTCGATCTATTGCTGCATGATCAAGTTTGGTCAGCAAACTGCACTCTTTCACTGTAAAAAACGCAACACAGTACTCCCATTGATCATAGAAAAGTCGATCTTTTTCTACGATGGTTATGTTGTTAGGCAACAATGAAACCATTGGCATCCACTCCAGCTTGTACAACAGAATCAACACGGAAGTCCACAACATCATCGATCATGTCAGCTGTGACTGTGCAGTCAGTTAGTTTGTCAAACAAAATCTTCTTACTCAATGGCACACGGATCAGTTCATCAATCTTGCGACTGAGTGGTCTAGCACCCATCTTGGGATCGTAACCCTTTTCTGCCAGCATATCAACGACTGACTCAGCAAGATTGAGTCTAATATTTTTGGGTGCTAGTGCTGACTTGAGTTCATCCACAAACTTGACCACAATCTTCTTGATAGCCAACTTGTCTAGTTTAGCAAACTTGACCACGCAATCAATACGATTACGCAATTCAGGTTTGAAGAACTCTTTCATTGCTTTGTCTTCGTTACCGGTTTTCTCTTGTGAGCCAAAACCAATGGTGTTGCCTTCATTATCGCGGGCACCCAGATTGGATGTCATGATAATGATACAGTTCTTGACGTCAACCTTCTTGCCATTAGAACTGCTAACATGTCCTTCATCCAGCATCTGTAACAAGATATTGGTAACATCTGGGTGAGCTTTTTCAATCTCATCAAACAAGATAATAGAGAAAGGGTTCTTGGAAATGTCGCTGATCAGTTTACCACCACCTACATTACCATCTTCAAACCCCACGTAACCAGGAGGAGCACCAATCAGACTGCTCACTGTGTGCTTCTCTTGGAACTCACTCATGTCATAACGTAACATTTGCATGTCAAGATTCTTGCTCAACAGTTTGGCCAATTCGGTTTTGCCTGTACCAGTTGGGCCCAGGAACAAGAAACTGGCCATGGGCTTGTTGGGATTACCAATGCCCGAGAAGTTGATGTACACACGTTCCAACACACTGTCCACAGCAGCATCTTGTCCATACAGCTTTTGTTTGATGTTGCTGTCAAGATTCACAATGTTGGCACTGCGTTCATTCTTCAATCGATCCACTGGTACACCAGTAAAGCGAGCAACCTGATCCATGATCATGTCTTTGTTGATGCTGACATTGCCCTTGTCTTTGATACGTTGGCGAGCACAGGCCGCATCAATCAAGTCAATGCTCTTGTCGGGATTCTTGCGATCGTGAATGTAACGATTGGCAAATTCCACAGCCGCTGTCATTGCTTCAGTTTCAATCATGACATTGTGAAACTTTTCCAGTCGTGGACTAAGTCCAATGAGAATTTGTTCAGTAGTAGCAGCATCAGGTTCATCAATGCCCAGTCGATAGAATCGACGCATCAGGGCACGATCCTTCTCAAAGCTTTCGTAGTATTCTTCCCAAGTGGTGCTTGCTACAACTTTTAAACTGCCTTTGGTAATAGCTGGCTTTAGCATGTTGGCAAAGTCTAAGCTTGAGCTTGATCCTGCGCCAGCACCTTTCATGGTGTGTGCTTCGTCAATAAACAAGATGCACTTCTTTTTGCTTTCAAGAGCCGCAATAACTTGTTGGAACTTTTCTTCAAACTCGCCACGGTACTTAGATCCGGCAAGCAAACTTCCAATCTCAAGACTCCATACTTCGTGTCCCTTTAAGAACTCCGGTACACGACCTGCATTTACTTCTTGTGCTAGTCCTTCGATGATAGCAGTTTTACCTACACCTGGATCGCCAACCATGAGCACGTTTGATTTGAAACGGCGTGCCAACACAGCAACCATTTCTTCAACTTCCTTGGCGCGACCGATCATGGGTTCAAGACGATCATCTCGTGCCATTTGTGTAAGATTTGTGCAGTACTCTTCGAGAATCTCATTAGCTTGACGCTCATTTAGCTTACCAGCTTCTTTCTGATTGTAATTAGCCTGCCAAAAATCCACAAATTCTTGTTTGGTAACACCGTACTTGAGAAGATAATAATGTGCGTGACTGTTGGTCTCACTCATGAGTGCAAGATACAAATCTATTGTGGTAACTGTCCTGCGTCCTGTAAACAACACCTGAGTAAGTGCTCGATTAAAAGTTCTCTCAAGAGCATTGGTTTTCTTGGGTTGCAAATCTGGTTCGTCTTTGACCAAACTTGCTAGACTATCTAGATAGTGTCCTAGTTCAGTATCCATTAGTTCTACTTCTGTGCCAAACTTATTCATCACTGCACGAAAAGGTGCATGGCGAATAAGACTCAACAAGACGTGTTCAGTCAGAACATACTCGTGCTTTCGAGCTCGAGCAATTTCTACTGCCTGCTCGATAATGTTTTCAATTTCGGGATTGTTTTGCATGTGATTTTTTCCGGATTCGTTGCTCATGCTACATTGTAGCATGTTTTTACTTATTCTGCAATCTCTTTTACTATAGCAGCCATTAATTCTGGACTAATTTGTGGAGGAATTCTTGCATGTAATTTTATCAACATGTCTCCAACTTGTCCGGCTTGATTTGGTAGCCCTCTGTTTCTGGCTCTTAACATAGTACCCGGTTGTGTGTGCGGAGGAACAGTTAGTTCTAATTTGTTCCCACGTATGTCTAAAATTGGAAAAGTTCCACCAACGACTAATATCCACATGCTCAATGTAGTATCAGTTATTAAATTGGTTCCTTGTCGTTGCCAATTTGATTCGGGTCTAACTCTGAAATTAATTATCAAATCAGAACCACTGGGACCAAGTCCGGCGTAACGAACATTAGACCCATCTTCAAGTCCTGCGGGCAAATCAATGGAGACTTCCTGTGTGCCCGATTGTGTTCCCATACTTACAATACGATTACCACCAGTTGCAACATCACGCAGTGTAATCCACAAAGTCATTCGGGCTTGTGGACGTTGTTGGTTGTGTTGTTGATTGTGTTGCTGTCTAAATTGTGCGCCAAAAATATCAAAGATACTTTCAAAATCAAATGTTTGCCCGTTGTTTTGCCCAGGCCTATTCCCAAACGGATTTGGGTTGTCATAGGCTGCACGTTTTGATTCGTCACTCAGTGTAGCATAGGCCGTTTGAATTTCTTGGAATTTGGCTGTGTCTCCACCTTTGTCGGGATGATGTTGACTTGCTAACTTGCGATAAGACTTTTTGATTTCGTCCTGAGTGGCAGTTTTTTCTACTCCTAATATACTGTAGTAATTAGACATTGTTATATTATACAGGATTTAGTGTGCTTGGGTCAAGACCAAGGGAGGTCTTAAACTCTTTGCATTTGATACACGTTCCGCAATTGGTTTGAAAATCGCAACTGACCACAAGAGATTTAATGCTGTCCGGAATCAATTCCCAATGTTGCTGTTTGGTCAAGTTATCCAACGGGTGTAATACTGGAACATCAGGATGCATTGTGCTCCAAGACATCAGTTCACGTGTGCGATAATCGTCAAGACTTTTAATTTTTGGAACTTCTGTACAGTTACGCCCTAACCATACTTGGGTTATATCTGGGTCTCGCAAGCACCACAAATGAGATACTGCTATAAATGTTGAGAATTGATGTACCGGCTTTGGAGTTTTGTTTCGAACTGGTAAACCTATTTGCACAAAATCAATAGAGAGGCCAAAGTATTCAGCAATTTTAATGCAGTTTTCTTTATGATAACTGTACAATACTCTATTGAATGTAGGCCCTACAGTAACAATAGTATCTGTGGGATCTGCTTGTAACAACAAGGGAGTGCTCTCGACACCCCCGCTGAAAAAAATTAGTCGACTCATACTGTACTTACAGCACAAGTCACACAGGATTACTTTTTCTTCTTGTCTTCAGGAATCTCTGTTCCTTCAAACTTTTGATGCACCCGGATTGTTTTGCATTCTTGCGCTGGTTTTCCAGTCTTGTTGTCCATTACAGGCTTGCCTGCTTTGTCAACTTTGTCATGGCATACTTGTTTCTTTTCTGCTTCTGCATAGGCCAAGTTGGTTGTGGCCACAAAGCATACCGCATAAATTGCAGCAAGGTATAATGTTGCAAATGTTTTTTTCATTTTAATTTCCTGGTGGGTTCTGTATAGGTAAACTTACAGGGTATTGTGAACAGGCATCCGTATTGCCTTGTCCGGCTTCGGTTAAGAATGAAGTTGCGGCTGCTACTTGCCCGGTTGGACATGAACACACTGCTATACCATTTGCACCCTTAACACAGTTCCAACTAAAGCAATTACTACTCTTTGCTCCAAGATTCAAGCTGGCGTCACATTTTTGTACATTAGCTTTCATATCCTTGGGTTTGTGACTAAAGTTACTAGCTTCTTGTGGATAGAACAATTTAGGAGCGAACAAACTCCAAACATGTTTACTATCTGTTGGGGTGCATGATCCTTGCATGTTGCCGGCAGTAGTGTCAGCAATAGCGTGGCCTTTAAGTACGGGACATTTGCATTCTACTTCGGGATAAGGTATACCGTTGTTTCCAGTAATTGTTTTACCAGTGGGTTTACAAGTGCTTGCGGCACATAATGCATATTCGCCATCACAGGTTGTGATACCCGGTGTTTGAGCAAATACTGGGCCGGACAGCATCAATGCTAGTGTTACTAATAGTTTTTTCATTATGATTTTTTCTTTTTGTCTTATTAGTTAGGGTTTGCCAAGTTGATAGTAACGCCAGTGTTGGGTTGAACAGCACGAGCATTTCCATCTGGGAACTTTGCTTTGAACAGATTTACCTGTGCCACAGACAATGGAATTGGTTGTCTAAACAACACCCATTGCACAATCTCTGGATATGCACCATTGTTCAATTGATTCTGTGGATTGCCCCACCATGGTTGACCGTTGTTGGGATTACTGTTGGCCACACAACTGTTAGATTGATTTCCATTTGCTTGTCCTAATGTAGCAATACTGATTGGGGCAGTCAACCCACCAAGGTATCTGTAACTAGGTGCTGTGTTAATATTGCCACCAGGAATACCCATTAGTGTCTGAATGTTGAGTGAGAGTTGGGTGGTGCCAGTGCTGGCGTATGCTCCGGAAGCGTTGGCAGTTGGAATATTATTAAACACACTGGTCCAGGCAGCATTTGCTGAATTACCGCTGCCAACCATTCGTTGACCCATTACCAATAGTGAATTTGCAGCGCACAATCCACGGGCACCAGATGTGGCATCATTCAAATTGAAGAAAACAAAATGCACTTCTAAATCTGTTGCCCCGCCATTGACCCAGTGTTCAGATGGACCATGGAAATGAAACTCCAACAAGCAATATTGAACACCACCGTAGGTGATACTTGGAGCACAGGCACCCGGAACAGCGTTGTTGAGTTTGTAGGTTCCCCAGCGTGTGTTGGAAATAGTATAGGCATTTGCCCCTGTTTGTGCAGTGGGCAATGCACAGTTGTCTGTGCCTTGACAAAATTGTGCGTTTGTTGTGTTTTGCAGATTAAAAGTATATGTGGTATTCATGCTACTATAACTGGTAATTGCTGTTGCGCCCCCAGGAGTGACCGTGGTGATATTGACCGGAGTCTGATTGCTTTGAGCTGCTGCAAAGAATGATGCTAGGCCAATTGCTATTGCAGCAATTCCCGACACAAGATTCAATTTTTTCATTTTTTTATCTCCTTTAATTAATTAACCTATGCGCCAATTGGCGCCATCGCTGTAGACTGGTACAACATTTGAACCGGCGTTGCCTACCACTGCTCCAAAGTTGCCTGATGCCACTCGATTAGAATCGTTGACAAAAGTTTTTAATCCAGTAGTTGTGGCCGCAGGTAATGATGCCACAGCCATAACTTGAAGTTGAACTGTTCCATTGGTATTTACTGTAAATGGTAAGGAATCTGCAGTTCTGTTACGAATAGAGAAATTGTTGCTGCCACTACCAAGGATACCAAAATCCCATTGTTGTGTAACACTGGCCTGATCCTGCACACTAAAATAAGCACTGCGAGGAGTATTGTAGTTGTCATCATACCCCACTACAGTGACGCCGGGGCCGGACAATGTGCCAAAATCCGTACTTTGCACCTGTGGTGCATTGATTGTTAAGTAGGTCACATTACTGCTGGATTGGAACGCATTAGTGCCACTGATAGTGGCCAGCCCATCACTATCGAATTGTATAGTAGAATATGTAGATCCGGGGGTGCCACCTTGATTGCTAAAGGTGCTCATCCAATTTATTTGTACAGCACCGCTGCTACCGATTGGGCCACCAGACGTGCTGGGGAATACCTGTGTTAGCTGCCCCAAATTATTGCCTATGTAAACCACAGGCGGATCTTGAGTCAAATCGGCCACCATCTCGCCAGGACGAGCATTGCCGTTGTAATCATACACAGTTTCCTGTGCATTATCTTTCATGACAGTACGACTGATACCGGTTATGTTGTCATATGGTGGTGGTGAAGACATCAAATCATCCTAATTAATAACTTTTATTTATTTCATATCGCCGGGAATGATGGCTGCACAGGCCCAGGTTTGCCGCCAAATCCTGTAATGACTGCTGGTGCTGCTGAGGGTGTAACCGCTGGTGCTCCAAAGACTGCTGCTGGTGTACTAAAACCGCTGGCTGCGGGCTGTTGTATTGGTGCCGGCGGCGTATATGTTGTACCGACGCCTGATGGTAATTGGATTCCGCCATTGTTTGCTCCTGCTAGTTTTTCTTGTGTGCGACCATATGCTGCCAGTCCAAGCACAGCACCCATGCTGATGTGGAATAGGCCTGCACCTTGTAGGGTGAGGGGTTGCCATTGCACATTTACCCCACCGTGGAATATGGCTTGTGCTGTGCTCCATAACACTGGAGCAACCACAAAGTCAAATATACACACACCCATGTACATCCAACCCATCATTGGGCGCCATTTGCTATTCATCCAATCTTCTTTTTTCTTTTCGCTTTCGCTTACTTCGCTCATTATTAGCTCCTATTTGAATTATTTTTATATGCTGCTCAATATGTCTACAGCATTTAATACTGCATTACATATTGTATTTAACCGTTCTTTGGCTTCTAAGTCACTACACTGAGCATTAATTAGTTGTTCTGTTTGTAAATCTCTTACTAGTTCAGCGTATTCGTCTTTGCTCATCTGCCCTGCTTGAAATTGTTGGGTGTATTGTGCTAATACACCTGCTAATTGCTGTGCAATAGGGTCTTGTGTTTGTGTTCCGTAAATGCCATTTAAAATTTGTTGTGCGTTCATCTTGGCTTGGCTCCTATAACCTTTTGTATGTTCTCACTTGAACGTTCGATGGCCATAAATTTAGCCTTACAATATACAACACTAGGTGTTTCTGCACCTTGGTATTTTTTAGCAAATTCATCAGTAATTTGCGTTAGCGTTGTTGCTAATTTAAAACTGTTTTGATTGTTGGGTATTAATTCTGCGTAGTTTTTATATTCTTGTGCCACTACAAAAATATACTTAACATGTTCTTTAACGTCGGGTGTGCCACATAATGGACTGCCAAGTTGTGCATGTGTGCGTATACGGGTAATGTATTGATACTCATTGACATCAAACTTAGCCATTGTATATGCTTCGTATATATTTTGAATACTTGCACATCCAGACAACAACGAAAATACGGCTATATATATTAATTTTTTCATTTTAAACTCTCGTAGATTTTCTTCTGGGTATTGAACCATTCAGCCCATGCTTCTTGTTTTATTGCACATTCATAATATGTTGTGTAATTAGTAGTGACAGTTTTAGTTAACTCACTGAATACCGTCGTCTCTGTTGGTATTGTTTTTAATGGTGGGCACTTCTCTAATAACTGCGATGGAACTTCGGGAAATTTAGCTATGGTTGGTACTGTAGATGCACATGCTGTTAGCATAATTGTAACCAGGATTAGTAAGTATTTCATTCCTTATCCTTTTCAATTGATTGATTTAATGCGGCCGCATTGTGTGCCTTGACTACCACATCAGGAACAGGGCAGGTATTATCGTATTTGGTAACTTCGCGATCCACATACTTTATAACTTCAGCGCCCTTTTGATGCACTACTTCTAATTGCTTAACAACCTTTTCCACTATCTTAACATTAACTTCTTTGCTTTGCGCTTCGGCTATAGCAATACGTTCGTTTGATTCTTTAATTTGTTGTTGCCATATAGCTGTAACTCCTTTGCCGCCGGTCATGAATACTCCGCCAAGTAATGCCAGTACTCCGACTACTTTAACTAATATGCCATATGGCTTAAATTGTGGAAATGCTAGAATAAATCCGCTGAGATAATATACTACTGCGCCAGCAACAGCAAGTGCCAACCATACCCAAGTTGGAATTATTAATAGTGCGTGTTCAACTAACCATCCAAACATTTAGGCACCCAACACCTTCATGGCATGATTATAGTGTTCTATCCTGTCAGAAAGTCCAATGGTGCCCCCATTGATGCGTTTGGTCATTGTGAGAATATCGCCTTTGTCAGCAAACTGATTTAGATTGTTGCTTTCCCAGAACCAGCAGGCGCTTTGTACAGCACCTTCGAATGTGGCTAGAAATTCTGGAATGTCTTCCACAGCGGTTTCTATACTGTCTGCAAAGTTTTGATAGTTTGATTTGCCAGTCAACTGAATAAGTCCACGACCACAATACTTGTAACCATCACCTGAGTGCTCATCACCGTTGCCCATACGCCCACCGTACACACGGTTGGCAATCATTTCAGGCTTGTTGGCATAAGCACTAGCAAGTTCATCAGATGGAAAATACTTGGGAAATACCTTACGCAAGCTTGCTGCTTTGTAGTTTAGATTTTCTTTGAGGAATCTAAAGCCTCCACTTTCGTGAGCACTTTGAGCTAAAAAAGCAGCCACACGCTGTGGCGTATCAATGTCGTAATCTGGCAAGATCATGTTCAGTGCTTCGCACCAATGTTCTAGGTAGGGATTACCCGGGATCAACTGATTCAGTTGAGATTCGGTTATCTGCATGGGATTTCCTTATTGTGTGCAGTTATTTATATACAACTAAGTAAAATTATGAATGTACTAATATTAACCCCTGATGCAGTGGGCAGCACTCTTTTACAACGGGTACTAACAGTTTATATGCAATTGCACAGTTTTGACCGCCCTGTGATCAACCTGCATGAACTAACAAATGGTATTGTAAAATATTATAATCCAGAATTCAATAGAGAACTGCTAGGAAGAAAACCAGAAAAATGGGGTTATTATCAAAGTCTTGAAGAAGTTGTTGAATTATTGTCCAGTGTAGATCATTACAAAACTTCTCGCTTGGCATTGTATCACATAAAAAATCGTAATGATCCATTGAGTCAGCAGGTGCAGTTTTATCAGTATCTTAGAGACAACTTTTATATTATCAGTTGCCGCCGTGAGAATTTGTTTGAACATGCAATTAGTTGGGGGATCAACAGAATAACTAAGAAACAGAATGTGTATACACATGACAGCAAAGTTGATACATACTTTGATCTTTATCGCAATAAATTGGAGATAGATATAGATGCATTTGTGTATCAACTTGATACATACGAAGAATACATCAACTGGTGCAATCAATATTTTTCTGTCACAAAACATTTTGTTTACGAAAGAGACTTACCAGACGTAGAAAAGTTTGTATTAGATCTGCCGGTATTTGTTTCGCAGACACAAAAAAATACATGGGAAAAAACATTTGGAATTAGCTTTAACGATTGGAATCGGTGTCATAGAATTGCCAGCGATATTGGCACATTAGCAATAACTCAGTCAGCAACTTTTCCAAAACTAACATTTAATTCTGACAGTCAGTCTGTGTCTGAAAATATAGTTAAATGCCTTTCAGAAGAACAACAAGAATTTTTTAATAACAAATTAAATCAATACAATGCCGCCGCCACCTCAATGCAAAAGATGGTAGAATTAGGTATTATGGTTACCCCTATTCCTATCAAAAAACAAACTCTTGAAGAAAAACGTTACTTGGTCAAAAATTTTGATCAGCTGATAGATATTTACAACACTTGGATTAGCCTACGGCCAGAGCTAGGAAACCCAGTTGGCGACACCGGGATACAAGATTTTATAGATAAAGAATTTAATATATGGAAACCAAACTCAAATAGTTTGATTACAACCTAGCTTATCTACCAGCTGATTGACAAAACATTGAGCTGTAAGAATATCATAATGATGTCCATCTCGTGCTAGATCTAGCCGTTGAAATTCAGGAACATATTGAATTTGCGTTGCCTCAGGTGCGGACCAAAACTTTAATTCTGCACCACGGAATGTAAATTCTGGAATAAAACTATTGATAACAGTAACATTGAACTGATTAGCAACATGTATTACTGAATTAATACACTGCCAGGTATTGTGTATATCTTGTTCAAGCCCGACTTCTGTACAATGCACACGCAATTCGTGATCGTTTAAATATTTCTCTAAGGGAAATTTAAAAACTTCTGTTATCTCTGTTAGTATATGCTTAGGTAATGTATACACTTGATCTAACATGGGACAGTCGGGCCAAGCAACATCTTTGATATTGTTATAAAACAATACCCAGTCTCTATGATCCATTATTTGTTTGTTGTAATTTTCTCTGCGTTCAATATAACTCCAATGTAAAATCACTGTTTTTGGTCGCAGTTGATTAATTAGAGAAATAGCTTTCCGGGCAATCCAATTATTACTTGCACCATCCATACCTATATTGATTGTTTGACACGATGTTGTATTGGATAACACATATGGCCATGTGTGTTGTATAGGGGAACCCGTGCCTGCAGTAAAACTATCCCCTATGCACCAGATGGCCTGAGTTAAATCAGTACAGGGCCATTCAGAGTCTCGATAACCTCGACTGTTATATTCATATGATATTGAATGTGGGTAGTTGTGAAAATGATCTATGTCACGACACGACTCAGGAGAATCAATTCCTGTATACTTTAAGATTTTATTTACACTATCGGGTAATATAAAATCAGGTAGAATCATTTGAGTCCTAATAACTTTCTAATACCAGTACCACTTATTTTAGATGTTTCTTCGTCAAAATGCTCTTGTTCAATTTTATAGCCTACATCACGTCCATATGTGATGTTCACAATGTTAGGTACAACTTGGATTTCATAACATCCTTGATAATGCATATCCAAATCACGACAAATAAATTCTTTTACTTTGGCAATTTCAAACGGGTTAGTTCCGTTCCAGCCTTGACAATCACGGATTTGTATCACTACTTGTCCTGTTTTTGCAATAGCACGCTCCAACAATGCTCTATGGCCTGCATGCCATGGTTGCCATCGCCCGAGCATTTGTACTGTTTCTTTTTGCCAGTCAAATGTCGGGCGACGTTGCTTTCCCAGAATATGCACTGCGATGAATTCACTCCACTTCTCACTATTTTGTTCTGTGATACGGAAGTCATAAACTTCTGGAGGAATGAATGCTTTGTTAGTATCTTCGTATCGACCTTTGTCAATTGTATCAACCCAAATAGTCCAATCTGCTTTGAAGTTATTACGCATTTCTACCAATGGTGCAACAAAGTCACAGATAACATAATCCATGTCAGACATTTCATCTGCTAGTTCACGCATACGCAGGCTTTGACGAACACGACCTTCTGTGCTAAAATCCCAGTCGTTGTATTTCTTTCTAACATCATCGGCGTTTAGCCAACCCACACGTTTCTTATCTGCTTGCAGATGGTCAACAATATGTTGTGCTAAGTATGTTTTGCCTGCTCCTGGCAAGCCCATGATTAATATACGTTCGGGTTTCATGTGTGTTTCCTTGAAGAATGTTTTGCTAGATCATCTGTTGGATGATGTTTTACGGGAGAAAAGTATTTGGCATTGGAGTCTTCACTTAGAATAGCAGTGAGTCTTGGATCATTTATAGCAATTGGAAACTCCAATTGCTTGGCAACTGTTTCTAGATATTTTGTACCGTACAGGTGCAGCAGTTCGTAGCTTAAAAATACAGGATTTGCAAATGGTGCATACTGTGCCAGTGCCTGAGGCAAAGTTATGCCCCCACGCACACGCTGTTGTTGCATTTCCACAATGTTTCGATCACGGCCTAGCACAGCAAATTTTACCTTGACACCTAGAGATTGTGCTGCCTGCACAAATCCTTTAAAATCAGGAACAGTGGCTGTTCCATTGTTCATGTAAGGTACGCTTATACTGGTCACATGCCAGTCAGCAGCACGCCAGTTATAAGCAGCCAGCATGGCAGGATTGTTCCAGTATTCAGCAAATGGTTCTTGATCGTGGCCGATCCAGTAAGTGTCCAACAATGCCCGCCATCCACTCACTTGTGGATGTAGCGCAAAGATCTTGCTCCAGAGATGATTACCAGACCCTTGTGGTCCGCTTAAGATTAAAAGTTGTTTCATTTAGGTAGATTTGCTAAAAAATCCATGGTCTTGGCTGTTTTTACACCAGTCAACTGAAATGTCACTCTAGGATGATGTCCGGCATTGGCTGTAGAATGTGGTATGTTGGCCCAGTCAAAAGTTGACACATCACCTGCACGCCATTGGTTCCAGTGATAGTTACCGTACTCCCAGAACTGTCCTGGTTGCCAGTCAGTCAATTGAACAAACACACGCATCACTTGAGTTGGGTCTTCTGGGCACCATTTTTGCAGTTTGTCTAGGTGTAGGTTCCATACTTCTCCTGGCCTCTGTACATGTATACGTTCCATGCAATCATCCAGGCCAAACGCCTCTGTAATCTTTTTTAATGAATCGGGAATTTGCCAATTCAAATGTGTGATAGTCATTTTGGGATCTGCACCCACACGTTCAATATCGTATTCTTCTGCTAGTAAATCTTCTCTGGGTGGAGCAACTCCTTCCCCTTTGTATCCACGAGTTTCCCATGTTGCAGGTTTAGAATCAGCTATTATTTGTGCTAGATCAAACGGAACCCATGTTACAGGAACACAGCCAAGGTGTGTGAGCACATCTCTTGGGTTGTCTTGTCTAGTGCTATCAAAATGATAGCTACTCTTGGCCTTTGTGGTGTCCCAACTTGAAATCATATTACCATTACCCTTACGTCATGTGTTGCATAGTCCTGTGCATATTGCAGCGGAGGAGGATCTATATTTAAAACTTTTGCTAGTTTGCGGTTTGTGTCCACATACTTACCTTGTTTGTAGGCCCACCATGCATCTAATATGCCTGCATTTTGTTGATCAATT
>Ga0114970_10001605_pt1 | contig 16917 bp, 14 predicted proteins | sample M_140205_XF_Meta_FD_87030 | JGI IMG/M metagenome (GOLD analysis project Ga0114970, IMG submission 87030) | Freshwater microbial communities from Lake Montjoie, Canada to study carbon cycling - M_140205_XF_MetaG | ecosystem: Environmental > Aquatic > Freshwater > Lake | place: Lake Montjoie... | reverse complement strand
CCGCAGTGAAAATACGAGCTATGTCCAGTGAGCTGAATAATTCCCCTACCACGGAAACGAAAACCGTCACCAGAATTTTCGTCACGATTACCCATGCGTAGGCTATAGACAGAATTTGCGATCTTCTTAGGATTTCCAGAAAATTCATTAGCTTTCTCCAAAGTAGGAAAGCGCTTTGGCCACAACTTCATTAGCGTTACAGCTTTGTAATTTAGATTCTCTTCCAACAGTCTGAAGTTACCGCACTCATGCGAACACTGGCCAATGAACATGGCCTGCTGATTCTGGCTAAAAATTCCAAAGCGCTCAAAGGTTTCATTAAGCGGATCAACCCAGTCAGCACTGATGTCCAGCTTGGCTAGTTTCTCAGCGTTTAACATTGATGGCCTCCATTACTTTGTTGTAGTTGTCGATGCAGGCATTGAGCTGGGCTGTGTTCCTGTCTCCTTGGGCAACGATTTCTGCAATAGCGACGAGAGTCTCTCGGTCAGATTCACTTCCCGCTTGGCTGCTACTTCCGCTGGGAGCGGTGGTACTTGCACTGGCTTGTACACAACCTGGGGTTTGGAGGCGCAAGCTACTAGTGCGGATAAGACGATTAAGAGAAGACTGTTTTTCAGTGATGGCATTGTTGGCCTCCAGCAGTTTGGTTGAGTTGTCGGTAAGTTGTTTGGTTAGCTCTTGCTCTTTGGTTCGAGCCTCTTCATTCTTGATGGCGATCTCTGTCTGCATTTCCTGGTCACGCTCTGCCCAGCCCTTGTGGTGGCCGTAGAAGTACACGCTTGCAGCCATGACAATGGCTCCAATAATTAGCCATGGGTTTGGCAATATCATGTTTCAGCCCTCGCTGCTGCACGTTCCTGTGCGATCTCTTCCTTGGCTGGGTCAACGTAGTCTGGTGGTGTAGTCGGTGGTGGTGGCGCTCTCCATTCCTCATCAAGTACTGGGTTCACCCAAGCAGGCAGGCCACCAGCTGGTGCTGTCCAGGTAGATGTTGCAGGCGCTGCAGCTGGAGCAGGCGGGGTAGGTGGTGTTGGGTTACTTGCTTGAGATACCTTGTCAGCAATAGTCTGCACACCCTTGCGAGACATCACGCCACCAATGCCACCCACAATGAGCAGCACAATGTCATTGAGCATCTTGGCAAACGCCTGGTCAATGGGCGCCATAGACTTGATTGGCTGCACAACAAAGGCCAGGCTGTACAGCATGAACATCACAATGCCAGCAAGAATGAGCGTGACGAGCAGGACCACAAAGGCCCAGACCCTTATCTCAATTTCTTCCTGGGTCAGAAGACGATTGACTTGGAACTTGGGATGGTTGGACAACTTGTTTCTCCAATATAGGTGCTACTAAATAATCAGGACAGTCTTGGGTGAATTGGCAGTCAGGGCGCTGACATCTCTTGGCCACAAAGTTCTTTGGGTCTTGGCAGAAGTACCGATATCGGTCATCGCAGGCCGTGAGCAGCAGCAGTAATAACAGTAGATATCTCATTTAGATTCTTTCAATTCCTGTTTTAACTTACGCAATTCTTTGATCTCTTTCTTGATCTGAGCTTTCATGTAGAGAGTCTCCACATATGCCATTGATGTGACGCCAACAACAAGACATATTGCCACCCCAATCAATATCCACCAGACAAGTTTCGTAGTTGCCACATTACCCACCCAAAAAATAATGATATGAACATCACAGCAACGCCTCCACTAATCATCTCAATCTGCCTGATCTCTTCCTGTTCTTTCTTCCACCTGGCTAACCTAGCCCTGCGAATCATCTCTGCTCTAGCCCATGCCTGTTCTCTCTCAATCTGCCCATACATCTTTAAGAATCTGCTGTACAGATCTTTCAATTCTGCTGGCGCATAGACCATTGCCTCTCTGGTCTGCTCCATTAACTTCTCCAGCTGCAACTCAATCAATGCTCGCTCGATCGCCTTCTTGCTGTTGTTTTGGTCTGGGTTGTAGTTTGTTTTGGAGTCTTCTTCAAGCTCTTGGTAGTACGTGTTGATTTGTTGCTGGGTATCAAAGAGGATTCCGATGTTTTCTCCGACTGACTTGATGAGTTCAAGTTCGAGTTGCTCATAGGATTGTTGTTGCTTGGCTGCAGCTGCTGGCTTTGACTTGGCTGCTGCTTTAGCAATAGGCTTTGCAATATCAACTTTAGGCTTTGATATGAAGAGGCCAATGAACCAATCAAAGATTCCCTTGATGGCTTTGACATCTGCCATCGCTCCATCAATTGTCTTCTTAGCTCCCTCCAGCTGGATACGGCCTTGGTGTAGAAACTCGCAGCCCTGCTTGATAGCACTGAACGCACCTTGTGCCAGCATGAGAAGAGAGAATGGATCCACATCTTACAGACCAAAGAACTTATGGATGAATGTGGCAGCAGTGCCAGGACCCAGCAGTACGCAAGCAATCACTGCATACAACAAGTACTCAATCTTGGTCATGCGCTTTTCACCATCACGCAATGTGCGTTCAATGTTGTTGTAGCGCTCTGTGCATATAGCCTCATGCACGGCCAGGCGAGTATCAGTATCCTCAAGCATCTGCAGGCTCTGGTGTATTGCCTTCAGCCACCCACTTTAAATAGGCTTGGTAGTCGTTATTAGCGGGGTCAAATGGAATCCAAGTTTCGTCAAATAGACGCTGAACAATTTTTGCTTGCCCGCCTTGAATAAAAGGTTTTCCTAATTTATACATTTATAACTCCGCGCTATACAACAATGAACTTGCGTTAGTTTGGTCAATCAAAATAACCCCAGCGTTTGCTGTCATTCCAGAAGAATTTACTTTTAAATAAGATGATTGGTTTGAAATATACGCAGTCGTTAAACTTGTTACTGTGTAATTGCTTGACGCATTCTGCATTAAAAAATTGCTACCAGAAGTATAAGTTGCAGATGGGGCGGCTCTCATTTGAACTGGAAACTGAATGTTAAAAGCACCTTGACTTGCGCTTAATGCAAAGCCACAAGCATATGAATTAAATTGATACCCAGATTGTGTGTAGTTCCAACAATACCTCTGACACAACACCAACTCAGTACCATAAGGTCTGTAATCAAAAGATGTTGCGGTACTGCCTTTTTCTAGTTGTACGCCTGTGATGTAGAAGGTTGCGCCATTTGTGCCGACTACGCTTGTTGCGCCTGTTGGTGCAAATTTACCAGAACCAGTCCACGCACCTGCTGTACCACTGTAGTTAGTTCCAACCCCAAGACCAAAGCCTACGCCAAGTCCACAAGTGTTATCTGTTGTCCATGTACCTGATTGGTCACCAGCAATAGTTACTGTTTTGTATTCCCAAGTATTGGCTGAACTAATGGCGTATGAAAATGGGTATGAGCGGTTAAATGCATTGTTATAAACAGAGCCACCAAAAGTGCCAGTCAAACTAGATTGCACCCAAAACGATAGAGTAAAGGTAACCGCACTTGCCGTACCAAATGCCATATCCGCTACGTTGTAACCTTCAATCTTTTGGTAAATATCAAAGTAGTCGTTTACCCCCACCGAATAGGCAGAGGACGAGGTAATCTTTAAACTGTTTTTAAATCCTGTTGGTGCAGTTGTTACTTGTTGTGCTGTGCATTTGCTATTTTGGGATGCTTGAACGGCAAACCTATCACATGGAAATACATCCACAGAAGTGTTTGGGCTAACGCTTGCTCCAGCGTTACGTTGATCTATAACGCAACCCCCATTTATCAACCTATTTTTAAACCCTGTGTACTGCGAATCAGATGCCAGCATTGCTGGCTGTACTTGTGTGAGTGCCATTAGTTATTCCTTTCGGAGAAAAATTCTCCATGATATTTACGTTTTGCTTCTTCAGCAACTAGACCCGCAAGTTCTACATCTTTATAAGAACCAAAGAACTTATTTTTACTATTTATTGTTAGGCGAACAACCCAATGATTTCTTTGGTTATGGAAAAAAACATTTCTGTATCCACTTTTGTTCTTGCATTTATAAACAGAATTAAAGTTGTTTTTAGAATAATCTGCTTCCCGCAGATTCTCTATAGCATTGTTTGCACCATTACCATCAATGTGATCTACCATCTTTGGGAAATAACCATGATGCATAAAAAATACAATTCGATGCACGTTGTATTGCTTTCCTTTTATGTCTACTCTTTTATAGCCATGACCGCTATCAAACCCAACAACTTTGCCACGGTTTTGCTTTTGCAATGGGTTTTTCCAATACAGGTTTCCATCCTTGTATTCAAACAAGTAATTTGCTTGTTCTATTGTTAAGGTGTTCATCACTGCTCAAGAGCCACAACTCTGGCGGTTAGTGCGTTGATTGTTTCGGCTTGTGTGTCGTTTATTGCTTTTAGTTCTTGGATGGATTTCATCAATGCGTATTGCAAGTCTGTTTGGTAGATAGACAAACGCATCTTGGGTTCTTCTTTAGTTCCCCAATCAGTTTCTTTTACCAACTCAGGCGCTATCGATTGAACATCTTGAGCCACAACGCCCAATGTCAAGCCATCATCTTCTTCTAAATTCTGGTCAATGTAATTAAATGTCTGAACTGGAATAGAACAGATTGTGTTTAGGTAAGACTTGGCTGGTGCAAAGTTTGTTTTCTCTCTGCGGTCAGATAAGTTGACATTGTTTGCGGAGTAATTTTTAATCCCACCATTTGCCATTAAAACAAAACGCAAATTGCCTGTATCTTCTGCGAGACAAAAAGATTGAGAAGTATTGTTAGGTGCGGCGGCAGTAAATTGAATCTCTAATCCATAAGGGGTTGAAGCATTTGAATTTGTAATATATGTAGAAAAATCACCCCCATTATTTGTTCTTAATTCATGATTTGAAGAAGCCGAACTTTGATAAGTTCCTGTATTACTTGCTTTTAAATAGCCACCAGAGGTGATACGCATACGCTCTGTGTTAGAACCTGTACCAATTTCACCACTATTTGTAGAAGCACCTGTATAAAAACGAATTGTTGCTGAAGTAGAAGTTCCTGCTAAAGCAAGGTCATTTCCAGCACCAGTATCAGATTTTTGACCTATGGCAGGCAAGTTTGTTTCAGATGCTGTTTGTGATTTACCAAATACAAGACGATTAGTGGATACTACCGTTGCGTCACCAATTTGTGCTTTTGCGCTTGGCGAAGTAGTACCAATCCCCACATTCTGTGAAGTATCAACAGTAATTGCCGTAGTGCCAGCAGATTGAAGGGTCAGGTTAGTAGCAGATGCAGATGAAAGTGAACTGATAACTGGTGTTGTTATCGTAGGGCTAGTAGCCAATACAACAGCGCTAGAGCCAGTAGTACTTGCCAGCTTTGCAGTAGTCACCGTGCCATCGCTTGGTGTACCAATGGCCAATGGCGCAGTCCACACTACCTCAATGTTGCTAGTGCCAGTGGGTGGCGCAGTGCTGAATGTCAGCGTAGTACCAGAGACAGAGTATGTGTCTTTCTCTTGATATACACCGCTGACATAAACCTGAGTATTGTTCTCACTGCCAGGGTCACCCGACAAGGTGAACGCTGTCGTAGAGTTATTACCAGAGAACGCATCTACTGCCACGTTGCTCACACCTAAACCAGATGCAACAGCAAACCATTGGCCAGTCTCCAGATCGGCCACAAAGGTAGCAGAGCTGTACTGGTTGCCAAGGTTGTAGCTGGTAGCACCGTTGATAGTGTTAGTGCTAGAGCGCACTACAGACACTGCATTACCGTCAGACGTCCATTTGACAATGGCCACCTTGAAACCATCGCCCACAGTGCTGATTGTCGGCAGGGTAATCGTGATAGCACCGCTGGTGGTAGTCACTCGGATCAGATCACCAGCGTCCCCTGCCACCACTGTGTAGTTAGCAGACTTGTCTTGCACTGCAGAGTACATACCAGCAGCAGCACTAGCAGCAGCAGCTGTTGCACTGTTGGCAGCAGCTGTAGCCTGGTTAGGCGCATCAATGATGGCTGCTATGTTGGTGGCTGCAGTATTGACAGACGCTATGTTGGTGGCCACCGTAGTGACCGCAGCATTAACACCAGCAACAGTATTGATATTTGTAGAGTTTGCGTTTACTGCGTTTATGTTTGTAGAGTTACTAGCAACCGCATTGATATTGGTACTGTTGCCAGCAACGCTAGTCACGTTAGCCGATATGCCAGCCACCGTAGTGACGTTGCCAGATACACCAGCTACTGTAGTAATGTTGGTATTGTTGGTAGCAACAGTGTTAATGTTGCTAGAGTTACCCGCCACACTGGTTACGTTTGCGCTAATGCCTGCCACGGTAGTCACAGCACCAGACACGCCAGCCACTGTAGTCACATTGGTGTTGTTACCAGCAACCGTGTTAACACTAGCAATATTGGTGGCCACCGTATTGATGTTGGCAGACTGAGCAATCACTGTAGTCACAGCATCGAGCGCTGGACCAGCTACTGGATCACCAGTGGTTGAGTCAAATGCCAGCACAGTACCCTTGCGAGTAGCCTTAACTGGCAGCACCATGTTGACGTCTGTCGGATCAGTCACTGGCGCTTTCAAGCCACGGTCTGCTTTCTCATCCACTTGCTGGGCAAAGATGACCAGGCTGTCAAACTCATCATTAAGAGTATTGGCAAATAAGTCACCGCCAGTCACAAAGTCTGTAGCCCTCTGAATAGCACGGTCACCCACAATAGTAATGGTGTCTGTGCCAGTAGCTGCAACAACCAAGGTAACCGAGCCAGTGCCATTGCTATTAATGGTCACCGTGTAGTTGGTAGTCAGCGTTAGCAGGGTAGTGTTCTTATAGACCTGGATGTCAGTGTTGGCCAGTACCTCAAAAGTGAATGAGTACGGTCCGACACCAGCGCTGCCTGTGTAGACAACCCTTCTGGTTACGTCTGATATTGGGTATGCCATTATTTAGCTCCTTGTCCAAATTGCTTTAATCGTTGTGCTTTGTCAGCAATGCGTTTGTTGATAGCATCAGAATAAATACTGTCTTCCATGAGCTTTCTCTTAGCCCCTTCAAAGACATCACTAAAGACCTTCTTAACCACGTTTTGGTGAAAGATTAGATTGTCTGGGTTCTTGTCTTCTTTGACAACATCTATTGCAGCCATGACCTCAGACTCTAGATCCATCTCCTTATTAGCTATACGCAACATCTCGTTGTATTCTTCTGTAGTCAGCTTGGTAGGTGTAGATATGCCAGTGGCTTCATCCTTCTTGCTAACCGTTCTGGCTGGCATTGAGACGTTGGCATTGAGCTGGATCAGAGCCTGGTCAATTGGGCGCTGCTTACCCTCCCTCATGCGGATAGGTGACCAAGTAAAATCATGCTCTACTGGCTCACCATAGATGTTAAGCATTGGTGGCAGATCTTCAGACAGGCCAGGCGTCTCAGAGCGCCACTTGTTGACGCCATCCATCAAGCCTTTGAGGCCAGCTGGTAGATTTGGATCTGCTTGGTAATCCCTACGCAATGGATCAATCTTTTCCTTGCCACTAGCTATAGCACCAGATATTGGTTCAATAGCCTTGGCAATAGTGTATGACCCCATCTTTGCTATGCCATTCAAGATGTTTACCAAATGCTCTCTGGTGTTTGGCACATTGCCACCCATCAAGCTGGCAATATTAGACACGCCAGTCAAGAATGGATGCTCAAGCATATAGTTGGCAACGCCAAAGACTAGGCCACCAGCGTAAGCATTGATGCGACTGTCATCTTGCTCATATCGTGCATAGTCAACATAGTCTGCACCCATGGCCAACAAAGCGCCTACTGGCTCCATGCCTTGATAAGACACATAGACCTTGCCTGCATACTCACCAGATCCAAACCGTGTGCCAGGGAATGGTGTGAAGATATCCCGCACATCTTCTTCAATCCCAGACACATCAAAAACAAAGCTGTATGGCTGCCACCCTTGGCGCTCCATAGCCTGGCGTGTACCCTTGTCACCTGGTCCAGACCCAGTAGTCAAACCGTTGGTGGCCATCTCGCTAAAGCCATACATGGCAGCAGAGCCAAGGCCTAGCTTGACGTTGGCCATGTCGGCCTCTTTACCGCCAGCCTTCATAGCTGCCCAATAAGAACTTGTAAATGGCGCTAATGGTGTACGTGATACCACCTCACCTAGCACGTTAACTGGTGTACCAATAAATGGCATCTGGGTACGCAATGCAAACCCAGTAGCTGTGTTAGTTGTCATGCTAGATTGCAACTTGCCAGCCATGCCTTCTAGCTTTTGGGTAAACGTACCGACTTCAGCCAGATTAGATACATAGTCTGGTGGATCTAGCAAGAAGTTATCTATGGCAGCATCTCTTGCTTTCATGGCATCGGCCACGCTGGCGCCACCCTTTAGCGCATCGTTATAGGTAGTGATGCCTAGCCTGGCAGTCTCAGCAGACAACTCAAAGGTGTAATTGATACCCTTAAAGAACTCGTCTGCAGACATCAGACTTCTGCCTGGCAGGGTAGTGATGTAGTTGATTGCTTTGAGGCCAGTCGATAGCAGTGACCCATCGGCCTTGTAGTTGAACAGCTCCATGCGTGACTGCTGTCTGGCCACCTTAACTGGATCTGTCCAGCCCTTTGGCACACCATTAGTAAACGCATGAGACATCAACTGCCAGCCATTGCTGATGGCCGTAGGGGTTGACGCCAGCATGGTTGGTATTTCCATCAGCTCATAGGACGTATCGCCACCCAGGCCAATGCCTGCACGTAGATCACCCAGCACCGCAGCGCCAGCACGTTCAGCCATACGGTAGGGCAAGAATACAGTGTTGCTCAATGCATTCTTAATATGCGTACCTGGGCGAGATAAGATGCCATTGACGTAAACCGTAAACATCTTCTCCCAAGGGTTGCCTTGCGCCATTTCTCTAATGAGATTGGCTTTACCCTCTGGCGTCTTGACATCAAGGTAAGCCTGGGCGAACTTGACGATATCAGTCTCATTGCCAAAGTTCTCCATGATGGCAGAGATATCTACAGCGCCATCCCTTGGCATACGCATAACAGCCAAAGACTGCGCCACATTGGTTTGGTAACCCTTAACACTTTGCTGCAGTACGCTGTGGAAATGCACCGTCTGAGCCATCTCGGCCAGCTCTGTAGGGGTAGCCGAGCCGTTGGCCACTTTGGCAGCCAATGCATCTAGATTCTTAGCGCTGGCCACCATGGCATTGAGCGCTTTGTAAGTATTCTGTGGGCTAACCTCTAGCTTGCCAGAGAAGATATCGTCTATGAACTTAGGACCAATGCCTGCGCCTTCAGCCAAAGTCTTCACATCTTCAAACGTGATGTTCCTAGTCTTGATGCCGACAGCCTGGTTGATAGTCTCAATCGTAGACTTGACGTCCTCGGTGGTGGCCATCAGTGGCAGATTGAACGCCAGCTCTGGTGGCTTTTCCATGGCGGGATCTGAGGTCTGTCTCAGATCTTGGATGTCTTTGCGCTGGCTTACAAAGGCGTCAGGCGTCAATCCAGGCTGCTTGGATACTTCCACCTTGGCTGCAATCTTTGCCTCGGTCTTGCTCGTTGTAGTGCCTGTAGCAAGGGCTGCTTTAGTGGTGTCTTCTACAGCTGCTGCAGTAATAGCCTCTTGGCTAACTGGCGCTACTGGTGGCTTGCGTATGTCTACCTTGCCAAGTTTTTTAATGATGTCAGCAATAGGACCAAGTTGAGCAACTTGTACGCCATCGCCAGGATCTACAGCATCAGGCATTACTGGCGCCACAGTAGCGTCAATATCAGGGTCTACTCGTAATTGACTAGCAGTATCAATGCGTGACTCAGTATCAGCTTCTTGCTGAATGAGTTTGTCTAGTCTGATGTCAAGTGGTTGTAATGACATTATTCAGTACCCCCGCTTGATTGACCAGGCTGGCCAGCTGTTATTCTTTTTTGGGTTGTTCCATTGGCTCTTTTTCTGGAGCCATTGGTTGCTGAACTTTCAGCATTTGTTGAAATAGATTGTTTTCCAGCTGACGTATCGCTGGCTGGGGTTCCGCTGCTGGCAATGAGTTCATCTAATTTTCCCCTGTTGACTTCTGGTCTTTCAAACCATGGAGCATTTCCGCTAGTTGAAACCTTAAAACCTTTTGGAATAACCCCCATTTTAGGGTCTTTCATCGAGTCAAGCATAGCACGAAACTCTGGAACAGTAAACCGATATGGCTCACCTTTTGAATTTTCGTACATGAAATATGGGCCACTTTCATCTCGGCCATATTTCGCACCAAAATCATAAGTTCCATACTCGCCTTGTTTTGCAGTGACGCCTTTAAATGGCTCTGGTTTTCCAGCTGCTTCTCGCATGATTGCATCAATAGTTCCATGGCTTGCTTCTTGTTGTGAACCAGCTACCCATGTCTCCCAGTGATATCGCCCTAAAGATGCATCACCCTCTCTTCCAACTAATTTGTATGCGTCTGTAAGTTGTTGCGCCAAAGCTCTTTCAAGAGTTTCATACACCAACAAACCTTTAGCACCATATGTAATCTCAGATAGTGCAGTACCAGCTATTTGTGCATTTTTCTCAACTTCATTTCCATCTTTTTGTTTGACTAATCGTTTTTCAGATCTGCCATCCCAAAGGTTCTTGTCAGCAAATCTACCGTCATCCCATAGATTACGCAGTTGTACTCTATCAATTACAAGTACATCATCTCTGCCACTTACTAGCAAAGTAAAGCTAACAACTTTGTTATCAATTCCAACGCCTGTGCCAATTTTTGCAAACTCTCTACGAATTTGTGGGCCAGTCATAGTGGCATCAGACATCATGTCATGGATCTTTTGTAATCCAGTTACATTGTTTTCATCTGGTATTGCTAACTTTGTTAAGAAGTTTTTACCAAATGCATTTAGGTTATGAATTGCACCAGAGCCTGGTTGACCAGATCCTTTGCTTGCAATAGTTGACGCCCAATTTAAATAGCCCTCTAAATCTTTTTCATCAAATTTACCTGATGAGGCCTGCTTTAAAAATGGCTCTATGCCACTGATAGCATCCATAAATAATCCTTCTTGCACATAAGGACTCACACCCCTAGACAAGAATGACCATAAGAACAACTTACCAGTGGTAACTACATCTGCATTTCCAGTTGTATACAACTCTTTAAATTGGGCAGCATTTTTAAATCCAGCACTTGCATCATCAATTTGTCCTTGCGTTAACTTACGCAAAGGTAATGCTAAATTCTCTGGTGACTCTAATGCTTTAATTGCTGCGTATGGTGGTACAGGAACTTCATCAGATTTAAATGCATAAGACAATATTTTTGTCCATGAATTTTGATTCAAAGATGGATCTGGGAATTTCTTAAAAATAACATCAAGATTTTCTATTTGTCTATTTACATTTTTGTCATTAGTTTCAAGCACTAATAAAGGCTTTTCTGGTAGGTCTAAGTTTTCAGTTGGGACTTTAACTCTAAGGTCTGATTCAACGCCAATCTTATTACCTTGTGTAACATTTAAGCCAGGCTTGAAATTAATATCTGGTTCAATAAGATTCATCTGCACTGGACTGCCAAGTTTTTCCATGCTCTTGATAACCATCTCACCAGCTTTAGGCGCCAGCGTCTCTGCTGCTTTAACCGCACCCTTAATAGCCATTTGCCCACTCTTGGCCAGCATGACTGGATCACCTACCAACTCACCCACATTTTGACCAAGCTCTGCAGCTTTCTGGCGCTCTTCTGGCGTCATACCAAATGCAGTAGTCCCAGGTGGAACAGCTGGTGCAAATGGAGGGATTGTGAAATTAGTGCCTGGGATGGTGTAACCAGTTTTGCTCAAGTCTTCACTAGACGGTAGAAAAGTGGGATCTTCCATGGTCATACTGGCACGTTGCAATTTATCTTGAAAACTGCCACCTTGATTGTCGGTAGCCAAAGCACCAATAAATCTACCAATCTTTTGTACATCACCACCAAAGCCACCAGCACTGGTTGCTATGCCTCTTAATCCACCAGCTGCAAAATCAGGTGCGCCAGTAATCATCTTCTCGCCAATGTTGCTCTTTTGGCTGCGCTTGCCCATGCCAGGATAAACACCAAAGGCTGCACCACCACCACCAACCTCGGCCACCAGCACATCACCAGGCTGCTGGCCAGGAGCCATCTGCTGCTCAATAACAGGCTCTGGCTCTGGATAGTTAACAGTATCCCAGTTACCTCGGAGTTCTCTTTCAATACTCATATGTTGCCTGTATATTGTTTTTGAGCCTTCTTGAGCAAATCAATCTCGCCCCTGCTCAAACCCTTAACCTTGTCAAAATCTATTTGATCTATTGGCAAGTTTGGCATTGGAATATTCTTCTTATCCATGACATCATTGATCTGCTTTTCTGATTGCTCTCTAGCTTTTATTTTCTTGTTAACAATGGCATCACCACTGTAGCGCTTGATAGCACTTTCAACGGCCTGCTCTGGACTCTGGAACACTTCCACGCCCTGGTCATTCTTTATCTTCTTACCAAGCTCTTCCACATAGAACTTGCTGATATCAATCTTTGCTTGAGCTTTGACTTTGCCAGGATCCACATAGGCGCTCACAATTCCAACTTCACGATCAATGCGCTCATGTGCCTTACGGCCTTGGTCATCCACTACAGCATGGCTCAAAGTCGTAAACTCAGCCCTGCTTAACTGATTTGCAAAAGGTACTAATTGCTGGAAGTTATTGATTGAGCCACGCTTGATCTGGTCATACAGTGAGCCAGCCAATACTGGGTTTGGATTAGGATCTTTTGGCTTTAGCAAGTCTTCAGCAGACTGCAATGTCATCTCACCAAGGCCTACTAGTTCAGTAACAATCTGGCGCTTTCTTGGTCCACCAGCAGTCAAGAACTCTAGTGTTAAAGCATTGCCCTTAATCTTGTTGGCATCTTTAACTACAGCCTCGTCAATCTTTCTGGTCTGCTCTTGATCTGAAAAAGACTTGATGATGCGCTCACGCAACAAATCCTTGCTGTCTGTACTCATGCCTTTGTACATCTCAGTCAACTCACCAGCATCGCCAGCCAGGATCTTCTTGAACGCTGCACCAGCTGTAGGCGCAAAGTCTCTGTCAGTCAGCTTTGCACTTATTGCACTTATCTTGGCATTCTCTTTAATCTTATAAGCCTCAAGCGCATACTTGTTGCTGCCAGCCAAGCGGATAGATGTGGAGTTGGTATAGGGGCTAAGTACATTGTCTAGCACTTGCTCTAATTCACCAGCTGGTAAATTGATCTTGGCATATGAGTTAATGACATTCTCAAGCACTGGCTTGATCTTGCTCAAACCAACCTCTTGGTCTACCTGGTAAGCAGCCTGCCTAGCCTTCTCGTCGAACATCAGCGCCTGCTTATATACAGCATGGCCAAGGGTTGTCATCTGCGCTCTGACCTGGATGGATACCTCTGGATTGTATTTTGTCAATAACGATACATTGCCGTCAATGTCAGCTCTTAAATCTTCTTTAAGCGCAATTGGATCAACTGGCTCACCAGACTCAATTCTCATTAATCTTTCAGCTTGACGATTTTGAAACTCACCAAGAATATTTGTACCCAAAATATGGGCAGAGGCTTTGTTATAAGACTCTTGGAATACTCGTCCACTACCTTCAATTACTGGCGCTTGCCCTGTTTTTTTAGCAATTTCTAATTGATCTTTAGTAGGTGGGAAATCAATGGCGTACTTTAAGCCAGCTTTTTGTGCGTCAGTCACAGCCTGGTTCTGGAAATACGCTGTCATGCGATCCAACTGCTGGCCGAGCATACTCATGCCCTGCGCTGCCACTTGCTGTGGTGCAGTGCTTACACTTGGTAAGTTGGCGTACTGAGCGCCAGCATATTCATAGGTAGGTAGCGTTGCCATGTCTTATGCCCTACGTGGTATTTTTGTAGTTTGGTATGTAGCGCCAGCCAGCAAACCTTTGGCAGCACCCGACATCAAGCCAAACTCTTCTGCAGAACTTGCTGCAGCATTGAATGACTGAGATATAGCCAGGCCACCAGAAAGCGCCAGCTGTGCATTTTCATTCAAGATCTGGATCTCGTTGCCAGCACGGTAAGCATTTGACTGCTCAACAGTCATGGGTGAGCCAGACAATGGGTCTACACCGCCTGCTACAGCCCTTGCCCTTACGGTGCCTGCCAGACGTTGCTGGCGCTCTAAAAGCTGATATGCCTGGCGGTTATAGTTCAATGCGTTTTGACGGCCTTGTAGCTCTGCCTGAGAGCCTTGCAGGCGATAGTAATCGGCCTGTGCATAGCCTTGCGAAACACTGGATATGGCACTGAATGCGCTACTGGCCATTGATAGATTGGATGCAGTAAACAGTGATGGTGCAACTGGCATAGTTCCAGCTGCAATTGATCCCGCCTCAATGACACCTACAGTTTCAGCAGCTGCAGCTGCAGTGCCAGCCTCGGCAAAGTAAAGTGCTACTGCTTCCATTTATGTGCCTCCATACACGCTAATCTTGTACTCCATGCCCAACAAATTGAGCTTGAGTGGCAAGGTCTGAGTGATAGTTATTTGGGCATCTTGGTCATAGCCACTGATACCTGATATCAACTTAGTACCAGTGAACTCTGGCACATCATTGTCCATGATGCTTGCAGTGTCCAACGTGCGAATTGGCACTAGGTTGTTGTTAACCACAATGTGCTGGGTCTGATACAGGATGGCATTGACTTCAACAATGCGCTTGACAAAGCCAGTCCTGGCGCCTACCTGGAGCCTTGGCTCAATCGGCAAAGTCACAATGCTCACATTGAATGGCAGGCCTACCTCATAGCTACTGGTACTCGCTCTATCCATAGTGATAGAACCACCACCGCTAACTACCTCGTCAGACAGCACAGAGCCATCTGCTTTGACATTCAAAGTCTTACCAATGTGTGGCAGGCTTGATATCGTTGTGGCCACCCCACCAGTAAACGCACAATCTGTAAACACCGTGGTATCAAAAACTTCTACAAAATATTTGTCCACACTGTTAAACGTGCGCTTGACCACCACGTAGATATCCTCGATATCCACGCCAATATCTTTAAATTGGCCATCAGTAGTGAGCTTGCTTGGAGCCACCACGTTTTGCTGGCGCAGAATGCTGTAGTTAGCAATCGTGCCATCACCATTGAGCATGAACAGTGTATCTGTCTCTTCAGTGCTAGTGGCCTTACGCAGCGCCAACTCAGTTGGTGTATTGATCAAGTGGCTAGACAGCAAGCTGATTGACTGGCTCACGTAGGACAGGGTAGTGTCAGAGAACTGGAACTCATTAAGAGCTTTGCCCTGGCGCTGTACATACAACGTACCAGACTGCAGGATCTGCACTCGAATACCTTCTCTAGCACCATTGCGAGACACGGCCTTCACAAAGAAGTTGGTAGGCGTGATTGGATCTAAACCATTTTGCGGGACATAGAACTCACCACCGCTAGTGAACACTTGCAAGTCACGGCCACTGATGATGTCAATGATCACATTCAAGCTGTTGGTATCTAGCGTGGCCTCAACCGCATCATCGTCATAAGCCTGGTCAGGGTTGAAGTCAAAGAACTGCGCCACCTTGCTGCCCCATATGGTGCTTGGCCGAGTCTTTGATCCACCAAAGTACAGACGTCCCTCATGGAATGTGCAGCTCCTTGGCCAGCCCTTAGTGCTTGACCACACATCCTCATAGCCAGCCTCCAGCTCCCACGATCCATTGGCAATCGCAGTGGTATCAAAGAACGGTATCTCGGTCACAGCGCTTACCACGGTAGTGCTTGTGTAAGCCACGATCCTTGCCCTGCCTTGAGGTTGAGCATTGATGTACTGTCCGACAGATCCAGAGCTAAACACTGCAGAACTAGCAGTCAGCGTCACCTCACCAGACTTAGCGCTTGGCGTCAATGTGCCTGCTGGGTTAGACAGTGCAATAGTGAATGCATACTTTGGGATACTGATAAAGCTAATATTGCTCACAGTCCATGTGGCATCAGTAGCACCACGCACAATCTTGATTGGCTGGATATCTTTGTGAGCAATGATCAATGTGTCTGCTGATTGAGTCCACACCATAGTTGACAGGATTGAACTAGTCACCGCAGTAACTGACAAATAGTCAAGACCACCACCATTGATGTTAGTGATCTGAGTCTTATCCTTAAAGATATACATTCTCTGGTTAGTAAAGATAAGCATATAGCTGTCATCTACCGAGAACTCAAACGCAACCGAGCGAGTGCCACTAGCTGGTGCTGCAGCACTCGGTAGTTCAAACAAGTACTTCAAGCCACCACGCCTACGTACACCGCCTTGAGGCTGGACAACCACGTTGGTGAGCGTTTCTGCCCCATTCTGGTACTGATTTAGATCAACCCTAGCCCTCAACAGCGGATCTAATTCACCGCTGCTGAAGTTAGTCTGGAATGAAACTAACCTTGTCATTAGTTCCTCACAGCAATCAGGCTGAAGTCTTCAAAGCTCTGGGTGGTATTGCCTTGGCCATCAATGACCATGGCCGTGCGAAAGAAACCACCACGGTTATTCTCTATAGGACCACCAGTAGCAATGCTTTGCCAGTACTGGGTCTTGCTGATTTGATCTGTGATTGGGTCTGCCAAGTGCCAGGTCATCATGTACTTGAGCAGCTGAATGAAGTAGCTAGGCATCTCCGACTCAGTCGGCAGATATTGGTAGTCAATGACTACTGTCTCTTCATTGGTCAACAGCTTGTCACCTTGAATGACCCAGTCTGTAAATGTTCTAGCGCCAACTTGTGTGGAGTTGTAAGCCCTACGAATAGTGCCAAGACGGTCTGATGGCAGCTGGTACTCGTAGCGATACTGGTTAACTGGCGTATTGATTGTCTGCGCCAGCTGCACCTTCTTAAACGTAAAGCTCCAGGGATAAGACTGGAGCGTAGAT
>Ga0114970_10001601_pt1 | contig 16932 bp, 15 predicted proteins | sample M_140205_XF_Meta_FD_87030 | JGI IMG/M metagenome (GOLD analysis project Ga0114970, IMG submission 87030) | Freshwater microbial communities from Lake Montjoie, Canada to study carbon cycling - M_140205_XF_MetaG | ecosystem: Environmental > Aquatic > Freshwater > Lake | place: Lake Montjoie... | reverse complement strand
GACCTCGAGATGCTCGCCGAGATCGGGACTTGCGCCGGTATCGAGAACTATTCCCGGCACATCAGCGGCCGCCAGGCCGGTGAGCGCCCGGCGTGTCTGCTCGACTACTTCCCCGACGATTACCTCGTGGTCGTCGACGAGTCGCACGTGTCACTGCCGCAAATCCGCGGGATGTACAACGGGGATCGTGCGCGTAAGCTGACGCTCGTCGATTACGGATTCCGGCTGCCCAGTGCGCTCGATAATCGACCGCTCGTGTTCGACGAGTTCATGCAGCTGGTGCCGCGACTCGTGAATGTGTCGGCAACGCCAGGTGAACTCGAGTTGCAGCTGTCAGAAGGCGTGGTCGTCGAGCAGGTCATTCGGCCCACGGGGCTGCTTGACCCGGTTCTGGAAATCCGCCCGGTCAAAGGGCAGGTGGACGATCTCCTGCACGAGATCCGCGTGCGCGAACGCAAGGGTGAGCGCGTGCTGGTCACGACGCTGACCAAGCGCATGTCTGAGGATCTGACCGATTATCTGCAGCAGATGGGTGTTCGGGTGCGATACATGCACTCGGACATCGACGCCATCGAGCGCATGGAAATCGTGCGAGGGTTGCGACTTGGCGAGTTCGATGTCCTGATCGGGATCAACCTCCTGCGCGAAGGGCTCGACATGCCTGAGGTCTCGTTGGTGGCGATCCTCGATGCTGACCAGGAAGGCTTTTTGCGCAGTGATCGAGCCCTGATCCAGACCATCGGTCGCGCGGCGCGCCATTTGAACGGGATGGCGATCCTGTACGCCGATCGGATGACCGGCTCGATGCAGCGGGCCATCGGCGAGACCGATCGTCGTCGGACGATTCAGCGCGAACACAATGAGAAGCACGGGATCACGCCGCACGGCGAACTCAAGAGCATCGATGACGTTCGGTTGATCACCCGGGTGGCCGACGCTCGCGCGCCGCACGAGGACGTGGCGCCGGCCACCAAGCGACTGGGCGCGGAGAGCGTGCCGCGTTCCCGAGAGGATCTGCAGACGCTCGTTGGCGAACTGGAAGTGGCTATGCGCGAGGCCGCCGTCGCGCTCGATTTCGAAGCCGCCGCCCGACTCCGTGATCAACTGTTCGAAGTGCGCACCGCGCTCGGCGAGAAGCCGGAACAGGCGCGAGGTAATACCGCCGCCGCGAAGCGACCGCCGGGCAGTGCCCCCATGCGGCGTGCTGGAGGCAAGCGTGGCCGCTGATTCATTGGTGTACCTGCTCGGACGCGGCGCCCCCCGGGCTCCCGATCGGGATGCACTAGAGGTATGGGGTCGCGCCCTCGGTGCCGTGCTCCCGCGCCCCGTGGTGATCACCCTCGAGGGCGACCTGGGAGCAGGCAAGACGACGCTGGTGCGGGCCATCTGCGTCGGCATCGGCGTGTTGGCCATCGAAGCGGTAACAAGCCCCACGTTTTCGATCATTCAGCAGTACGACGCGCCACGCGGTCCGGTCGTTCATGCCGACCTGTATCGTTTACGGTCGGACGCGGAGCTGGCGCTGCTTGGCTGGGATGAGCTGGTGGACAGTGCTCCCGTCTTGCTGGTGGAGTGGCCGGATCGCGCGGAGAATACCCTGCCTCGCGACAGCATTCACGTGGTGCTGGCGCATGATCCAGAGAGTGCTGATCGACGGTTGCTGCGCATTCACGCGCCCTCACTGCGCTGATTCTGGTCGGACGGGTACCGGCTGGCGTCGGTGACCGTCTTGGGGGCCTCGTCGTGTTCGGTAGTTTGGGGCATGCGATGTCGGTTGACGTCGCGAGCATCCCTTTCATCATTGCCACGTCCGTCGTCGGCCCACGCGGCCCGCTCATACGTCTCGCGAAGTGCTCTCGGCGTTCACGTATGCGTTCGATCTCACCGAAGGACAGCGCCCTGGGTAGCGGCTCGGCAGGGCGCTAATTGGCGGGCGCATTGGTCGCGAACTCGCCCTCGATGACGACACCTTGGGGGCGCTCTACAACGCGGCCCTGTTGAAGGATTCGGGGTGCTCCAGCGATCGGGACAGGTGGTGGCACCTCGAGCAGGCCACGCAGACCACGCAGGCCACGATGGCTCGCGCCGCCAAGGGCTGGGGAACGATCGGCCGGCGCGCTAGACTCTACATATGTCCGCCCCCGCGCTTCCCCCTGAGCCGTCCGCGACGCCCCGCGCGCTCCTGCTTGTGCTCGAAGCTTCGTCCACCGCCGGCTCGGTCGCCTTGATTGCGAATGGAGTGGGGGTGTCGGTGCGACCGGTCGCGATGGGTGCCGGTCGAGAAGATCAGCTGTTTCCGGCGGTGCAGGCGCTGCTCGCGGAGGCCGGTGCGACGGTGCAACAGCTCACGGGCGTGGTGTGCGGCGCCGGTCCGGGCAGCTTCACCTCGCTCCGTATCGCGGCGTCGCTCGCGAAAGGGTTGGCGGACGGCACAGCCGTGCCGCTCTTCGCGGTGTCGTCGCTACTTCTTGCGGCGGCTGACGCGATTGATGCGCTTCCCGCCGGCCCCGCCGTGGTGCACGCCGACGCACTGCGCGGAGAGCGTTACGTGCTGGACGTCATGGTCGACGCGGATGGCCATGTGCGGCCCACGTCGGCGCTCCAACGCATGAGCCTCGAGCAGTTGGAGATGCACGCCGCTGAACGTCCACGGCTTGCGGTGCTCTCGTCGCCGGCTCCGGACCGCGAGACGCGCATCGTGACGCCGTCGTCGGCGAATTTACAGCGCGTTGCCGCATCGGCATGGTCGAGGGCCGTTTCGTTGGATCGTTGGGAGCCGGAGTACGGCCGATTGGCTGAAGCGCAGGTGAAATGGGAGGCCTCGCACGGCGCACCGCTGCCGACCCACGTGATCTCGTGACGGTAGCGGACATCTCCATCCGACCGACGCGTGCGGACGACGTACCCGCGATGGCGTCGATCGAAGTACTCGCCTTCAGTGATCCGTGGCCGGCGACCTCCTTTCACGAGCTCTTGGCGCATCCGTTCTCGCGGATGGCCACCGCGGCGGACGCGTCCGGCGTCGTCGTCGGCTACTGTATCATGTTGCGCGCCGCCGACGAGGCCGAGATCGCGAACATCGCGACGGCGCCGGGTGCCCGACGGCGGGGGATCGGCGCCCGCCTCCTCGACGACGCGATCGCCGCTGGGGAATCGGCGGGGGTGGTCGCCATGTTTCTCGAGGTGCGCGAGTCGAATACCGCGGCGCGCGGGCTTTACGCCTCGCGTGGCTTTGCGGCGGTTGGGCGACGGCGGGGGTACTACCGTCACCCCGCCGAAGACGCGCTGGTCCTGCGCCGGGACGCCGCCGCGTTCGAATAGCCTCACGCGCAGCGTTCGGGTTTGGTTTGGTCAGAGGTCCATCCTAGGTTATCCGACACCCACTACCATCGCACTCCGAGGAGGCACCATGAGTCGCAGCCTGAACAAGGCCATTTTGATTGGCAACGTCGGATCAGATCCCGAAATCCGCGCGGTCGGCACCGGTACGCGCGTCGCGCAGTTCTCGCTCGCCACAAGCCGCAACTGGACGGACCAGACCGGCGCGAAGCAGGAGAAGACGGAGTGGCATCGTTGCGTCGTCTGGAACAGCGCCCGGGGCTCGGGACTGGCTGACGTCGTGGAGAAGTACGTGAAGAAAGGTGAGAAGATCTATGTCGAAGGCGAGATTGAGTATCGCCAGTGGCAGGACAAAGATGGTCAGACGCGCTACACCACCGAGATCAAGGTCAAGGAACTGATGCTCCTCGGCGGTCGTCCCGGCGGTGGCGGTGATGACATGGACAGCGCACCGCGTCGCGCGGCGCCTCCGGCGCGTCCGAAGGCTGGTGCCGCGCCCTCGGCCGGGAAAGAAGAGTTCGGGGACTTCCCGGGCGCGCTGGAAGATGAAGACGACGATCTCCCGTTCTGATAGCGCTGACATTTGTGCGGCCCGCCGTCGGGAGCTCCCGACGGCGGGAAATGTGATGGGGTCGACCAGTGCCGTAATGCGCTCTCCGTTACGCGCGTCCATCGCAGGCGTCTCCGGTGTGGGTGCCTCGCATGCAGTCCTGCCGGCGAATCGAGGGCCCTCCAGCGCCCCGGGCGGGGGCGCGTAGACTTTCCACTGTGAGGCTCGCTGATGCGCGCTGCAAACCGGCCGCAGTCGTCTACTGCCATCGAATCCAACCGCGTGCATTTCCCGGCCCATCGCATGTTGGTGGCCCTGCTGTCGACTCTCGCGCTTCTGCTGGTCTGGCGTCCGGCCGTCGTGCATGGTCAGGAGGCCGACGCTCGTGTCGCCGCGGTTTCCGAGACGACGGTCGATCAGGTCCAAGACTCTGCGACCACGACGCATATAGTCCGTGCCGGCGAAACGCTCTGGGGCATCGCCGCGCGGTATTACGGCGATGGGCACCAGTGGCCAGCCCTCGCACGTCGCAATCGCCTTCCGATCACGGGACCCTCGCCACTGCTGGTCGGCATGAGGTTGAGTGTGCCGCCTTCGCCGGCGGTGAGTGGGGCGAAGGCGGCTGCGGTGGCGGCCGCACCGGCCGACTCCACGGTGCCCAGCGTCGCACTCGTCAAGGCTGGCGAGGGCACCCTGCCGTCGCCGCCCCCAGCGCGTCCGGCTGGATCGCTCTCAGCGCAGACCGTAGGCAAGTCCAACGCCGCCACTGCCGCCGCGGCCAAAAAGGGACGGTTGCCCGCGAAGGCTGGCCGGGCCGCCGCGGTGGCGTCGAGAGAGGCGGTCGCGAAGCCGTCGCCAGAGACCGATACGTCGCGGGTGAACTTTCAGCCGCAGCATGCGAGCGAGCTGTTAACGACCCGTCAGGGGACGAAGATCGGTCTGGTCGATTTGGAAGCCCAGGAGGCCTCACGAAAGACCAGCGAAGTGGAGACGGTCTTTCATCGTGACTTGCCTGATGGGGTGGAAGCGGAGCGTCGTACGCGCGCCGTACTTCGGCCGAACGCGCCCGCGCCGCGACAGGCCGAGTTCGAGGCCGCACCGTTCTTGGTGTCGCCGTCCGATCTGGCCAAGGCCGGATCGATCATGCGGCGTGTCGGTTCGTCGAAGTCCACCGATCGAGGGTATCCGCAGCGCGCGATCGTGACGGATCAGATCGAAGTCCGCCCACCCGCTGGGGTGACGTACACGGTTGGGCAGCGGCTTGTGGCCGTGACGACGCCCGTGGCCGCGGACAAGCAGGAAATGATCGCCATCCCGACCGGCATTGTTGAAGTCGTACGGGTTGAGGCGGGGAAACCAGTTCTGGCCGTGCTGACGCGCCAGTCTGGCCGCGTTGAGCAGAGGCAGCGCCTCCTGCCGGCCACTGGAACGTCAGCCCCCTGGCTGACCGCGCAAACGCTGGCGGCACCGGACGTGAAGACCAGCGTCCGTTGGATCGACCCGCACGAGTTGCAGCCTACGCTGCAGAGCTTCCTGATGCTTGCGGCTGGCTCGACGCAGGGCGTGAAGGCTGGCGACGAGTTTGGGCTGTACCGCAGCGGCACCAAGGCACAGCCTGCGCAGGAGTCGCTGGTTGCGACGGTGCGAGTGGTTCGGAGCGAAGCGGCCGGCAGTTCGGCCGTGATCACGCGCCAGTATGAGTCGGACATCGCAGTCGGTCTGTCGGCCCGCCGCGTCGCCAAGGCTCCGTGATCGTTCCGATGCTGTGACCGCGCGCGACGTGACCTGTGTCGCGTCGCGCGGAGATTGATCGATGAGTCGCACGCGCCGAAGCCCCCCCGTGGGCGTCGGCGCGTGTGTACATTGAGGAGAATGCGCCTCGGGCATGGCGCTGCTGAGACGACGGCGACAACGGATTTCCCCATTGGATCGAGGAAACGAACGGTATGGCAAGGACGGTCGTGGTGACGGGCGGGGCAGGATTCATCGGATCCCATGTCGCGGACAGATTTCTGGCCGAAGGGTGGGACGTCACCATTCTCGACGATCTGTCGAGTGGGCGCGAAGAGAACATTCCGGCGGCGGCTCGATTTGTCCGTGGAGACATCACGACCCCGGAGGCCGCAGCGCTGATTCGCGACGGCAAATTCGACGTGATGTGCCACCTCGCCGCGCAGATCGACGTACGCCGCAGTGTCCTGGATCCCGTCTATGACGCGACCCGCAACATCCTCGGCACGCTGAATCTGATGGAAGCCGTCCGCGCGGGAGGACACCCCACGCGCACCATTCTGTCATCCACCGGTGGCGCCTTGTACGGAGATTTCGATCCGCCGCCGAGTGCTGAATCGCAGGGCAAAGATCCGGAAGCGCCCTACGGCATCGCGAAGCTCTCGATCGAATACTATCTCGCGTATTACGGTCGTGTGCATGGACTCGACAACGTGGCGCTGCGTTACGGGAATGTGTACGGTCCACGACAGGACCCGCATGGCGAAGCCGGCGTGGTGGCGATCTTCTGCAATCGCCTGCTCGACGGTCGGGCCCTCACGGTGTTCGGCGATGGTGAGCAGACGCGCGACTACGTGTACGCCGGTGACGTCGCGGGGGCAAATTTTGCGGCGGCCACCATCGATCTCCCGCCGCGTGGCCGTCTCGATGCCCGCGCGTTTAACATCGGCACGTCGATTGAGACGTCGGTGAACACGCTTGCGGAGACGCTGCGGTTGGTGTCGTCGGCAGACTCGCCGATCGACTATGCACCGGCTCGCGCCGGCGAACTCGCGCGCTCTGCGCTCGATACGACGAAGGCGCAATCCGTGTTGGGCTGGACGCCGAAGGTCACGCTTCGAGACGGCCTTGAGAACACGTTTCGATTCTTCGCCGATCGTCGCGCGCGCGTGGAGACGCAGGCGTGACGGCGGTGATCGGAATGTTCGCGGCACTGCAATCGACAACTGCGACGGACGCGTTGCCGTCGTCTATGCTCGGCATGCTGATCAACAGCGATCCGGTCACGAAGAGTGTGCTGGCGCTGTTGGTCGTGCTCTCGCTGATCTCCTGGGCGATTATGTTTTCCAAATGGCGCGGCTTCAAGGCGGCCGAAACCAATGGGCGCGCGTTCATGGCCGACTTCGAGCGCGCCCGCGGCATGGACGACGCCATGCTGTGCGCGCAGCGGGCCAAGCCGAGTGCGTTCACGGCGGTGTTCGCGCGCGCGGTGTCGTTCCTCAATGACACGAAGCCGGCGCTTGGTGCCACCAACGATCGTACGGCGCGACTGTCAGGCTCGCAGGTCGAGGCGTTGCGGCTGGTGCTCGACGCCGAGGGATCGAAGGCGCGCGAAGAGCTTGGGCAGTACATCCCGTGGCTCGCCACCGTCGGCAGCGTGAGTCCGCTGATTGGACTGTTCGGCACGGTGCTGGGTGTGATCGAGGCATTTGTCGGCATCGGACAGAAGGGATCGGGAAACATCCAGGCTGTGGCGCCCGGCATCGGCACCGCCCTGATGGCAACGGCCGCGGCGCTGGCCGTCGCGATTCCAGCGGCCTTTGCGTACAACGTGTTCGCCTCGCGCCTCAATCGCTTTGACGACGCGCTCGAAGGATTCGGATCAGAGCTGATCGCACTGATGGTGCGTGACGGGCGGATCTGAGGATGCGCCGCGGCCGCCGTCGGGAGCGGGCTGGTGTGAACGCTGAGATCAACGTGGTGTCGCTGATCGACGTGATGATGCTGTTGATGATCATCTTTATGATCACCGCACCGATTATGCAGGGCGGGGTGGATATCGCGCTGCCGACGGCGGATGTCGCGCCGCTCGAGCCGAAAAATGGTCTCGTGATCACGGTGGATCGTCGCGGGCAGATCTTCGTCGATGAGACGCAGCTGTCGTTCGACGAGTTCGCCGGCAGCATCAAGGCGTTGTCGGAGAAAAAGGGTGGCGGTGGGGTGTATTTGCGCGCTGATGAAGCCGTGCCGTACGGAACAGTGGTGCGCATCGTCGCGGCGATGAAGTCCAAGGGGATTACCGATGTAGGGCTCGTCGCGGAACCGGACGGCAATCGGTGAGTCCGTCGCATGCGGCGACCAGGGCGCCGACGCTCGGCCGTGGTATTGCGTTCTCCTCGCTGGTGCACCTCATGCTGGTGGCAGCGGCCGTTTGGTGGGGCGCGCGAGCGGAGGCGCCTCGGCCGCCCGTGTATCGCGTGGAACTGGTGGGGGCGCCGCCGGGACCGCGGCAGGCCGGCGTGGTGACACCGGCAGCGCAGCCGTCAGCGCAGGCCCCCGATATCGCCGGCGCCGAACGTGTGCCCGAAGAGAAGGTCGTACCGACTGCATCGACGGCGAAAAAGGTCGTCCCGTCGCCCAAGGCGACCCCCTCGACGTCGCGTACGAAGAAGGCGGGGGCGAAGGCCGCATCGCCGACGGCGTCGAAATCGACGGCGGCACCCACGGCTGGTGCGGGTGCGCAGGGCGGTAAGGGCGCAGATGTCGCCAACCTGAACATTCGCGGGATCGAGTTTCCGTATCCCGGGTACCTGCAGAACGTCGTGAGGCAGCTGACGCTGAACTGGACGCCGCGCCGTGTGTCAGCATCGCTCGTATCAGAGGTAAAATTCACCATCCGACGCGATGGCTCGGTGATGGCGATCGAAGTCGTGAAGGGATCGGGTGATCGCATCTACGACCTCGATGCCATGGGGGCGATCGAAGCGGTTGGCTCGACGCGTGGGTTCGGCCCGCTGCCTCAGGGATGGACGGATGATGTGCTGATCGTGTACTTCACGTTTGACTATGCCTTGCGACCCAACTGACCGCATGCCCCAGATGATGCCCCGTTCCCAGTCGCTTCGTGTGCTGCCCATGCTCGCCTGTCGGCTGCTGGTCCTTGCCCTCGCGCTACCGTCGGGCGCCGCGGCACAGGCGCAGCCGCCGGGGGTGAGTCTCAGCACGCGCTATGTGGCGGGTCAGAAGACCTCCTTGCTCGTGCTGCCGGTGAAGGGCGTAAATGGGGACACGGTGGCGACGATCCTGTCGCGGGATTTCGACTACAGCGACCGCTTCAACGTGGTGTCGACGTCGAGCGCGCCGGAGGTGAATGGCCCGCCGAATTACGGGCTGTTCAGCAAGATCGGCGTGGACGGCATCGTGCAGCCGACGTTGTTGTCGTCGGGCTGGGTCCGGGTGGCATTGCACGATGTGTCAAAGAAGTCCGTGGTGAACAGCAAGGACTTTCCGTTGCCCTCGCCGTCCCTCTCGCCGGCCTGGCGTTCGGCGATGCATGGTGTCTCGGACGCCGTCGAGGAGTGGATCACCGGACAGCGTGGCATTGCGCAGACGCGTATCGCGTTCACGCGGGGCGGTCGAGTGTGGATAGTTGATAGCGATCGCGCAAATGTGACCCCGGCAACCCCTAGCGGCATGTCGCCGCAATGGCTGCCGGGTGGGCGAGGACTGGTCTACAGCGTGCTTGACGGCGTCCGCAATCCGATCATGACAACGGATCTCGGCACCGGTTCGCAGCGCACGCTGGTCTCGACGCCCGGCATCGAGCACAGCTCGCCGGCAATCGCGCCCGATGGCCGGTCGGTGGTGTACGCGCGGGGCTCAGAGAGCGGCACGGATCTGTACGCGATGCCGATCGAGGGCGGGGCGCCGCGCCGGATCACCGTGGGACGCGGCCGGGCGAGTACGCAGCCGACGTTTAGTCCTGATGGGCAGCGAATCGCTTTTATGTCAGACCGCTCAGGGCATCCCGAGGTGTATATTAGCGATCTGGATGGAACGAACGTGGAACTGCTGACGGCGGCGGCGTTCGGCGATCGCGACTACCGAGCGGGGCCGGACTGGTCTCCCGATGGTCGCCTCGTGTCGTTTCAGTCTCGAAACGGCGGCACCTTTCAGATCATGACTATCAATTTGCGTGACCAATCCGTGAAGATCGTGACGAACGACGGCCGGAACGACGACCCGTCGTGGGCACCGGATTCCCGGCACCTCGTGTTTTCGTCGACGCGGAGCGGAACGCGCCAGTTGTGGATCGTGGATATCGAAACCGGACGCTCGCGCCAACTCACCTTCGGGTCCGAGGCGAGATTGTCCGCATGGTCCCCGCGGTTGTTGTCGCAGTAGTCACAGTCCTTTTCACTCTACCCCTCGGAGTTTTCCGACATGATGCGTGTGTCTCGTCTGACCTTGGTGTTGGCCTCCACCGCGCTGGTGCTGGGTGCCTGTCGCAAGAAGCCGGTGGTTGCTCCGCAGGCCGAGCCGGCCCCGGTTGTGCAGCCACAGCCGACACGGCCGACCGCTGCCACTCCCGCGGCACGCGACACGATGGAGGAGTATCGTACGAAGCTCGCCGCCACTCGTGCGCGCCTGTTGGAGACGATCTACTTCGAGTACGACGCGGACGAACTCCGCGACGATGCGAAGGCCAATCTCGATGCCAAGATTTCGGTGCTGAACGCCAATCCGTCGGTGAAGATTCGCATCGCGGGTCACTGTGACGAGCGCGGCAGCGACGAGTACAACATCGCGCTGGGCCGTCGTCGCGCCGAAGCCGCGAAGCGGTACCTGACCGACCGCGGGGTCGATGCGTCGCGCATCGAAACGGCGTCGTTCGGCCGTGAGCGGCCGGCGGTGCAGGGGACGACGGAAGAAGCGTGGTCGCGCAACCGTCGCGACGAGTTCGAGCTCATCGCCGGCGGCGATCAGCTGCGCGCGCCGTGATGAGCGCCGCTGCACTCGGACTTCGGCACATGCTGCGCTCCCGGGTGCGGCGGCTCGTGCCTCTCGTGGTGCTGGTCGCCACGGGAGGCTGTTTTGCGACCCGCGGCGATGTGCGGATTGTCCAGAGCGATATTGCCGCGCTGCGGGCGGAGCTCCTCAGGAGTCAGCTGGCCCAACACGAGGCGCTGATCCAGAACCGGCAGATGCTGGAGAGAACCGGGGATTCGTTGTCAAAGGTCAGTGCACGAACGGTGAGTATTCAGGGCGACCTGCGCGGCGAGCTGCGAGCCATTCGTGAGCAGATTCTACAGGTGCAGACGCTCCTCGGTCAGAGCCAGGCGACTCTCGCCCGATTGCGCTCGGAGATCGAGTCGCGGAATGCCCCATCGGTGGCGCCGCCGCCGCCCACTGGCACCGTACCGCCGGCGACGTCTGCCGGCGGGCGGCCGACGTCGCCGACGGTCGTCGACAGCACGCCCGCCCGTGCCCCCGGCCCGAACCAGCTCTATACCGATGGTCGCGATCAGCTCACGCGTGGCAGCAGTGCGACCGCGCGGATCTATTTTCAGGAACTGCTCACGAACTATCCCACGTCCGACTACGCGCCCGATGCCCAGTTCTGGATCGGGGAGTCGTTCGCCAAGGAAAAAAATTTGCCGGCGGCTGATGCTGCGTATGCGGCCGTGGTGAGCGCCCATCCCTCGGCGGCGAAGGCACCCACGGCGCTGTACAAGCGGGCGCAGCTTGTGCTGCAACAGGGAAACAGCCCGCAGGCGAAACAGCTGCTCGAGCAGGTGATCGCGCGCTATCCGCGCAGCGATGAGGCCGAGCTCGCGGCCGAACAACTCAAGACGCTGCGCTGACCGCGCGATCAGGACGACTTCATCGATGTCCAGCAGTAACAGTGTGGAAATGCCGTTTCTCGACCATCTCGAGGAATTGCGCTGGCGGCTGTTCAAATGTGCCGTCGCGATCGCCCTCGGTGTGGGCGTCGCCTTCGCGCTGTTGTACACCAAACAGGTCGACATCATCGCCTTCCTGTCGCAGCCTATTCAGCCGTACTTGAAGCAGCCGCTCATGGTGACGCACGTGAGCGATCTCTTCGACATCGTGATGGATGCGTCGATCACGTTGGGGCTGATCGCCGCGTCGCCCGTGCTGGCGTGGCAGCTCTGGGGGTTTCTCTCCCCCGCGCTGTACGGCCACGAGAAAAAGGCCGTGATCCCGGCGCTCGTCGGCGCGGCGGTGCTCTTTCTGGCGGGGATGGCGCTGTCGTTCTTTTACGTGCTGCCCGTGACGCTCAGCTTCTTCATGAGCTTTCAGAGTGGCTCCGTGCAGATCATGCAGACGGTCGATCAGTACGTCAGCTTCGTCATCTCAATGTGTCTCGCGTTCGGCGCCATCTTCGAGCTGCCGATCGTCATCGCGTTGCTGTCGGCCATGGGCATTGTGCAGCCCCAGTATCTCTCGAAGTTCCGGCGCCACGCGTTCCTGGGCTGCATCGTGGCGGCCGCGCTGATTACGCCAGGCTCTGACCCGACGTCGCTGATCGCGCTGACGATCCCGCTGTACTTGCTGTACGAGGTGTCAATCACGGTCTCGAAGTTCATCAGTCGTCGTCGTGAGCGGCGGATTGCTGCCGTGGACGAGTGAGCCGATCCGTGCCCGCGCGTGGTCAGTGGCGTTCGGTGGTTCTTGCCATGCTGAGCCTCGTGCTCGGCGTCGCAGCGATCGCGGCGCCGCTGCAGGCCCAGCGGCCCGTTCCCAACCGACCGACGCCCGCCGGCAAGGCGGCGGCAGGTCAGGCGCAAGGAACGGACAGCTTGGCGCCGTTGAGTAAGGATCGCGAGGTGTTCAACTGGACGCCTCCGGACTCGCTCATGCGCGCGCTCCTCGATCGCCAGGGGTATCGGAAGGTGCAGTATCAGGGGGATACCGTCTTCTTCAATGCGCTGTCACGCGCCCTGATTTTGAAGGGAAAGCCGTCGGCGGTGCAGCGCGACGAGACGATGATTGTCGGTGACTCAATCGTCTACAACGACTCCACGAAGCGCGTCGTCGCCATTGGTGACACGGTGCTCCTGCGCGATCCACAGCAGCAGGACGCCGACGATTTCATCGCGAAGGGCCGCATTGAGTACGACCTGCAGTCGAAGCAGGGCGAAACTGGCGCCTTCTCAACCTCCGTAACGTCCGGCCAGCGGCTATTCCTGAGCGCCGAGCGGGGCATGATCATCTCCGATTCGCTGGTGAGTGGTCGGCATATCGTGTTCGCCAAGAACGGCTCGTTCACGTACTGCGATCACGCCGAGCCACATTTCCACTTCACCTCGAAAGACATGAAGTTCGTGTCTGAGAACGTGATGGTGGCGCGACCGGGCGTCTTGTACATCGGCGAAGTCCCGGTGTTCTGGATTCCCTTTTTCTTTCAGGATGTGCGCAGTGGACGGCGGAGCGGCATGCTCACACCGAACTTCGGCATCGCCGAACTGTTCCGGAACAGCCCGTCGTATCGGCGCAGCATTACGAACATCGGGTACTTCCTGGCGATCAGTGATTACATGAACGCCGAAGCGTCTTTCGACTGGCGTTCCGGTGCCCGGAGCACGGCGGAGGATCCGGGCTTTCTTCGCGGCAACGCGGAGCTGCGCTACAAGTGGCTCGACCGGTTCATCAGCGGCGAAACGGCAGTGTCGTATCTGGCGCAGCGCAACGGCACGACCAACACGTCGGTCACCTGGAATCACAATCAGGAGTTCTCGCGTCAGACACGCCTCACGGCCCGTTTGAATTGGGTGCAGAACACGCAGATCCAGCGGCAGACCACGATCAATCCCACGGCGGCCAACGCGACCATCCGTTCGCAGTTGAACTACCAGACCAAGGTCGGTCCGGCCCAGATCAATGTCGGCGGTAGCCGAGTGCAGTATCCTGGGCGGACGCAGGTTGACATGGATTTCCCGTCACTGAACGTCACGGCGGGCACGCTCGCCGGTGGTCCGTTCTCGTGGACGCCGTCGCTGCGGCTGGCGGTCACCGGGCAGAGCAAGCTCGACCAAGGGCTGCAGTTCCCGTACGTGTACAACATTCGTCCCGGTGGCGGTATCGACAGCTCGCGCTTTGATGCGAGTCGACGAAATATGCAGTTCGGGTTTGAGACGCCCATCAAAATCGGCGATTGGCAATGGAACAACTCGTTCACGCTGTCCGATCAGTATCGCAATTTTCCTGAGCAGCGCGAGATCATCGGCGTACGCGACACGTCGATTCGATCCACGCGCATTTTCGCGAAGACGTACGACTCGAACTTCGACTGGAATACGTCGTTCGGGTTGCCACGCTTCTTCCAAGGCACGTGGAACCTGTCGCCGTCGATTTCGGTGAATAACGTCGACGGCGCCTCGGGGTTGTTCGTCCGTACCGAACGCAGCGGTGGCAAGTGGGTGCAGCAGTCGAAGCGGCTCAGCTATGCGCTGTCGGCGTCACCGACGCTTTACGCGATGCTGCCTGGTCTCGGGTCGGTCGCGAAGATCCGCCACTCGATCACGCCCGGTGTGAGCTATAGCTACTCGCCAAACGCCAACGTCAGCGACGAGTATCTGCAGGCGCTCGGACGGACCCGCGTGGGCTATCTCTCGTCGCTGGCGCAGAACCGCGTGTCGCTGAACCTCTCGACGAACCTCGAAGCAAAGCTTAAGTCGAATTCCGATTCGACGCCGGAATCTGGTAAGAAAGTGAAACTGCTGGCGTTGAACTTTTCGTCGTTGTCGTACGATTTCATCCGGGCTGACTCCACCGGTAACGGCTTCACCGACAAGATGTTCACGGTGTCGGGGCGCACCGATCTCTTGCCCGGCCTCGACTTCCGCACCTCGTACGATCTGTTCCAGGGCGACCCCGCCTCGGACACCGCCACGTTCAGTCCGTTTCGCACCGACTTCGGTATCACCTTCTCCCTCGACGGCAAGTCGGGACTGGTCGCGCTCTTTGGCCGTCTGCTCGGCATGTCGACGGCGCTGGAAGCGATCGACAGCACCAACGCGCCGCGCACTGCGTCCGACGAGAACGTGGCGCAGCAGAGCCGGCAGATGAATGCCGCCGGTGGTGGAAGCATGCGTGGCATGCAGGCATCGTTGCCGTCCGGTGGCGGGTGGAACTTGAATCTGCAGTACAACGCGGCGCGACAGCGTCTGCCGCGTGGCGGCACGCAGATCGTGAACGATCCGTCGAAGTTCTGCGAGCCACAGCGCGCGCTCGGACTGTTCGTCTACGATCAGTGCCTGCTCAATGCGCAGAGCGCACAGGCCACCGGCTTGACGTCGGGACAAAGCGCCATTGGTGCCCCCGTGTTCATCCAGCCGGCCACGCAGAACGTGTCCGCGACCATGTCGTTCAACATCACGCCGAATTGGGCGGCGCAGTGGAGCACGCAGTATGACGTGGAGCGTGCCCGGTTCGCGAGCCAGCAGGTGGGACTGCAGCGGCAGTTGCATGACTGGAATGCCGTGTTCGCCTTTTCGCAGACGCCGAGTGGAAGCTTTTCCTTCAACTTCTACATTGCCTTGAAGGCGCAGCCGGAACTCAAGTTTGATTACGACCGTCAGACGTACCGGTCGTCCAGTGGCTACTGAGCCGTCCGTTCGGCCGACGCGGAGACAGGATACGATGCTGCTGCTTGACGGACGTTCGTTGCAGATCGCCGACGTGATGGCGGTCGCGGATGGCGTGCGGGCCGTGGGATTGGCCCCCGAAGCGCGGGCGCGGATGCAGGTCACACGCGACGTTGTCGATCGCGCGGTCGCGCGTGCCGAACCGGTGTACGGCATCAATACGGGTTTCGGAAAGCTCTCCGAGGTGACCATCGCGGGTGATCAGCTTGCGGCGCTGCAACGAAATCTGGTGCGCAGTCATGCGGCGGGTGTTGGGGATCCACTGCCGGAACGCGAAGTGCGCGCGATGATGCTGCTGCGCGCCAACGTGCTCGCGACGGCCTATGCCGGTGCCCGCCCGATCGTAGTTGAGTCGCTGCTGGCGATGCTCAATGCCGGCGTGTGGCCCGTCGTGCCGGAGCAGGGCAGCGTGGGCGCCAGTGGCGATCTCGCGCCGCTCGCGCACCTGGCGCTCACACTCATCGGTGAGGGCACCGCCCGTTTTCAGGGACGCGAGGCCCCATCGCTGGAGTTGCTGTCGGCGGCTGGACTCGCCCCTGTCACGCTCGAAGCGAAAGAAGGTCTCGCGCTGATCAACGGCACGCAGGCGCACACCGCCGTCGCGTCGCTGGCGTGCGCCGAACTGACTCGGCTCTGGCACACGGCCCATGTCGCGACCGCCATGAGTCTCGAAGCGTTACTCGGTACCCCCGATGCGTTCGACGCGCGCATTCAGGAGGCGCGCGGGCAGTCGGGGCAGATGGAATCGGCGGCCATGCTTCGCATGCTCCTCGAAGGCAGCGAAATTCGCGAATCGCACCGCTTTGGCGATCCGCGGGTGCAGGATGCGTACGCGCTGCGCTGCGTCCCGCAGGTGCACGGTCCAGCGCTCGACGCCTTGCGGTTCGCGCGTGACGTCATCGCGCGCGAACTCAACGCGGCCACCGACAACCCGTTGGTGCTCGCGACGGGTGAGTTACTGAGTGGCGGCAACTTCCACGGGCAAGCGGTGGCGATGGCGAGTGATTTCCTCGCGATCATTTGCGCCAATCTGGCGGTCATCAGCGAGCGGCGTACCGACCGCTTGGTCCATCCCGATTTCAACCAAGGCCTGCCGCCATTTCTGGCCGGTTCGCCGGGGCTCGAGTCCGGGCAAATGATGGCGCAGGTCACGGCGGCCGCGTTGACGAGTGAGTGTAAGGGGTTGGCGCACCCGGCGAGCGTTGATTCGATTCCGACCGACGGCAACAAGGAGGACGTGGTGCCGATGGCGATGGGCGCCGCGACCAAGTTGCGGCGCTCCGTGCGCAACCTCCGGCACGTGCTCGCGATCGAACTCATCGCGGCCGCCGAGGCCCTCGAGTATCGCCGTCCCCTGCGCAGCAGCGTGGCGGTCGAACGCGCCCACGCCATCATCCGACAGCACGTCGCGCGGGCCAGCGGGGACCGACCGCCGGCCCCCGACATTACCCAGTTGGGAAAGGCCATCGCATCCGGCGCATTCGATGTAATTACCGAGGGCTTCGTCGTATGACCGACACCCTGATCGACGCACCGTCCACCGCGCCCGCCGCGAGCCCGCGCGGACCACGCGAGGTTCGCGCCTCCCGCGGCAGTACACTGGAGTGCGTCGGATGGGAGCAGGAGGCCGCGCTCCGGATG
>Ga0114970_10001600_pt1 | contig 16933 bp, 14 predicted proteins | sample M_140205_XF_Meta_FD_87030 | JGI IMG/M metagenome (GOLD analysis project Ga0114970, IMG submission 87030) | Freshwater microbial communities from Lake Montjoie, Canada to study carbon cycling - M_140205_XF_MetaG | ecosystem: Environmental > Aquatic > Freshwater > Lake | place: Lake Montjoie... | reverse complement strand
CCCGTTCGACCAAGCGGTTGATGAGGTTGATGGTGACGTTTTGTGAGGGTGGGGCTGGGGGTTGGGTGAGAGAGGAGGGGGCGGGGCTACCGGCGGCGTCTGGTTTGGGTAAGGGCGGAGTGGGAGCTGGGGCGATTTGGGGGGGATTGGTCTTGGCGGGTGGAGGGGTGATGGGCGGGGCATCTACGGGGCCTGCGGCGAAGAGAGGGGTGGCACAGAGGGAAGCGCTGAGGATTTGAGCGAAGCGCTTTGGATAGGAAGGGCGAGAGTGAGACATGACAAAGGGTGGTGCGATCAGTTAGGGCGCTTGGCGGAAAGTCGGAGGGTGATGGGGAGCTTCATCCCTGCGGGTGGAGCTTCGGCGAGTTGGAGGCCATTGAGGACTTGGCGTTCGATGGCTTGGTCGAGGGCGAGGTCGCCGGTGGAGTTTGCCAAGCTGGCGCGGGTGATTTTTCCTGTGGAATCGGGCCAGATGCGGACCTGCAAATTGGTAATTTTTGCGGCTTTGGTTTGGGGATTTTGGCGAAGGGCGTCGGCGATTTTCGTTTGGACTTGGCCAGCGTAACGATCCCACCTGCCGCCGGTATTTCCTCCTTGGCCACCGCCGATGGTGTTGCCGCCTCCCCCGAGACCGGTGCCGGAGCTGGAGAGGCCGCTCCCGGGGCCGTCGCCTTTAATGCCTGTGGCTAAGGCGGTTGGTGGTGGGCTCTCGGCTTTTTTGGGGGCTTCCTTTGGTTTGTCATCGGCTACGGGGGCTTGTTTCTCCATCTTTTCTGGTGGGGGTTGGACTTTTGGTGGAGGCGGAGGGATGACTTTGGGCGGGGGTGGAGGAGGAGGGAGTTGAACGCTGACGACCTTTTCGGTTTTTCGTGGTGGGGCGGTGGGGCCAGATTTGGGTGCAAAATAAATCCCTGCGGCGACGAGAATGATAGCGGCGACGAGGAGTTTTTTTCCGTGGCGAGCGAGGAAGCCTTCTTCGTCATCGGGTTGGTGATTCTGTGGCGGAGGGGAGGCGGGTTGGAGAGGATCTGGGGTGGAGGCTGGGCGGGGGGAGGGAGTGCGAAAGCGCTGGGGTGAAGCGATTTGGGGTTCTGGTGATTCGATTTGATTGCTCATCGTCGGGTGCTTTTGGGTGGTTTATTTCGCTGGCTTAGTGGCGAGTCCGATTTGGGAGACATTGAGGCGGCCTAGGACATCGAGGACATTCATGACCATTTGGTATTGGGTTTGGCTGTCGCCTCGGACGACCACGGGAAACTCTGGGGTGCGGGATTTGACGGCGCCGAGTTTGCTTTCGAGGGTGGCGAGGGTGACGGTTTCGGCGTTGAGTTTGAGGTTGCCTTGGTTATCGATGGTGATGGCCTGCATTTTGGGGCCCTCGAGTTTGGAGGGCTTGCCGGCTTTGGGGAGATTGACCTTAACCCCTTGGACGCCAGCGGTGGTCATGATGATGAAGATGAGGAGGAGGACGAGATACAAGTCCACCATCGGGGTGACATTGATGTCGTCGTAGCTCTTATTGTCGCCGGCTTGCATGGGTGATTTTAGCGGTTGGGTTCGGAGTAGAACTCGGCGATTTTGGTGACCATTTCGTCGATGAAGACCTGCATATCGCTGATGGCGTCTTTGATTTGGGAGCTGAGGTAGCTGTAGGCGAAGAGGGCGGGGATGGCGACGGCGAGGCCGGCCACGGTGGCGAGCAGGGCGCCGGCGATCCCTGGGGCGATGGAATTGACTTCGACCTGGCCACTTTTGGCGATGACGGCGAAAGTGATCATCACGCCGATGACCGTCCCGAGGAGGCCGAGGTAGGGGCCGCCGGCGATGCCGATGGTGAGGAAGATGAGGTTGCTATTGAGTTTTTGGACTTGGCGAACGAGGCCGCCGTCGAGGGTGGCTTTGATTGCCTGCATGGAGCGACCAGAGAGGCCTTGGAAGTTTTCGCGAGCGGTGGCGAGGCGGTCTTGGACCTCGCTGAAGCCAAGCTGGTAGAGGTTATAGAGTGGGGATTGGCGGAGGATTTTGATTTCCTTTGGGGAGATTTTGCCTGCCATGGATTGGATGACTGATTCGTCGCCTCCGTCGAGAATGTGGAGATTACCTGAGACTTTTTCCCAATGGAGGAGGAAGGCGTTGCTGGCTTGTTTGATCTTGCGGAGGTAGAGAAACTTGGTCACGGCGACGATCCCACCGATGGAGGCGAGGAGGGCGCAAAGGCCGATGACGACCCAGCCATCGAAGGTCAGCGATTTGGAAATATCTTTGATGAGGGTCACTTGTTTGCCGAGTTCGCTTTCGCTCTCGGTTTTGGTGGCTTCCTCTTCTCCGAAGGTGACCATTTTGGCGGTTTTTTCTCCGCCTCCTTCGGTGAGGGCGGAGAGTTTGAGGGCGCCAGCGGGGCGGACGATTTTGGAGAGGTGGAGTTCATCGATTTCGCCGACAAAGGCGGGGAGTTTTTCGGCGGAAGCATCGGGAGATTTTTCTTTGCCGAGGAGGATTGGGGAATTGAGCGTGGGCAAGGTGCCAGCGACTGTGGAGACGCTTTCTCCATTGACCCAAAGGGTGAGTTTTCCGCCACCGATGGTGAGGGCGAGATGGCGCCAGGCATTGAGTTCGAGGGGTGGACAGGCGGGGGTGCGAACGGTGCCGCTGGGGGTGGTGACCTCGGCATAGGGGATGCCGTTGTCGAGGCCGAGGACAAGGGATCGGTCGGTGTCGCGGCGGGTGAAGATGGGGGCATTGGGAGCGAAGAGAGTGGGCTTGATCCAGAGAGAAATTGTGGCGGGGCTACCCTCGATCGAGGCGAGATCTGGGGCGAGAGGGATGGAGATGGCGTTGAGACCCGTGAGGCGAACGCCGCCTGCGATGGCGGCGGAGGTGACGGGAAGACCGGGATTTTCGGCGTTGTGGGCACCGCTGGTGGCGTCGGTGGGAGCGGCTCCAGCGGAATCGCTAAAGTGATAGACGAGAAGGGTTTCGGGATCGTAGGTGGTTTTGGAATCGCCGCCACCGGTCATGGATTCGCTGGCATTACCCGAGTAGATCCAGAAGGTGATGGGAGCGCCCGGTTTGAGATCGGGAAGCCGGACCCAAGCGTAGGCCTCGTAGAGGAGTCCATCGAAGCGTTCGAGATGAAATTTGAGCGGGGTTTTGTCGTCAGCGGCGACGAAGCGGATATCGCTTCCGTCTTCGCGAGCGGAGCCGAATTGGAAGTTCCCTTCGTAGAGGCGGACGAGGACGACCGTGGTACCGATGGGTTCGGCGATGGAGCCGGCGGCGGGATCGATGGTGATTTTTTTCCGGACTGTCCAGGCAGGATTCCACCAGGCGTGAGACTCAGTGGCGAGGGCGAGGAAAGTGAAGAGGAGGAGAGTGAAGCGGAGGCGCTGGCGGGTACGGGGGAAGAGGAGAGTGAATGGATTAAGCATGAGAAGTTTAGAAGTCGGCCCAGAGGCGGAAGGTGAGGAGTGGGTGATGAGCTTGGGTGTAAGTTTGGCTGATTAAGGGGAGGCCGGCATCGAGGGAGCCGCGAAAGTGGTTCCAGAGTTCGAGGCGGGTGCCGATGCCGATGCTGGCGAGATCGAAGGATGACTGTTGGTCGGGGAGGGTATCGAGCAAGGCCACGCGACCGGCGTCGGTGAAGGCGTAGATGCGCCAATCGTGGATTTTTTCGCCGGCTTTTTCGCCTGCCCATTTGAGGAGGGAAGGTGAGCGGAGTTCGATGGTGCCGAAGAGGGCATTATCGCCAGCGACTTCGCCTTCGAGGTAACCGCGGGCGGTGCTGAGGCCACCGGCGCTGAATTGCTCGCTGCTGACGAGGGGTTGGTTGGTGAGTTGGCCTTGGATTTTTCCGTAGAGTTGGAAGCCGCCGAGGAAGTCATGGGCGTGAGCGAGATCACCGCGAAGGACGGCGAAGCTTCCGTCGGCTTGGTAGCGGGTATTTTCGAATTCGGCTTCGGAGCTTCCCATTCCGCGGACATGAAAGACGAGGGCGGCGGAGAGTTCGGTGAGGGCGCCTTTTCCGACCCAGGTTCCGCTGTAATTGACGCCGATGGGGTAGTAGGTGATGGGGGCGACGATGGGATCGGCGCCTGGGGTGAGGGCGATATCTTGGTCGAAGTGTTTGTAGTCGATGCCGAAGCTGACGGATTGGAAGAAGCCTTTGCCGGCGGGGAGGCTGACCATGGCGCGGAGACCAAGAATCTGGCCGCGACCTGCGACTGCGGAGCCACCTAAGGTGGAGACATTGGAGTCTTGTTTCGTGCCGAGGATCATCAGGCTGAGCCAATCGTGATCGGGGATCCGGGCTTGGTAGTAAGCGGAAATGACTTTGGCGTTGTCGGGATTTTCGGGGGCGATTTGGAAGCTGAGACCTGCGGAGTGACCGCGTTGCCAGAGGTTGTTGTAGCTGACCGAGCCGTTGAGGCGAAGTTCGGTGGTGTTTGGGCTGTAGCGGTTATTGAGTTCCACGCTTCCGTGGAGGGGCGAACCGTCTTGAACATTCAAGTCAATATCGACCGTTCCTGGCTCGACACCTGGGCGGAGAACGGGAGTGATTCGGCGATCGGGCCACTGATTGAGGGCGAGAATATCGCGGGTGACCTCATTGAAATTGGGGACTTTGCCTTCGGCGATGGAAGGTGCTTGGCGTTTGATTTGATCGAGGGAAAAGTAGCGGGAACCTTTGACGCGGAGGCGTCCGACTTTGGCTTCGGTGACTTGGAGGAAGAGGATGCCATGGCGGCCGGTTTGTGCGGGGATGGAGACGGAGACGGTTTGGAGGCCTTTCTCGTGATAAGCGCGTTCTAAGGCGGAGCGAGCGCCTTCCACATCGGCTTCGGTGCGGCCGGGACCGAGGAAGGGATAGACGGCTTCGCCGATTGCTTCCTCATTGAGGAGGTGGGAACCGAGCACCCGATATTCGGCGATGTAAAGGCCGCCGGCACCTGGGCGAGGGGTGGTGGTTGGGGGTTTGGCGGTGGTTGGGGCGGTGGACGCTGGGGCGACTTGGGGATTGGCGGCGGTCGCGTGGAGAGGGGCGAGGAGAGAAGCGGCGCTGAGAAGGGGGAGGAAAGAGCTGGTCCAAGTGGGGAGATTAATTCGACGAAAACTTGGTGATTTGAAAGCCATCTCCTAGAAAGGTTTAAATGGAAGCGATCAGTCCGCGATGGGCAGGAGAGCTGGCGAGGACTGCGCGGAGACTTCGTCGCGTAACGGGTTACGGTGGATGATATCGAGGTTGGTCACGCCTCTGGTATAGTCCAGCGATTTGGGGCACGAAAGTGAGGTGCTGTTAAGCTTTCGCGTCGATTAAGACGAAATTGTCTTAATCGATGATTGGGGGTTTGTTTGGTGATGGTTTGGTGTCAATTGAGTGACTTTTTGGAGTCTGGATGAGCAGGGAAACGGGTGGACTTTGTTGATTGGGGAGAATTGGGGGGAAGGGTGAGGTTACGAAAAAGGCGCACCGGTGAGGGTGCGCCTTGGTGAGGAACTTGGTGATTATTCGGCTTCGAGTTCCTCCGCTCGTTGACTTAAGAGGGTACGGGGTCGCTCTTTTTTATTGAGGGCGCGGCGGAGTTTTTTGAGGGCGATGTTTTGAACTTGGCGGATGCGTTCGCGGGTGATGCCGAATTTTTTGCCGACTTCTTCGAGGGTTTTGCCCTTGCCGCCATCGAGACCGAAGCGGGAATAAATGATGCGTTTTTCTCGATCATCGAGGACATCGACGAGATCGCCGAGTTCGTCGCGGAGATCTTGGTCGCGCAATTGTTCGAAAGGGGTGAGGGCCTCGAGATCGCCGACGATTTCGCCGAACTCGGTGGAGTCGTCGTCACTGATGGGAGCGTCGAGAGAAGCGGGGCGAATGGAGATGATCTTGAGTTGGGAGACTTTGCCGGGGGCGAGACCGACTTCTTCGGCGAGTTCTTCGTCGGTGGGTTCGCGACCGAGTTCTTCGCTCATTTGCATGGCGACGCGGCGCATTTTGGAGATTTTGTCAACGAGATGAACGGGGAGGCGGATGGTCTTTGACTGGTTGGCGAGGGCGCGTTTGATGGATTGCTTGATCCACCAAGCGGCGTAAGTGGAGAGTTTGCCGCCCTTTGTGGGATCGAAGCGTTCGACGGCTTTCATGAGACCGATATTGCCTTCGGAGATGAGGTCGAGGAGAGGCATGCCGAGGTTTGCGTAATCGTGGGCGATTTTGACGACGAGGCGGAGATTGGAGCGGATCATCAAGTTGCTGGCGGCTTTGTCGCCCTTCTTGATTTTGGCGGCGAGTTCGACTTCTTGTTCGACGGTGAGCAAGGGGATGAGGCCGATTTCGCGGAGATAAATTTTGATTCCTGAATCAGAGTCTTCGCCGGATTTATAATTCATATTTGAGTGGATGCGGGGCGTGGAGATTGGAATGAATCAGAGGAAATGATTACGAGCGTTCTAGGGTGTGGGACGCGGTTGATTTAAGTATCTAAGGACTCGGTGAGATGAGCGGATGCGTACGGTGTGGAATGGAGAGCGGTCGGCTCGCTAGTGAGAGAATTCGGCGAGATTGCTGGGAACTTTAGCGAGAAGTTTTTTCTTTTGGTTTCAGCGGTGTAACGAATGGGCTACATTTTACTGCGACAGCGGATATCGAGGGGTGTTCAAACCTTTTTACTTTCTGGGGATGATCTGCGATGTAAACGGGTCGTGCTTGCAAAAATTTATTCGGCGGCGGTTTATGGGGTGGACGCATTCGAAGTGGAGATTGAGGTTAACGGAGCGCGGGGTAATCCGGTGATTGTGGTGGTGGGTTTGCCTGATGTGGCGGTGAAGGAGAGTAAGGATCGTGTGACTACGGCGATTGCGAATAGCGGGTATCAGTGGCCGAATGGTCGGACGACGATTAATCTGGCGCCTGCGGATGTGAAAAAAGAGGGACCGAGTTTTGATTTGCCGATTGCGTTGGCGATGATTGCGGTGGGTGCGGAAGTGGATTTGCCGAAGGTCGAGCAGTTTTGTTTTGTGGGGGAGCTGGCGTTAACGGGGCAAATTCGGCCAGTGCGTGGGGTGCTTCCTGTGGCATTGGAGGCGCGAAGATGCGGTCGGAAAGCGGTGGTGGTACCGATGGAGAATGCGCGGGAGGCGGCGATGGTTGAGGGGATTGATGTTTATGGCGTGCGAAATTTGCGGGAAGCATTTGAGTTTTTGACGGGGCAAATTCATCTGACGCCCACGCGGGAGGACATCACGCAATTCTTTGCGCGGCATCAGGATTACGACGTGGATTTTGCGGATGTCCGCGGTCAGCACCAAGTGAAGAGAGCGATTGAGGTGGCGGTTGCGGGGAATCACAACGCCCTCTTTATTGGGCCACCGGGATCGGGGAAGTCGATGATTGCGAAGCGGATCCCGACGATCATTCCGCCGATGGAGTTGGAGGAGGCGATTGAGTCGACGAAGATTCATAGCATTTGTGGGTTACTGGTGGATCCCGCGCATTCGTTTGTGGCGACGCGACCATTTCGGGCGCCGCATCACACGATTTCTGATGTGGGGTTGATCGGTGGAGGAGCGACGCCGACGCCTGGGGAGATTAGTGTGGCGCATAACGGGGTGCTCTTTTTGGATGAGCTTCCGGAGTTTCGGCGGCAGACGTTGGAGGTTTTGCGTCAACCGCTGGAGGATGCGCGGGTGACGATTTCGAGGGCGGCGGGGTCGATGACATTCCCTGCGGATTTCATGTTAATTGCGGCGATGAATCCGTGTAAGTGCGGATACTTTGGAGATCCGAAGAGGCAATGCCGATGCAGTTCGGTGGAGGTGCAACGCTATCGGGATCGGATATCGGGGCCGTTGCTTGATCGGATTGATATTCATCTGGAAGTGCCTGCGGTGGAATACGCTGACATCTCGAGTTCTGTTCCAGGGGAGTCATCGGCGGCGATTCGGTTACGGGTGGAGAAGGCGAGGGGAGTGCAGCGGGCCCGGTTTGGGGTGGGGAGTAAAGTGCGATGTAATTCGCGAATGAGTGCGAAGCAGATCAAGCAGTATTGTGGGTTGGGGGAAGCGGCGGAGGGGATGATGAAAATGGCGATGACAGAGCTCAACTTTAGTGCGCGGGCGTATGATCGGATTTTGAAGGTTGCGCGGACGATTGCCGATTTGGCTGGGGCTGGGGAGTTAGACGCGGAGCATGTGGGGGAGGCGATTCAGTATCGGACCTTGGATCGGAATCTTTGGAGTTAGGCGGGTGAGAAGTGGTGGGGTGGGGGGTTAGAATGGGAGTTCGAGTTGATTGGGTTGGGATAATGCCCAGGCGTCGATGCCGCGTCGGCGGAGATCGGTGGCGAAGTCAGCGGCGAACCCGTGGAGAGTTAAAACGCGCTGTGGTTGAACGAGTTCGACGTATCTGATCAGGTCATCGTAATCGGCATGATCGGTGAGTGGAAAAGCGGCATCGCAGCCGTAGCGATGGATTGCTTGGGGATCGATCGCCCAGCCGCTGAGGATGGCGGAGCGGTGTTTGGGGTGATTGGCGAGGAGAAGAGAAAGTGAGGCATTGGGTGGGGAGATGAGGACATGGCCGGGGAGATTTTGGGGATTGAATGCGAGGTAGTTGGGGGGGAAATGGGGGAGGAGTTCTCGATGGATTTCCGTCATTTTAAAAACGGCGGGGTGAAGCATGGGGGTGAGACCAGCTTGGATGAGGGCACAAATGGCTTCCTGAGCTTTGCCGAGTGAGTAAGCGAGGAGCACGGGTATGGAATGGTCGGCGATGGTTTCTTGGCAGAAGTCGACGATTTGTTGGAGGACGGCGATGGTGGGTGGGATGCGGTAGCGGGGGCGACCGAAAGTGGTTTCCATGATCAAGGTTTCGGCGTGTCGCCATTCGGCGGGTTCTGCGCAGAAGCCCTGGCGGAGTTTAAAGTCGCCGGTGTAGAGGAGAGAGCCTTGGGAGGTTTCTAAGTAGGCTTGAGCGGAGCCACAAATATGGCCTGCGGGAAGCAGGGTAATGGCGAAGTCGTGGAAGGTGCGTCTTTCGCCGAACTGGAGTAAGTGTTCTTGGCGAGGCTTGGGGAGGCGAGATTGGAGGAAGCGAGCGGTGTGGGGAGTCGCCACGATGGAGCTGTGCGGGGCGATGTGATCGTAATGGGCGTGGGAAACGAAGGCGAAAGATTGGCGGATTGAGGGGTCGAGCCAGAAGTGATGGGAGGGGAGTTCGACGCCGCGCAGATAGCGAATGGGAATCATGGTTTTGGGAAAAAGAAGAGGGGAGGAGTGAAGAAATAGCCAGAGGGGATTTGGGGTGATGGGTGGTTTTTGGCGGGGGGATATGGGGAGTGGAGCGGCGAAGTGGGGGTGATAGTTGGCCAAGGGAGAGGGGGAGTTTTAGAGTGGGGAGAGTGAGGGTATGGGTGTGGAGAGTGGATGGGGGATGGAACATTTGTGTCGACGCGGGGAGTGGTGGGGGTGAAGTTTGGAGTTTTTCTGTGAACAACTTATCGGCTGAGCAATATCGTCAATTAGAGGAATATCTAAAGGGATTTGGGGGTCCCGAAATGGCGTTGGGGCGATTGTTGGTGAAGAAGTCGGCGGTGAACGGATTGGAGAGGTATCAGCGTGGGGTGGGGTTTCGTGGGAAGGTGAAAGACGTGCGAATTTTTCGGGTGAAGCTGCAATACTCTGGAGGAGGATGGGAGGGGGAATGTTCGGGGTGTGATGGGGCTGACTGTGGGCATCAGTGTGCGGTGGCGATCCGGGTGGAGCTGGAGAACCAGCCAAAGGAAGAGCCCGTGAGTGAGGGGAAGAAGCGGGAGATTGAAGTGGGAGCGAAGAGGGAAGCGGGTACGAAAGTGGAGATTTTATTTGGGGACCGACTAGGGCGAACATTGAGTGCGGAGGAGAAGCGGGTGGCGGCGGCGGTGGACAAAATATTTAGGGAGCATCGGGATGCCTCCTATTTGACGGAGGCGGTGTTGGAACCGGTTACGGGGATTCGGGCGTCGTGGAATTGGAATTCGGTACGGATCTGGGATCGTTCACCGCGGACGCCGTGGGAGACTTGGCTGTATCTGGCGCTTTATTTGAGCAAGATTGAGCACCGTTGTCCGCAGGCCTTCGTTCAGGTGACGAAGGGGGAGGAGATTGAGCAACTGACCGCGGAGTGGGAGCGTCGGGAGGCGGTGGAGAAGTGGGCGGCTTGGTTGCGGGATCTTGCGGATCGTCCGAGTGCGGAGATGGAGGCGTTGGTGCGTTTGCGGATTCGATTGACGGAGAAGGGTTTGAAGTTGGAGTCGAGCAAAGGGGAGGGGGGAGATTTTTCGGAGATTAAAGCGCATGCTTTTACGAGATTGGTATCGGCGGGGCATCGTGGGCACCTCCCGGTGGAGGAGAGTTCGTTGGCACTTTGGCAGGCGTATTACACGGGTTTTGAGAGTCGAGCTTTTCGAGGATTTGAGGAGCCGGATACGGTGCGGGTCTTGAATCAGGTGCTGCGGCAGCCGGGATTTGAGGGGCAAGTGGTGGGGGTGAGTGGGAGGGTATTGGAGTGTTTTGAGGAGCGGCTGGAGTGGCGGGTGGAAGTGGATGGGGAAGAGCGGGTGAACTATCGGCTGGAGTTAGTGCTTCCTGGGGGGAAGACGCCACCGCCGGCGTTGTTGGTCGTGGATGGGGCGACGTCGATTTATCTGATGTCCGAGGGATATTATTGGGGGCCCCCGATTGGGCGATTGGCGTCGGAGAAGGGGAAGATGATTGTGCCTGCGGAGGCCTTGGAGACGAGTGAGGGGTTGGGATTATTGGATCGGCTGGGGGTGGAGGCACCGGAGAGGATGAAGCGGAGGGTACGGACGGTGATTTTGCGGGCGGTATTTCGGTGTCAATTGGCGAAAAACGCTGTGGGTGGTGGAGAGCAACTCTTGGTGAAGATTGACGCGGAGAACAGTGATGGAGAGGTGGTTGGTTCGTATGAGTTCAATCAGTGGACGTTTTGGGGACATCCTTCTGGGGAGGCGGATGTCTTGACTCGCTTGGATCGTCGGGGGATGGAGAAAGTGCCCGACTTGGTGGATCTGCTGCGGGTGAACTGGGACAGTCGTCAGGTGATGTGGAGTCGGACATTAACCAAGCAATTTGCGACTCAATTTGCGGAGTGGTTGGAGTGTGTGCCGAAGGAGATTGAGGTCAGATTGGATGGGGAATTGGGATCGATTCGGGAGGAGCCGGTGGAAGCGACGGTGAAGTTGGAGGTGGAAGAAGCGGGGATTGACTGGTTTGATTTGCGGGTGGCCTTGGATGTGGCGGACACCACATTAACGTCGGAGGAATTAAAATTGTTGTTGGATGCGCGTGGGGGGTATGTGCGGATTGGGGAGAAGGGGTGGAAACGGTTACGGTTTCAGTTGAGTGAGGAGGATGAGAAGCAGCTCGCGGATTTGGGGTTAGATGCGCGGGATTTTTCGAGTGAGCCGCAGAGGTTGCATGCGTTGCAATTGGCGGGAAAGAAAGCGGCGAAGCGGATGCTTTCGGAGCCCCAAGCGGTGGCGATTGAGCGAAGAGCGATGGAGATTCAAACGCGGGTGCGTCCTGATTTGCCGGTGGGGATGAAGGCGGAATTGCGACCTTATCAATTGGAGGGATTTCATTTTCTGGCGTACCTTTCGACCAATCATTTTGGGGGGATTTTGGCGGATGACATGGGGTTAGGAAAGACCGTGCAGGCGTTGGCGTGGATCTTGTGGTTGAAGGAGCAACCGGAGGAGAAGACGCGAGCGAGTTTGGTGGTGTGTCCGAAGAGTGTGACGGATAACTGGGTGGCGGAGGGGGGGAAATTTGCGCCGGGCTTAGTGGTGGAAGTGATTCCGCGTGGGGTGGGAGCGGCTGAGGCGGTGAAATTGGCGAGGAGCGGGGCGGATATTGTGGTGATTAATTACGCGCAGTTGAGGAGTTTAGAAAAGGCCTTGGTGGCGGGGCCGTGGATGGCGGTGATTTTGGATGAGGCGCAGTATATTAAAAATCCTGATTCGCAGACGGCGAAGGCGGCGTGGGGGTTGCGATCGGCGCATCGTTTGGCGTTGAGTGGGACACCGATCGAGAATCGGCTTTTGGATTTGTGGAGCATCATGGGGTTTGCGATGCCTGGGGTATTGGGGCGTCGGGCAGCGTTTGCGAAGTCATTTGATCAGCGGAGCGATCCGTTTGCGCGGAATCGGTTAGCGGCGCGGGTGCGGCCATTTGTTTTGCGGCGGACGAAGAAAGAAGTGGCGAAAGATTTGCCGGAAAGAACTGAGGAGGATTTGCACTGTGAAATGGAGGGGGAGCAAGCGACGATTTACCGAGCGGAGTTGAAGAGGGCGAGGGCGGCGTTATTAAATATCAAGACGAGTAAAGAGTTGGATAAGAAGCGTTTCAACATTTTGACCTCGTTGCTGCGGTTGCGGCAGATTTGTTGTCATCAGGCGTTGGTTACGGGGAAGAGGGAATCGATGGAAAGCGCGAAATTGACCGCCCTCTTTGACTTATTGGAACCGATCATTGAGGAGGGGCATAAGGTCTTGGTGTTTTCGCAGTTCATCGAGATGTTGGGAATTATTCGGGAGGAGATTGAGAGGCGAAAGTGGGCTCATTTTATTTTGACTGGGGGGACAGAGGATCGGGGGAAACTGGTGCGAGAATTTCAGGAGAGTGAAGGTGGGGGGGTCTTTTTGATTTCGCTACGGGCGGGGGGATTTGGGTTGAATTTGACGGCGGCGAGTTATGTGGTGCTTTACGATCCGTGGTGGAATCCTGCGGTGGAGAATCAGGCGATTGATCGGACGCATCGGATTGGGCAGACGCGACAAGTCTTTGCTTATCGGTTGATTATCAAGGAGAGCATTGAGGAAAAAATCCGCAAGCTTCAGCAGAGCAAGAGCGCCTTAGCGGAAGACATTCTGGGTGAGGAGAGTTTTACGCGGGCGTTGAGTTTGGATGATTTTCGTTTTTTGCTGGGGGATTAGGGGAGAGTTGGCGGGGTTTGGGTGGAGTGAATGAAAGCGCGAACGGCGTCTTGGATGGAGGCGCCGACTTGGGCGAGAGGGGTGACGAATTTGGGGGTGAACCAGGGGAAAAAGCCGATGAGATCGTGGGTGACGAGGACTTGGCCGTCGCAGTGTTTTCCCGAGCCGATGCCGATGGTGGGGATTTTTAGGGTGGCGGTAATTTGTTGGGAGACATCGGCTTGAACGAGTTCGAGAACTACGGCGAAGGCACCGGCGGCTTCGACGGCGAGGGCATCGTCGAGGAGTTTGGCGGCGTCGGCGGGGGTCTTCCCTTTTATCTTGTAAGCGCCTTCTTCGCGGATGCTTTGGGGGAGCATACCGATGTGAGCCATGATGGGAATGTGGTGAGCGGCGAGGGCGGCGATTTGAGGGGCGTGAGAGGCCCCGCCTTCGAGTTTGACGGCATCGGCGCCGGCGGAGAGAAGGCGTTGGGCATGGGCGACGGCTTGATCTGGGGTGGAGTAAGTATCGATGGGGAGATCGGAGACGATCATAGCGTGTTTGGATCCGCGGGCAACGGCGGCGGTGTGGTGGACGATGTCATCGATGGTGACATAGGTGGTATCTGGAAAGCCGAGCACCACCATGCCGAGAGAATCGCCGACGAGGAGAATATCGATACCTGCTTCGTCGAGGAGGCGAGCGGTGGGGTAATCGTAGGCGGTGAGGACGGCGAGTTTTTCGCCCCGGAGTTTTCGACTGGAGAAGAGAGCCGGAGTCATAAAGTGGCGATGGTGGAGAGAGGGGAAGCGATAATTTTAAGAAAATTCTCGTGAAAAAAGATCGACGGTGGCGGGGTCTTGGAGGGAGGCGAGGAGGTGGGCAACGGAGAGATGTTGGCCTGGGAGAATGAGATGGGGGCAGATATCGGCGAGGGGGGTGAGGACGAAGCGTCGGAGGTGGAGTCTGGGGTGGGGGATGACGAATTCGGCGTTGGAGAGGACGAGATTTCCGGCGTAGAGGATATCGAGATCGATGGTGCGGGGGGCGTTGCGTGGTCGTTTGGAGGGGCGACCGAAGTCGGATTCGATGTGTTGGAGGGAGTCGAGGAGGGAGATGGGTTGGCCGTGGAATTCGACCTCGATGACGGCATTGAGATAAGCACCGGCATCTGGGGAGGAGGCGACGGGTTCGGTTTGGTAGATAGGGGAGGAAAGAATCGGGAGAGAGACGCCGGGAATTTGGAGGATGCGAGATTGGGCTTGGCGGAGGTGGGCGAGGCGGTCACCGAGATTGGAGCCGAGGGCGATACCGGCGCGCATTAGTGGGAGAGTGGTGGGAGGGAGGGGATCATTTTAGGCCGAGGACATCCTGCATATCGTAGAGGCCTGGGGGTTGGGTATGAGCCCAGAGGGAGGCGCGGAGAGCCCCATGGGCAAAGGTTTCGCGATTGGAAGCTTTGTGGGTGAGTTCGATGCGTTCGCCTGGGGTGGCGAAGATCACCGTGTGATCGCCGACGACATCGCCACCGCGGATGGCGTGGAGGCCGATTTCGTTGGGGGAGCGTTCGCCGACGATGCCGTGGCGTCCGTGGCGGACATCCTTTTGGTATTGGAGGTGGCGGACATCGGCCAAGATTTCCGCGAGTTTTTTGGCGGTACCGCTGGGGGCATCTTTTTTGAGGCGGTGATGCATTTCGACGACTTCGAGGTCGAAATCGGGGCCGAGAATTTCGGCAGTTTTTTGGGTGAGAAAGAAGAGGGTATTGACGCCGATGCTGTAGTTTGGAGCGAAGACGATGGGGATTTGGGTGGAGGCGTGATGGATGGCGTTGATTTGGGAATCGGAGTGACCGGTGGTGCCGATGACGAGAGTTTTTTGGGATTCGAGGCAGAGAGCGAGGACGGATTCGATGATGGAGTGGTGAGAGAAGTCGATGACGGCGTCGGAAATTTGGAGGGCGGCGGCGAGGTCATCGCCGAGATCGATTTGGGCGGAGACTTGGAGATTGGGGAAATTTTGAGCGGAGGCGACGAGGGCTTGGCCCATGCGCCCGCGGGAGCCATTGATGAGGAGGCGAAGAGAAGGCATTTGGTTAGAGGAGAGCGAGTTGGCGGAGAGTGGCGGTTAGTTTTGAGGCGCGAGAAGGGGCCATTTCGCAGAGTGGGAGGCGGACATCGGCGAGCATTTTGCCTTGGGCGGCGAGGGCAAATTTTACGGGAACGGGGTTGGGTTCGATGAAGAGATCTTTGAAGAGGGGGTAGAGTTTAGCGTGAAGGGAGCGAGCTTTGGCGTAATCGCCTTTGAGGGCGGCGTTGACGAGGGCGACGACTTCGGTGGGGACGAGATTGGAGGCGACGCTGATGACGCCGACGGCGCCTGCGGCGATGAAGGGGAGGGTGAGGGAGTCGTCACCGGAGAGGATATCGAAGGAAGTGGGGAGAGCGGCGCGGAGTGCGCTGACGCGTTCGACCGAGCCGCCGGCTTCTTTGATGGCGAGGATATTGGGGAAGGCTTTGGCGAGGCGAGCGGTGAGATCGACGCTGATTTCGATGCCGCAGCGGCTGGGGATGGAGTAGAGGACGATGGGAATTTTGGAGGCTTTGGCGATTTTGGCGTAATGATGGAAGAGGCCTTCTTGGGAGGGCTTATTGTAATAGGGAGCGACGATGAGGGTGGCGGAGCAGCCGAGTTTTTCGGCTTGGATGGTGAGGTCGACGGCTTCGGCGGTGGAATTGGAGCCGGTGCCGCCGATGACTTGGCAGCGTCCTTTGGCGAGTTTGACGGCGAGATCGATGACGTGGAGATGTTCGTCGTGGGTGAGGGTGGGGGATTCGCCGGTGGTACCGACGGGGATGATGCCGGTGATGCCGGCGGCGATTTGGGATTCGATGAGATGAGCGAAGGCGTCTTGATCGACGAGATCGTTTTTGAAAGGGGTGACGAGAGCGGTAAAAGTTCCAGAAAACATAGGAAGGGAGAGGATAAAGTGGCGGAAGAAATTTGGATAGAAAAACTCGAGGGAGTGGTGGGGGAAAGGGTTAGAGGGGGAAGGAGCCCTCGAAGACGAAGTCGGCGGGACCAGTGAGGGTAATCTGGGAGTAGGAGTTGGAGGATTTGACGAAGCCGACTTCGAGGGTATCTCCGCCTTTGACAAGGACTTGGATGGGGGAAGGAGCGTTGGTTTGTTCGTGAAAGAGGAGAGCGGCGGCGACCATTCCGGTCCCGCAGGCGAGGGTTTCGTCTTCGACGCCGCGTTCGTAAGTGCGGATGGCGATGGAGGAGGGGGAGAGGATGGAGGCGAAGTTAGCGTTGGTGCCTTTGGGGGCGAAGTGGGGGTGATGGCGGAGGGCGTGACCGAGTTCGCGGACTGGGGTGGAGGGGAGGTCATCGACAAAGACGACCGCGTGGGGGACGCCGGTATTGACGGAGTGAACGGTGAGGGAGTGGTGGGCGACTTGGAGTGGGGTATTGAGGGTGAGGGAGTGGGGGAGGCTCATGTGAATTTGGACGAGATCGCCGATGCAATGGCCGACGATTTCGCCCGCGAGGGTTTCGAAGTGAATGGGGCCAGATTGGGCGCTAATTTTCTGGGCGAAGCGGGCGAAGCAGCGGGCACCATTTCCGCACATTTCGGCTTCACTGCCGTCGGCGTTATAGTAGCGCATGCGGAAGTGGGCAGTGGTTTGGGTGGGTTCGACAGCGATGAGACCATCGGCGCCGACGCCGCGATTGCGGTCACAAATTTGGGCGATTTGGGTGGTGGAGAGTGGGAATACATTGAGGCGATTATCGATCATGACGAAGTCATTGCCTGCGCCGTTCATTTTGGTGAAATACAACATATGATGGAGAGGAAAGCAGGGATGAGAGCGGGGCGCTACGAGGTTTTTTTCAAGGGGGAGTCTGGGACGTGGAAATAGGGGAAGGAGAACTTGATGAAATGATTTTTGGGGGAGATGATTGGG